>ODAK010008494.1_pt1 | contig 10266 bp, 10 predicted proteins | sample 1539591 | NCBI WGS metagenome assembly ODAK01 (sample SAMEA3539303, study PRJEB22396) | soil metagenome | biome: tundra; feature: field; material: soil | place: USA | collected 2010-05 | depth 0.15 m | reverse complement strand
GAACACGGCGCCCGCCACGCGCCCGGCCTGTTCCCGGTCGTTGCGTGCCACGAGACTGGCGTAGACCGGAATGAACGACGCCGAAAGCACGCCTTCGCCAAAAAGATTTTGCAGGAAATTCGGGATGCGGAGAGCGGCGCGAAACGCATCGGCGGCGCCCGAATTGCCGAAGTAATGAGCGAAGACGCGGTCCCGAATCAGACCGGAAATGCGGCTCAGCAGGATGCCCGCCGCCACCAGCACCGCGGCGCCCCTCGACCGTCGCGGCTTCTGCTCAGCCCCGGTCATCACGTAATGCCGTCACTCGATACCCAGCATGTCACTACTTCTGCAGCAGGAAATTGCCCACCAACAGCGCGTCGATGCCGGAGGACCAGAAACTCCGCACCGCGTCGCGCGGCGTGCAGACCAGCGGCTCGCCGAACAAATTGAACGACGTGTTGTAGAGCACCGGCAAGCCCGTCGCGCTTCCGAACGCGTGCAGCAATTGCCAGTAAAGCGGGTTGTCTTCCTTCGATACAGTGTGTACGCGAACCAGATCGCTCGCCAGCACGGCACCGCGGAACTGCTCCCGGTATTCCGGCCGCACGCGGCTCACCGTAGCCAGCTGACGCGCATTGGCTCCCGCGTCAAAGTACTTCGAGGCCAGTTCCGCGGGTACGGACGCGGCGAATTTCCGCGACGCCTCGCGGTGCTTGATGAATGCGTTCAGATTTTCCGCCGAATACGGATCGTGCGGCGACGCAAGGATACTGCGGTGCCCCAGCGCCCGCGGCCCGAACTCCATGCGGCCCTGCATCCAGGCCACAATTTTGTTGTCTTTCAACTGCTTTACCGCTGCATCGATCAGCCCCGGCACCGTCGGCAATACCGTGAATCGCAGCTTGCAGTTTTCCAGCACCTGCCTGATTTCTCCAGCGCTGTATTCGGGGCCGAGCGCGTACCCTCCACCATCCAGCCGCGCCGTTTCTCCCGGCAGTTCGTTCCACACACTGAGTGCCGCGCCCAGTGCCGTGCCTGCGTTGCCCGCCGCGAGCTGAGCAAAGACGCCTTTATATCGGCCCGAGTTTTCCAGCGCCGCAACCAGCAGCGCGTTCCACGCCACGCCGCCGCCAAGGCATAGATTCTCCCCTTCGCGGGCCAGCTCCATCACGTAATCCACCAGCGCCTTTTGCATGCTCGCGGCAATATCCGCGCGCTCCTGCTGCGCCAGTTCGCGGTCCGGGCGGATGCCCAGCTTCTCGAAAAACTTCACCCCGAAACCGCCGTGACCCTGCCGGCCCGAATCAAAGTACGACTGGTCAATGGTCTGCCCGTCGATCATCCCGGCGAACACCTGCGCGTACTTCGGCTCGCCCCCGGCCGAAAGCCACTGCACCCGATGCTCATCCACACGTGACTTCATGCCGAGCAGTTCCGTCACGCGGCCATATAGCTCTCCGATGGAATCCGGATACAGGATTTCCCGCTCCAGCATCAGGCGATTCCCTTCCCCGCGCCATCGCGCGCCGCAGCGCAGATCGCCTTCCCGGTCCAGCGTGATCACCACAGCGCCCGAAAACGGCGAGGCCAGATATGCCGCCGCCGCGTGCGCGGCATGGTGATCGATCGAAACCACTCGCGCCTTGCGGAATTCGCGCAACGCCACCGGCAACGCCGAGCCTGCAGGAAGGGGCCGCGCCAACGCCACGAAATCAACATCCGCGGCCGTGATGCCGGCGATTTTCAGACACTCCGCTACAGCAGCTTCGGGCAATTTTCCCGATTGCGGGCGGCGCGTCAGCTTGGCTTCTTCAATCGCCGCCGCCATGCGTCCGTCCTGCACCACCGCCGCCGCCGCGTCTCCGAGGACGCCCCCGATTCCCAGAATATTCACGCGCGCTATTTGCCTTTCCCGCGTTTTTCGATTCTGGCCCACGTGTCGCGCAGCGCCACCGTGCGGTTGAATACAGGCTTACCCGGCGCGGTGTCGGGATCCACGCAGAAGTAGCCGAGCCGCTCGAACTGGAAGCGCTCAAACGCCGCCACATCCTTCAGCGCAGGCTCAAGTTTGCAACCTGTCAGCACTTCGAGCGACGCGGGGTTGAGGTTCGACAGGACGTCTTTGCCTTCTTCTGTCTCACTCGGATTCTCGCGCGCGAAGAGCGTTTCGTAAATCCGCACCTCGGCATCCACCGCATGTTCAGCCGACACCCAATGAATAGTGGCCTTCACCTTGCGGCCGTCAGGCGCGTTGCCGCCCTTTGTCGCCGGATCGTAAGTGCAGTGGATTTCCGTCACCTCACCTGCCGCGTTTTTTACAACGTCTGTACAGGTTATGAAGAAGCCCCAGCGCAGGCGGACTTCCTTGCCGGGCGACAGCCGGAAATACTGCTTCGGCGGATCTTCGCGGAAGTCATCCTGCTCGATATAGAGCACTTTCGAGAACGGCACTTTCCTCGTGCCAGCCGACGGATCTTCCGGATTATTGACCGCGTCAAGTTCTTCCACCTGACCTTCCGGATAATTGTCGATCACCACGCGGAGCGGCCGCAGAACCGCCATTACACGGGTCGCCCGCTTATTCAGATCTTCCCGGACAAAGTGCTCCAGCAGCCCGAGTTCAATAGTGCCGTTGGTCTTCGATACGCCGATCGAGTTACAGAAATTGCGGATCGCTTCAGGCGTATAACCGCGACGGCGGATACCGGAAATGGTAGGCATGCGCGGATCATCCCAGCCGCGTACGTGCCCTTCCTGGACTAACTGAAGCAGTTTCCGCTTACTCAACAGCGTGTAAGTGAGATTGAGACGGTCGAATTCAATTTGCTGCGGATGATAGATCCCGAGCTGCTCGATATACCAGTCGTAAAGCGGCCGATGATCTTCAAACTCCAGCGTGCAGATCGAGTGAGTAATACGCTCGATGGAATCCGACTGGCCGTGAGCAAAGTCATACATTGCATAAATGCACCACTTATTGCCGGTGCGATGATGCTCGGCATGCAGGATCCGGTACATCACCGGATCGCGCATATTGAGATTGGGCGACGCCATATCGATCCTGGCCCGCAGCGTGCGTGAGCCATCCGGAAACTCCCCGGCTTTCATGCGGGCCAGCAGATCCAGATTCTCTTCGATGGAACGATTGCGGTAGGGACTTTCCCTGCCGGGTTCCGTAAGCGTGCCGCGATACTGGCGCATCTCGTCGGCTGTAAGATCACAGACGTAGGCCTTGCCGGCCCGAATCAGCTGGATAGCCCACTCGTACAACTGATCGAAATAGTCGGACGCATAACAGACCGGTTCCTGCCACTGAAATCCCAGCCAGCGTACATTGTCGATGATCGAATCGACGTACTCCTGCTCTTCTTTCTCCGGGTTCGTGTCGTCGAAGCGAAGGTTGGTCTTGCCGCCGAATTCCGATGCCAGACCGAAGTTCAGACAAATCGACTTAGCGTGCCCGATATGCAGATAGCCGTTCGGCTCAGGAGGAAAACGCGTCTGCACCCGCCCCTCGTACTTATTCGTCCGCAGATCGTCGAGGACGATGTCGCGCACAAAATTGGAGGGCACGCGCGGCGTCTCGGCCGCATTTCCTTCCAACGCCGCAGTATTGGATTCGCTCATATCTGTTTTCAATTTTGCGCCACCCGCGCAGATGTTAAACTTGCCGCCGCCTGCTCGATGCGGAGGAGGCAAGTGTCTCTCCCCAGTACTTCCAGAGTGCCAAAAAGCGGCGGCGCAGTCTTCCTGCCGCACACGGCTACACGTACGGGCTCGAACATCTGTCCGGCTTTGATGCCAAGCTCCCCCGCCGCGCCCCGCAATGCGCTTTCGAGGCCGTCGTGCGTGAACGCAGCACCCTCCAGCACCTCGCGGGCTCTCTGGAGGACGCGAAGAGCAAGAGCGGCATCACCTTTTTTCGGAATCAATTCGGCGGTGTCGTAAGGCGCAAGTTCGTGTACGAAAAAGAAATCGCCCACCGAAAGCACGTCGCGAAGCAGACGGATCCGCTCCTGTATCAGCGGCGTGATGACGCGCATTTTCTCCGGCGTGACCTCATAACCCGCCCCCTGCACAAACGGCAGAAGCTGCTCCGACAACGCTTCGGGCGTAAGGCCGCGGATATGCTCTGAGTTGAGCCACACAGCCTTGGGATCGAACGGCTCTTCTTCCGTGAAATTGACCACCGCGTTGCTCCGGTTGACGCCTTCGAAAGAGAACGCCTCCACCATTTCCTCGCGCGTGAGTTGCTCCCGATTACCCTTCGGCGACCATCCCAGCAGGCAGATGAAGTTCATATACGCCTGCGGCAGGAAGCCCGCATCGCGATACGTGGTCACCGAAACCACCGGCCCGTGCCGGCGTTTGGAGAGCTTGCTGCCTCGGGTGCGACCAGCAGCGGCAGGTGCGCAAACGCCGGCGGTTCCACACCCGAGGCGCGGAAAATCAGGACATGCTTGAACGTATTCGTCAGATGATCCTGGCCGCGAACAATGTGGCTGATCCGCAGATCCACGTCATCGGCGCAGGACGCCAGATGATAAGTGGGTGCGCCATTGCTGCGCAGCAGAGCGAAATCCTCAATATCGCGCGCTTCCTTGGCCTGCTCCCCATATACCAGATCGTGAAATTTTACGGTTTCGTCCTGATCGCGGGGCACTCGGAAGCGCAGCACGAACTTCTCGCCCAAAGCCGCCCGGTGGTCGCTCTCCTCGCGCGAAATTTCACGCTGGCCTGGATTAAACAGCCACGGGCCGCCTGCGTGCGTCTTCTCGGCGTCATCCACATCGGCGGGAGTGAAGTCCCTGTACGCCAGATTTTTCGCGAGAATGGCCTCGGCGAGCTGGTGATGGAGCGCCAGGCGGTCCGACTGCCGATACTGCTCATCCCATCCGAGACCCAACCATTCCAGGCCTTCGAAAATAGAGGTCAGCGACTGCTCGGTGTTGCGCTCCAGATCGGTGTCGTCGATCCGTAGTATCATCGTGCCCCCGTGACGGCGGGCATAGAGCCAGTTGAATATAAAAGTGCGCGCGCTGCCGATGTGCAAATAGCCCGTCGGAGACGGCGCAAACCTCAATCTGAGCATGAAATTGCAGTATAGCGGGAACCGTGAGTCAGACCGCCGTCCGCCCGCGCGTTTTGTCGCGCCAGAACAGGAAGCCGTAGATCAGGGCAAACAAAACCACCGCGCCGGCGACGAACTGCCAGACGTGCGTGCGGAGAAATGCCGTGGATTCGCGGCCCAGCGTGATGCCCAGCCAGGCCTCGCCAAAATAGCGAAGCACGCGCGCCGCCACCACCACGCCGATGAATTCGCCGAGCGCCGTACCCATGACACCCGCGCTGATGACGAAAAGCTTGAGCGGCATCGGGATCGGGATCAGCGCCGGCACAAAAACCGTCGCCATGCCGTACCGACGGAACCATTCGCGAAAGCGGGCGGCTCGCCCTTCCGGAGCCGCGCGTTCCATGAAGAGGCGTCCGCCGCGATGCGCCGCCGAATAGAGGATGGTGTTCCCCACCGTGGATCCCACTACTGCCAGCCCCGCGCACAGCCAGGCGATCGAAGGCCGCTGCACGGCGATGAAGATCAGCAGCACGTCGAACACACCGGCCACGGGCACGCCGGAGGAATCGAGAATGGCCAGGAGAAGTATACCGGCGGGTCCCCATGAAACGAGGACGTCGGTCAGGTGATGAAGCAATTTTCCATTTTAGCGCGGCGCAGCGCCACCCACACGGGAAAAACCGCTGGATCGCCGAGCCAGACCAGCATCCATTCAACCATTTCGGCCTTCAGCCTGCGCTTGTCTTCGTCCGTGCGCGGACTGCCCGACAGCCACCTCGCGCGCTCTTTCGCTTCGATCACGATCCCACGACAGTATTGATGCAGATCGGGCCGGGCCTCGTAGATGTCGGTCAATTCCCGCAGCGACGTTTCGAGTTCCCCGAGCGAGTGCTGCGTTACGCCTTTCCACGGAGCCGCGATCGCCAGGCCGGCGGAACGGATCGTACTTTCCGAAATATCGGGGAGGGACGCTCGCAGTTCCAACCACTCGGCTTCACCGATCACGCCCCAGCTGCGGGCTTTCACGAACTCCGCAACCCGCGATTTTTTACTGATGCGTGGCACGGTGATACCGGGCTACGTTGGCGCCATGTTCCGCGAGGGAATCCGCGAAGTTGTGCCCGCCGGAGCCATCAGCCTTGGCGACGAAATACAGAAAACTGGTGGACGCCGGATGCACCGCGGCCTGGAGCGCGCCCAGCCCGGGACTCGCGATGGGCCCCGGCGGCAGGCCCGCGTGCTCGTAGGTGTTCCACGGGCTGGGGTTCTCCAGATCGGAGCGATGAATGGTGCCGGTCCAGCGATTTTCGAGGATGGCCGCGTACATAGTAGTCGGATCGCAGTCGAGCTTCATGCCGATGCGCAGCCGGTTGTCGAACACCGACGCTACCAGCGGCTGCTCGTCCGCCAGATGTGCTTCACGTTCCACCATCGACGCCAGCGTGACGGCGCGGTGAACATCAACATCGCTATGCAGAGCCTTCCAGCGCGTGCGGAATTCGCCGGTCATCATCTGGCAAATCTGGCGAGCGGTCATATATCGATAGATCCGGTATTTGTTAGGAAAGAGATAGCCTTCGAGCGATGGCGCCGCCGGGTCGAGGTCGCGGATCAGAGAAGGATCTTTGGCCGCGGCGAGAAAGTCCAAAGCCTTGACCGTGCCGAGTTTGCCTACTGCCTCGGCCACGTCGAAAATATTGAAGCCCTCCGGGACCAGCAGTTCCAGAAAGAAAATATCGCCGCGCTGGATGCGCCCGAAGACGTCGAGAGGAGACGCCGCTTTGTCGAACTTATATTCGCCCGCCTGCAGCCTGGCGCCGCGCCGCAGCATACGGGCTCCGAGAAACAGCCACGGGTCGCGGATGACTCCGCTTTGCGCCAGTTGCGAGGCGATGTCGCGGGTGCTGGTGCCGCGGGCGATTTCCACAAACACGGGCTCACTGAATCCCTTATAGGACTCATGCAGCATGCGCCAGATAAAGATACACGGAAGCACGGCAAGCACCGCGACAATCGCGAGAACCGCCAGGGTCTTTTTCCCGCTCACGCGTGCGCCTCCGCCGAATCGAGATAGCTTTGCAGCAGCAGCACGGCGGACATGCGGTCGATGGCCGGCTTGCGGTCGGCCGCCGCGATGCCGGAGCGGCGCAGCACGCGTTCCGCCTCACGGCTGGTCCAGCGCTCGTCCCAGAACTTCACCGGCAGATTGGTCTTGCGGGCTAGTTCACGCGCGAACTCCTGCGTATAGCGCGACTGGCGGCTTTCTTCGCCGCTCATGTGCCGTGGATCGCCGATCAGAATCATCTTCACGCCGGCCTCAACAGTCAGACGCCGCAGCACTTCGATATCGTCGCGGCGTCCGATGCGGTCCATGGTCTTCAGCCCCTGTGCGGTAATGCTCAGCTCATCGCTCATGGCGAGGCCAATCCTCTTCGTTCCCAGGTCAATCGCCAGTATCCGGCCCAAAGCGCTCACGCTTCGATTGTAGTGTTACGCTGCCATGCTAGGCTCAGGGACACAGGGGGCGCAGGTTGATCCGAACGGAAGAGACATCCCCAGGTTTGACATCCCCGGGCTTGGCCAGCCAACCGGTGCACAGTTATGCGCTGCCCATCATCGCAGCGGGGGTGACGATCGCCGTTCTGTATTGGGCGCGCGTGGTGTTCATCACACTGGCTGTGGCCATCATCATTGCCCTGATTCTGGAGCCGTTCGTGGGTTTCGTGATGCGGCTGCGTTTCCCTCGCCCGCTGGCGGTGTTCGTAGTGGGAGGAGTTTCCATGCTGGGGCTCTACCTCGCCGGGCTGGCTATCTGGAACCAGGCTGCGGGACTGGCGGGAGAGGCGCCTGCGTTCAAGGAGCACCTGAGCGCGTTCGTGATCAACATCTCGGACCGGATCACCGGTATGGAACAGGCGACATCGCGCATTTTCACGCCTGCGCCGAAAGTGCAGCCCATCCCGCTGCCCGTGCCGACAACGGGACGCCGCACACGCAGGGATCTGGAACTGCCACCCGCCATCACGCCGCAGCCGCTGGGCGAAAGCGCCATTCCCGAAGTGCGGATTCATGACGACCGCAGCCCGGTGGCGGATTATGTCTACGCGCGCCTGGGCACGGTCTACCAGTTCGTCCTGATGGCTTCGTTTATTCCCTTTCTGGTGTATTTCATGTTGAGCTGGCGCGACCATATCTACCAGAGCTTTCTGCGGTTCTTCGATGGCGCGGATCAGGCGGCTGCCTCGCGCAGTGTGGAAAGCGTGGCCCACATGGCGCGCGCCTTCGTGGCGGGAAATTTCCTCATCGGCCTGATGCTGGCCGCTGTCAGCTGCGCCGCCTTCGCGCTGATGCACCTGCCGTATCCGTTTCTGGTAGGCGTGCTCAGCGGCTTTGTCAGCCTGGTGCCGTATATCGGGATGCCGCTGGCGGTGGCGCCTCCGGTGCTGGCGGCGCTGGCGAGCGGGGCAGGCACGCCGGTCATCTTTCTCTCCTTCGCCATTGTGCTCAGTCTGCACCTGGTGGCGATGAATGTTCTGTACCCGATTCTGGTGGGCGCGCGCGTGCACCTGAATCCGCTGGTGGTAACGTTCTCGCTGCTGTTCTGGGGCTTCCTGTGGGATGCGGCGGGTCTGGTGCTGGCGATCCCCATCACCGCGGGAATCAAGGCGGTGTGCGACAACGTCGCGCAGCTTCGCCCGTGGGGCCGCCTGCTCGGAGACTGATGCATACTTTTCTGGAACGACTGAAAGACCGCGCGCGAGCGGTCCGGCGGCGGATTGTTTTCCCCGAAGGCGACGATCCGCGAGTGGTAGAGGCGGCGCGGCGCCTGAAGGAAGACCGGGTTGCCGAGCCGGTATTGATTTCGAAGAACACGGTGCTGGGGATCGAGTCGGTGTACCCGCCGAGTTCGCCCAAATTGCGGGATTATGCGGCGTTGTATCTGGAACGCCGGGCGTCGAAGGGCGTGACTGCCGTGGAAGCCGACGCCATTGCGCGCAAGCCGCTATTTTTCGCGGCGCTGATGGTATCGCGCGGAGATGCCGACGGCAGCGTGGGCGGCTGCGTCAACACTACCGCCGAGACAGTACGCGCCGCGCTGGCCGCGATCGGAGCCGCGCCCGGGATTCACACGATTTCCGGCGCGTTCATTATGGCGCACGCAAATGCGGAGTTCGGCGCCAGCGGCCTGATGACATTCGCGGATTGCGCGGTGGTGGTCGACCCGCCGCCGGAAGCCCTCGCCGACATCGCGATCTCGTCTGCCGACACCACGCGGCGGTTTCTGGAAGTCGAGCCGATGGTGGCGCTCCTGTCGTTTTCCACCAAAGGCAGCGCGCGCCACGCCGAGATCGACAAAGTCACAGAAGCGTTGAGGATCATCCGCCAGCGTGCACCCGAGCTGAAGGTCGATGGCGAATTGCAGCTGGACGCGGCGCTGATCGGCAGCATCGGGGCGTCGAAAGCACCGGGGTCGCCGGTGGCAGGGCGCGCCAACACGCTGATATTTCCTAACCTTTCGGCGGGCAATATCGGCTATAAGCTGGCGGAACGACTGGGCGGTGCGACGGCCATCGGCCCGATACTGCAGGGACTCGCCAAACCGGCCAATGATTTGTCGCGCGGCTCGACCGCGGAGCACATTTACAACACAGCAGTCTTTACGGTCTGCCAGTCGCTGTAAGCCCGGTGAGAACATTTGAATTGCATCCCACATCAGAACAGCCTTGCGTACAGGTTTCGGCCAAGGGGGCGGCGCGCTTCCGTGCCGGACACCCCTGGATCTTTCGCTCCGACGTAACTGACACGCGCGAGGCTCAGCCGGGAGACACCGTGCGCGTGCTGGATCATCGCGGAAAGTTTCTGGGCCAGGCGCATTACAGCGCGGCCTCGCAGATCACCTTGCGCATGCTGACACGGCCGAACGATCCACATGCCACAGGGCCGATAGACATTGGCGCACGCATCGAGGCCGCGCAGAAGCTGCGGGAGCAAGTGGTAACCGATTCCACGGCGTACCGGCTGGTGCATGCGGAAGCCGACTTTCTCCCGGCGCTCATCATCGACCGCTATGCCGACACGTTTGCCGTTCAGACGCTCAATCAGGGGATGGACCGGGCGCTGCCGGAGATTGTGGACGCGCTCGACCGGCAATTTTCGCCGCGGGCCATCGTCGCCCGCAATGACGCCGCGGTGCGTTCGCTGGAGGATCT
>ODAK010008493.1_pt1 | contig 10267 bp, 17 predicted proteins | sample 1539591 | NCBI WGS metagenome assembly ODAK01 (sample SAMEA3539303, study PRJEB22396) | soil metagenome | biome: tundra; feature: field; material: soil | place: USA | collected 2010-05 | depth 0.15 m | reverse complement strand
GTTGTGCCCTCGCACTCATGATCTTAGGAATCGGGGGATTGCCGCGAGCAGACAGGTTCATTAACGCTCGCCAACGATTCTGGACGGATGACGGGCAACCCTCACCTTACAGTCGCGGGCACTACTCTGATCATTGATCGGTGGCACGGAGGCCACCGGTCATGAAGCAAAAGCCAAGTTCCAGTTCCGCTGGCGGTTTGGAATCGGTGAGTGACTTCGGTGTGGCGCGAGTGATGCCGGCCGGTGAGAAACCTCATTGCATATGATCGTTGGGCTTAACAAGACGCGTTCGTGACGCAGCACCACCCCAGAACAAGTGCCTATTTGAAGTTGAAGGTACGTTTGTGAGCGCTTCTATCCCAGCTGAATGGGGAACACCGGATTCCGTTTTGGATCCAGCAGGTGCGCGACGAACTCGCCGAAATGCCGGCAGCACAACGACTGCTGGGCCGATCCGCCGGGGGCGTGATGACTACCAGGATTTTTGCAGTCCGGAATGAGACAGGCGCACACACCCTTGACGATATCCATTTAGCTTGCTCGCGCGCTTCCTATCTGAGAATTGAAATTGCGCAAATCGAGCAATTAGCGATCGGCGGTCGAGGGGGCAAACTGGATCGTCAGCGCCAGGAGCCAGAAAATTGAATTGGTCCTGCTCGGTGCGGGAGGCTCGGTTTGGTTCCTAGGAATCGGACAGTGGCGATTTCGGGCCTGTGGATGGTACTTCGGCGCCGGCGGAAAGGGGCACCGTACTGAGACTCAGCACAGGATTTTCTGATTTACTCGTTGTCGCTCATCTTCACTATCGTCGGAGCGTCCGGTCCCAGGTAAGCGCCGGCCATGTTGAAGTCGATCCACTCCGCTGCATCGTCATACCGCTCCCCGTCCTCTCGTTCCTCGCCGTCGCGCGCGTCGTCCTTCGCGAACTCCGCGGCCAGGATCGCCAGAAGGCGATCGTAGTCATATACTGCCACCGGCCGGTTGTCAGGCTTCACTCCGAAGCCAACCGTGAATCCGACGAGCGCTTTGTCGTACTTCTCCGGATAGAGCAACGCACCTGTGTTCTGTTGAGCCAAAACTTCGCGTATCGTCATTGCCGCTCTCCTAGTTGACGCTCGTGTCTACTTCGTAGGCGTGTACCATCACGTCAAGTTCGACCAAGTGGTCGTCCCCAAGAGCGTCCAGGATGCTGTAGGCGACATCGGCCTGAATCGCCCCGGGAACAGGGCCGATCAGGAAATGGGCAACGCAACGCTTGACCCTTTCGCGTTCCTCGGCAGTGAGGAATTTGGTGCCCAGGAGCGTCTTCGCTAGCCCGTCGTGTTCAGCGTTGAGCTTCCGTAGTTCAGCGAACATCGTGTCGCGTTTCTCGCTTGGTTCGAAGTCAGCGGCCATAGTCGTAGTTAGGTCGCCGATCCTACCTTCCAGATCTTCGAGCCTGTCGTAGCGCGGGCCGTCAGGCACCTCGCCTGCCTGCCCGCAGTTGGGGCATCGCGGCGGCAAGGTCATCCCGGTGTGTTCGTCGTCCGCGACGCCGTGGTAGTCGTAATTGCCCCACTCGCTCAGGCACTGCCACACGAAATGCAGACCGCAGCGCAGACACTTGCATACCTGCTCCCCATCATCTTTGGTGTCCAAGCTGACTATGGTTGGCCTCATTTTGCTCATTGCACGCTCTCCCTCGTCTCGCACCACTTGCCGGCCACGATGTCCGCGCGCTTCGCGTCGGCATTCCACCGGGTGACATAGGACGACTCGACGTCGAGCTCCCCCTTGGCGATGCTGTCGCGCATCTTCTGCGCGGCCCGCTCCACATCAGGGGCAGAGCGCAGGCCATAAAACGTGGAGACGCCGTTGTCCGTGCGCGTGGCCCACACGGCGCCGTGGCCATCAAGAGTGTCGTGCCGCCATCCAATACGGTTACCCTCGTCATCCGCGATCCAGTCAAGGGACTCGCCGTAGCCGCACCGCCGGCAGCCGAACCACCACTCTCCAGTACGGCAGTTGTAGTCGTGGTCGCCCCACTCGTAGCCGCACTGCACGCACTTCGCGTTGTCCAAAACTGTTGCCATATGCTCTCCTCTTGAAATTACCTGGCGGCATGCGCCGTCTAGAACCTAATACGGTCGGCCACGTTGCTTCGTAGAAGTTGCCGGATTGCCGGCTGCGGGCTCCTCGTGCTTGCCGCGCTCGGACGGCTCTCCTTCATGCGGTCTTGGTTGCTGCCGCTCTCGCTCTTTTTCCTGGGTGCGTTTTTCGTGGCCCCACAACCGCTGCCCGGCACCCTTCGCCTCCCCGTCGCAGCCTCTCGCTGCGCACCATGCCTCAGCCGCAAACTTGAATCGGGAGCCGCCGCTATGTCTCCATAGCGTGACGGAGGTAGTCCTTCGGCAGGACTTATGACACGGCCCCCGAACTTGTTACTGATCTTCACCGTAATAGCCACACTTCTTGCAAGTCTTGGTGTGGTCGCAGCAGTTGCAGTTGCGGCTGCTATGCTCGAAATCGCCGAAGTCCACGCACGGCACAGGGCCAAACATGTGAGACAGCGTGCAAGCCAGTAGCCGCATCGCATCCACCTCTTCCTGCGTGGCTCTGACGTACACCTCGTTGCCTTCCTGTTTCAGCCGGCCCTGTATCTCTTCCTGTATGGCCAGTACGCCTTCCTTGAATGTCTTGCTCATCTTCCCTCCATCTTGTTTTCCTTGATCGCCTTCCCGTAGTTCGCGGCCTGCTGCACGAGCACAGGGATCACCTTGACGAAGCCCTGCACGCCGTCCAGCTGGCCCTGCTCATGACAGCCAAACCAATCACCTGCCCGTCCTCCACGGTGATGCTGAAGCGATGTGACAATTTGTACTCTGTCATTGGCCCTCCAAATGAATTGGGCAGGGTATGAAGGAACCGGGTGAGTATGGAGGAACCGCGTGCGTTAGGAGGACGTGGCAATTTGAAAGTAGCGCCTGCCATCGTAGTCGCGTGTTATTCCCGTGTTACCTGCCCAAACTTGAATTGGGGAGACGAACCTCTAATGGAGCAGCGTCCGCTCACCCTTGCTCGTACATTCCCCGGGGCCTACCGTTCACTCGCCAATGCCGCCAGGTAATTTATTCAGCTGCATCGTCGTCCCCGAAAGCCTTGATGCGCCAGGCTTCCTGCTCTTCCTCGGTGCCCTCCGTGAAAACGCGCCAGTCTTCGTCTGTAAGCTTGGGACGGTGTTTGCGGAATGATGCGACGGCAGCTTTATGTGCCCTTTGCATCTCCTCCGGTCCCAGAATTTCGCTGAGGCGGTTGAGGCGGCGGTCGATGTACACGCTCCACCGCCACTCGCTGCTGCCGGTTGATTGGTACACGAACCAATCGAAGTCGTGCTCGATGCCTTCTAGCGCCCAATACTCGGCCAGCTGCTCTAGCTCGTGCTTGGTGGCCACGAATTCTGGCACCTCCTTGCCGTCTTCGCCGTTGATTGCTTCGACGCTGCCGATGACGAACGGTCCTGCGGCCATGGTGCCCAGACCATCGGCGTCGCGGTTGCTGCCCACCGATTTCTCTAGCCGGTCGAGGTAATCGCTCACATTCTTTGCTGGCATTTCGTTTTCACTCACATTGCTGTCCATATCGTCCTCTGCTTCCTAAATACTTGCCCCGCGGCAAATCTGCTTAAGTTGTCAGTCCTCACCCTTCACGGCTTGGTAATCTCATCCAGCAGGTCGCCATCGTCGTCGCATTTCTGCTCCAACGCTTTTAGGTCGTCCATCAGCCCGGCGCGGGCCTCCATACTTTCCAGGTGCGGCTCGCAATACCACTTTCCGCGCCATTTAGCCACCGCCGGTAAGCCGCAGGGTGAAAGCATGCCGTTTGTATGTGCGTCGAACTCGCAAAAGTGGCTCACGGTTTCTCCCCCTTGTATTTCTCGTCGCCTTTCACATCAATGCTCATGCTTTTCTCCCTTTTGGTTGCTGCTTTAGCTATTGCGCCTTTGCTTGGTCAGCCCCGGTCAACGGTTGCCCGCTGGCCGCAGCGCAAGGTGCCTTTGGCAGAACGGGCGTCCCATGACTTCACCTGCGGCGGGCTGGCCGCAGCGCACCTTCCACCGCGCAGGGCCGTTGGGATCGCCGTCCGTGTCGAAATCGCCGTCCCAGGAAATGTCAACGTCGCAGCCCATGTCCGGCACTGAGTTCACGGGCAGTCTTTCGCCCACCTGCTCGACGCCGTCCAGCGTGACGATGATCTTCTCGACCGGCTGCCTGCGCCAACGCTCGAAGAGAGCGGCGGCTGTCTCACCGTTCTCGAAGATGTAAAGGTGCTCGATGACGTAGATGGTGTGGGCTTCTTCGGTCAGTTTGGTCGCCGCTTCCGCGCGGTCGATCTCAACGGGCATCTTGCCCTTTGCCACAAAATGGAAATGATCAATGCTCATCGTTATTCCCCTTCCGCCAAGGCGGCTTCAGCGATCTGAAGCTGCACGCCGGTAAGCTCCGGCATCATGGCTAGGATTTCCTCGTTCGGTGCGCCTTCGAGCGACGTGGCGAAGTGCGCATCCTGCCAATAAAGCTCATGCTCGTCGCAGCACGCATGGATGTGACCGCCCTGGTCGGCGTCCATCGGGTCGTCAGTCGCTGGATCGTCCATCAGTGCCCTCACTGCGGAGTCGTCGCACTTCTCGCAGTCGCACCAAGCACCGCACCAATCGCAAGCCCTAATCATGGAAGCCTCCGCGCCGTGCTGAGCATGTTCTTCACGACGGCGACGATTTCGTCGGTCGTGGGCTTCGTGCCGTCAGGCCGTCCGGCTCCGTAGATCGGCGTCTTCGCGCCGGAGATCATGTCCGCCACAAAAAAGTTCGTGCCAGTTTCGTCGATGGTCACCTCGATGTGCAGGCCGGTCTCGGTCAGCGTCACCGTGGTGATTCCGTCTTTGTCTATCGTGCGGTCTCGGTCATGCTTGTTGTTGTCTCCTCTATATAGTTACTGGTTTTCTCCCGCAGTGACCGCGTTTGCCTGCTCGACGAGCGCCTGCACGACGTCGACGTCCGCAAAGTGAGTCGACTGCGCCACTCGTGAACTGCTCACCACAGTTGACGCACTCGATAGGCCAGTACGTCGATTTCCGCGGCCTCTAGGCAGTGCGGTCTCTTCAGGTGCCGCCTCACGGCACGACCGAGCACAGCTCGGTTTCGACCTTAGATATTCGCGCCTCCTTCCTCCGCCGCGGCCGGCGGAATATCGAAGTCCTCGTAGTTGATGCCGGAGACTTCGTCCTCATCGAGATAGACATCAAACGTGCGGAATTCCTCTTCTAGAAGGACTTCCTCAAGGAGCTTCTTCTTGTTGATAGTGAAGCCGCCAGACCCTGTAGAAATTTGCGGCTCGCAATTTCCTATCTGGAGAGCGTGGAGAATCAGAGCCGGGTGAATGTCTTCGCGCAGAAGGGTCCGGATATCGTCCAGCACCTCGGACTCTTTGTTGCGGATGAAATCCTCGAATTCGTCATCGAAGCCATACGTTGAAGAATCCAGCTGTTCATCGATGGCATCGCGTTGTTCGTCCTTGAGTTTGTTGTAGAGGTAGTTGCGCCGTGCGGTCTGGATCTTCTCCTCGCGCATGGCCTCGTACCGTTTGCGTTTGCGTGTTTCAACTGCCTTTTTTGCCGCTTCAGAGCGGCTGGTAACTTTTGCCATATTCTTATCTCCGGGCTGTCATCTTCAGGCTGCGTAGCCCATCCTCGCAGCGACCGCCTTCCGGCGGTTTCGACTCTTACGCGCCAGTCTGCTCGAGTCGTGGCGCGTGGACCTGCGGCATGGCTCCGGCAAGCGGTGTCTCGGGCGTAACGCCTTTCGTGCCATACTTGGCGTTGAGCCGAGCCGTCTCGGCCTCCGCATCGTGCAACTTCTTGGACTTGGACAACGGAGTATTCAGGTCGTCCGTGTTGAACGTGCCGAAGACGTAGTCGTCGACAGGATTGTCAAGGCGCTTCGTGACAAACGTTTTCACTTTGACTGGAATTGCGGTCCGCGTCGTCGCCGAGCGCTTTTTCGCCTTCGCCGCAGCTTTCGCTGCTTTATCTGCGGCAGCAGCGCGCTTTGCTTCCCGCTTCGCCTGCGCAGCTTCGCGCTTGGCCTTGGCGGCGTTGATCTCCGCCTCCTCCTTACTAGCGGCTTGGGCCTGGCGAACCTTTTTCTCCTCCTCCTTGCGCTTGGTGGCCGCTTCGCGCTCGGCCTTGAGCCGCGCGATGGCCTCCTCTTTGACTTCCCTGCGCGTCAGCATCTTGGTCATGGAAAACTTGCCATCCGCGTAAATCCACTTCTTGCCGCTGTCGGCGTCGATGAGCAGTTCGCCGGCTACGAGAACATGTTCTTTCTGCTTCGCCAGCTTGCCGTCGATGACGGGAGCGCCGTTGAGCTTCGTCACGTGCTTGGGGTCGACGTTGGCCACAGGCTCTTGAGTCTCATCCAGGACGATATCGATCCTGCCAGTCGTCTGGTGGACGTGAGAGACCTCGCCGTCGCCATCGGGCGCCGTGACTTGATCCCCTATATTGAAGGTGGAGATTTGAGTGGATGTTTCGGGAGACGCAGGCAGCGAATGCAAGCTTAGGGCAATTACTTCGAGTTCACGCTTGCGTGTATCACGATAAACAAGCTTCCGAGCTGCATCATAGTTGACGCCGATGCTTGCGAATGCGTCTTGAACCGTTGCGAATGTCGGGCAGTTGGATTTACGTCCGTCGTACCGATACATGATTTCTTTGAAGCACGCTACGGTGGCATCGTGTGCCGAACGACCCAGCATCCAGATTTTCTGGGACGCTGACATGAGATCGTCGGGCGGCAGGGTTGTCAGATCGGGCAGTGTGATACCTGGGACATTTGTCCCATTTATCGCGAGCGCAGATGTTTTCCCCGCCTCAGCGGGGAGAATTGAAGTTGTTATCGTTTTTGTTCGGCGCATAGCAAAACCTCACTTGACCGTGAGGCCGTTGCGCCTAATGGAAGGTCGGACTATCGTCCGCTGTCTCGTCCTTGTTATGGTATAGCTTTATCTCACCCGAAGGCTACCTACTCGCCTGCAACCCAACTACGAGACAAACTGATTATACACGGGGCCAGCGAAATCGTCCAGATGCCTTGCCCAGAGCGGATTTTGACGTGTGCTGCTAAGCTGAGCTTGCTGTCCTCTGGTTGTTCTCCGCCCGAGTTGCGGCCGCGGGAATAACGCCCGTTACCCTACTTGCGACCTGTTCCTAGATTCGGTTGCAGGCCAATAAACGTCCGACCCCCCGGATCATCTGCTGCATCCGAAAAGCATCGAGCCCTTCGAGGCCAGAACCCAGGCGCCGGGCACGCCTCCATGCCGGCTCCTGTGCATTACACCCTACAACCCTTCTCTTCTTTGTTTTTTGCTCTTTATATATGTAGGCAAGTAGGCTGGGCAGGCAGGGATAGCAGAGATTTCCAGCGTTGTTGGCAAAACCGAAACGTGCTTGGAAAATTGGGCGGTGTTCGGCGCAAAAGGGGTCACGGGGTACAGCAACGGGGGTCAACACCCCGCACCCTCGATCACAGACACGCCAGGCCCGCCGGAGAGCGGACGATTCACCCGGCCGGCGCGCCTGCACGTGCCTAATCGTTCAGATTTCCTGGCCGTTGGGTATTTTATTTTCGGACGCAACAAGGTTCCCACCTGATGCGGGGGTCGCGCTACCTCATGGCGACCCCAGTCCGCGCCACCGACTCGCGGGTCTACCAATTTGAGGCGCGGACGAATTCGGACGCTGGCAGCCTCTCGTTGCCAGGTACCGCCTTCCTGCGAAGCAATCAAGGAAATAGAGATGTACGAAGAAGTAAACGCGGCCGAGCCGATAAACGAGGCCCTGCCGGCAGCAACCAACAGCAATGGGAAGGCGACGTGGAGAACCCCACGGTCTCGCTGGCGGACCTGCGGAAGCTGTACTCCGTCTCGCACCACGACATGTGGAAGGCGCAGGCGATGTTCCACGTCCGCCGCAAGACCGGGCGCGGATCGAAAGCGTACAGAAAGGAGCAGAACCAGTAATAGAAGTTTAGCGGGCTGGACACCCGCTAAAAGATGACTATCCAAGTCATCTTAGGGGGATCGGGGTCGGTGACGATTTCGATTAAAGACTGGGAGGCAGGCTTCGACCTGTCGCCTGCTTCCCGACAGTCTTTCCACGTCTCCCCAGACGTGCCCAATGACGACAGGTCAAAAAGAACAGGTTAAATGGCATTCACGAAAGAGCAAAAAGAGTTACTCGCAAAAGCTAGGAAACAATTCGGTAAACAAGACAAATCTCTGCCCATCCTAATACAGGAATCAGACCTCTATGACTGGAATCCCACGGCGCGTATGCTCCTGCTGGTCATAGCGCTGGGGCAGCGCACCAACGAAGATGCCTACGTACCAGAGGACATGCCAGACAGCTACAAGGACGACATGCTCGGCTGGTGCGATATGAGCCAGTGGCGCTTGTCTATCCGCGTCGGCGTCACCGAAGATTGGGTTCAGAAACTCCTAAGGCGCTTCAGGGAAGAAGGCGTGATCGAGCGCCGCACATGGGAAGACGACAACCACACCAACCACGCCATGTATCGCGTGATCGAGAAGACCGTCAAAGATCACCAGAGACCATCGCAAAAGCCAGATGTTGAGCGCCCGCCGCGCTATAAGACAAAGCATACGACGCCGGGAGCGTTCAAAAAAGGCTATGATATGCGCCGCGCTAATCAGGAAAAAGCGGTGGCAGCGGGGGCAGATGATGAATAGACCACCCTGCGGCTCATTCAGTACCAGCCTGATTCTCATTCAGTACCCACCCCGCGGCTCATTCAGTACCAGCCTGATTCTCATTCAGTCCACCACCCTGATTCTCATTCAGTCCGGACTGAATGAGAATGCTGCACAGGTTAGATTCTCAGGTAGATTTAATCTTTTAGGTGTTGACTTGCAGCCGTTGACTACGCAGACCGTGATGGCAGCTAGTTGCGCCGCGCTGCGGCGCTCACTAGAATCTGCATGGTTCAGTGACGGTAGAGACAACAACAGAAGCAAGAACAAAAGCAAAGGCAACACCAATCCGTTTCACGGAGCACGAACCTATGAGAGCTAAGGGAAAGGTAGTCGAAGACGATACCCTGAGACCGAAGTTCAAGATCGCGGCTCCGGTTGAAATGGGGGAACGGCAAGAGCCACAGCAACACCAACAGCGTGCCAAGGGCAGGATCACTGAGGGTACGCCTCGCAAGCCGCCCAACCACGTTTGTTATCCGATGCTCTTCGGTCCCGGGATGCCGTGGGATTTCGATCCTAAAACCTGCACGTATCGCGACGGCAAGGGGGCGAGGCGCGTGCCGAAGTGCAAGAAGTGCCAAGGCAATATATACCCAATGGAAAATCATGAATGCGAAGGGTACATTCCCCAGTACGACGATATGACTGAGGAGCGAGAAGAGCGCTGGGAGGAACGCGTGCGCGTCATCCGCGAGATGAAGCGCGACGGATGGCACGACGAAACCGATCTTGAGGATGGCCGTGAGGAAGATTACGACGGGGGCGACTATTGCGAGGGAGACGATGATGGCTACGACTGCGACTGAGGAGAACAACCTATGAAGAAGCCCAAGCTAAAGAAGATCAAGACCAAGTACGGCACGATGGTCGTTACGCCCTACGCGCCGCCAGCGCCAAAGCCGAAGAAGCCACTGGACTCAGGCCGCTTGGCCCACCAGCAGGTCGACCGTCCATCAGGCGCTTGCGTTGATTCGGAGAAAGCTTGCCCATGTCAGGGACGTGCAGCAATGCACTTGTAAACATTTCGGTTCTTTATAGCGAGCAGGGAAACCAAAGATATTGCTCAGATTCCTGCGGCACAGCGGCCCAACAGGAATTCAAAACACACTACCCCTGTGGGCATGAAGCTGCAAGAATTTCCCTGTACCGAAATCCTTCGATCGGGCCCTCTAAACTGCTGCCGCAAACGCATGACTTAACTGCCGCCAGGGTCCACACTGATGGTGTGCCGAAATCTACAGTTTGCGGAGCAGAAATTGTTCGCACAGTTTTGCACCTTGATTCATTTCCTTTGTTCAAGTGAGCCCTGGCGAACGAAACAAGCCGGAACGCTAGAAATGGCAGAACGGGGGGCGGCAGGGAATGTGAAACGATCTCGTCGTGCGCATTCTGGCGACGCCTGGGGCCAAGATTCTTGCTCCAACAGATCCATACGGAGTTCTTAGTCAGGGCCTGCCGAG
>ODAK010008492.1_pt1 | contig 10268 bp, 7 predicted proteins | sample 1539591 | NCBI WGS metagenome assembly ODAK01 (sample SAMEA3539303, study PRJEB22396) | soil metagenome | biome: tundra; feature: field; material: soil | place: USA | collected 2010-05 | depth 0.15 m | reverse complement strand
GACCACCGAGATCTACACTCTTTCCCTACACGACGCTCTTCCGATCTCAATTGTACATATGATGTCCCTCACCCGCCATGTGGAGGGGGGCAGCGTTATGGCCACTTACGGTCTTCAGGTAAACGGACAGTACTACAACATAAATATCGACGATCCATCAACTCCCCTGTTGTATATTCTGCAGGAGAATTTACAACTAAACGGGCCGAAATTTGGCTGCGGACTCGGCCAGTGTGGCGCATGCACCGTGCTGCTGGACGGCGTCCCCATCCGCTCCTGCATCACGGCCATCTCGGACGTCAACGGGCACAACGTCACCTCGCTCGAAGGGCTCCGCGGGCTCGACGGCCTCGACAACCCCGCTGATCTGCATCCCATCCAGCAGGCGTTCGTCACCGAGCAGGCCATGCAGTGCGGCTACTGCGTGAGCGGCCCCATCCTGTATGGCTATGCGTTCGTCCGCGATAATCCCGACGCCACCCGCGCCGATATCGAGAAGGGGCTGAGTGGTCTTTTGTGCCGGTGTTACGCCCACACCCGTATGCTGGACGCCATTCAGCGCTATGCAGAGGAGACCTTCTGATGACCCCGACAGACGACAAACTCATCACCCCGAATCTGAGCAATGCCGGACCGCTGCCCGACAAGGCGATCGATGCGCTCCGGCATCTCACACCGTCCCGCCGCGACTTCCTGAAGTCCGCCGGCCTCATGATGGTTGGCTTCTCCGCATCGGCGGTCACCGCCCGCCAGGCGCTCGCGCAGAGTCCAATCAATGTTGCGGGCACTATCGACGGCACCCAACTCGACAGCTGGATTGCCATCGGCGCCGACGACAGCATCACGGTTCTGGCCGGCAAATCGGAGCTCGGCCAGGGCATGCGCACCCTGCAACTGCAGTTGGCCGCCGAAGAACTGAACGTCCCGATCGGCAGCATCACGCTCGTCATGTGCATCTCCGGCGTGACGCCGAATCAGGGTTTAACCGTGGGCAGCCTGTCGACGCAGACGCAGTTTGGCCCGTCCGGTCTGCGCGTGGCGATCATGACGGCGCGCGACGCCCTGCTGCAACTGGCTGCACAGCTTTTCGATGCGCCCCTCAGCGACCTGATCGTCAACGACGGTGTCATCTCGCAGATCTCCAACCCGTCGCAGAAAGTCAGCTATGGCCAGCTCATTTTTGGCAAGCGCTTCAACCTGACGCTGAACCCCACCGCGGTTCCGAAGGACCCGTCGAAGTGGCGGGTACTCGGGAAGTCCGTCCCGCGCGTTGACATTCCGGCCAAAGCCAAAGGCACCTTCCAGTACGTGCAGAAAGTTCGTGTCCCCGGCATGCTTCACGGCAAAGTCGTGCGGCCTGCGACCGTCGGCGCGCACGTCCAGAGCATCGACAAAAGCGTTCTCAACGGCCTTCCCGGCAACCCGCAGGTTTTTCAAAACAATGACTGGGTCGGCGTTGTGGCGGATACGGAATGGCACGCCATCGGCGCCGCCGGAGCGGTAGCGTCAGGGATCAACTGGTCCACCGGGGATACGCTCCCCGCACAGGCCAATCTCTACACGTACATGACAACGCAGCCGTCGCAGGACTCGTATATCTCCAACTCCGGCGACGTCGACGCGGTGATTGCCAAGGCCGCCAAAGTAATCACCGCTCAGTACGTGGTTCCTTTCCAGATGCACGGCTCGCTCGGCAGTTCCTGCGCTGTGGCGGATGTCCGCGGTACGGGAAAAACAGCCACGGCAAAGATCTGGTCCGCCACGCAGGGCGTCTACGCAGCGCAGGGATATGTGTCGGCGGCGCTCGGAGTTCCCGCGGGTAATGTCCAGGTCACGTTTGTGGATGGTTCCGGCTGCTACGGGCACAACGGCACCGAACCGGTGACCCTCGATGCTACGCTTCTTTCGCAGGCTGCCGGCAAGCCTGTTCGGGTACAGTACACCCGGCGCGATGAAATGACGGCCGGCGAAAACTACGGTCACCCTGTGGTCGGGAATCAAAAGGTGGGCCTCGACGCCAGCGGCAGGATCATCGCGTGGGACTACGAAGTGTTCAAGATGCAGAAGGGTGAGGGCCAGGCCAGCGCCACCGGACTTGGCAACGCGACCCCCGGCGCGCTTGCCGGATACCCGACGCCTCCTATTCCTCCCACAACCACGCCGGCCGTTCCGACCAGTTACAACAACTTCGGCAACTGGCACCCCAGTTACACCAGCGGCGTCTTCAACGGTCTGAACTACAACACGGGCACCATTGCAAGCCAGCGCATTACAAGACGCATCGTTTACTCGCCGTTCTTTACCGCCTGGCTCCGCGCTCCGGATGGCTTCCAGAACTCATACATCCACGAAAGCTTCATGGATGAAATCGCCGCGGCCGTGAAAGCAGATCCGGTGCAGTACCGCCTCAACTATGTGGCAGACCCGCGCCTGATCAACGTCATCAATCTCACCGCCCAAAAAGGCAACTGGGATCCGCGCACTTCGCCCAAGCCCGGTAATGACCGTACCGGCGTCGTCACTGGCCGAGGCTTCGCAGCCAACCTGTATCAGACCAATAATGGCTATGTCGCCATGGTCGCCCAGGTCACGGTAGATCAGACGTCGGGCGTAATCACGGTGAGCCAAATGACCGTGGCCCTCGACAGCGGTCCTGTCATCCATCCGGATAACCTTCGCAACCAGATGGAAGGTTGTGCGCTGCAGGCGCTGAGCCGCACGCTCTACGATGAAGTCAAGTGGAACAACCGCGGCATCATCACAACCGGCGACTGGGCCAGCTACCGCGTTCTTCAGTACGGTGACCCCCTTCCCGCTATCGAGACGATTCTGATTAACAACACGAGTGTGTCGCCCACGGGTGCAGGGGAAGTCGTTATGACAGTCACGGCCGGTGCCATCGCTAACGCCGTCTTCGACGCCACGGGCGTGCGTATGCGGCAGATCCCGTTCACTCCGGCGAACTTCCTGGCCGCGAAAACGGCCCAGAAGGTCTAAACCCGCATGAAGCGAGTGCGCCACGGGACTGGTTGGGTTGACCGGTTCCGTGGCGCACTCGCTTTTCCGGCCGTGTTTGCCGCTATCCTGTAATTCGAATGTCCCTCCGCCGCAGCTTCGCGATCGCCGCTTCGGGGTTCGCCCTGTCTTTGGGCGCGGTCCTGATTTGCGCTCAACAGGAAGAGGAACCAGTCGGCGGCGTCATCAAAAGCCAGGAAAGCCGCTATGAAGTCACCCGCCCCTGGTGGGATCTGGGACGTGGTTTCCCGATTCCGCGCGTTAAGGACTACGACGATGCCACCGGTCAGCTCCGCGTTCTGAATCAGTCCGGCGCAGTACGGACGAAGGATCATCCCTTCTTCACCCCCCTCGGTTCCAACGGACGCGCGTGCGTCACCTGCCACCAACCCACCAGCGCCATGAGCCTCTCCGTCGATCTGATCCGCACCCGCTGGGCGGAAACCGAAGGCAAAGACCCCCTCTTCGCCGCCATCGACGGTTCCAACTGCCCCGACATACCCCAGGGTCCCGGCTTATCTCTGGATCAGAGAGCCGACGCACACTCGCTCCTGCTCGATCGCGGCCTCTTCCGCATCGCTCTCCCGTGGCCGCCTGTCAGCGCTTCCGGCAAGCCCGTCACGCCCGAATTCCGCATCGAAGTCGTGCGCGATCCCACCGGCTGCAATCGCAACCCCGCGACCATCTCTGTCTACCGCCGCCCGCGCGTCGTCGCCAACCTGCAGCTCATCGCACTCCCCGGCGGCATCACGCTCATGGCCGATGGCCGCGAGGCCACCCTCCAGTCCCAGGCGATCTCCGCAATACTCACGCACGAACAGGCATCGGCCGCTCCCACAGCCGCTCAGCTCAAACAGATTGAGGATTTCGAGCGCCAGCTTTTCATGGCCCAGGAGGCGGATGTATCCGGCGGCCAGCTCACTGAACCAGGCGGCCCCCCGTCGCTTGGCGCCGAAAACCTTGCCGGCGGCGCCGCGGGCACTGGTCCTCTCCCAACAGCTGGCAACCTCACCGCGTCGTTCGATCCATGGCGCAATCTCTCCGCTCCCGGTCTCGCCATCCGTCAGCGCGCACTCCGCGAATCCGTTCTGCGTGGTGTCGACGTCTTCGCTTTGCGTGAATTCCGCCTCGCGGACGGCTCGAAGGCCACCTGCGCCACCTGCCATCGGCCCGGCATCAACCGCTCCATGGATATCGGCACCACCAACCTGCCCACCGCGAAGGAGTCGCCCGAACTTCCCCTGTTCCGCATCACCTGCGACGCCTCGGCGCCGCCTCACCCGCAACTGGGCCGAAGCTTTCTGACGCAGGATCCCGGCCGCGCACTCATCACGGGGAAATGCGCCGATGTGGGTTCCATCCTGATGCAGCAGTTCCGCGGACTCACCGCCCGCGCCCCGTATTTCGCCAACGGCTCGGCGGGCGATCTGACCGAACTGGTGGACTTCTACGATCGCCGCTTCAAAGTTGGGCTCACAAACAAAGAGAAACAGGACCTCGCAAATTTCCTACAAGTCCTGTAACTTGCGCCGTGAGACTGGACGCAGCCCGGGAGTCTTCTCGATTGGCTTAGCGCGGACTTGTTTCAGAAATCAGGACAGGGCCTGTAATACGCGCATGCCGGAAACTATCCAACCTGGCCGCAGAACGCGCAAGCCTTCGAAAATGCGTCGAGCGGAAGCCGGAGCCTCTCGAGGAACCTATCTGGTGATGTGACGGGAGGCAGATCCGCTCAGATAGTTCGTGCGATGACAATCTAATGCGTCTTTTTGAGGCGGGACTTGGGACGAGTAGGGCGCTCGGTTTCCACGATGGCGAATTGCAACTTGCGTTCGATGGGATCGACGCGATCAATGATGATACGGACCGGGTCGCCAATGGAAAACTCGCGGCGGGGGCGCTGGCCGATGATCTTGCGGACGTTCTCGTTATACAGGTAGCGGTCGCCAGGCAGGGTGTCGATGGGCACGAGGCCTTCGACGAACATTTCCGTCAGTTCCACGAAGAGGCCGAAGCGCTGGGCGCTGATGATGAGGCCGTCGAACTGCTCGCCGACGTGCTCTTCCATGAACTTCGCTTTCTTCCATTCGACGAGCTCGCGTTCGGCCTCGGCGGCGCGGCGCTCGGTGAGGGAACACTCTTCGGCAATGATCCGGAGTTCGGCGGCCTCCATGGGCTCGCCACCTTCTAAAGATGCAGTGAGCAGGCGGTGCACGATGAGATCGGGATAGCGGCGGATGGGCGAAGTGAAGTGGGTGTAGTGGGTGGCGGCGAGGGCGAAGTGGCCGGTATTCTCTTCGCTGTAGCGCGCCTGGCGGAGCGAGCGCAGCATCAGGTAGCTGAGAATGCGCTCCTCGGGCTTGCCTTCCACGCGCGCCACCAGTTCCTGATAGGCCTTCGAGGTGACCTTCGTCTCTTTGGGCAGGATCACATCCTTATAAACAGGACGGCCGCCGGCTTTTCGCTCTTTGTAGCGATGCCGTTCAATGGGAATGGCGCCTACGCCCAGTGAATAGCCGAACTGGGCAGCCACCTCTTCAAACTCCATCACGCGTTTGGGGTCGGGCGTTTCGTGGATGCGGTAAATGGCCGGATGCCCGGTTTGCTCGAGATGCGCAGCTACCGCTTCGTTGGCAGCCAGCATGAACTCTTCGATGATGCGGTTGGCGATGTTGCGCGGACCGCGCGTGACGCCGGTCATCTCACCGGATTCACCGAACTCGATCAGGGGCTCGGGGAGATCGAAATCGATGGAACCCCGGCGGAAGCGGCGATCGCGAAGCTTTTCCGCCAGTTCCTGCATTAGTTCGAAGCGGTCTACTAAAGGCGCATAGCGCGTTCGCTGGGCGGCGTCACCCTGCAGAATCAGATGGACGTTGGTGTACGTCATGCGCTCGGCGCTGCGGATGACGCCCCGGCAGAATTCAAAGTGCAGCGGCTCGCCGGTGCGGGAAAACTCAATCAGAGCGGAGACCACGAGGCGATCCGCATGGGGAATCAGAGAGCAGATGTTGGTGGAAAGCTCGAACGGCAGCATGGGCACGGCGCGATCCGGAAAGTAAACACTGGTACCGCGCAGACGGGCTTCGGTATCGATGGCGCTGCCCGGCCGTACGTAATGGCTCACGTCGGCGATATGCACCTGTAAAGCGTAATGTCCGTTTTCGAGTTTGTCGACGAGCACGGCATCGTCAAAATCGCGCGCGGTTTCGCCGTCGATGGTGACGATGGGGAGATCGCGGAAGTCGCGGCGCCCTTTCATTTCCTGGCCGGAAATAAACTCGGGCGCGCGCTGGGCTTCTTCCACTACCTCTGCCGGGAAACGGTTGGGGAGGTGGTGCTTGCGGATGATGATCTCCACGTCGATGCCGAAATCATCGGGCGCGCCCAGCACCTCAATTACGCGGCCCACGGGAGATTCGCGTTTGTCGCCGTAATCGAGAATCTCGGCGTTGACGATCATGCCGTCGAGCTCGGACGGGTCGGAAACCACGATCTGTTTGGCGCCGATGCGGTCGAGTTGCGCGGTTTCGGGGGGAATGGCCATGCCTTCGGGGATTTCAATCCAGTCCTTGAGGCGCTCGTCGTGGGGAGCGACGAACATGCCGCGGCGGTTGATGCGGAATTCGCCGACCACGGTGGGGTGGGCGCGCTTGAGGATCTTCCAGATTTCGCCCTCGACACGGCCGCCGCGCTCGCCGGTGATGCGGGCAATGGCGCGGTCGCCGTTCATGGCGCCGCGCACGCCCTCGCGGCTCAGGTAGAGGTCGCCCTTCATCCCGTCTATAGTGTGGTCCGGCACGAGGAAGCCGTAGCCGTCGCGATGCACGCTGACGCGTCCCGTGATGTATTCTTTGCTGCCGGCGGCGGCGGCCCAGTAGTGGTTGGGGAGTTCGATCAGATCACCGCGCGCGGCCAGGCGCTCGATGGTGGCTTCGATTTTTTCTTTCTGTTGACCGCTTTGGGCGCGCAGAAGTTTGAAGAGATGGCGCAGGGACGTGCGGTTGCGCGGCTGTTTGCGGATCAGATCGAGCAGCGCGGTGTCGGTCATCACTACATATTAGAAGCTGAAGCCGAATGGCCGGCGGGCGAATCTTTAGGAATATGTCAAAGACAAGCGCATACGCGGCGGCCTCAGCCAAAGCTCCGTTGGCCCCGTGGTCGTTCGAACGCAGGGAACTACGCGGGCACGACGTGATGATCGATATCAAATATTGCGGCATCTGCCATTCCGATATTCATCAGGCGCGGGATGAATGGGGCGGGTCGATATTTCCCATGGTGCCGGGGCACGAGATTGCGGGTGTGGTGACGGCGGTGGGGGGGCAGGTCACAAAATACAAGCCCGGGGACCACGCAGGGGTGGGCTGTTTCGTGGATTCGGACCGTACCTGTCCCGAGTGCAGCAGCGGTCTGGAGCAATACTGCGACGGTGGGCTGGTGCTCACGTACAACTCGAAGGAGCACGATGGTACGCCCACCATGGGCGGTTATTCGGAGCGCATCGTGGTGGATGAGAATTATGTTCTGCGCATTCCGGGTAATTTACCGCTGGACGGTGCGGCGCCGCTGCTGTGCGCCGGGATTACGCTCTATTCGCCGCTGCGGCACTGGCACGCGGGGCCGGGCACCCAGGTTGCGATCGTGGGACTGGGCGGACTGGGACACATGGGGGTTAAGCTGGCGCACGCGATGGGCGCGGAGGTGACGGTTCTCAGCCAGTCCCTGAAAAAGCAGCAGGACGGGACCCGGCTGGGCGCCGACCACTTCTATGCGACGGCCGACCCTGAAACTTTCACGAGGCTGCGGCGGGGTTTCGACCTGATTATCAACACCGTATCGGCAGGCATCGACTGGAACCAGTATCTGGCGCTGCTGAAAACCGACGGGGTGATGGTGGTGGTGGGAGCGCCGGAAAAGCCCGTGCCTGTCAATGCGTTTCCGCTCATTATCGGCCGGCACAGCCTGGCCGGGTCGGCGATTGGCGGGATTCGGGAAACGCAGGAAATGCTGGACTTCTGCGGGAAGCACAACATTACGAGTGACATTGAAGTGATTCCAATCCAGCAGGTGAACGAGGCTTACGAACGAGTGCTGCGGAGTGATGTGCGGTACCGGTTTGTGATCGACATGGCGTCGCTGAGCGCGGGACGGGTTTGAAGGCAGGGTTAGCCATGTGCGCCTCAGTCCTGTCATAATGTGAGTGATGCGCTACATCCTTCTTTTCCTGCCCGCGTTGATGCTGTCGGCTCAGACGCCGCCTCCCGCCGCTGCCCCCGCCCCGGCCAAGAAAGCCGCTCCGGTGGCTGCCAAGCCTGCCACTGCGGCGCCCTCTACCGTGCTGGCCCGGAATTTCAAGGAATCCGGCTCGCCCACGGCGCCGATCACGATTGAAATCTACACGGATTACGAGTGTCCTGCGTGCCGCGATCTGTATCTGAACACGCTGCCGGCGCTGATCACGGATTTCGTGCAGACAGGTAAAGTGCGCCTGGTGCACCGCGATTATCCGTTGCCGCAGCACCAATACTCGCCGCAGGCAACGCGCTATGCCAACGCTGCCGGCGAGATCGGCAAATACGAGCTGGTGGCCCAGCAGATATTCCAGACGCAGCCGGAATGGTCGCAGAGCGGTAATGTGGACGCCCAGGTGGCCAAGGTTCTTTCACCCGCCGACATGGCCAAGGTTCGCGAGATCGTGAAAACCGATACGAAGATGCAGGACGGAATATCGAAGGACGTTGCGCAGGGTAACGTCGACCGCCTGACGCAGACGCCGACCATGATGATTGTGGCGGGCGGCAAGCGGGAACAGATTGCCGGCGGCATGCCGTACAGCATTTTGAAGTCGTATCTGAACAAAAAACTGGGGCAGTAAACAAACATGAAGCGATGGCTTCTTCTTATCGGCCGTCTGGCACTGGGCGGCATTTTTCTCTATGCGGGCTACCTCAAGGCCAGCCAGCCGTGGCCGAATTTCGCCATCTCCATCGAAAGCTGGAAGCTGGTACCGGAAACGTGGCTGGAGCCGATCGCGCGGATTCTGCCGTGGGTGGAAATGACACTGGGGCTGGCGACGATAACGGGCATTTTTGCGCGCTGGTTTTCGTCCATGCTCACCGCGATGCTGACATTTTTCCTCGGCCTCGGCGTATGGGGTTATGCAACCGGCAAGCACCCCGATTGCGGCTGCTTCGGGACGGGGTCGAGCGAAGGGCTGGATTTCAAGTGGTTCGGCGAACATGCGGCCATGCTGGCTCTCGGACTGGCGGTAACGATCGGCTACTTCATGAGCGGGCGCAAACGCGCTCCGGTCTTCGATATGCCGGGATCCGGCGTCGGGGTTGAGCCCGGCGCCGTGGCCGGCGATTAGCGCGATACACCCGCTCTGCACACAAATCGGTTAGAATAAAGCGGTTTATGCGCAGACTTGTGCTCCTCATTACCTTTGCAGCCACGCTGTTGGCCGCCCAATCGACGCCCGCCCCGCAGCTTCCGCGCAAGGCGCCTGAATTCGTCGTGAATATGGTGGATGGCTCGCAGAAGCTGCTGAGCTCGCTGCGCGGCAAGACGGTCGCGATGGCATTCCTGTTCACCACCTGTCCGCATTGCCAGAAAACCGCCGCGGTGCTGGCCAAAGTGCAGGAAGAGTATGCGGCCAAGGGGGTGCAGGTGGTGGGCGTCACTTTCGATCAGGGCGCGCAGGGCCGGGTGAAAGAGTTCAGCGACCAGCTGCAGCTCAACTTTCCCTGCGGCTATTCCACACAAAACCAAGTGCTGGAATTTTTGCAAATCCCGATCAACGAACCCTACTTCGTACCGGTGCTGGTTTTTGTCGACCGGACCGGCACCATCCGCTCCGAGTACATCGGGGATGAGACGTTCCTGTCGAAACAGGAAATCAATATTCGGGGCGAAATCGAGAAGATGCTACACGGACCGGCGCCGGTGGTAAAAGCGGCACCGAAATCGTAAGTTACTCGTCGATCGATTATGCTGAATCTACACGCCGTGCGGGTGGAAATCCCGGACAACGCGAATATCGTGCTTGGCCAGAGCCACTTCATCAAGACGGTAGAGGACCTGTACGAAGCACTGGTCAACTCCGCGCCGCAGATCAAGTTCGGCGTGGCTTTCAATGAAGCGTCCGGGCCATGCCTGACGCGCGCCGACGGCAATGACGCCGCGCTTCGTGAGGCGGCCGTGGCCATTGCCGGCGCAGTGGCGGCGGGACACTTCTTTGCCGTGGTGAT
>ODAK010008491.1_pt1 | contig 10269 bp, 8 predicted proteins | sample 1539591 | NCBI WGS metagenome assembly ODAK01 (sample SAMEA3539303, study PRJEB22396) | soil metagenome | biome: tundra; feature: field; material: soil | place: USA | collected 2010-05 | depth 0.15 m | reverse complement strand
GTATAGAGGGCAATCGTGCAGGGCTCGTTCACAACGCAGGGATTGGTGCCGACGAGTTTTCCGCCGGATGTGCTCCATGTCACCGTCTTATCATTCACGCCGGCAGTGATCGCAGTTACGGTCTGGTAGCTGCCGCGAGGAGCTACAGGAGCTGTCGGGTAGATATATAACTTCTGAGCTGCCATTTGTATAGAACAAATAAAAAATAGACTAAATCTTAGCATGTTCACTTAAGCCGCCTAATGTGTCCTATTTGGACTGGTTCGTCGTGAAACCTTCCGTTTTACAGCTCTAAATCCAAAATACGTGATCGCCGCAGGTACAATGTGATGTCACCCAGAGGTTCAATAATTCATTTGGTGAGCATTGTTTCGGCAGCGGAAAGTATTAGCGCGTAGCCCGGACTGATGCAGGATAAGAGGCTCTTGCTCTACAAAAACTCTTCTCCAGGTGGAGACAAGATACGAGAGCGCTTCAGCCGTGTAGGGTCGAAGCAGGAGAGAGACCTTGCCGAGAAAGAATATCGGCGATTCGTTCCGACGCATTGCCGTCCCACATCGGTAGAGGGGCCACCTGCTTACAACCGCCATCCAGCGCTTTGTGGAACTGTCTTCGGAGCAATTCCCAATCGCGTCCTATTAGCACATTAGTGCCAAGAGTCACTGTGATTGGACGTTCCGTATTCTCACGCAACGTGAGGCACGGCGTGCCCAGATATGTCGTCTCCTCCTGTATCCCACCGGAGTCCGTTATAACCACCCTGGCATTCTTCTGGAGTGCAAGAAACTCAAGATATCCTAACGGAGTGATGGCTCGAAGATTTGGGCTACACTGTTCCAGCTGTACCGACCACTTCTCGCGCGTCCTCGGATGGACAGGAAATATTAGCGGTAGTTCTTGGCTCAACCTATCGAGAACCTTTAACATTGGCAAAAAAGTAGTCTCGTTATCGACATTTGATGGACGGTGGAGAGTTACCAAGCCAAAAGAATCTAGGGATAATTCAGCTTTGAGAACTGGGAATAGCTCTTCCGCCTTAGGCAAGAATCGGATGAGAGTATCAATCATCACGTTTCCTACAAGGAATACTTTCTCTTTTGCGATGCCCTCGCGTGCAAGGTTCTCATCGCCATCGATAGACGGAGTAAAGAGTAAGTCTGCAAGTTGATCGGTAACCAGGCGGTTTATTTCTTCTGGCATCGAACGGTCGAAGGAGCGCAGACCCGACTCAACATGGCCAATGCGAATCCTGAGTTTGGAGCAAACGAGTGCCGCCGCCACGGTCGAATTTACGTCTCCATAAACCAGCACGAAGTCCGGCTTATGTGCGAGTACAACGGGCTCAAATCGGCTCATAATTGCGGCAGTCTGCTGCGCGTGAGATCCAGACCCGACGTTCAGACTCTCGTCAGGATTCGGAATATCCAAAGCTTTGAAGAATACATCCGACATCAGTGCGTCATAGTGCTGACCTGTATGTACCAGCGTCTGCTTATGCCCTCTCTTCGCCAGCGCACGATAAACTGGAGCCGCCTTCATGAAGTTTGGCCGTGCACCAACTACGTGTAGAAACGTCATTTGACTTACCTTTCCTGGGCCAGGTGTTCCGTTTTGCTTTTCGGTCTGAAGTTATTTCAATCCAATTAGCCGCTTCAGTTTCTGTCGTCGCCGGTAGCGCTCAGCTTGTGTGATTTCATTGCGCATTGCTACCAAACCATAAAGCAGTTCTTCGCGGTAGGGTTCCGCCTGAGGATACTTGGCAATGATATGCTCCCAGACAATAACGGTCTTGTGCAATTGTTTGATAGGATCTGCGCTACCTGCGTAAGGGTGTCGGTTATAGTACATCAGCACTTCTGGCACAACGCCAAATGGCACTACGCTCAAGCAGCGGAAATGGAAACAGGTATCTTCGGCGCCCCATTCAACGTCCAGATCAAATCCGCCGACTCCCAGGTAAAAGTCTCTCTTAACGATCGGCGCGGACGTAATACTGGGCTGGAAGATCGTTAACTTGGGTGTGATTGGCTCGCGGACAACGAAGCCATAACCATGTTGCTCCGGTATCCAAAAGTCATTCGGCGCATAAGAAAGATGGCTACGGTTTGCGACCACGCCGTTGGTGATTTCGGCATAGTCCGTTAGAACAAAGTGGATGTCGGGACACTCATTTGCAAGACGTAGTTGCTTCTCCAGTTTGGTGGGAAGCCATAGGTCGTCCTGATCGCAGAACGCCAACCAAGTCCCCTTTGCCTTGGAGGCACCAAGGTTTCGTGCCGCACTAGCGCCACCATTTTGAGGCTGGATTAGGGTGACAGCATCTCCGAAGCCCTTGACAATGATCGCGGAATTATCCGGCGACCCATCATCTACAACGATCACCTCAGCGGGGCGAAGAGTCTGGGCGAGTATTGAATCGAGTGTCTTTGCGATAAATTCCGCGCCGTTATAGACAGGGATGATAACTGAGACAGAATTCGCGGAGTCAAATCCGGATGAGCCAGTGGGGACTGCGTCTCCAATCATTCCGTTTCTCCTAGGTGCCATGCTCCTGCCGTCTAGGGGCACAGAGTCCAGGGTTACCGCACCATTGTACGAGCGTGATTGTTAGTGTAGCGCAGCTTCGATAACAAAAAACGCGCTCGGATCGCTGGTTGCGCTGGCCGAAAGCGATCGGAAGATCGGCCTCGTAACACCGAGGACAACTGCGATGGCCGGCGAGCGCCGCATGCGTTCAATGGCGTCAATTGCGCGACGGATCCACCGATCTGGAGTCGCTCGGCCCGTAGGAAGCGTCGCAATCGCAGAACGCAAGCCAGTTCCCCTTCGCCCTGGACACACCTGTGTTTCGCGCCGCACTTGCGCCCCGTTTGGAGTGTTGGTGTTGCCGTGGGAACAGCCTCTCCAAACATTCCTCGTTTCCGAGAATTCTTGTGCTTGCCTCCTATGGAAACAGAGTTCGAGCCTACATCCTTAGTGAATCGGCGCAATTGAAGCTTCGACTAAGGCTAGGGACTTGTCTTAAAGCTCCATCCTTTGACCATGGCCGCGCCCTGCGCGATGTCGACGATCGACGGTTTGTCTAGCATCTCCAGCAACAGCCGGATCCCCTTGGCCGGTCTCATCGATCGATTGCGCACGCGCGGTACCACGCTCGCCAGGGCGTCGGCAGCACAGCTTGCCCTCAGAAGTGCCTGAGGATGCATCATCCAGGCTGGACCTGAAGTCGGCGAGCCCTTGCTGCGCCGAAGCCGGATCAGCTCGTCGTAGACACCTTCCAGAGGGCTGAGCACGCCTCCCCAGGAACGCTTGATCACCGTTTCCCTGGCACGCTTCCCGATTTGGATTCTTTTCTCAGTGGACTGGCCTAGCGCAATTATCGCCGACAAAAGCGCTTCGCTATCATCCACGTCGGCGCTATAGCCATTGACACCGTCGACGATCAGTTCAGGCACGGCGCCGACTCTGGTTGAGACAACTGCCGTCTCGCATGCCATAGCTTCAAACACCGTGCAGGGCCCTCCTTCCACGCGCGAGGTCAGCAGGTATACGTCGAGCGCAGAGTACAACGCCGGAAGGTCCGACTTGGGAATGTATCCGGTCGCACTGGCAGAGATGCCCAGTGTCCTAAGTTCCGCCAGTTCCTTTTCCCATCCGGGGCCGCCCAGAACCACATGCAGGTGCGGCAAGCGGCCCGCAGCCTTGCGGACAACGTCGAGAAGAATATCCGTGCCCTTTCTGCCGCGGTCGGAGTCGCTACCCTTGTTGCCGACAAAGCCGAGAACAAAGCGGTCGGCGGGAACTCCAAAACGTTTCGGCCGGACATTCTTCTTCTGAAAGAACTTTGTGTCAACGCCGTGCGGAACTATGGTGACCGGTATTTGGCCTGAGACGCGTGCGTCGAGATACTCCTTCCATCCGCGAGTACAGACCGTCAAGGCCGCACTCCGCTCGATAGCCATCTGGTGATCAGGCGACCAGGTGGTGACGTGATGAATCCAGGTTGCAATTGGAGGCAGGGTCTCCGGGTCAAACTTTCGGAATAATTGGATGGAAGACTCGTTGAGGCAGTGGATTGCGTCGACGGCGGGAACGAGCGCCTGGAGCAGATCAGGGCGCCTTTCCAACACCGTCTCAGGGAGGAAGTAAAACTCATACTTGTTGCCAAAGCGCGCAATGATCTGCTTGCCCATTTCGCCGATGACCCACCAGGCCACGTTCGGGATCAGAAGAATCCGAGGCTTTGCATTCATAACACTCCCTGATGCCGGCGAAGTCTGTTTCTTAGGCTCACAGCAAATACAACGAAGCGTCGGGGCTCCCAGAAGGGGGATGGCCAGGTCAGCAGCGACTGAAACATGTAGCGAAATTCATCCGTGAGTCCGTTGTCCCGCGCGGTCAGCCCAGCGCTGAGCAACTGCACTGCGCGAATCCGACGTCTCCAGGCCCAGCGACTGAAGCCCCGCCGACCAGCCAGCAGTGTCGTGTCGATGATCTGATCGAGCGCCAGAAGCATCTTTTCCGGATTTGCACTGAGGCTGTCCGAGTGAAGATAGCAATACATCAAAGGATCGGCCACCGCTTCAAACTTTCCCAACCGCTGGAGTCGCACCAACATCTCCCAATCCTCACATGCGCGAATATCTTCGCGGTATCCTCCATCCTGTACTACCGCCTCGCGTCTGACAAGGATTGTGTTCGGTATAGGATTGCAATACTGCAGCATCTTCCTCGCCAAGATTGGGTCAACTGCGGGTCGCTCTTCACGAGTGCCGTTATCGTCGAAGAAACTGGTGCCGGTGTAAACGAGCACGGTGTCAGGGTGAATGCACGCAGCCTGGCGCTCCAGTTTCTCCGGCGCCCACAAATCGTCGGCATCCAGCAGCGCGATCCATTCGTTCGAAGCTCCCTGTATCCCTGTATTTCTGGCAGCCGATAGCCCGCCATTGATGCGGGTGATCACTCTTGCTCCCAACTCCGCTGCCAGCGCCGCTGTGTTGTCGGTCGATCCATCATCGACGACGATGACTTCTTCCGGCTTCAGTGTCTGCGCGAAGACCGACTTTAGGCAGCGAGGCAGGTACGGTACCGCATTGTATGCCGGTATAACGACACTGATTTTCATGGTCTATCTCCTCTCGATCTGCGATTGTGCCATACAGGCGGCCGTTGGAATCTCCACTGTTGTCGCTCGCCTCGTGTCAACGTCAGAATGGGCATCGCGGTGGTTAACTAGACGTTGCTCGGGGTTGCGCCAGCAAGGTCCGGCCGTATCAGCATCGACACGATCTTATCCGCTGGCCCCGCAAGAGCCTTGGGCAACATCCCGGTCAGAATACTGAAGCGGGCGCCATCTTCTGGCTCCAGAACGCGCATAAGGTAGAAGAGGCCGAAGAGAACGATCAGTGAAGCACTTCCACCGCACAGAATTGCCCATAGCGGCGCCAACTGCGCAGCTATGAAATGAGCCGTCAGCGATGCCAATACGCTGATGAAGGTGATCTTTGCGACCTGTAGCCAGGGAAGCTTCATACCGTAGAGATGTATACCTATCGCCCACATCATCCCGACTGCCGTTACCTGTGCCGCTCCGCTTCCAATACAGGCTCCTACAGCACCGTGCGCAGGAATAAAGTACCAGGCTACTCCGATATCCACTATGCCAGCGAGTACGGTAGCAACGATGACATAGCTCTGCCTCTCTGCACTCTGCAAAAGGCTCTGCACGGGACCGATGAAGGCTTTGGGCATGCACAGAATCGGGGCCAGCGTCACAACCATGGCCGCGCCCTTGTACTGGCTGCCGTAGAGAATAAGTAGCACCGGGAAGGCGAGCGCGGCGGAGATGAAGTGCACCGGAATTGACGTCAACGCGAGGTAGCGAAACGTGGAAGCCGTAATGGCAGGAAGTCTGGACTTGTCGCGCCCGTATTGAGCAAAGATGGTCGCGCTGGTCGCCGACCCGAAGACGGCTGAGGTAATGAGGAGCCGTTCGGCCATGCTGAATGCGACTGAGTAGAAAGCCACCTGGCGGATGTCCGCGCAGAGGTGCTTCAGCAGGAAGAATTCTGACCGGTCCCATACGATCATCGCCACGATCATGCTGGCGACGCTCTGCCATGAAAAGGCGATCATCCGTCTGCGCAACCCTTCCGGATGAACATGAGTCGTTTGCCATGTGAGTATGCGCTTCATTGTGGGGAAGAGTCGTACAAGGAAATCGACCAATCGCGTAAGGAAGACGGATGCGCCCACCCCGATCACGCCCCACTTAAACACAACCGTTGCGGCAATCGCGACGAAGAAGACGATTATAGAAATAACGGAGGCCGGCAGATTTTTCGACATCTCTTCCGAAGCGACGTTGGCCTGCGCTGAGATCGAGTTGACCATGCCAGGCCAGATACTAAGGACCACCAATACCGAGGCGAGTTTGAACCCTGAACCTGCGTCTCCAAGCACCCATAGGATAATTCCGGCAGTGGCTAGCGTCGCCAGACCCATCTGTAGCATCAAGGTGCGGAAATAAATGTGGCGCGCAGTTCCTTGGTCGCCCATGCCGAGAAACTCGGCCATATATTTCTGTGTTGTTGAAGGAATGCCAAGTCCGCCCAGGCTGCTGACTACAGACGAGATCCACGCAACATAGATGATGTAGCCCATCTTCGACGGGCCCAGGGTGCGGGCAATCGCAATCGAAGTGAACAGCGTGACAAGCGCGCTGATCATATTTTCGAGGCCGTACCAGCCGGTATTCCTGGCGATGATCTTGGTGTTCGACATGTTGATGTTGACTTTGATCCAAAGGGGATACGGACACTGTCCATTAAGTGCCAATGGATCTGTGCACGTTGCGAGCCGGCAGTGTTTCATGTACTGCTGACGGCAATCAAGCTCTCATAGCGTTCTAATTGTGTCGTTGCAACGGAGCGTGTGAATCTCTAGCTGTCGGCGAATCGAGCACCAGCGAGAGGGTCTTCTTGAAGCAAATCGGCGAGTTGTCTTGCCCACCTTTCAAGAATGATACTGCATCGTACCATGTGTAATCGGGTGATCAAATGCACCTAAGGAGTCACGGAATTAGTCGTTTTGAGCTCGTCTCAAGGCAATCGACATTGTACCCGTTTCCAGCATCCGGTAGATCAGATGTCGGTCTTGTTGCCGATGTTACTGATGGAAGTTTGCTCCGCCCCACGTCACTGCGTTTAAGCCGCCTTGACGGCGATGGTTTACCAGCGAGATCATAAGCAAGATCTACTCTGCTTCCTTACTCCGTCGAACAGCTGTCGCCGTGCCCGATCTGCTCATGATGTTTGATACGATCAAGATGATCATGCTGCAGAGAGGCGCAAGGTGAAGATCATCTTCTGGCTGTCGCTGATGGGTGTGTTCTACACCTACCTGGGCTATCCCGTCATAATGTGGATGCTTGCGCGGTTCCGGCCACGGCCCTGGAAGGCCGCTCCAATTACTCCGAGCGTAAGTGTGGTGCTCGCCGTCCACAATGGCGTGTTGCTGCTCCCGCACAGAATTCAGCATCTCATTGGCCTCGACTACCCCAACGTCAAAGAGATCATCATTGTCTCGGATGGATCAACCGACGGCACAGCAGAATTGCTAGCCCGCCAGCACCATCCACGTGTCCATTCCATCGTCCTTGAAGAGCACAGAGGAAAGGCAGTCGCCGTTAACGCTGGTATGGCGGAAGCCACAGCAGACGTGATCGTCTTCGTCGACCTCCGGCCTGACATTGCTCCGGGCGGTATTCAGCAATTGGTCAGCAACTTCGCCGACGGGAAGGTTGGCTGCGTGGCTGGCGAATACACGTTGCGCCAGGACGGCCACGCGGATGACTCGGCAGCGGTCGGCCGGCTCTACTGGTCCTACGAGCAGTGGCTCAGGACATGTGAGGCTGTGGTCGACTCGCCGGTTGGTGTCCCTGGTTGCTTTTACGCTATCCGTCGTGAACTCGCTGTCCGGCAGCCGGCGGGAATCATTCTCGATGACATGTTTCAGCCGCTCTCGATCATCCGACAGGGCTATCGTTCAGTGGTCGATCCGCAGGCTTACGTCTACGACGCATGGCCGAAGAAGGTTGAAGGTGAGTTTCATCGCAAGGTAAGGACTCTTGCTGGCAACTTCCAGCTTTTCCAACTTGCCCCATGGACTTTGACCCAACAAAATCGAGTTCTATTCCAACTCGTGTCGCACAAGATCATGCGCCTCATCGTGCCTTACCTGCTGGTTCTGTTGATTGTCTCGGCGGTGGCACTCTCGGCCGGTTCTGCTCTCTATATGGGATTCGCAGTCTGTCAGATATTGAGCTGGACGGTCGCAATCGTCGGCCTGCGTTATCGGATTCCGGTACTGCATCATGTCGCGGGTTCGGCCGGCGCACTGCTCGTACTCAATGCCGCAGCCGTGGTCGGGCTCTATAAGTTCCTCTTCACAGCCGGACCGCTGTGGAAAATTTGGAATTCGGGCAAGCCGGCGGAGAAGGCTCCCAGCACTCAAACGGAGAACTCGGCGCCGCAGGATCCTGCCGCGGTTCCGGTAGTAATTGACGCTGGTAAGTGACTTACCGGCGGGTACTCTTCGGACGCCGATTCAGTTGACCTACAACTGCGTGCGGAATTCGTAAGCACAGGGTTTCTTTGCTGTTTGCTTTGCAAGCAGATGCTTGATTTTGCGATTGCGGGCATCGAAGAAGGATTCACAGAGGCTTTACCATCGAGGTGTCGACTCAATGTTCCTGGATTCCTTCGTCCTCAAGATTAGGCGCGCCGAAACCCCCTTCTACGCTCGTCTGAAGAGTGTCGGCAAAGCGATCTTGAGCTTCCAGATTCCGATCCCGCGAGCACTGGACCCGGTGTACTCATTCATCCGCTTTCTGCAGATTCTTAAGTTCGAGACGGAAGAGAGAATCACCGTAGCTTGCCTCGGCTTCCCCATTCTGCGTACGAAGTGTGTCTCTATCGGGAAGCGCCTGCAGATGGAGGGCTTGCCGGATATCACCGGCCCGGTAAAAGTCTATCTTGGAGACGACGTGCGTCTCTCAGGATCGTCTGCCATTTCCGGCGGCCGCATCTTTTCAGACCCGGAATTTAGAGTGGGGAACAGAAGCTTCATCGGTTCTGGCTGCCTCTTCTCAATAGCAAGATCGATTACGATCGGGGACGACGTGTTGATCGCAGGCGGGTGCAACGTCTCTGACTATTCCGCTCACCCCCTCGATCCTGAGAAACGAATAGCAGGAGAGCAGGTTGATCCTGAAGACGTTCGCCCGGTGCGTATTGAGAACAAGGCATGGCTCGGAAGAGGCGTCACAATCCTTCCCGGAGTTACGATTGGTGAAGGCGCAGTCGTGGGTGCGGCCGCCGTTGTAACGAAAGATGTTCCTCCTGGCCACATCTGCGTTGGAAACCCCGGTCGGCTGCTCTCACGCACTGTTTATGAACCCAAGCCCCGACAGGGCACGCCCGTTGGTTAGCGTTGTTTGTAAATAGACACAATCCTGCCAACGAAAATAAGAGTCAGGTTGTCCCGCCCTTCTAAGGAGCGTTGTCATCCTGTCACCATGCTTCGTTTGTTGCGCGCCGGGCTCGTGCGGTGTTCCGATACAGGTTCATGTAAGCATCAACCATCGCGGGAAGCGTAAAGTGTGTCCGGAATGCCGTTTCTGCGTTCTTTGAGAATTGCTCCCGCTCCGCAGGAAGGCTTGCCATGCGCAGAATCGCCGCAGCCATCTCGCCAGGATCCGTCACAGGCACTATAAATCCTGCCTGCGCCAACCGAACAACTTCTGCCATTCCTCCAACGTCAGTCACAATTGCGGGAAGCCCCAGCGAGAAGGCTTGTAGGAGCGACATGGGCAATCCCTCCGACGTCGACGACATGATGAATGCATCGCCCGCGGAGAAGAATGGCGTTACGTCGAGCTGTTGCCCCCAGAATGTCACCTCGGTTGCGATGCCCAATTCGGTGGCCAGCCTCTCCAGCGTCTTGCGTTCACCACCATCGCCAACCATCCAAAGCCTTAGATCTGGCATAGTTGAAAGTGCAGTGCGAAAGGCATTCAGCAATAGCGTGTGATTCTTCACAGGTTCGAGTCGTCCGACATAGACCAGCGTGAATCCGATCTTCGGGGGCCATTGCTCCTTTGCCACTCGTGACAGCGGAAGCACTCCGTTATAAACGCGCAAAATCTTTCGCGCCGGCGCGCTGTTTGCGCTCTTCACATTGTTCGCCGTAGCGTCACAGATACCGACG
>ODAK010008489.1_pt1 | contig 10270 bp, 9 predicted proteins | sample 1539591 | NCBI WGS metagenome assembly ODAK01 (sample SAMEA3539303, study PRJEB22396) | soil metagenome | biome: tundra; feature: field; material: soil | place: USA | collected 2010-05 | depth 0.15 m | reverse complement strand
CCGACGAGCCGCGGCAGCAGGTACTTCAACTGCGCCAGCTCGACCTGGAGCTTGCCTTCTCGCGTCCGCGCGCGCCGCGCGAAAATGTCGAGAATGAGCTGCGTCCGGTCGACGATCTTGCGGCCGACCTTCTCCTCAATCTGCCGCAACTGCGCCGGCGTCAGCTCGTTGTCGAACATGACGACGTCCACGTCGGTCTCGGCGCAGGACGCGGCCAGCGTGGCGATCTTGCCCGATCCCAGATACGTGGACGAATCGGGCTTGGGACGCTCCTGCAGGACGCGAAGCACGACCTGCGCGCCGGCGGCCTCCGCCAAGCCGGCGAGCTCGTCGAGCGATCGTTCGGCTTCGAGCCGCCGGGCGCGCCCGGCGATCAACCCGACCAGCGCCGCGCGCTCAGCGCGGCTTACCCGCGGTCCACGCATGCCACTACCTCGCTCCAGGGAACGGCGCCCGCCCTGATGAGGCGCGGCTCCGATCCGGTGACGTCCACGATCGTCGACGCCGCGCCGCCAGGCGTCGGGCCAGCGTCGAGCAACAGATCGATCCGGGCTCCGATCGTGCGCTCGACCTCGTCGGGAAACGCGGACGCCGGTGCCCCGCTGACATTCGCGCTCGTCGCCGTCAGCGGCGAGCCGCACGCGCGGCACAGCGCGCGAGCCACGTCATGCGCCGGCACGCGGACGCCGACGCGGCCCGTGCCGCCCGAGACCTCGGGCGCCAGCGTGGGCGGCGCGTCAAGGACGAGCGTCAGCGGACCGGGCCAGAACGCCAGCGCGAGCGCCCGCGCCATCGGCGGCAGCGCGCCGATGCAGGCGGTCACCTGATCCAGATCGGCGGCGATGAGCGGCATGGCCCGTTCCGCCGGCCGTTCCTTGATGCCCGCCACGCGCGCGACGGCGTCGGCGCGGTGCGGATCCGCCGCGAGGCCGTAGAGCGTATCGGTCGGCAGCGCGACGACCCCGCCGGCGAGGATCACGCGCGCCGCCTGCTCGATCGCAGCGGGAGTGGCGCGCAGACGAAGCATGCGGGGCTCAGTCGGCGACAACATGCACCATCATCCGGCTGACGACCAGCGCGAGCAACCCCATGAGCGCGACGTCGACGAAGAACACGGCGCGCATGCCGGTCGAGCCGAGCAGACCGGCGATCATCGGGCTGACCGCCATGCCAGCCAGCGACGCGGAGTTCAAGACGCCGAAGCTCGTGCCGTGCGCGCCGGACGGGATCACGAACCCGGCCGCCGTGTAGCCCGCTGTCATCGCGGCGCCAATCCCGATGCCCACGATGGCGCACGCCGTCACCATGACCGGCAGCGCGCCGGTCGCGCCCAGCAGCGCGCAGCCGAGCGCCGCGACGGCCGCCCCGCCGGCGACGATGGTCCGCGCCGACAGGCGCGTCAGGAGCCGCCCGCAGAAATGGTGGCCGAGCGCGCCCGTGCACGCCATGATGGAAAAGAGAATGCCCGCGACGAGCGGCACGTGTCCGTGCGTCACGCCGACCTGCTCGATGTAGAGCGGCAACACCGGCCCGAAGCTGCGGTCGACGAACTGGATGCCGAAAATCACGCCCATGAGCAGCAGGAAGTTCTCGAACGCGAGCACGCTGCGAAACGTCACGCGGCCGCCCCCGTGCGGGTCGGCCGGCTCGGCGGGCTCGACCTGCGCCGCGCGCTCGTCGTAGAGGAAGAACACGAGCAGCAGCCCGAGGCCGTAAAACGCCGCGGTGACGAGAAACGCGCCGCGCAGGCCGACCACCGCGGCGAGCAGCCCGCCGATCACGGGGCCCACGCCGGGCCCCAGACGCTGCGCCGTCTGCACGAGGCCGATCGCCTGCGGCATCCGTTCGCGCGGCGACGATTCGGCGGCCATCGCGATCGAGATCGATCCGTAGCCGGCGAAGAGCCCCTGCGCGGCGCGAAGCGCCAGCACGTGCCACGCGCGGGTGACAAACGCCATCGCCGCCATCAGCAGCATGAAGCTCACGAGCGACCGCTCGATCATGATCTTGCGGCCGAACCGATCCGCCAGCCGGCCCCACACCGGCGAGAGCAGCGCGGTCAGCGCCGGCGTGATGCCGAGGCTGAAGCCGGTCCAGAGCGCCACCTGCCCGACGTCCGAGACGCCGAGCTGCGCGATGAACATCGGCAGAAACGGCATCGCGATCGTGAAGCCGGTGTAGCCCATGAAGCTCGTCGCGGTCACCGCAAAGAGGTTCCGTCGCCAGACGGCCAGGTGGATGGATGAAGTGGTCTCGATCACGTCACGTCAGTGCGTCAGCCCGTAGATGATGTAGTTCACGCCCAGCTTGTAGGCTTCGTTCGTGTCGTCGATCGGCCGCAAGCCCTGGCCGGACCATTCCCAGAACTGCGAGATGTCGGTGTTGTAGTTCACGATCATCAACAGGCGCTTGGCGGGGTCGTTGTCTTCGAACAGCCCGCGGAAGATCGGACGGCCGGCGTTGTAGGCCTGCGGAAAGTTCTCGAGCGAGTTGATCTCGAAAAACGAATGAAAGATCGGATGCGACGCGCTCATGTCGAGGAACCGCGCCCCCGGGAGCACGCGCTGCATGTTTTCGTCGAAGTTGTCCCAGCCGCCGCCGCCGAGGCCCCTCCCCCAGCCGCGCACCTTGAAGTCGTCGACGATCACGAAGCCGCCCTTCTGCAGGTACGCGCGCAGCGCCACCGCCTCGCGGTCCGTCATCTCCCACCACCCGACTTCGATGATGTAGGCGACCGGATACTTGAACAGCTCCGGGTCGTCGAGCGCCAGCACGGTGATATCGTCGGCGTGCGCCTCGAGCCCGCTGACCTCATTCATGATGCGCATGAGGTTCTGCTCCGCCACCGGATATCCGTGCGCCCACGCCGGCAGGCCGCGGTACCAATAGCCGCCTGGCGCGGTCGTGTATTTCAGACGCACGAAGGTGAACCGGCCGTCGTAGCGCACGTTGGGCGGAACGGTGAAGGGACCGCCCAGCCCGCCGCCGAATCCACGGAATCCGCGCCCCTGGGCCAGCGCCGTCACGGCAACGAGCACCACCAGACCGGCGCTGGCGAACACGCGCGTCTTCATTTACACCGCCACAAACTTCACGCAGACGTTCTTGACCTGCGTGTAGCTCACGAGCGACTCGAGTCCTTTCTCGCGGCCGTAGCCGCTCTTCTTGTATCCGCCGAACGGCAGCTCGACGCCGCCGCCGGCGCCGTACGTGTTGATGTAGACCTGGCCCGCCTTGATGCGCGACGATACCGCCATCGCCTTGTTGATGTCGCGCGTCCACACGCCGGCGACCAGGCCGTACTGGCTCCGATTCGCCAGCGCCACGGCTTCCTCCAGATCGTCGAACGTGAGGATCGCCAGCACCGGGCCGAAAATCTCTTCCTGCGCCACGCGCATGTCCGGCGCCACGCGGTCGAGCAGGGTCGGCGCGTAGTAGAACCCGCGGCCGAGCGACGCTCCGGACGGCCGCTCGCCGCCGGCGGCGATCTCGGCGCCTTCGCCCTTGCCGATCTGCACGTAGCGCTCGATCGTCTCGAGCTGGCGCTTGGAAATGATCGGCCCCATGTCGGGATCGCTCACGCCGGGGCCGACCCGCATCGCCCTGGCCCGCGCCGCCAGCCGCTCCACGAGCGCGTCGTGCGCTTTTCGCTCGACGAGCAGACGCGATCCTGCTGAGCAGGTCTGCCCCGCGTTCTGAAAAATCGCGTTCGCCACGCCCTGCACCGTGAGATCGAGGTCGGCGTCGGCGAACACGACGTTCGGCGACTTGCCGCCAAGCTCCATCACGACCGGGACGACGTTGTCGGCGGCCATCTTGGCGACCGCGATCCCCACCTCCACCGATCCGGTGAAGGTGAGCTGGTTGATGTCGGGATCGCTCGCCAGCGCCACGCCCGCTTCCGATCCGGTGCCGGGCACGACGTTCAGGACGCCCGGCGGCAGGCCGCAGGCGAGCGCGATCTCGCCGAGCCTCAGCGCCGTCATCGGCGCCTCGCTCGACGGCTTCAACACCACGGCGCAGCCGGCGGCCAACGCCGGCGCGACGCCGCGCGCGCCGATCTGGATCGGGTAGTTCCAGGGGACGATCTGCGCGGACACGCCGATCGGCTCGCGCACGGTGTAGTCGAGAAATTCCGGGCCGAGCGGGATCGTGTGGCCCATGATCTTGTCGGCGGCGCCGCCGAAGAACTCGAAGTAGCGCGAGGCGACCTGCACGTCAGCGCGCGCCTGCCGCAGCGGTTTGCCGGTATCGCGGCTTTCGAGCGTGGCGAGCTCCTCCGCCCGATCGCGGATGGCCTGCGCGATGCGAAGCATGATCCGGCCGCGCTCGGCCGGCAGGATGCCGCCCCACGCCTTCGATGCGAGCGCGGCGTGTGCCGACTGCACGGCGCGCGTGATGTCGGCCTTTGTCGCCTTCGCGACCGACGCCAACACCTCGCCCGACGAGGGATCGTACACGTCGAACGTCTGGCCGTCCGACGCGTTGACGCGCTGGCCGTCGATAATGAGTCCTTCCACCATGTCTTAGCCTCGCACGGCGCGGAGCGTCCGGCCGTAATTGGATCGATCGATTCTCGCTTCGATCAGCGCCGGGCCGTCACAGCCGAACGCTCGCTCGACGCAGCGTTCCAGCTCCGATTCGCTCGACGCGCACCACGCCGCGGCCCCAAAGCCGCCCGCCAGCGCCGGCCAGGCAATCTCGCCCAGAGCAACGCCTGCCGGCTGGTACCGGCGCTGCTGCTGCTTGATCTCGATCAAGCTGAGCGACGCGTCGCTGAACACGATCACGATCACCCGGAGCCGTTCGCGCACCGCTGTCAGCAACTCGGCGACGCACATGAGGAGGCCGCCGTCGCCAGTCAGCGCGACCACCGGGCGGCTGCGATCGAGCAGGCCCGCTCCAATCGCCGCCGGCAGCGCAAACCCCATCGTCGACAGCCCGTTCGAGATCAGCATGCCGTTCGGATCGGCGACCGGCCAGAGCATCGTCGCCGGAAACATGTGCGCGCCGGCGTCGACGGTCACGCGGCAGTGCGGCGCGAGCTGCCGGGCGGTGACCTCGACGACCCGCTGGGCGGTGAGGCCGCCGCCCGGGACCGAGATCCGCCGGCGCTGCTCGACGACTGCCGCGCGCACGCGGTCGGGATTCCAGTCCGATGCCGGCAGCGCCGCTGTGATCTGGTCGATCGCCGCCGGCACATCCGTGATGAGCTGCGCGGCAAACGGCACGTGCCGATCGTCCACGCGCCATGACCCGCAGTACACGATCGGCTGCACGCGTGTCCACGGCCGCGGAATGAGCTCGACCGGATCCAGCCCCACGCCGATCAGCAGATCGCTTTCATCGAGCAGCGGCTCCTCGATGGCCGCGTTGGTGAACACGCCGGCAAAGAGCGGATGATGATCGGGCACGACGCCCTTGGCTTTGTAGGTGACCATCGCGGGCACGCCGCGGCCGTCGCACAACGCGCGGATGGCCGCCGCGTCGCCGGTCTTCCGCGCGCCGAGGCCGACGAGCAGCAGCGGTTTGCGCGACCGCGAGAGCAGCGCGTCGAATCGCGGAGTCGGGGAGGGCCGATCACGCTCGGCCCCGACATCCATCGCCGTCGCCGGCGCCGGCGCCATCGCCGCGGCCACGTCACCTGGACAATCCACATGCACGGGTCCGGGCGGCGGCGCGCTGGCCATGGCGATCGCTCGATCGAGGGTCTCCGACGCACTGTCCGGCGTCAGCGTGGCGGACCATTTCGTCACGGGCCCGAGCAGTGCCGCATGATCCAATCGCTGATGCGCCATCTCTCGAGCCGCGGCTGGATGGCTGTCGGTGAACACGACGAGCGGCGCGCGGTCCAGAAACGCACACGCGACGCCGTTGACGACCGACGCGGCGCCGGGGCCGAGTGTCGTCAGGCACGAGCCGACACGGCCGGCGATCTCGGCCTGCGCCATCGCGGCCAGCGCCCCGGAGGTCTCGGTGGACGTCAGCACGAACGGCAGACCCGCTCGACCGGCTGCCTCGATCAGATTGAGGTTGCTGCCGCCGCCGGGCACTCCGAAGAGATGCGTGACGCCGGCGTCACGCAGCCGGCTGACGATGAGGTCGGCGACCGCGGGCATGGAGGCGAACATAGTACTCCGAGTATGATCGCGGCTATTCAGGAGGCCCCGTGCCGGGAGCGGAACTACATCAAGACCTGCGGGCTGGCGTCCGCGATCTCTGCAAGGCGTTTTCGGACAGCTACTGGCGCGAGCTCGACGTCCAGCGCGCGTACCCGGAGGCCTTCGTCAAAGCGCTGACAGACGCCGGCTACCTCGCGGCGCTCATTCCTGAAGCATACGGCGGCTCCGGCCTGGGCGTCACCGAGGCCTCGATCATTCTCGAAGAGGTCAACCGCAGCGGCGGCAATGCCGGCGCGTGCCACGCGCAGATGTACACGATGGGCACGCTCCTCCGGCACGGCTCCGACGCGCAGAAGCGCGCCTACCTGCCGAAGATTGCGAGCGGCGCGCTCCGCCTGCAGGCGTTCGGCGTCAGCGAGCCGACGATTGGCTCCGACACGACGCAGATGAAGACGTTTGCGTCGCGAAAAGGCGACACGTTTGTCATTCGCGGACAGAAGGTCTGGATTTCCCGCGCCGAGCATTCCGATCTCCTGCTCCTCGTGGTGCGGACGACGCCGATCGAACAAGTGAAAAAACGCACCGAGGGGCTGTCCATCCTCCTCATCGACCTGCGCGAGGCGGTCGGCCACGGGCTGACCATCCGTCCGATCCGCACGATGATGAACCATGCGACGACGGAGCTGTTCTTCGACGATCTGGAAGTCCCCGCCGACACGCTGGTCGGCGAAGAGGGCAAAGGGTTCCGGTATCTCATCGACGGACTGAACGCGGAACGCATTCTCATCGCCGCCGAATGCGTCGGCGACGGCCGCTGGTTCATCGAGCGCGCGGCGCGCTATGCGAAGGAGCGGGTGGTGTTCGGCCGGCCGATCGGCCAGAACCAGGGCATTCAGTTTCCCATTGCCCGCGCGCACGTCAACGTCGAAGCCGCCGATCTGATGCGCATTCGCGCCGCCGATCTCTTCGACCGCGGCGAGCCCTGCGGCGCCGAAGCGAACATGGCGAAGCTGCTCGCCGCCGACGCGTCGTGGGAAGCGGCGAACGTGGCGGTCCAGACCTATGGCGGTTTTGGCTTCGCGGAGGAGTACGATATCGAACGGAAGTTCCGGGAAACCCGGCTCTACCAGGTGGCGCCGATCTCGACCAACCTGATCCTGGCCTTCATGGCCGAGCACGTCCTGGGTTTGCCGCGCTCGTACTGACCTGATGCTGCCGCTCCACGGGATCACCGTCGTCGCCATCGAACAGGCCGTGGCGGCGCCGTTCGCGACGCGCCAGCTCGCCGACCTCGGCGCGCGCGTGATCAAGATCGAACGGCCGGACGGCGGCGACTTTGCGCGCGGGTACGACACGACCGTCAAAGGGCTCTCGAGCCATTTCGTCTGGCTCAACCGGTCAAAGGAGTCGCTGACGCTCGATTTGAAACGGCCCGAGGCGCAGCGCGTGCTCGCGCGGCTGCTCGAGCGCGCCGATGTCTTCGTGCAAAACCTCGCGCCCGGAGCCGCCGACCGGTTGGGAGCCTCGCCCGCCGGATTGCGCGCACACTATCCGAGGCTCGTCGTCTGCAGCGTGTCGGGATACGGCTCGTCCGGCCCGTACTCGCAAAAGAAGGCGTACGATCTCCTCGTTCAGAGCGAGGTCGGCCTCATCTCGATCACCGGCACCCAGGAGACGCCGAGCAAGGTCGGCATCTCAATCGCCGACATCGCCGCCGGCATGTATGCGTACTCGGGCGTGCTGACGGCGTTGCTCGCGCGCACAGCGAGCGGCGAGGGAACGACGATCGAAGTCTCGCTGTTCGACGCGCTCGCCGAATGGATGGGATACGCCGCGTACTACACGGCGTACGGGGGCTCGGCGCCGCCACGCAGCGGTCCCGACCACGCGTCGATTGCACCCTACGGGCCCTTTCGCAGCCGCGAGGGCGGTGACGTCTACCTGGGCATCCAGAACGCCCGCGAGTGGACACGGTTCTGCGCGGATGTGCTGCGCGTCCCCGATCTTGCCGATGATCAACGGTTTCGGACCAACTCGTCGCGCGTAGAGCATCGTGTGGCGCTGCACGAGGCGATCGAGGCGGTGTTCCGCGACTTGTCGGCGCCTGAGATCATCGAGCGGCTCGAGGCCGCGCGCATCGCGTACGCGCGCTTGAACTCGGTGGCGGAGTTCGTGGAGCATCCGCAGTTGACCGCACGAGACTGCTGGCGCGACATCGAATCGCCGGTTGGCCCGCTACGGGCGCTCGTGCCGCCGGTTCGGATGGAAGGCGTCGAGCCGGTGATGAACGCCGTGCCGTCGCTCGGCCAGCACAGCCAGACGATTCTCGAGGAGCTCGGATTCGATTCGGACACCATCGCACGGTGGCGGAAGGAGGGCACGATCTGAATGGCCAAGAAACAAGGCTGGACGGGGCGGGTGTTCGAGGACTTCGAGGTCGGCGACGTCTACGAGCATCCGCTCGGGCGCACGGTGATCGCCGCCGACAACATCTGGTTCACCTGCCTGACGATGAACACCAACCCGATTCATTTCGACGCGGAGTACGCCAGCAAGACGGAGTTCAAGAAGCCGCTGGTGAATTCCTGCTTCACGCTCGCGCTGGTCACCGGGCAGTCGGTGACCGACCTCACGATGAACGGGGTCGCCAACCTGGGATGGGACGAAGTGCGGCTCCCCAACCCGCTCTTCGAAGGCGACACGGTATATGCGAAGAGCGAGGTGCTCGAGACGCGCGAGTCGAAGTCGCGGCCGACGGTCGGCATCGTGCGCGTGAAGACGACCGGCACGAACCAGCACGGCACGCCGATCATCGAGTTCACCCGGACGTTCATGGTCTGGAAGCGCGGCCACGTGCCGGGCGCGCGCAGCTAGGGCTGCAACACATCGGTCAGCGACCGGATGTCGTCGAGTGTGTCGATCTCCTGCAGCATCGCGAGCGCGGACCGCGCGGCCGCGTCGGGGAGCGCGCGACGGGCGCACGCCATGAACTTGGCGCCCAACTCGGCCGCGCTGGCGGGCCGCTCGGGATAGCCGCGCGCGCCGTTCGCCGCCTGCGACACGGTGCGCCCGCCGCGCAACTGAATGCCGACCCTCGCCTGCGTCAGCGGCGGTCCGGACGCGTCGAGCGACGGATCGACGCGCATCGCGATGCGCGGCATCAGCCGCATCACCCGGATCTCGTTCAAGGAAGCGGCCTCGAACGTGTCGATGCCGACCCGGCCGTAGACGACCGCGGCCGCCGCGCAGAACGGCATGCTGAACTTGGCTTCGAGTCCGCTGGCCGGCCGCTCGTAGATCAACACCGTCGGCGTGATCGAATCGACCTGGATGTCGATCCGCTCCACGTCTTCCGCCGTGAAGCCTTCACGCTGCCGGAGATCGAGGATCGCGTCGAGCGTGGGGTGCGTGCCGGCGCACGAGGGATAGAGCTTCACGGTGATGCCGGTGTCGAGAATCTCCCAGCGGACGCCGAGGTCCGCGGACGCGTCAGCGAGCCCGGTGCGTTCGCTGTCCATCGCCGCCAGAAATCCCTGCGGACCGTCGAGCGCCTGCCCGCTCGCCGTCATGCCGTTTCTCGCCAACAGCGCGGCGAGCACGCCGTTGCGCGCCGCCAGCCCCGCATGCAGCGGCTTCACCATCGTCCCAAAGTTTTCCTTCAGGCCCGATGCCTCTGACGCGGCGATCGCCAGCGCGTGGCCCGCGGCTGCCCGGTCGAGACCGAGCACACGGCTCGCGGCGGCCGCTGCGCCAATGGTGCCGAGCGTGGACGTGCAGTGCCAGCCGCGCTGATAGTGGCGCGGGTTCATCAGGCGCCCGAGCCGCGCCTCGACCTCGAAGCCGACGATGTATGCGTCGAGCAGTACGCGGCCGGACGCGTGCGCGAGCTCGGCCGCCGCGAGCGCCGCGGCCACGAGCGGCGCGCTCGGATGCGCGAGCGACACAAAACACATGTCGTCGTAGTCGAGCGCGTGCGCGGCGGTGCCGTTGGCCAGGTAGGGTCGGGAACTGGCGCGGTAACTCATAGGCGGCTCCTTGGCCGTATCCGGGGTTTCCCCCTGCGTGCCCGTGTAGGAGTCGCCGTAATCCCGTTTCCGGTTCCCGCCGCATCGCACGCAGCATGCGGATTTACCGCACTACGCACTCCT
>ODAK010008488.1_pt1 | contig 10270 bp, 11 predicted proteins | sample 1539591 | NCBI WGS metagenome assembly ODAK01 (sample SAMEA3539303, study PRJEB22396) | soil metagenome | biome: tundra; feature: field; material: soil | place: USA | collected 2010-05 | depth 0.15 m | reverse complement strand
AAGATGGCGGCGCGCCCAATGAGTCCGCTCCCAGCGAGCTGGCCCCCATCGTGTTCGCCCCCATCGTGGTTGCCCCCATCGTGGTTGCCCAGGCGACCATCGCCGCGCGCCACGTTTCCGTCGCGGCGGCGATCTCTGAGGTCATTCCGCCTTTGATCATCCCGGCCAGCATCCCCAACGGCATCGTTTCGGGATCCTTGGCCTGGGCCTGCAATTCCTCCCGCCACAATTCGGTCCAGTCCTGGAAGAACCGCGCCAGGTCTGGTCCCATCCCCGGTTCGTCTGAGCTGTTTCCTTTTGGGCTGGAGCCCGGTTCGTCTGGGCTGATCCCCGTTGGGCTGGCTTTGTCGGTCATCCCTCATCCGGCCTCCTTTGCCGGAGACCATACGGGGTGCCCGGGCGGTATGAAACGGTGAAACCGCTTGCCGCGGTGCAATAGGGCTTCCGCGGCGGCGAATTCTACCGCATGGTAGTGACAAGAAAGCCGCGAGGGATGAATGGCCGACCCCGCCCCGAAGGTAACGGACGGCGGTACCACCCCAGGAGGGGCCCAGGTGCCACCGGTCGTCGTGAAGAAGTATGCCAATCGGCGTTTGTACAACACCGAGAGCTCCAGTTACATCACGCTTGAGAATCTCGCCGAGATGGTGCGCGCCGGCCGCGATTTCGTGGTCTACGACGCCAAGACCGGCGACGACATCACGCGCGGCGTGCTGACCCAGATCATCGTGGAGGAGGAGGGTAAGGGCCACAATTTGTTGCCCACGAACTTCCTGCGCCAGTTGATCGGGTTCTATGGCGGCGCGATGCAGGGGGTGGTGCCGGGCTACCTGGACCAGGCGATGAAGGCGTTCACCCAGCATCAGGAGCAGATGCAGGCGGCGATGAAGCGGACCGTCGGCTCGATGTCATCACTGTTTCCGTTTGGCAATATCGAGGAGATCGGCCGGCAGAACATGGCCATGATCGATCGCGCATGGTCGATGTTCACGCCGTTCAAGCCTGGGTCAGACGCCGGCACGCCGCCGCCGGATGAGATGGGGCGGGAGACCGCCGAGCTGCGGGCGGAGGTTGAGCGGCTGCGGCGGGAACTGGCGGCGAAGGACGGCAAAAAGGGGTAGAGGGCGGCCTTTCGGTACAGCGATCAGTCGCCCAGATCCGGTTCTTTGCCTTCGTTCATGATGGCATAGAGCCTGTCCATCTCCACATTGAACTCAGCCCAGAGCGCGGCGCCTTCGTCCGGCGGCAGCACATCCTTACCAAACCGGAACGCGTTGTCCTCGCGGATGATGGTGAGCAAGTCGTTCCATGGCATCACCTCGGCTGCCTTGACCAGCGCCAGCGCGGCGCGCAACCGCGTGCGGTAAACGACCACGATTTCATCGCTGGGTTGCTCGCGGGCGGGCGACGGGGTCCCGAACAGATCGGCTTGACGTGCGGACACGCGATCCAGATAGCAGCGGCGTCCGAGTCGGGCCAGCCTTGGCGAATCCCGCTCGTCCGCCCATCGTGCCGCGATGACCTGGCATCAGGACAGGCTGCCCGAACTGGTACGCGCGATGGCCGGACGGCCTCGGCATGAGGCATTGCGCGGCCATGTGACGGAACTGCTGCGCTCCGGCTTTGGCGCGCAGTACGACGAAATCGGTCACGAGGTCAACCTGCTCGACGGCGGCCGGCGGACGCATCGACACGATGTGGGGCGCCACGGTGATCGAGTTGAAAAGCGATCTGCGGCGAAAGTTGGACGACGTGCTCGCCCGATTGCCGGTCTATCTCGCCGATGCGGCGGCACGGTCGCGCAGCCCTCGCCCCGTCACCGGCCTCGCGACGGACGGCGCCACGTTCATCGCCTACGCGCTCCGCGACGGCGCGCTGCTTGAACTCGCCCGCTACGCCACTGATCCCGAGCGTCCGAACGAGTTGTTGGCATGGCTCGAGGCGTTGCTGTCCGACCGGCCCGATATCCTGCCCGAGCCACGTGTCGTGGTGCAGGCGTTCTTGGGCGCGCGAGCCTGACATTCGGCAAGGCCCGGATGGCGTTGGACGCTTTGTGGGCCGTGCTGCGGAATGATCCGGAAGTGCAACTGAAGCGCGACCTGTGGGACGGGCTGCTTCGCGAGGCCCACGGCGAGGACGTTGGTGACGATTCACTGTTCCTCCAGCACACCTACCTCACCATCGTGGTGAAGGCGATCGCGGCGAGGGTGCTGGACCTGCCGGTGGATAACCCGGCGGCGCTGCTGTCTGGCCGGGCGCTGGCGGATGCAGGCATCCTGGGAGCCGTCGAGGCGGATTTCTTCGATTGGCCGCTGAAGTTGCCGGATGGCGCGGAGTTGGTGCGCCATGTCGCTCTGCAAACCGCCCGCTTCCGTCTGCGTGACGTCGAAGCCGACGTGCTGAAGATTCTTTACGATAGCCTCGTCGATCCGGATCAGCGCCACGACCTGGGCGAATACTACACGCCTGACTGGCTCGCCGCGCGGATTGTCGCGACCGCCGTGGAAGCACCCCTGGAACAGCGAGTCCTCGACCCGGCCTGTGGTTCCGGCACGTTTCTGTTCCATGCCGTGCGCCGATTGATCGCCGCCGGCCGGGCCGCGGGCTGGGCTGGTCCGCGAATTCTCCAGGCATGCGCCGAGAATGTGCGCGGACTGGACGTGCATCCGGTGGCGGTGACACTGGCGCGGGTGACGTGGTTGCTGGCGCTTGGCGATCTGGCGACCGATCGCCCCGCGAGGCTGACCGTGCCGGTGTTCCTCGGCGATGCGATGCAGTGGAACCTCCGCCGTTATGTCGGCGGCGCCGATGTGCTGGTGGAGGTTCCCGGCGATGACCGGCCACTGCAAATCCCCGCCGGTTTCGCGGAAGACCAGACAGCGTTCGAGCAAGGGCTGGACGCATTGAATCAGGGCCTCGCCGACGATGCGACGCCGGACTCAGTCGGTCGCGCGCTGCGACGCATTGAAGGGGCCACGCCCGCGGACGGCGAGGAAGCGTCGTGGCGGGTGGGTTGAAAAGGCCGATCTCACCGCCAACCCAGAGCGGTCATCATGCTTGTTCTTTCCGTTTTGTTCTCCCTCAGCTAGAATCTGCGGATGGATTCGACCTACAATCTCAATGGCGGTTTCAAGCCGACTCTGAAGCGTTTCGCCGACCTGGAGGGGCCTGACTTCTTCCCGACCCCCGACTGGGCGACGCACGCGCTTATCGACAATGAGGCATTCGAGGGTTCGATTTGGGAACCAGCCTGCGGCGACGGCGCGATGGCACGGGTTTTGGCGACGACCGGCTGTCCGGTTGTCGCTACAGACCTTTTCGATCGGCGTTACGGTGAGGCCGGGGTAGACTTCCTGCAAACCTCGCGCAACGTCGACAACATAGTCACGAATCCGCCCTACAACGCGGCCGAGGGATTCGTTCGGGCAGGCATTGCTCAGTCGCGCCACAAGCTGGCGCTGCTCTTGCGGCTCGCATTCCTGGAGGGAGCAAACCGACAGCGCACCATTTTCGCCATGGTCCCGCCGGCCAGGGTATGGGTCTTCAGCGAAAGAATTACCTTCTATCCAGCAGGCGCCATCCGACAGGGCAGCGGAACTACCGCCTATGCATGGTTCGTATGGGACAAGGACTCCAGTGCAACTACGGAGCTAAAATGGTTCCCGCCGGGCTACAAAAGCCGTTACCCGGAGACCAATCAGGCTGGTACGAAATACCCCATGCTCTTTAAATAATCCAAGCCTTTCCTGGTCACCTGCAATCCGTCCGAGGTTCGAACGGCGTAGCCCTGCACGAACGGACCGCCACCTACGGTCTGATGCGATACCACATTTCCCATAACCTGCTGCCATACACGTTCATTGGGGCGACTCTTGGATCTGGCAAGGTCCTCCGGGGACAGTTCAATATATTTGGGTACCTCTGCCTTGAGATGCTTCGTCGAGGCCATATGATTAGGACACTGTGCAGCTATTTTGAGCGCCAAAACTCTGGCCTCATGCTCCCGAAATCGATCTTCTCTTGGCTTTTCCAAAGCACCATATTTGAACGGTTGTTCGCGGCGCCACGCTACTGCCGTTCGTGGGATGACCATTACCCGTATGATAAGATCTATCGCGTCCGAGATTTCACGTTGGCTGTCGATCGTATGCGGTAGGTACATAGTGACGGTGAGTTCCGGGTGACCCCGATAATGCCTTAAGGCAAAGCTGACTTCGTTCCCGATAACGAATGACGCCCCTTTGTAGGCGTCCAAGCCATCTTCGCCCTCTCTGATGGTGATAGTGAAATAGTTGAGAGGGCGCCAAAAGATAGCATGGGGAATCACGTCGTATTCAGGGTCATACGACAAAAGCGTGATGATCGGCCCATCCGTCATGGCTGCGAATTCTTAACGTCCGCGAGGATGCACGCGAACGTCTCACCGTCCTCGCACCGCTTCAGAACCCCAGGTGTCTTAGTCAGATACCACCTGGCTTCGAACGGCGAACTCATCGGGTGTGGTTCTATTTTGGTCGTAAACTCTATCCCCCGGCAGTTCTTCAGAACGCCGGAATAGGCCTGGACGGTCGGCTCCATGCCGAATTTGGGAGTTCTCCCCCAGACCTCCCCGGACTTCACTTGCTTTATGGCCACCTCAGGGGTTTGCCACCTCGTCTCGCGGCGGTTGAACGGACCCAGGTCCGGCACTGTCTTCACCTTTCGTAAACGGCAAGAAATAGCATGCGAAACCTACCACGGCTTTGTCAAATCAATGGGAACGCTGCCTTGGCCGGTCGCAGTATCAGAAATATTACATTTGCCAGCCGCTTTCCGGTCAAGCTGCTCGCTTCAACCGTGACCGCCTCCACTGGTGCTCAGGCCCGGCGAGCCAGAGCGCCACCTGGTAAACGCACCCAGCGGAACACCCGCCCAATCTCTGCCTTGCGGCGCATCTCGCCAAACTTGACCGTGTTTAGGCGTGGGATTTTGACCCTCTATCGGCTTCAAAACTGAACCCACTCAACCGGAGAATTCCTAAATCAAATCAAAAGGCTATCAGCCAATAGTGGGGGGTCAATTTTCAAAGCCGATCGCATGGTGGAACAAAGGGAAGGAATCGTCGTGATATCAATGCATTATGCGAAAACGAGGTAACAGGGGCAAAAGTGCGGGCGGATTTTGCAAATTGGGCCATCGTTGCAATTTCTGGCCTAACAACGATGGCCGATTTCCGCCATTTCATCGCTGGGCATCAGATCATGCTGCACATGCGTGCCCACACTTTTGCCCCTCTTACAAAACGAGGTAGGGTCAACTTTGGGCGCCGCTTCACAGGGGAGGACGGCCACGCAGGTGCGCAACGTCGGGAGACGTGAGCAGCGAAGTATTTGAACGTCCGCTTTGGGTCGAATCCGGCGGTTCGCGCCCAGCGACCGGCTACCGCTGCTTCGGGTCGACTGCGGCGGTTCACGTCGAACGCACCGGCCTGCCGCGGCTTTGGGTGGAACCGAGAAAGGGTCAGCGGTCAGCGAGGCATGTCCACATCGCCCCTCTGACAGATAACGCAAATGCGTTGCTTGATTCAGGTCAATGATCTGCGCTGGCCGTTCCTCTAACGCTCTACATCAGGTTGGAGGCGGTACTGACGGCTGTCAGCTTGCATGGGAGGTCTCGCCGGCATTGCGGGATATCTTGGCGAATTTCCCACGCGCGCCACTTTTTCGTGAGCATCCGGCCGCCAATTTGAGCAATGTCGGGCCACTGCGATGGCCGGAATCCGCCGGAGGCAGCGGTTTACGCCAGTGCCTGGCGGACAGAACAAGGACCCTGATGATGTATCGCCTCTTACCGTCCGCCGCTCTCGTTGGTCTTGCCAGCGCACTGGCGCTCTCAGGATGTGTGGCACCGCCTCCCACCGGGCCGAGTGTCATGGCCCTACCCGGGAAAGGCCAGAGTTTCGATACGTTCCAGCGGGATGATCTGGCGTGCCGCGGTTACGCTTCGTCGGTCACCGCGGGTGCCAATCCCTCACAAGCGGCTGCCAACGCAGGTGTCGGTAGCGCAATCGTCGGCACCGCTCTCGGTGCCGCGGTGGGGGCGGCGGTCGGCTCCGTCGGCGGCGCGATGGGCGCGGGTGCCGCGATCGGTGGTGCCACTGGCTTACTGGCGGGCAGCGCGATTGGTGCGAACAACGCTTACGCCGCGGCGGGCAATGTGCAGCAGCGTTACGATATCAGCTACGCGCAGTGCATGTATTCGAGGGGCGACAGCGTCCAGCCGCCCCCCGGCGGCTACCCTTATCCCGCCGCGGGATATTCCGCTCCGTACTACCCCTATTACCCTTACGTTTACGGCCCGAGTGTCATCATCGGCGGCGGCTGGGGCTGGGGCGGAGGTGGTTGGGGCGGAGGCTGGCACGGCGGCGGCTGGGGCGGCGGAGGCGGCTGGCATGGTGGCGGTTGGGGCGGAAACGGAGGCGGTGCGGGCTGGGGCGGCGGAGGCGGCCACGGAGGGGGACGGTAAAGTTCCACTCGGAAAAACCCGGTCGGCGTCAGCCGTCGTGGACTCACGAGTTGGGACAGACTGAAAAAATGGTTCCCGCGGCGAAACTCTCCCCGGCACATGGTTGAGACGGACGCCCACCGCCGCGAAGGCATGACACCCGATGCCGTGTCGCGGGAGGGCCGTTATGGTGTGCGCCGCGGTACGGGCCGGATGCCCCGGCTATCGCCGCTTCGGGTGGTGAGCGGACATTCGACCTATACGTCCATCTGGTGCGCGGCCAGACCGCGTATCCATCGACGGAGTGTAAACAGCCGCGTTTGGCGGACCTCGGATCCCACCCGGGGTCAGGCCTCTCTACCCTGACGTTGGGTCCCGGATTGGAGGATGGTTTCGATATCGAAGCTGATAAGAGTCTGGGTATGCGAATGGTTCAGTCACTGGTGTATCAGATGAGGCGGCAGATGGTCCCAAGGCTCTCGGCGCAGGGGGTGCACTTCGTGATTTCCATGCCGACGCAAGCTGCCAATCCGGCCTGATGGACCTGTTCAATGTGAGATATTCGAGCCAGAATCGTCGCTTTCCAAAGCGTAGCGGCGACAGTGCTCAAGATACGCGGCTTCGTGGCTGCCGACCAGGCTTACGATGCTGGACCATAACCATGACGGCGCGTCCAGTCGTTTCGACCGGCCGCGGTTCAGCTCGGCGCGCCATTTCCGGCGCGTCGGCGAGTCCATCTGACCTGCGTGGGCGTTGCCCACGACAAGCGCCAGGAAACGCGCCGCTTTCATCGCTTCCTCTCGGGTGAGTTGATCTATCTCCAGCTTAAGGTCCTGCGGCAGCAATTCGCGCAGGAACACGGATCGTTCCATCAAGCGCGCCGCCACCATGCGTTCGCCCAAATTCGGGGACAGGTGTTGGGCGCCTTCCACCACTCGTTCCGCGTTGTCTTTGGGCATTTTGATTTTCGGATATCTTGGGGCCGATGCCTGGACAGCCTCCTTCACGTCCATCAGGCAGAGGCCGCCCTTTCCGGACCGCTTACCGATTATACCCAGGAGGACCGCGAAGCGCAGCCGCCCCAGTGAGCTGCAACCTTTTACCCAATACGCGGCATCTTGCACCTTGACGACCGCGTCGTCGTCACGCGACCGAAGCGAGGTCGCGAGCTCGCGCAACCGCTCCGTGTCGAATAGCGCCTCGATTGCCCGGTGTTCCTCCGTGGATAGTGGCCAGAAACTTTTGCCGAGCGGGATTGCCGGCTTCTCGTCCTCGATGCGCTCTTTCGCAAGTTGCTTCCAGGACCGGCTTGTAGCCTCTCGCATCACAACGCGGACAGATTCTGGCCGGTGATAGTTCAGTCCGTGATGCGAGACCTCGTCGTTCAGAGCGGCGTCGTAACCTTCGATGATCTGCTCCAGCATTTTGGCCGTCGTGACGCCGGGCAGATCTGACCCGCGCGCCGCCATGGCAAGCGACAAACCGAGTCGGATCAGATCATGGGCTGGATTGCCGATCACTGTCTGGTCCAGGTCGCGGATCTGGATGGCAATTTCGCCATCCGCATTGGCGACCGGTCCGAGGTTTCCGAGATGACAGTCCCCGCAGATCCAGATCGGCGGCCCTTCAGGTGCTGCGCGACCTTCCGCACTTTCCAGCCACTCGTAGAACCTGGAAGTGCTCCCGCGGACATAAGCCTGCGCCGAACGCGCCATTTTCAGGTTCCGGCGATGGACCAGAATGGACTGCCGGTCATCAGGATGCTTGGGGATGCGCGCTGATGGTTTCATTTGAAGGCTTTCCTCCGCCGCGAACGTCGCGTCGCCGCACGATGTATCACATCGCCGTTCGGGACGGCAGATTTGACCCGAGATTCTCCGGATGAACGGCCAATCCGGCCGTCCCGAGATAGGCCAGCCCGCGCTCCGGGCGGTTTGAAACGGCGAAATTGCCCGGAAGGGGGCTGGAAACTTGCCGGCCGATCTCCGCCAGCCGATCCCGTAGTGTGGTCAGTGACCACTGTCCGATCTCCGGCGGCAGTGCCAGTGTACGCAGGCAGTTGGCGAGGTTGTACAAGAACTGGTTATCCCAGGTTCGGGACACTGGCTGATGGAGAAGCGGCCAATCGCCACGGTCGTCGCCGTGCGCCCCTTCCTCGATCATCCACGCTGATAAAGGTCCGCTTTGGGTCGGTAGGCGACCTTCAACCTGCTCCAATCCTGGGAGACAAGGCCTGGGTCAGCCCTCTCAAGCCGCCGCCAACGCCACCCGATCCGGCAAGATCGGCTTCCGCGTCATCGTCAATGTCGCCACCGCGCCGATCAACGGCAGAAACCCCGCGATATAAAACGCGTTGTCGAAACTGCCCGTGATCTGCACCACATATCCCGTCACGATTGGCGCGCAGAGCCCGAACGAATTGCCGCCGATCACCGTCGTGCTCGTGACTTTCCCGATATCGCTCCGATTACGCACCAAATCCGTCACCAGCGCGAAATTCAGCGCGCTGCCGGCCGCGCCCATTGCTCGCATCACCGCCAGCAGCATGATGATCACCCATAATTGATTGATGTACGGAATGATCATCAGTGTCGACGCGCCCGCCAGCATCACGGCGATCATGATCCGCCGCTTGCCGTCACTGACGGTCCGCGGGTTCAGCACCATGTCACTGACTTTGCCAAGCGCGATGGCGAGCACCGAGGCAACGCCAAACGGAATGGCGGTCAGCATGCCGGAGTCCATCACGCTCAGGCCCTTGGACTGATGCAGGTAGCTCGGCAGCCAGGTCAGCAGCATATAACCGCCGTAGACCTCACAGCCCTGAGTCAGGAACAGGCCCCAGGTGCTGCGCAGCGACAGCAGGTACCACAGCGAGGACGACGGTTGCACCGCGACATGGGCCGCGAACTCGCCGTCCCGCTCGCGCAGGATTTTGTCGCGCTCGGCGGGTTCGAGCCAGCTCACCCGCTCGGGGTGATCGAAGAAAACCCACCACAGCAGCAGCCAGATCAACCCGATCAGGCCAGCCGTGATGAACCCCCAGCGCCAACCCCACGCGGCGACGATGGCGGAGATGCCGACTGCCCCGACCGCCGGTCCCGCCGCCGCGCCGGCGCCGAATATCGCGTTGGCCAGCGCGCGCTCGGCGGCCGGGAACCACTCGCGGATAATGCGGTTGGACGCCGGCCAGGACGTCGACTCGCCCATCCCCATGACGATCCGGCTGCCCATGATGATCAGATGCGAGGGCGCCAGTCCGGTGCACACGGTGGCGAGCGACCACAGGCCGATGCCGCAGGCGTTAACGATCTTGCCGCCAAACCGGTCGACCAGCAGCCCGACCGGAATGAGGCAAAACACGTACGCCCACAAAAACGACGACAGCAGGTACCCCATCTGCACCTTGTCCAGCCCAAACTCCTGGGCGATCGGCGTCGCCGCGACCGACAGCGCGACCCGGTCCGCGTAGTTGATCGCGGTCAAGGTGAACAGAAACGCGCAGACCCAGATGCGACGATAGCCGCGCATGGCATTTCCCCCGGCTTGTTGAGCGGTCGATGCCGCGATTCAGCGGGGAGCGTGCGCCGAAGGGCGGAACCGGTCAATTCAGTCTCCAACCGGTCCAATGATTCATTATTTCCCCGGATCCTCTCGTCATGGGCCGGCAAGAGCACGGGTGGTTCGGCGACGGCGAAGGCCCGGAAAAGTCCGAGGCCGCATCGGGCAGCGGCGGCATGTTCGGCCCCGGCGGGCTTTCAAAGCGCATCCAGGCGTTGCCTATAGT
>ODAK010008487.1_pt1 | contig 10271 bp, 9 predicted proteins | sample 1539591 | NCBI WGS metagenome assembly ODAK01 (sample SAMEA3539303, study PRJEB22396) | soil metagenome | biome: tundra; feature: field; material: soil | place: USA | collected 2010-05 | depth 0.15 m | reverse complement strand
CGAGTGCCAGGACAGCGGCCAGCAGGCTCCCGACCGCCGTCTTGTAGTGGTACCGCTGCATCTCGTCCTCCTGGTTGATTGTCGGTTTGCTAGTTGACGTTTGCGACGGAAGGCGCGAGCGTAAGCAATGGCGCATCACCGGACCTCAGCTTCAGGCCACGCGGCGTCAGCAGCCACTGAACCCGTGACAGCATCAGCTCCACCGCGAGCGCCAGCGCGGCGATGCAGATCGCGGCCCCGAGCACGCCCGAGAGGTGGTAGCTCGTCTCGTTGTTGATGATGTCGCCGAGGCTGCCGCTGTAGCCGGTCAGCGCCGCGATCGTGGTGGTCGAGACGACGAACAGGGCCGCGGTCCGGATCCCGGCGAAGATCAGCGGGACCCCCAGTGGGATCTCGACCTTGCGCAGAATCTCCCACCCCGTCAGGCCCATCCCGCGGGCGGCGTCGACGACGTCGCGGTCGACCCCGTCGATCGCGACGTACGCGTTGGTGATGATCGGCGGGACCGCGAGCACGACCAGCGCGAGCTCGACGTTGCGCAGCCCGATTCCCAGGAACGCGACGCCGATCGCGAGCACCGCCAGGCTCGGGAGGGCGCGCCAGATGTTGCCGAGGTTGATCGCGACGAACGAGCCGCGGTGGATGTGCCCCAGCCACAGTCCCACCGGGAGCGCGATCAGGACCGAGATCGTGATCCCGATCCAGGCGATCTTGAGCGTCTCGAGGGTCAGGTGGGTAAGCGTCGGCAGCGGCGGGGCCCCTGGGACCTGCCCGTTGCGGCCGATGAACTGCAGCGCGTCAACGAAGTTGTGCATCAGGCGCCTCGCGCCCACGGGGTCAGGAATCGCTGGGTGAGCACAAGCAGGCCGTCGGCGACGAGCGCCAGCCCGACCGCCAACGCTCCAGCAGCGATCAGCTCGGTCTTGAACACCTCATTGGAGATCGCGGTCAGGATCGGGACGCCGAGGCCCTCGTTGTCGATCAGCGACGCGACCGTCGCCAGCGAGATCACCGTCACGGTTGCGATCCGCAGCCCCGCGATGATCGCCGGCGCGGCCAGCGGCAGCTCGACCCGCAGCAGCGAGCGCATCGGCCCCATCCCCATGCCCGCGGCTGCGTCACGCACCTCGGCGGGCACCTCGCGCAGGCCGGTGAGCGTGTTGCGGAACATGATCAGCAGCGTGTAGGAGACGAGCGCCACCTCGGCAGTGGTGCGGCTGAGGCCGAACCCTGGAAGCGGCGCCAGCAGCTCGAACAGCGCCAGCGAGGGGATCGTGTACAGGATCGAAGTGACGATCAGCACGGGGCGCTCGAGCCAGCGGCGGCGGTAGGCGATCAGCGCCAACGTGGTCGAGATTGCGAACCCGATCGAGACCGCGATCAGCGTCAACACCACGTGCTGGCGCAACGCCGGCCACAGCACCGTGCTCCAGTTGCGCGAGACCCAGTCGGCACAGAACAGGCGGTTGGCGCGCTCGCACGCAAACGACGACGCACCACCGCCGAAGTTCGGGATCACGGGGCCGGCAGCGGCGAGCAGCATCGTCAGCGCTCGTCCCCCGCGCCGCCGTGCGCGTGGCTGCCGGCCAGCGCGCCGTTGCCAAGCAACCCGCCGAGCAGCTCGAGCGTCACGATCCCGGCGACGTTGTCGTGCTCGTCGACGACCCTCAGCGGCCGGCCGCCGGCCGCCAGTAGCTGCGAGAGCGCGTCGCGGACGGTGCTCTGGAGCGCCACGCTGCCCGGACCGGGATGCAAGCCGTTGGGCTGGGGGAGCTGCACGTCGGCCAGCGTCGAGAGCCCCAGGCGCTTGAGCGCGCGGTCGGCGCCGACGAACTCGGCAACGAACTCGTCGGCCGGGTTGGTGAGAATCTCCGCAGGGGTGTCGTACTGCGCCAGCCGTCCTCCCTCGCGCAGGATCGCGATCTTGTCCCCCATCTTGATCGCCTCGTCGATGTCGTGGGTGACGAACACCACGGTCTTTCGCACGTGCTCCTGGAGGCGCAGGAACTCGTCCTGCAGGCGTGTGCGGGTGATCGGGTCGATCGCCCCGAACGGCTCGTCCATCAGCATCAGCGGCGGGTCGGCGGCGAGCGCCCGCGCGACCCCCACCCGCTGGCGCTGACCCCCCGAGAGCTGGGCCGGGTAGCGGGACCCGATCTCAGGATCGAGTCCGATCAGGTCGAGCAGCTCGGTGACGCGCGCGGCGGTCCGGGCCCTGTCCCAGCCGAGCAGCCGCGGAACGGTGGCGATGTTGTCGGCGACACTGAGGTGCGGGAACAGCCCGATCTGCTGGATCACGTATCCGATCTCCCGGCGCAGCTCGTTGGGCTCGCGGTCGAGCACACTGCGGCCGCCGAGCAGGATGTCGCCGTCGGTGAGCGGGATCATCCGGTTGATCAGCCGCAGCGCGGTGGTCTTTCCCGAGCCGGAGGGGCCGACCAGCACACACACCTCGCCGGCCCCGACGTCCAGGCTGAGATCGACGATCGCGGGCTCGCGCTGAGATGAGTAGCGCTTGGATACGTCGCGCAGCTCAAGCGTCGCCGCCTGCGGGAACGGCGACGGCCCCTCTGGTTGGGCAGTGTTGTCGGCGGGCAAGGAGAAAACCGGGCCGGGGTCGGCGACTAGCCTACCGGCATGCATGAGCTGAGCCGCCGGCACCGCCTGCTGGTGCTCGCGATCTGCTGCATGAGCCTGCTGCTCGTGGGGCTCGACACCACGATCGTCAACGTCGCGCTGCCAGCGATCCACGGCGCGCTGCACGCGTCGGTGTCGGGGCTCCAGTGGACGATCGACGCCTACACGCTGGTGCTGGCGAGCCTGCTGATGCTGGCCGGCTCGACCGCCGACCGGGTCGGCCGGCGGCGCGTGTTCCAGATCGGAATCGTCGTGTTCTCGCTCGGGTCGCTGCTGTGCGGCCTGGCGCCCAGCCTCGGAGCGCTGATCGGCGCGCGTGTGCTCCAAGCGATCGGCGGCTCGATGCTCAACCCGGTCGCGATCTCGATCATCCGCAACGTGTTCGAGAACCCCCGCGAGCGCGCCCAGGCGATCGGTGTGTGGGGCGGCGTGTTCGGCCTGAGCATGGCCCTGGGCCCGGTGCTCGGCGGGGCGCTGGTCGACTCGGTCGGTTGGCGAGCCGTGTTCTTCGTCAACGTTCCGATCGGGCTGCTGGGAATCGTGCTGACGGCCCTGTACGTTCCCGAATCGCGTGCGCCGCGACCGCGGCGGCTCGACCCGGTCGGTCAGCTGCTCGTGGTCGGCGCGCTCGCCACCTTGACCTACGCGATCATCGAGGGCCCAAGCGCGGGCTGGGTCTCAGCCGAGATCCTCGGGCTGTTCGCGTTCTCGGTGGCCTGCTTCGTGACGCTCGTCGCCTACGAGCTGCGCCGCGAGCAGCCGCTGCTGGAGATGCGGTTCTTCCGCAGCGCCCCGTTCTCAGGCGCCAGCGCGATCGCGGTTGCGACGTTCGCGTCGGTGGGTGGCTTCCTGTTCCTCAACACGCTCTACCTGCAGGACGTGCGCGGTCTCTCACCGTTTCACGCCGGGCTGTACATGCTCCCGATGGCGGCGATGCTGCTGATCTTCTCGCCGGTCTCCGGACGGCTCGTCGGGCGCCGTGGGGCCCGGCCGTCGATGGTGCTGGCGGGAGGCGGGCTGATCGCGGGCGCCCTGATGCTGACGCAGCTCGCGCCGGACACGGCGACCGGCTACCTGCTGGCCGCGTACTTCATCTTCGGCTTCGGCATCGGCATGGTGAACCCGCCGATCACGAACACCGCTGTCTCGGGGATGCCGGCGGAGCAGGCCGGGGTCGCGGCGGCCGTCGCCTCGACCAGCCGGCAGGTCGGGATGACGCTCGGCGTCGCGGTGATCGGTGCGATCGCCGGGGGGTCCCTCGGCGGCGGGATCGGCAGGAGCTTTGCCGCCGCCACCCATCCGGGCTGGTGGATCATCGCCGGGCTCGGCGCGCTGATCCTCGTGTTGGGGTTGCTTACGACCGGGGCCTGGGCGAACCGCACCGCCCGCGCGACGGCCGAGGCCCTGCGCGACCACGGAGGCCCGCCCGCTTACGCCAGGCGCAGCGCGACGCCAGCGGCGGAGGGCGCTTAGCTCCGAGCGCCGCGATCAGGCTCCGGTAGGCGGCGAACGAGGGCTTGGGCGTGTAGTCGTCTCGCAGCAGGCCGTCTGAGGAGAACGTCGGAGCGGCGAGCGTGGCCGGTCCGCTGGAGCTCGAGTCGCGGAGGTTGAACCAGCGGTAGTCGGTGATGCCGAAGGTGCCCGAGTAATCGTGGGCTGCCTGGACCAGCTCCTTCAGCGCAGCCGCTTGCTGGGCTTCGGAGAGAATTCCGGTGGGCACCCCGTTCTCGGTGACCCAGATCGGCACGGCCCGGCCGATCCCCGCCATCGGCGCGTAGCAGTCGCGCACCACGCCGGCTGCCTGCGCCAGCTCCGCGCGGTAGCTGTCGCCCGGCGCCATCGCCGGCGGGTAGACGGTGCCCGGGTAGAAGTCGAGCCCGACGAACCCGAGCGCGTGCTGGAGCGCCTTGCCGCCATGGGCGCCGAGGTACGAGAAGAAGCTCGCATCGCCTTGCGGAGAGAACCGGTAGGCGTAGGTGAACCCGAAGCTGAGCTGGCGGAAGCCCTTGCGAAGCGCTTCGGCGTGCGCCGCCTCGATCCCGGCGATCAGCGCGTCCTGGGCGCCCGAGTAATAGCCGTCCGAGGTGTTCGGGGAGAACTGGAGGTTGACCTCGTTGGTGATCGTCATCGCCACCACCCGCCTGTTGGCTCCGAACGAGTCGACGACGTGACGTACATATGCGACCCACGCCGGGATGTCGCCCGCCTCGCCGGCGGGCGGGTGGTAGCGGACCTGCAGCTCGACTTCGAATCCCGCGCGCGCGTAGCGTGCCACCTGCTGCTGGAACGCGTTGATCCCGCTCTGGCCGTCTGACCAGAACAGGCGGTTCAACCGCACCACGAGCTGGCGACCTGGAGGCCCAAGCGCCTTCACCCCCGCGAGGTCCTTGGCCGGGTCGTCTGCCGTCGAGGGGAGCTGCACCCCGCCGGCGCTGCCGGCAATCCCGGGGTCGACCCCGAACCGGAGCGGGGACCCGGTGCTCGGCGCCGCGCTCCCAAAGGAGCCGGTGCAGTACGGATCGGATGAGGACCCGCTGGCCGGCGCAGCGGCAGCCCCCAGCCCCGCGATTACGGAAAGCAGCAACACCACGCGCCTCACGCTCCGATGCTAACTCCCGGTTGGCTCAATTGGCGTCGGTTCAAGACGCCGCCGTCGCATATGATCCGCGCCCTGGGGTACCGCCGGTATCGCTGCAGGTGGCTGGTCGTCGCGCTCGTGCTCGCCAGCTTGGCGCTGCCCTCCGCGAGCGCCTCTGGCAGCAGGCCGCATTGCGCGCCGGGCCAGAGCCTTCGGGCCTGCGCGACCGGCCTGTCGGCGAGCGTGTCGGGCGCAAATCAGTGCCAGAGCACCGCTTCCTCCCCAGCTCCCCCGCCGCAGGCCCAGACCAGCGCCGGCCGGCTTGCGAGCCTGATCGAAGACGTGCCCTGCCCGGACACCGGACGGATCTCGTATGACACGAGCGACGACCATGGGGACTCGATGGCCGTGCTCGACAGCTTCCCCGATCCCGCCGGCGGCTATCTCGGCGTCTACCACACGGCGTTCGGCGCCCAGCTTGGGGCGAAGACGTTGGAGTTCAGGATCAGCCTCGCCCACTCTGCTGACCTGATCCACTGGACGCGGATCGCGGTCCTCGACCCCCTCGGGGCCAGCATGCCGACGGTGGGCGCGATCCCGGGAGCACCCGGCTATCTGCTGGCATACGAGAAACGGCTCTCCAGCGGCAGAAACATCGTGCGGCTCAGGTACTACCGGACGCTGAGTGACCTGCTGGCCGGTCGCTTCGCCGCGCAGCGCGATCTGCCTCGCTGCTTCTCCCCGTTCAACAACGGAACTCCGACGATTCTGTCGGTCCGCTGGAACGGTGCCATCACCAGGTCGGTGATCGAGCTGGGATTCCACTACGAGTCGGCGATCAAGGGACGTCCCGGGCCGGACCGCGAAGCGACCGGCACGCTGAGAGACTTTCGTGCCTGGAGCCCTCGCATGGATGCCTCGACGGACGCGGCCCTCGATCGCGCCGGCCTGTGGGGCAGCCACGGCGATTGGCGAGCGTTCTCCTTCGACGGCGCCAGCTGGCGCATCTACGAGGCGCAGACCAGCTTCAACGACTTCGGCACCTGGCGCGTGCTGCTGGACTCCTCCGGGCAGATGGACCCACTGACGCTGAACACCGCTTCCGGCGCCGTGTCGAGCTCGATCGGCAATCCGGTGGCACAGGCGGAGCCCGCGCCCGACGGCCAAGGTCAGGTGCTCGTGGTCACGATGTTCCTGTTCGCGGCCTACACGCCCGGACAGAGCGGCGAGCTCGTGTACTACCAGCCGATCTAGCCGGTCGCCGACCGCCCGGTCCCACGGCGCCCACGCGGATCTGGTTACGTTTGTTGCAAATGAGCTCCCATGGTGCCAGCCAGCGCCCGTTCAGCTCCCTCTACAGCCACGGCTATGTCCGCGTGGCCGCGGCGGTGCCGCACGTGCAGATCGCCGAGCCGCAGGTCAACGCCGAGCGGACGCTCGCGCTCGCGCGGCGGGCCTCCGAAGAGCACACGGCCGTGGTGGTGTTCCCGGAGCTGGGGCTCTCGGGATACTCGATCGAGGACCTGTTCCATCAACAGGCGCTGCTCGCCGCGGTGCTCAAAGGGCTCGAGCGAGTCGTGCGTGAGAGCGAGGAGCTTGCACCCGTGCTGGTCGTGGGCGCCCCGCTCCAGGCCGAGGGGGGGCTGTTCAACACGGCGGTCGTGATCCACCGTGGCCGGGTCCTCGGGGTCGTGCCCAAGACCTACCTGCCCGAGTACCGCGAGTTCTACGAGAAGCGCCAGTTCCGCGCCGCCCGTGACCTCGTCGGCGACGAGCTCCGGCTGCTCGGCGAGACCGTCCCTTTCAGCCCGCGGCTGCTGTTTGGGTGTGGCGATCTGCCCGAATTGACGGTCCACGTCGAGATCTGCGAGGACGTGTGGGCGCCGATCCCGCCATCGACCTACGGTGCGCTCGCGGGCGCGACCGTGCTGGCAAACCTGTCAGACAGCAACGTCACGATCGGCAAGGCGGACTACCGGCGCCTGCTGTGCGCCTCGCAGTCGGCCCGGACGATCGCCGGTTACGTGTTCGCCTCCGCGGGACTCGGGGAGTCGACCACCGACCTCGCGTGGGACGGCCAGGCGCTGATCTACGAGAACGGCGAGCCGCTCGCCGAGTCCGAGCGCTTCGCCGAGGACGAGCAGCTGATCTACGCCGACCGCGCCAGCACCAGCAGCTTCGGCGACTCGATCCACGACCACCGCCGGGCGCTGGCGCGAATCCGCCGGGTGGACTTCGAGCTCGGGGTGGAGTTCGGGCTGGGGGTCGGGTCCCGCGCCGTTCCGTTGCGGCGCGAGGTCGAGCGCTTCCCGTACGTGCCGGCCGACCCCGTCAGCCGGAGCGAGCGCTGCGAGGAGGTCTACAGCATTCAGGTACAGGGACTGGAGACCCGGCTGCGGGCCACCGGGATCGAGCGCGTCGTGATCGGCGTCTCCGGCGGCCTTGACTCGACGCACGCGCTGATCGTCGCGGCGCGGGCGCTCGATCGCCTCGGGCTGCCACGATCGAACGTGCTCGCCTACACGATGCCGGGCTTTGCCACCAGCCAGCTGACCCTGTCCAACGCCCGACGCCTGATGGACGCCCTCGGCGTCAGTGGCTCAGAGCTCGACATCCGCCCGGCGGCGACGCAGATGCTCCACGACCTCGGACACCCGGCAGCCGACGGCGATGCCGTCTACGACGTCACCTACGAGAACGTCCAGGCGGGCGAGCGCACCTCGCACCTGTTCCGTCTCGCCAATCACCACCGCGCGCTGGTCGTGGGCACCGGCGACCTATCCGAGCTGGCGCTCGGGTGGAGCACCTACGGCGTCGGCGACCAGATGTCGCACTACAACGTCAACGCCTCGGTCCCGAAGACGCTGATTCAGTTCCTGCTGCGCTGGGCGATCGACACCGCGCAGTACGGCCCGGAGGCGGGCGAGGTCCTGCAATCGGTGCTCGACACCGCGATCTCGCCGGAGCTGATCCCCAACCAGGACCCCGACGCCGACCGCCCCGGCGCCGACAGCGAGAGCATCGTCGGACCGTACGAGCTGCAGGACTTCTTCCTGTACAACATCCTGCGCTTCGGCTATCGGCCGAGCAAGGTCGCGTTCCTCGCCCACCACGTGTGGGGCGACCGCGAGTCTGGACGCTGGCCGGACCTGATCCCGGCCGAGCGCCGCAACGAGTACTCCCTGTCGGAGATCAAGCATTGGCTCGAGGTGTTCCTCGAGCGCTTCTTCCACACCAGCCAGTTCAAGCGCTCGGCACTGCCCAACGCCCCGAAGGTCGGCTCCGGCGGCTCGCTGTCACCGCGCAGCGACTGGCGCGCGCCGAGCGACAGCAGCGCCGCCGTGTGGCTGGCCGAGCTGCGCCAGAACGTGCCCGACTAGGCCGCTCGAGGTCACTCCGCCAGCAGCTCGCGAACCTCCTCGTCGCTGACCGGGGTGAAGTCGCGGTACCAGATCCCCACGGCCGTGAACGGGTCGGGAGTGCGCGCGCACACGATCTCGTCGACTTCGCGCCGAAGCGCCTCGCAGGTTTCCGGAGGCGCTGTCGGCACGGCCGCGACGATCGCTCCAGCACCGCGGTCGCGCAGTGCCGTGATCGCCGCGCGCATAGTCGCCCCGGTCGCCAGCCCGTCGTCGACGAGGATCGCGACGCGCCCGCGCACGTCGATTGGCGGCCGCTCTCCGCGGTAGGCCAGCTCCTGGCGCTCGAGCTGCTCGAGCTCGCGGGCGGCGACCTGCTCGATCTGGTCCGGGCCCACGCCCGCCGCGGAGAGCACGTCGTCGTTCAGCACCCGAACCCCTCCCGAAGCGATCGCGCCCATCGCCAACTCCTCGTGTCCCGGGACTCCGAGCTTGCGTACCAGGAACACGTCGAGCGGCGCCCCGAGCGTGCGGGCGACCTCGAACGCGACCGGCACTCCCCCGCGCGGCAATCCCAGCACGACCACGTCGTCACGGCCGCCGTAGTGGCTGAGGCTCTGCGCGAGCTCGCGCCCGGCGTCGCGGCGGTCATCGAAACGGGTGCGTCGGCTCATCGCCGCTCCAGTATGCGACGCTCGTTGCATGAGCGCCTCCTTCCGCCTGGGGCGACGGACCGTTGAGATCAGCCGGCCCGACAAGCCCCTGTTCCCCTCGGGCATCACGAAGGCCGACCTCGCCGGCTATTACGAGCAGGTCGCAGCCACGATGCTCCGACACATCGCCCGCCGGCCGCTCAATCTCTGCAACGCCGTGCCGACTCCGAGACGGTTCGGCAGTTCGCCCGCGGCCTGGCCGAGGTCGCCGCCGCGCGCGAGCGGCGCCTGTTCACCACCGAGCAGCGCAAGGCCAAGCGCGAGGGCCGCATCCTGATCGACGTGATGCGAAACGCCTACGCGCACACCTCGGTCGCGCCCTACGCGGTTCGGCCGCGCCCGGATGCCCCGGTCGCGACCCCGCTTCACTGGGAGGAGCTCGAGGACCCCCGCACGCGGGCTGACCGCTGGACGCTCGCGTCGGTGCCCAAGCGGCTAGAGCGCGACGGCGATCCCTGGCGGGAGATCGGCCGTCACCCGCAGACACTCACCGCGGCGCGCAAGCGTCTCGATCAGGCGCTGGCCGAGGGCCGCTCTACTTGAAGCGGTAGGTCGTGTTGATCCGCGTCGACTTGTTGCCGGGGTTGACGAAGCCGACGCTCAGCTTCGGACCGATCAACTGGCGCAGCTTGGTTCCGCGGGCACTTGGCCGGAGCGTGAACCGCAGTCCCCTTCCGACACGCCGGCATGAGATGTTCAGCCCTCGGGCTGAGGGAGTCGAACGCGCTGAGCACTCACGCGCTCGCCGCTGCGCCCGTCTGAGCTGCTCGCCGATCTGCGTGGTCACAACACTGCGCTCCGTTTCAAATCGCCTCTGGCTCTGGCTTCTAGATACAAGGCTTCCGGCTCTGAACCTCGCATTGCGCCCCATTTTCGGAAGTGGTTGCGATCGAAAGAATGGCGATCGCTGACGACGGCCGGGCGTGCCGCACGTCACGACAAACGAGCCGGCGCTCTTCAGCGCCCGTCTCGACGAGATGCTCC
>ODAK010008486.1_pt1 | contig 10271 bp, 8 predicted proteins | sample 1539591 | NCBI WGS metagenome assembly ODAK01 (sample SAMEA3539303, study PRJEB22396) | soil metagenome | biome: tundra; feature: field; material: soil | place: USA | collected 2010-05 | depth 0.15 m | reverse complement strand
TTGGCTGCGCTTGCGGCCCGGCCAAGTCACCGACGATACGCAGATGTCCCTGTGCATTGCGCGCTCGATTGTGGAAGTGGGGCACGACCCTCAGGACATCGCCCGCCGCTTCGTCGAATGGTACCTCTCCAAGCCACCGGACATTGGCAACACCTGCAGACGCGGAATTGTCCGCTTCATGACCCGCGGAACCGTGCATGGAGCGCCCAACGAAGGTGACGCAGGCAATGGCGCGGTCATGCGCGTTGCGCCCGTGGCCCTGGCCACGCTGGCGAATGACCAATTGCTGAATGATACCGTCGTGTCCCAGGCGCGCATTACGCACAACCATCCGCTTTCTGACGGCGCCTCGGTTCTGGTGGCGCAGCTCATTCAATTGGCGTTGATTGGCCACGCCATGGATCGGTTGCAGCGGCAGGTCGACCGGGCTGTGCTTGCGTTTCCGCAGTTCAATTATCGGCGATTCAATGGGCTGTCCACGGCCTATGTCGTGGACACGATGCAGACGGTTTTGCATTTTTTCTTCTCCACCTCCTCGTTCGAAGAATGCATCGTTGCGACTGTCAACCAAGGCGGCGATGCTGATACGACAGGCGCCATCGTGGGTGCCATTGCCGGCGCGTACTATGGCCTCGATGCCATTCCCCGCGACTGGATACGCAAACTGGATCCTCAGGTGCGCGACGAGCTCGACATCCTTGCCGATCAATTGGTGGATGCTTCGCCCCTCGCGCACGGTGATCCGATCACGCTAGTGCCTCCTCCTCGCGGAGCCGATTTGTAGATGGACAAGCCTTGGACACTGACCTGGAACTTGTGTGATCTGCCGGCGTGGTACATCGGCAGTCTAGCTTTCAACGAAAGGCCGCAGCGCTTCGAGCTGCTTACGGTGCAGCCCGCACGACAGGGGCTTTTCGGGCAGCTCGACAAAATCGACGACCCCGACGAGCGTACGCAGTGGTTCAACCGCTACGTTACGGCGAAGTTTCATTTGGACGAGCTCGACCGCGACCACACCCAAGGCGCGAAGCGAAGCCTTCGCAACACCTACGTTCGCTACCTTCGTGGCTGGGGCGTGGATTCGAATTCCATCGAAGGTGCCGTTCTAAAGGCCTGGGTAGAAAGCCGCATCGGACTTCGTCCCACGTTTCATCGCGGAAAGCTGAACTACGATGAACCCGACGAGCAGCTCATCTTCGCCACCGATCGCATGAAGGGACTAGCCGGTAGCAATGCGATCTTCACGCAACTGGATCTGGTCTACGGTTTCTGTCAGTACGAGTTGAATCGGCGACAGCCGGGCCAGACGTGGCTACTGCTCTACCGCGGCACGCACGACCCGCAGGAGTACCACACGCTGCAGGTCGTGTCGCCGCGCGAGCGCATCGTTCGCCTCAACAACATCAGCTCGTTCACGCCCGATGCCGAACGGGCCTTCGAGTTCGGATCCACGGTGTGGGAAATGCGCATCCCGGTAGTGAAGATCTTCTTTCACAGCCAGCTTTTTCCGCAAAGCATTCTCAAGGGCGAGGATGAATTTCTAGTGATCGGCGGGATCTATCGCGTGAAGACCGTCCTTTAGGCGGCCCGACTCTTGCAGTTCGAGGGTGCAGAGGTGATTGATGTCAGATCTGAACCGTCTTTACTCCCTCCGCTCACAGCAGCCGAAACTGGACGTCACGAACCATCCTTGTTTCAACGCGGATGTCTTTCACCGTGCGGCACGCATTCATTTGCCGGTCGCTCCCCGCTGCAATCTGCAATGTAATTACTGTGATAGGTCCTTCGACTGTGCGAACGAGAACCGGCCCGGCGTTTCCAGCACATTGCTTTCGCCTTTCCAGGCTGTGACGTATTTGAAAGCGGTTTACGCGCGCATGCCGAATCTGTCGGTCGTCGGTATCGCGGGCCCGGGCGATCCATTCGCCAATCCTGTCGAAACCATGGAAACGCTTCGCCTGGTTCGCCAGGAGTTCCCCAACATTCTTCTTTGCGTTGCGACCAATGGGCTCGGACTTGTCGAATACATCGACGAATTGGTCGAACTGAAGGTCAGTCACGTGACCATGACGGTGAATACCGTCAATCCGGCAACCGCGGCGAAGATTTACCGCTGGGTCCGCCACGACGACCACGTCTACCGCGACATCGACGGGGCCGAGCTGCTGATGTCGCGCCAGCGCGAGGCCATGGGCCGACTTCGCGAAACACCAATCTTGGTCAAGGTGAACACCATCCTTCTGCCGGGTATCAACGACGGCGAGATCGGTGAGGTGGCGGCTGAGATGCGCGGAGCAGGCGTCGAGATCATGAACACGATGGCCTTGCTGCCGGTCAAGGATACGCCCTTCGCCAGCCTGGGCGAGCCCACGCCAGAGATGATGACCGAGGCCCGCCGAAACGCAGGGGAGCACTTACCGCAGATGGGACACTGTGCTCGTTGCCGCGCCGACGCGTGCGGCATCATCGGCAAAGACGCCGAAGACATGCCCAGGCCGGCCGAGTTCGCGCTCTTGCCCAGCAAGCCCACGGCTGATCGTCCTTACGTGGCCGCGTCGTCGCGCGAAGGCATGCTGGTGAACACGCACGTGGGCGAAGCCGAGCAGTTCCACATCTTCAAGGAGGAGGCGGGGATGTATTCGCTTGTCGCGGTTCGTACGGCGCCGGAAGCTGGTGCGGGCATCAAGCGCTGGCTCGATCTCGCCGACCTCCTCGGGGACTGCCGTGCCTTGCTCACCTCGGGCGTGGGCGCGATGCCTCGCCGTGTGCTCGCTGGCCGAGGGATCGAAATCGTCGAGATGGAAGGCCTTATCGACGAGGGCTTGGCGGCGGTCTACGGCAGTAAACCCATTCCGCCATCGTTGCGGCGCTTGTTCAAAGGCTGCGGCACGGGCTGCAGCGGCGGCGGGGGAGGCTGCGGATGAGCTCGAATACAAATCATGACGACGAGCGCACCGTCTGGCTGGTGGACAGTACGCTTCGCGACGGCGAGCAGGCACCCGGCGTCGCCTTCACCAGGACTGAAAAGATTGCCATTGCGCAGGCCCTCGTCCAGGCTGGCGTGCCCGAACTGGAAGTGGGCACGCCGGCTATGGGACCGGCCGAGATCGAAGACATTCGTGCGCTTCTTTCCCTCGATTCGCACGTGCGGCTGACGGCGTGGTGTCGTGCCCTCAAGGCTGACCTCGACGCTGCCGCCGAGTGCGAGCTCTCGGCCGTGCATCTCTCGTTTGCTGTCTCGCCCATTCTGATGAAGTGTTTCGGACAGAACGAGGCCAGCGTTCTTGGAGAATTGGCCTCGCTTCTCGATTATGCCCGCGCCAATTTCGCCTTTGTCTCCGTCGGCGCCCAAGACGCCAGTCGCGCATCGCTGGGTTTTCTGGGAAGATTCATTGCCGCGGCTCGTGCGGCCGGTGCCGATCGGGTGCGATTGGCAGACACTGTCGGTACACTCACGCCGCGCATGACGGACCGCCTGATTCGGCATGCGGTGCAATTTGCCTGCGAAATGCCGCTCGGGTTTCATGCCCACAATGACGTCGGCATGGCGACAGCCAACAGCATCGCCGCCGTCGAGGCAGGCGCCACCTCGGTGGACGTGACGGTCGCGGGCTTGGGCGAGCGTGCGGGCAACGCGCCCCTGGAAGAAGTGGCGGTTGCGCTTGAAATGCTTTCGTCGTTCAAGACCGGCGTGGACACGTCGCAATTATTGTCGCTTGGGCAATTGGTCGCGGCGGCCGCGGGGCGCTCCATTCCGCCGGGCAAGCCCATTCTTGGCGAAGCCGTTTTTCGTCACGAATCCGGCATTCACTGTGCGGGCCTGGAAAGGGATCCGCTCGCCTATCAGCCGTTTGCACCCGAACGGGTAGGCCAGCAAGCCAGCATCGTGCTCGGAAAGCACTCGGGCAAGGCAACCCTGCGCCTGGCCATGCGGGCCGCAGGAATCAATTCGGTTTGCACCGACGCCGCGGTGCTGGATCGCATCCACCAGTATGCCCGCGAGCAGAAGGCCGCGCTCGACGCCGAACAAGTCGCGTCTTGGTCCGAGCTACGTCCGTCGTGACTACCAGGACAGTCGCGTCTTCAGTTCGCTGACAAGGGCGGTGGCCATCTTGGCGTTGGTGGTTGCGTTGGGGTGCGAGTCGCAGCCGATGCCGTCAGATTGCGACTGGGTTGGGAATTCCAAATACGACATCTTGCTGTCGCCTTCACCAGCGCGGGTTTTGATGACATTCTGAATGTGGGTGCGGATGAGCGTCAGGGCGTCTCCCGACAGCATGGGACCGATGGTGAGCACGAAGAACGTGTCCGGGTATTTTAGGCGAAGGGTGCGCACGAAGTCGAGGTAGTTGGTCTCGTAGGGAGCGGCGGGATCGCCGTGGGTGGAAGCGTCGTTGGTGCCCAAATTGACGACAACCGCATGGGGGTTCCACGTCGAGAAGTCCCAATTGCTGGTCTTTTGAACGGCCGAGATTCGCGCGTACACGGCAGGCATGTTTTCCGTCGATGGACCGGCTTCGTTGTAGTTGCGGTACATGCCAATGCCCGACCATGCAACAGCGTGCAGCTCGGCGGACAAGGCACGGGCGGCAACAGCGGCGTAGGTCAGGTAGCTGTTCTGTTTGTCTTGCTGATAGCCGCTGCAGTTCTGTCCATCGAGCCCATAACCCGCCGTGATGGAGTCACCGTAGACCTCGATGCGGCGATCGGGGGCTGGCGACGCCGTCAGTAGTTGACCTCCGACGACGTCCAACCCCAGAAAGCGATTGTCGCCTTGATTGCCCTCTGTCCGTTTCCAGACAATCAGCTCGTGCGTGCCTGCCGACAGTCCGGTCGCGACTTGGTATTGAGTGGTGCCGCTGACCACCTTCAGCACCGACGGTAAAGCGGTGCCATCGATCACCACCTGAAATTGGTTGGGGCTGCCGTCCATTCGCAGCGTGGCGCCAGTACCCCCGAAACGAGCGAAAATCGCGCTGTCCGACCAACCGAAGCTAGGACCGCTCTTATCGGTGAGATTGAATCGGCCCGAGAGGCTCGAGCCCGGCTGTGCCGCGCTACCGTCGGAACGCGCGTCGGCGCCAGCATCGCCCGAGCCAGCAGTGCCGCCCGCCGCGAGCGCGCCGTCGGTCGGCGCCGTCGTTCCACCGTCCACTCGACCGCCGGTCGCCAAGCCGCCGGAGCCGCTGGACTTGCCGCCCGTGCCTGCGGACAATCCGCCGCTGGCGGTCACGCCGCCGGTCGCCGACGAGCCCCCGCTGGCGGTCATGCCGCCGGTCGTGGACGAGCCGCCCGTGCCCGTGCCTCCGTCACTTTGTCCGCCGCTACCACCACCGTTACTGCTTGAAGAATCCGTACAGGCTTGGCCGAGCAGTAGAGCCGTGGTCGCAAGGACGGCGGTGCCGATACGAATGTGGCTTCCAGCACGCATGCAGATCTCCATCCCGCATTGTAAATCGCAAGCCTCACCTCTCCGCTATTCTTTTCGAGCCGTGCTGCCTTGCGCTTCACGTCGCGCCAGATGAGCGACTGCCACCGCCAGGCCGGTCGGATCGATAGGCTTATCGAATTCGAGTTGATATACTCCGTGGTCGATGCAGCGTAACTGAACTGTCCACCAAATCGGTTCAACTTCGCCCATGAAAGATTCACAAATCGCCGCCCTCCGCGTCATGCTCGCAACTGCGGCGGTTTTGGTGTTGCTCGGTTGCGATGCGCAGACCGGAGTTAGCACGCCGGCCGACGGTTCGGCCGGGGCCGGCGGGCAAATCGGTGGCGCTGGGTTGGGTGGCGCGAGCGGCGGCAGCGTAGGTTCGGGCGGCAACAGCGTCGCGCTGACTGGTGGAAGTCCAGGAAGCGGCGGCGTGGTTAGCACGGGCGGATTGCCCGGCGCCGGAGGAACGATCGGAGCTGGAGGCCGCCCGGCCACAGGCGGGGCAACAGCCACGGGCGGCGTTCTTCCAGGTGGCGGTACCAGCGGCACGGGCGGCGTTCTTCCGGGTGGTGGTGCCAGCGGCACGGGCGGCGTTCTTGCGGCTGGCGGCGCCTCTGGCACGGGAGGCACAACGGGACCTTGCACGCCCACCTGGCAGGATCCTCCCTCGAATGTCTCAGCTTGGATCAATGAAAGCTGGAACGCCCAGCTCGGCGCCAACGTCACAAACCGCAAGGACTGGCTGATCGACAATGCCATCCTCGGCAAGGGGCAAATCAATCTGTGCGTGCGCTGGGGCGCCACCTCCGCACCGACCGCCACGGTCAAGTCCGGCATGGCCGGCGCGGTCGAGAAATGGTTCAATGATTGGTTCACCAACCTCACCGACTATGGCTGCTTCCCCTATCCACATATCACCGCCAAGGTAACTGGTTGGGCTGTGAAGGCGGGCAATACGTCGTGGGTCTCGGATCTCGACAGTTCCATCAAGATTTATACCGAAACCGACTCCGACGGTGAACCCAAGTGCCCCGACAATTGCTCGTTCTTCAACAACTGGTCCCACAGCTTCCCCAATTGCGCCGGTGGCGAGGCCTACCACACCGACTACTGGCTGTGGCTCGACGACGTGCTACCGGGCGGCGGTGGGGCCGATGCCGTCGGCGGCGACTGGGGACTGCGCATGCCGGTCAGCAATTTTGTGGCCTCGATGGGCAAGAGCAACTCGGTCATCGAACACGAAATGGGGCACGGCTTCGGCTTCCAGGACTACTACGACTGGACGGGCTCCACGCCCGCCGGCGGTTCGTTGATGATCGTCGGTTCGACAAGCAGCCAGAGCCCGACCACCGCCGACCGCTGGCTGTTGCTCCGAACCTGGAAGGAAATGAAGTCGCTGCGCGGCTGGTAGTCGAAGGTCAAGAGGTGCTGCTCAACTTCCAGCGCCCATGCAGAATTCTTCTCGATCAGCGCTGACCTTGTGCTTCACGTCGCGCCAGATGAGCGACTGCCACTGCAAGGCCCGTCGGATCAATGGGCTTGGCGACGAACATTTGGAAGCCCGCCGCAAAGGCACGCTGGGCGTCTTCCTCGCGCGCGAAAGCGGTTAGTGCAACGGCGGGAGTGCTGCCGCCGTGATGGTCGGGCATGGAGCGAATGCGACGAAGCATGGTGTAGCCATCTGTCTCGGGCATACCAATGTCGCTGACGATGACATCGGGTTTGACCGTGACGTTCGATGATAGAAAGACCACGGTCGATCTCGGGCGTTGGGTTTCGCCGTCGCATCATGACCGCCCAGCCCAAGATTGCGTTCAGCGGTGTGCGAAGCTCGTGCGAAACCACAGCGAGGAACTCGTCCTTGGCGCGACTCGCGAGCTCACTTTCGTTGCGTAGGCGACTTTCCTCGACGCGGTCGGCTTCCAATTCACGAAGGGCGACGGCGTTTTCGATAGCCAGGGCGGCCCGGTCGGCGAAGCTTTGCACGAATTCCAGATCGGCTTCACTGTAGCTGCGGCCGGATTCCGCATAGATGAAGGTCATAGCACCGACCGTGCGTCGACGGCCTCGCAGTGGAACGACCATGGCCGACAAGGACGTGCTCGATGCGGCGGTGTTGCAAGATCGTGCTCATCGTCTCAGGAAGGCTCCTGGTTAAGCCTCCCTCACGGAGCCTGTCTCGGCAAGCAGCGCCGCCGAGTTGGTCATGTTACTTGCGCTACCCTGGCGCAAGCCGGCAGCAGCGATGCTACTGGCCGAGGCGCATAGCCGCGCTGTACTCGGGAACCACCACGCCGCTCTTGTCCATGATCATGAACCACTGTTGCCAAGGGATCTGCAGCTCTTCGAAGATGGAAACAACGTCGGTGAGGTAGCGCGCGCGATCTTCCAGGCGCGAGGTGCGGTCGTAGGCGCCGAATTCATTGCAGATGACTGGGACGTTGTTGTCGACGGCCCAGTTCTTGGCCGTCACGATTTGGTTACGAATGGCCGCGCGGTTGCCGGTTTGGTAGTAGTTGCGGGCGGCGGCGAGAATCCAGGACGGCATCGCGGTCGTGAAGCCCAAATCGCCGAAGTAGGCCGACCAGCGCTCGGGCGCGTACGGGTAGGGGAGATCGTGCGTCGAAGCCATGCTGGCCCAGTCTGCCCCCTGGTGGGTGAAGATGAACGGCTCGTAGTCGTGGATTGCGTACACGACGTTGGCGTCGGACAGCGGCTTGCGCGCAGCCAGCGTGGCGATGCCGTACCACTGGATATCGCCGAAGATCAGCGTATGCACTTTGTCGGTGGCGCTAATCTCCGCGATCATGCGCTCGGCCAGCGCGGTCCACTCAGCTTGCGTCGGCGGCGTTCCACCGAACGACAATTCGGGCTCGTTCAGCAATTCGTAGTAAAGGTCGGTGCGCGGGTTGGCCGCGAAGTGAGCCGCCACCTTGCCCCAGAGCAGAACCGCTTCGGTGAGCGTGTCGGGCTTGGCCTTGTCAAGGGACGTGTCGTACTGGTGGTAGTCGATGGTCAGCGAGATGCCGACCTTCGCGGTCCACGCCGCGAAGGCATCGAGCACGGTGAAGAGATCGTCGCTCACGGTCACGTCGAGCGTGTCACCCGTGCCGGTGGTCGTGGCGTAGAGATCGAGGTCGACGGGCAGACGCAAGGCCTTGAAGCCGGCAGCGGCCAACTGGCTGACGAAGGTCTCGTCGTAGGTGAAGGTGCCGGTGAAGCGCGTTTGCTCAAGCCAGTTCGTGATGTTGTAGCCGCGGTTGAGCTGCGCCATGGCTTGGGCCTGCAGGGGATTGGCGATCGCGATCGAGGCGATGGCCGTATCGGCAGGCGGCGAGGCAGGCATCACGGTCATGTCGGGGTCCTGGCTTGGAAGCTTGGTAAGAAACATCAGGTTGTCCATCGCCAAGGTGACCTTGTCGCCGGTATTGCCACGCACCTGGAAGCTCACGTTACCGACACTCTTGGGATTGAATTGCACATGCTTTCCCCAGCCCTCTTGCGCGAGCTGCGAGAACGGAATGATGATGGTCTGCCAATCGGCAGAGGCGGCGACCTTCGTGCCGAGGAAGTCGTAGTCGGTGACCTCGAAGGTTTCGACACGGATGGCATGAGCCGCTCCCCGGTACGTGTAGGCCACCCCCACGTAAGGCGAGGCGTCGAACGGAGCCGCCTTGTTGGCAAACCAGACGCCGAATCCGAGATACGGCTGATAGGTCAGCGCGCCTTGGTCGAAAGAACAGGAGACCTCCAGCGAGCGCTGCGACTCGTAGCCTGTGCCATTCATAGCGATTTTGCCGGCTGGCGCACCGGTGAACGCGATGACCGACTTGCCGCCGTTGCTGCTGTCGTCGTACAGGTACCAAGCAGCGCCTGGGAAACTGGCATTCTCGTCGCCATCCTCGAAATCATCGATGAGCACGCCCTGCATGGTCCCGGAATCGTCCGCGCCCGCGTCGTTGGCATCGCTGCCGCCGCCATCGCCGCCATCGGGCAGTGGCCCAGGCGAAGAGGAGCGGGCGCAACCGGCGATCGAGGTCAGGAGGGCCGAGAACAGAAAGGACCGAAAAGCGCGGGTGAGGTGCTGGATGGTCATGGTTTCTCTAGCTCAAGAGTGGTCAAGTTCGGGAAAGGTCCACCTTTGTGAGCTAGGGTCGCCCTATCGCTGCGTTGCATGGGCGCCTTCTTTGGCTCCAACTGATGTGGTTCGCGGTATAAACGCCCTTCCGTATGGCAGACGCTCGCCCCACACTCTCCGTCGTAATTCCGGTCTTCAACGAGGAAGAATCTCTTCCCGAGCTCGACCGGCGTTTGCGTGCCTTCCTGGCCGAGCTGCAGGTGGACGTCAGCTGGGAGGTCGTCTTCATCGACGACGGATCGCGCGATGCCTCGGCCAACCTGCTGCAGGAAATGGCCGCGCGCGAGCCGCGCTACAAAGTGATTTCGTTCGCGCGCAATTTCGGCCACCAAATCGCCATCACCGCCGGCATGGACCGCGCGGAGGGCGAAGCGGTCGTGGTGATGGACGCCGACCTGCAAGATCCGCCGGAAGTGGTGCGAGAGATGCTGGTCCGCTGGCGCGGCGGGTTCGACGTCGTCTACGCCGTCCGCGAGCGCCGGCTGGGCGAAACCTGGTTCAAGAAGATCACGGCCGCGCTTTTCTATCGTGTCTTTCGCGCCATGTTGGGCTTTGACGTGGTCCTGGATGCCGGCGATTTTCGCCTGATGAGCCGCCCGGTGATTCTGACCCTTCGCTCGCTGCGCGAACGCCACCGCTTCATCCGCGGCCTGGTCGCCTGGATCGGCTTTCGCCACACCTCCCTTCGCTCCACCCGGC
>ODAK010008485.1_pt1 | contig 10271 bp, 11 predicted proteins | sample 1539591 | NCBI WGS metagenome assembly ODAK01 (sample SAMEA3539303, study PRJEB22396) | soil metagenome | biome: tundra; feature: field; material: soil | place: USA | collected 2010-05 | depth 0.15 m | reverse complement strand
GTGCCGCTATCAGCAGTCGGGGGGGGCTGCGGACGCCGCCGGGGCCGCCGTTGAGTACGGGGTGTGCCCGCTGCGGATTGCCTCTTACATGCCCGAGGACGGCGTGATTTTCAGCGACGGGATCGAGAGCGATTTTCTCGAGTTCAACGCCGGCATGGAAGCCCGCATCGAGATCGCCGAGCGCCGCGGATTGCTGGTCGTGTAACCGGCGGTCGGTACAAGGCGCACAGCTGGCTTTCTGGGCGCCACCGCCCGTCTCCTCTCAGATTCCTGATGGCGGTAAGACACCCGCGATCGAGCAGGAGGCGAAATTGCGGTGTTTCTGGTCCGCATAGCACACGAAAAGCTTCGGCCCGCGCTGGCACGTTGGTTGCTGCCAGTCGGAGGGTCCTAAGAAAGGAGACTCATGCGTCTACTTCTGGTCGGCCCGGAGTTGGAGGAGAATCTTTCCCTGCGTTACCTGGCGTCGTCGCTGCGCTCGGCAGGGCACCAGCCGGTTATCGCGGCTTTCGATACGCTGGCGGATGCGCCTGCGGTGTTGACTGCGGCGGCGCACGTGGACGTGGTGGGGCTGTCTATGTGCTACCAAGTGCGCGCGCCGGAATTCCTCGCGCTCGCCGCTCAGCTCAAGCAGGCGCGGCCGGAGCGTCCCATCATCGCCGGGGGTCACTACGCATCGTGCGCCGCCGACGAGCTGCTCGCTCGTCATAGCGAGATTGACCTGGTCCTCATTCACGAGAGCGAGCAAACGCTGGTCGAGCTGGCGGCGCTGGCAGCGTGGACACCGCAGACTTTGGCAACTGTTCCCGGCGTTGTCTTTCGTGACGGCAGTGTCATCAGGAAATCTCCCGCACGAATGGCATTGGCCGATCTCGACCTGCTGCCGTGGGCCGAGCGCTCGGGGCCGGCGCGCCTGATGGCGGGCGTTCCCACCGCCTACGTGATGGGCAGTCGCGGATGCCTCAGCGCTTGCGACTATTGTTGCATTTCCACTATGCACCGAATGGTCTCGGGTGCACGTTTCCGCCAGCGCAGCCCGGAAGACATCGTCGCCGAGATGGCGTGGCTTTACCACGAGCGCGGCATTCGCCAGTTCATCTTCCACGATGACAATTTCCTCGTCCCGGACGTGCAGCGCAATCTGGAACGCATCGACGCCATCGACCGCGGGATGCGCCGCGAGGGCGTGCGCAACGTCGCGCTCGCGCTGAAGTGTCGTCCGGGCGACGTCGACCGCCGCGTGTTCCTGCGTCTGCGCGACATGGGACTTCTGCGCGTTTTTCTCGGTATTGAATCGGGCAGTCGGACGGGGCTTGCGTCCATCGGGCGCCGGCAAACTGTCGAGCAAGAAGACCGCGCACTCGATCTCTGCGCCGAGCTCGCTATCTCGACTCAGTACACGATCATCATGTTCCACCCCGAGGCGACACTGGCGTCGATGCGCGAGGATCTGGCGTTCGTCGGCCGCCACGCTGGCCAGCCGCTCAGTTTTTGCCGGGCGGAGATCTACACGGGAACGCCGCTCGAACAGCGCCTGTTGCGGCAGGGGCGCGCGTTCGGCAATTACCTTGCGCGCGAGTACGACTACAGCGATTCGCGGACCCTGCACGCATGGAACGCCGCCCGCACGCTGCTGGCCGACCGTTGCTTCGCACCTAATCACTTGCTCGGTCAGATTGTGCGACTCGATCACCAGGCCGCGGTCCTGCGGCATTTCTACGAAGGCCGCGACGTGGACAACTTGGTCGCCGACTTCGCTGCTTTCGAGCTGGTCGCCAATCGCGACAGCGTTGCGGTGATGGAGGAGCTTTTCGATCTGTGCGAAGCCTACCCCAATGCGGATGCCGCCGGTTTCAGGTCGGGTTTTGAGGACCTCCAGGCGCGCGAGCGGCTGTGCTGCCACGCCCTTGTCACGCGCGCCTGTGCGTTCCGTGACGCCATCACTGCGCGCTCGCTGGGCGTGCTTGGCTTGGGCCGCGGAACCACGGCACCTTCAACGGATCGCAGCTTCCTCGAACGCTTGCCTCGTCATGCTGCCGCCGTTTTTCTGGCCGTGGGGCTACTCAACTGCAATTCCGAGAGCGGTGCCAAGTCCTTGTCCGACGGATCGACGGACTCGCCGGTAGCCGACACCAAAGCCCCCGCCGAGACGTACAAGGATCAAACCGGAATGTTCGAGGCGCCGCCTCCACCCATGGATGCTCCCCTCGAGGCACGCCGCGATAGCAGCGTTGCCGATAGCAGCGTCGCGGACAGCGGCGTTGCCGAGGCCGGCGCGACCGAGGCCGGCTTCTTCGAGGCCGGCGTCGCCGACCTCAAGCCGAAGAACGACGTCGTCTTCCTCGACCAAATGGGAATGTTCGAGGCCCCGCCGCCGCCCATGGATGCGCCGCTGAAGAAGGACTAGCTGACACTGCGTGGGAGGCTCACAATGGCAACGATGCGACAAGCGAACCTGCGACTGCTGCGCTGAAGATCCCAACACGCCGTGCAGCGCTCTCACCAGTCAGTCCACGTGCGCCGCTACAGGCACGCGCTGTCGATGGCTCGCTCCGGGTTGCGAGGCGCCCGCTCTTTCGACGTCGGGCTGCTACGACCAGAAGCGCGTCGCTTGCACGGCGTCGACCTGCCCCGACGGTCTGAGCTGCCTGCAACGCTCCGTCCACCCGTGCCCGGGCGGCAAGTGCGCAGCTTGCAGCGAGATGGTCGACCTCTGCCTCTGACGGGACGGGACGTCGGAGCGACAGCTTGAATTAGAGCAAGCTGCGCCGTTTGCGTTACGATGGTCGTCACCGGCGGCTATCGATGAACACCAAGGATCTCTCCGAACGCGACGTCTGCACCAAGTTCATCACGCCCGCCGTCGAGCGGGCAGGGTGGGACATTCAAAGCCAGATGCGCGAGGAGGTGTCGCTGACCGCCGGCCAGGTCATGGTGCGCGGCCGCCTGGTAGCGCGAGGCAAGGCCAAGCGGGCCGACTACGTGCTTTACCTCAAGCCCAACCTACCGCTGGCCGTGGTCGAGGCCATCCTGGCCGTGGGCTGCTGGTGCGCGGATCGCATGGAATCCAGTCCCGGCCGGTTCCGCCGTTGCGGCGGTACTTGAGGCGGCGTACCCTAGGTATAGGCGAGACCAATGCCCGACCTGACCCTCGACCATCTTCGACAGCGCAGAGATCAGATCATCGCGCTGGCGGGTCGTCATGGCGCGCGTAATGTACGGGTGTTTGGTTCGGTCGCGCGCGGCGATGCGGTAGCTGGCAGCGACTTGGACCTCGTCGTCGACTTCGAGCCTGGACGAAGCCTCATGGACCATGGCGAGCTCATCATGGATTTGGAGGCAATCCTGGGTTGCCGGGTCGATGTGGTCAGTGCGCGCGGCCTTCGCGACCGGTTTCGCGAGCGGGTTCTTGCCGACGCCGTGGTCCTGTGAGAGCCGACAACGATCGCCTACTTGATATTCTGGAGGCCATCGCAGCCATCCGCGAGCAGGCCCAAACGCGAGAGCAATTTGACGCGGACAAGATGCTGCGTGTTTGGTGTCTGCACCACATTGTGGTCATCGGAGAGGCGGCTGCCCGAGTCTCTGAGCGGACGCGAGTGCAGTACGCGAGTGTCCCCTGGCGTCGTGTGGTCGCCATGCGAAACGCCGTCGTGCATGCCTACTTTCATGTGGACTGGGAAGAGGTCTGGAACGTGGTTGAGCACGATCTTGAGCCTTTGCGCGCTGCTATCGCAGCCATCGTCGCCGAGGGCAACACGGGAGCCTGACCTGCGATAGAAGCCCCATGACCGAGCCCTACACCATCCGCATCTTCGTTCCTGATGGCGATCCCGAGGGCGCCAAGATCGTCACGCTGATGAACTGGACGGGCGTCGGTATCGCGTTTCCACGTGCTGGTTGGCCACGCCTGAGCGCCCGCCAGGAATTCAAGCGCAGCGGCGTGTACATCTTGACCGGGGTGGCCGAGGGCACCGACGACGACTTACCAACCGTGTACATCGGCCAAGCCGAGGAAATCGGCCAGCGTATCGAATCGCACGATAGCAAGAAGGACTTCTGGGACTGGGGATACGCCTTCGTTTCCAGCGGGAATGCACTGAACCGGGCGCACATCACGTGGCTTGAACATGCGCTCATCGATCGCGCGGGCAAAGCCGGGCGCTGCCACCTGGACAATGGGAACCAGCCCAAGGAGCCCGGTCTGTCGGAGTCGGAACGCGCGGATACGCAGGGCTTCTTGCGCGAGCTGTTGCGCATCCTTCCTCTTCTCGGTGTCCGTGTCTTCGAGAAGCCGATCGCCGTGGCAAACCCGGGCGAGTCGACCCCGGCGCCCATCGAAAGTCGCGAAGACGCTCGGGACACACCGTCGTCGTGCCCGCACAGCAAGATGGCTTCGAGAGGGTCTTTCTCGGCCAGCACTCCTGGTACGCCACCCGCATCGGCGGCGGCATGCTGTCCAAGATCAAGTACATCGCCGCATACCAATCGAATCCGATTTCGGCGATCACCTACTACGCGAAGGTGGATCGCATCGAGCCCTACGGCGACGAAGGAAAGTACAAACTGATCTTCACCGAGCCAGCGAAGCTTCTTCCGCAGCCAATCCCGTTCGCGGACGCCACGACCGGATCGATGCAGGGACCGAGATACACGAGCTTGGAGAAGTTGCTGGCGGCGAAACGGGTGACTGACCTGTTCGACTGAGACGCTCGGCCAAGGTAGCATGGGCTGTTGTCCAACGGTTCCGGCGATCGAGTCCTACTTTCTGTTTCGCGCTGGGCGAATCAGGCGCGGCCAGAGTCTTTCAAGCTCCACCGGAACAAGGTCACGCTGGACCACGGAGACCCAATGGTCCCGCTTCTCGGCAAGGCGGACCGGGGAATCGGAACTGCCGTTGAAGAACATGAAGGCGAGATCCGCGTGCTGCCAGAACCACGGCATCATCTTGAAGGATCGTGGCCATCGCTTTCTTATCTTGTCTGCCGGGACATCGTGGCCGCCGCCAGACACCCGCAAGGCAACACGGGCCATTGCCTCCTCCACGGAGGCGAGAACGACATGGACAAAAAGGAAGCGAAATCCGCGCTCTTGCGCCTTCTTCACGATGGCTTTGTACTTGTTCGTGCTCAAGACGGTCTCGATCACGAACGAATGGCTGCCGACGTCCACCAGGTGTCGCACCCGTTCTTCGCAGAGATCCGCGGCACGCTTGTTGGCATCGTCCAAAGACAGGTCGAGCTCTGTCTGCAGAAGCTTCTTCGTGATGATGTCGGGATTGATAATTTCAATATCGTCGGATGTGCCGGTCAGTCCACAGAACTCCCTGATAGTCTTTCGGTCCTGAGCAAACGTGGACTTGCCGGCGCCATTGATGCCAGCCACCAGGACGCGAACCACGGCCCCGCTGACGTCATGCCTTGCGGCCGGCCTTGCGCTTGGCGGACTTCACTGCATGGACAAAGGCCTGCTCGAGCCGAACGCCAAGCTGGGAAAGATCAGCGCTTTGGGCAGTGCGCTTCGGGCGCGACCGATGAGCGCTGCTCTCGAGGCTCGAAACCAACACGAGCCGCGGTTTCGCGCGTTTCGCCGAGGCCACAAGCGTCCATGGCACCTCGTGTTTCTGCTTCGTGCTAGCTGATTTCAATCGCGTAAGGCTAGCACGATCCCTCCCGGTCAGGGATGGATTCTACCTTGAACACGTCTGCACCGAAACGCCTCTGGACCGCCACGTTGTTCGAGCTGAAGGCAGCCTTGATCGCGTTCTTCGATGGACAAACCACGCCACGCCAACGTTCACGCCTTCCGCCCTGGCCGCGTCGGGGCCTGAACTGGATGATGCTGTAAAGCGATTGTCCTGGCTTCATGTCCGACCTCGATTCTGTACCTGGATTTGGGCAAGGCCCCGTCTCATTCCTCGCTCTCACCCAGCTCGCGCTCGATTTGTTCCACGCTAGGCAGGTTCGCTTCCAGATCCTTGGGCAGTGCCTCGACGAGCTGATATTCCGCGACGCCGATGGGGCCCTTGGTGTTGCGGAGAGCGTACTCGGCGACGACCTTGTTCTTGCTCTTGCAGAGCAGCAGCCCGATGGTCGGGTTGTCCTCGGGCGCTTTCACTTTGCCGTCGACGGCGGCAAGGTAGAAGCTGAGCTGGCCGGTGTGCTCGGGCTTGAAGGGCACTGCCTTCAGCTCGATGACGACGTAGCAGCGCAGCTTCAGATGATAGAAAAGCAGGTCGATGAAGAAGTCATCGCCGCCGACTTCCAGAAGCACCTGGCGGCCGACGAAGGCGAAGCCGGCGCCCAGCTCCAAAAGGAACTTCGTGATGTGCGTGATCAGCGCGCCTTCCAGCGCGCGTTCGTCGGCTTCCGTGCCAAGGTCCAGAAAGTCGAAGCGATAGGGATCCTTCAGGTTCTCGCGCGCGAGGTCGGACTGGGGCTTGGGCAGGCGCTGCTCGAAGTTGGTGAGAGCCTTGCCTTGGCGCTCTACGGTGCGCGCCTCGATATGGTGAACCAGGACCGCACGCGACCAGCCGTGCTTGAGCGCGCTGGCGGCGTAGGCGAGGCGCGCGTCTCGATCCTTCAGCTTGGTCAGAAGAACCAGGTTGTGACCCCAGGGAATTTGTCCAACAGGCTGTTGGACAAATTCCGGGTCGGACCAAGCGGCGGCAAACGCCCGCATATACATCACGTTCGAGCGCGAAAAGCCTTTCATCGACGGGAACTCGGCGCGCAGATCGGCCGCGACCTGATCGACGATTGCCTGGCCCCATGTCCCCTTCTCCTGCCGGTCGAGAATGTCGCGTCCGATCCCCCAGTAGAGGCGTAGAAGCTCCTGATTCACCGCCAGAGCCGCGCGCTGTTGCGCCGCTCGGACACGATCCTTCACATCGGCGAGCCATTCAGCATAACCGGCTGGCCGACGGCCTAGGCCAGACGGCGCGACCTTCGCGGCGCGAGACTTCGCAACCTTTTTGCTCACAGCATCGACTCCAATTCGTTCAGCCCCTCGATCCGCCTGAGTCTAAACGATCGTCGAAGGCCGCGGGCAAGCGATAGGATCGGCCGCCATACGGGCGCCTCTGGGGCGGTGGACAACGCTAATTCAACCGTCGCCACGCCGGCTTGAAGCCGCTCGCCTTCAACTGCGGCGGATCGTCGGCCAGGATGTAGTCGGCGCGACGGTTGCGGGGCTCGTCGGTTTCGTCGGGGGTTTGCACGCGCAGGGCGGTTTCGCCGAAGCCCTCGAAGGCGATGGGGATGCGCACGCCTTTTTGACGGAACCAGCGGGCCAGCGATTGAGCGCGCAGCTGGGATAGCTTCAGGTTGTAGCCGGCGTTCCCGACGGTATCCGTGTGGCCCGCGATGTAGAGGGTCAGATTCTTGTGCTCGCGCGCTTTGTCCTTGGCCAGGACTTCCTGCACCTTGCTGAACGCTTCGTCAAGCTTGGACACTTCGGGGGCGTCGATCTCGGCCGAGTCGGTGCGGAAATTCACGTCTTCGTGGGCGATGGGCACATACCAGGCCGAGTATTCCTGATCGATGTAGTGCTCGTCGCGATCAGACATGCGCAGTTGGATCGAGCCGATGGCCTGATCGGGCGACTGCTCCCAGGAAACGGCGAGCGGCGTACCGGCTGATTTGCCGGTGAAGTCGTGAACCGAGTCGTCAATGATGGCGCCTTCTTCGGTCTTGACGGTGAGCAGGATTTTCCCCGGCGGACGCGACATGTGGATTTCCAGACGGTGCTCGTCGATGGCATGCGACTTGTCCACCTTGACCCGAAAGACGTTGCTAGCGGAGGTCGTCGCCTTCTTCTTGGCCTGCGCCCGCGGGGCGAAGGCCAGGGAACAAAAGGCGGCAGAAAGCAGAATCATTCGCACGTGCATGTTCAACCTCGAAGGCGCAGAGCGCGCGGCCATTGTGGATTTTCGTAAGCAATGCAATGCGTACCCATCGAGTTCCCATTATTACCATTGATTCACGCATCGGAAACATGGCGATAACAGGATGCGCGCTACAGTATAGGCAATCCATGGAAGAAGTAACGGAACGGCAACGACGCGCACCCCGCAGGCCGCGCGCTCAAGAATTTCTGCGTGTGCGGGAGGCGCGGGAGTCGGACGTCGAGGCGATGGTCGACCTGCTTGGCCATCTTTTCAAGCAGGAGGCCGATTTCTCCCCCTCGCCTGCGAAACAACGACGGGCCATCGACCTTTTGCTGGCACAGCCAACGCTTGGCCGGCTTTTCGTTCTTTCGCGCGGGACGAAGGTGCTTGGCATGGTGAGCTTGCTCTTCACGGTCAGCACCGCCGAGGGCGGCAAAGCGGCGTGGCTCGAAGATCTCGTCGTTCTGCCCGACCAACGCGGCAAGGGCCTGGGCACGCGCCTCTTGCGAGGCACCATCGATTGGGCTCGCCGCCACGGCTTGACGCGCATCACGCTGCTCACCGATAGCGACAACCTCGGTGCTCGCGGCCTGTATTTGAGGCACGGCTTCGTCGCGTCGGCCATGCAACCCTTGCGTCTCCATCTTGGGCGGCGTGCGGCGCCTGTGCCCACCACGCTTTCGCTGTTGGCATGACGCTGCTTCCAGAAAGCCTTCTAAGACCCCTCAACGATCCTTGTCATATCTGCCGCGCTGGATCGCGGCGTCACGTTCAATCGCTGGATACGCTTGCCGAGGTGGCGCGCACGCTGGCGGCCACCGCCTCCCAAGAGGACATGTTGCGGGAAATCCTGCGCGTTCTCGAAGAGCGCTTGGACATGCGTCGCGCGACGGTCATGTTGCTGTCGCCGGACGGCAGCGAGCTTTACGTCGAGGCGGTGCGGCCGTCGGGAACGGAACCGCACGACGGCGCCCGCTACCGGCGCGGCGAGGGAATCCTTGGCCGCGTCGTCGAGACCGGCAAGTCCCTTATCATTCCCAGCATCGAAGACGAGCCGCGCTTTCAAGACCGCGTGCATGGCCGCAAGGACGCGCAAATCGATGCCAAAGGCTGGAGCTTCATCGCTTTGCCGGTGGCCATCGGCCAAGAAATCGTCGGGACACTGTCGGTCGACCTTCCCAAGCGCGACCTTGATTTCCTGCAAGACGCAGAGCGGGTTCTAAGCATTGTCGCGGGCCTCATTGCCAATGACATCAAACGCCGTCGAGAAACGCGCGCCGAGGCCGCTGCGCTGGAGGATGAGCGCAAGCGCCTGCTGTCCGAAATTCAGCCGGCTGCCCGGCCCAAGAACATGGTCGGCGATTCCGAATCGATGCGGCCGGTGTACTCGCGCATTCGGCAAGTGGCCGAGGCCGACACGACGGTGCTCATTCGCGGCGAATCCGGCACCGGCAAAGAGCTGGTGGCAGCGGCGATCCATTACCTCAGCGCTCGTTCGCGGGGACCGTTCGTGAAAGTGAACTGCTCGGCGCTCAGCGAGGGTCTGCTTGAAAGCGAGCTGTTCGGCCACGAGAAAGGCGCGTTCACGTCGGCGTTGTTCGCCCGGGCAGGGCGCTTCGAAGAGGCGAACGGCGGAACGCTGTTTCTCGACGAAATCGGCGACTTCTCGCCCGCCGTGCAGGTCAAGCTTCTGCGTACCATTCAAGAGCGCGAATTCGAGCGCGTGGGCAGCAACAAGACCATCAAAGTCAACGTGCGCTTAGTGGCAGCTACCAATCGCGACCTGGAAGCGCTGATGAAGACTGCTCAGTTTCGCCCGGATCTCTATTACCGAATCAATGTCTTCCCGGTGTTCTTGCCGCCGCTGCGAGAGCGCAAAGACGACGTTCTGGCGCTGGCCAACCACTTCAGCGAGAAATTCGCGGTCAAGATGAACAAGCCGGTTCGCAGGATCGCCACCAGCGCCATCAACATGCTGATGGCCTACCACTGGCCCGGCAACGTGCGCGAGCTGGAAAACTGCATGGAGCACGCGGTGCTGCTTTCTCGCGATGGCGTGATTCAGGGCCGCGACTTGCCGCCGACGCTGCAGATGCCCGCATCGTTGCGGGCGAACAGCGACGGAACCTTGCGCTCGAACGTGGCACAGCTCGAACGCGACATGCTCGTGGATGCGCTCAAGAGAGCCGGCGGCAACGTGAGCGCCGCGGGTCGTGAACTGGGCGTGGGCGAGCGCATGGTGCGCTACAAGATCCGCAAGTTCGGCATCGACCTTGGCCAGCTTGCTCCGAGCCGGCGCGTCCGCAGCGCCGCGCACTGATGAACTGTCCAGAAATTGGACGGTTCGTCAGCAGCCGAGCCAAAGGCTCGGCCGCAGGTGGGG
>ODAK010008484.1_pt1 | contig 10271 bp, 5 predicted proteins | sample 1539591 | NCBI WGS metagenome assembly ODAK01 (sample SAMEA3539303, study PRJEB22396) | soil metagenome | biome: tundra; feature: field; material: soil | place: USA | collected 2010-05 | depth 0.15 m | reverse complement strand
GCAACACCCGTCCAGCACGAACACGAACCTCGAGTTCAACGACGAGGAATACGCTCGGCTCACGCAGGTCCTCAGCAACAAGATTGTCAATGACATCGAAGGCGGACGCTCCGTCTACGGGATCGTCCAGGATTCTCTGGTGACGTGGTCCAACGGCTGGGCGCCCGACGGCACCACCAACGGAGGGCCCCGTATCAGGTTCAAGACCTTCACGTTCAACCAGAACCGGAACCTTCCGCGGCATCAAACCCAGTGGGTCTATAACCTCAAGGACAACTTCACCTATTCGTACGACCTGGCCGGCCGTCACGACCTGAAGAGCGGCGCGGAGTTCATGTACCGTAACCAGATTCAAGCGAACCTGCGGAACGCCACTGGCGAGATCGATGCCCGTGGCGCAGCCACGCCCACCGCAGCCCAGATGCAGGCTTGGTTTCCCGTTTGGAACGACGCCTCTACCTGGTGCCTGGCTTGCCTCTCCTCGATCCCGGGCCTCGTGCGGACCTACACGATCGGCGTCGGCGACTTCAACAACTGGGTCAGCTCGAAGAAGCTCGCGGCATGGGCACAGGATGACTGGCAGGTTTCCAGTCGGCTGACGTTGAATCTCGGGCTGCGGTATGACGTCGGGATCGACGCCTATGCGCAAGTCAACATTCCGCCGTGGGAGACGACCGGGGCCTACAACCAGTGGGGCGACGGCTTCCAGCCGCGAGTGGGTTTTGCCTACAAGCTCGACGACAAGACGGTCGTTCGGGGTGGCGTCGGCCTCTACCAGGCCGACGTCTCATCCGGCGCGATGACGCAGGCGAAGGGCAACGCCCAGATCGCCATTATTGTGGTCAATAACACCGGCCGGACTGATTTCGCCGCAAACCCGTTCAACGGCCAGCCGTTGCCGACGTTCGACCAGGCCACGTCGTCGTTGTTTTGTAACGCCAACAACGTGAAAGGATGCCTCTTCCGGTCTCTCGACGGGGTGATCCCGGCTCCCAAGTACGAGCCTTATACGCACGCGTGGCAGGCGTCGATCGGCATCCAGCGGCAGATCGGTGAGACGATCGGTGCTGAGGCTGATTACGTCTACAACAAAGCGCACAACGAGACGTTCGTCACGGACAACTCGAACCTGACGTACAACCCGGCCACCGGCGTCAACTATCCGTTCACCGACGTTACCCACCGGGCCTATCCCGCTTGGGGACCGGTGACCACCCAGTTCCAGGCTGCCCCGTCTGAATCCCAGGAGCTGCGCACCAGTATCACGAAGCGGTTCGGCAACAACTGGCAGGCCTCGGCGACCTACTCGCTGCGCTACATGTGGGATGCCGAGCCGCTGCCGATGAGCGGCAATGAGCAGGTCACGTTCCCCGTCGCTCTGGATCTCGGCGGTTGGTGGACTGCAGCCGCGGGCGAACAGCGACACCGGGCGGTGTTCAACGGCATCTGGCAGGTGGGCCGCGGGTTCCAGATCAGCGCGCTCCAGTACATCGGTTCCGGCATTCGGCAGAGGAACAACTATGGGACCGACCTGCGTGACATCCAGGGAGGCGGCGGAACGCAGCTTCTCCGGCCCGATGGCACGCTCGTTCAGCGCAACTCCCTGATCGGGCCCTCGCAGAGCCGGACCGACCTGCGCCTGCAACAGAAGTTCCCGTTGCACGGTCGCATGAAGGTCGATGGCATCATCGAGGTGTTCAACATGTTCAATCGCCCGAACTACCAGATTGGTATTTCGGAGAACCTGACCACCTACAACCAGCCCATCAGCGGTGAGTACCGCACGGCCCAGGTTGGTTTCCGGCTGACTTTCTAGACGCGGCGCTAATCGACTGACCGACCTCTTTAATGCTGAGCACTAGTGCGCCGCCGTTCGGGCACCGGGCGAGCCACACGAGCAGGACGGGAGATTCTATATGAGCCGAATCGAACCTGAAGCCTCTGGCCGAGCCACGGGGTTATCGCGCAGGCAGATGCTGCAACGAACCGCCGCGGCAGGCGCGGCCTTGCCGCTGGCGCACACGCTGGTCGGCAGCGATGCGGGCGCACAAGGCCAGACGCCGCTGCCCGCGTTCGCGGTGTCGCTGCCCATGTTTTCGGTGGCGGAGCGCGATCGGCGCTGGGCGGCGATTCGCGCCAACATGGCCAAGTCGCAATGGAATCTCGACGCGATCATCACCGTGGTCAGCGACGAGGTGGGATCGAACGCACGGTACCTGACTCAGGTTGAACTGGTTCGCTACTCGGGGGGCAGCCCGCAAGTGCTCTTCGCCCGCGACCCGGCCAAGCCGGTGCTTGTTCAGGCGAGCGCGGCCAGGCATGTCCAGGAATGGACCGCCAGGCTGAAGGACGGCAACTGGCTGGCCGACGGCAAAATGAAGCTGCTGCCAGAGACCGGTGGTGACGCGCTGGCCAAACTCCTCGTGGCCGAGGGATACAACCGCCCTGGTGTCCGCATTGGCGTGGCCAAGCTCAAAGGCACTCGCTTCGACCCCGATGGTGTCGTATCGGTCACGCTGCTCGAGACGCTGAAAGCCGCACTGCCCGGCGCGGTGTTCCTGCCTATCGAGAAATGGGGGCAGGATGCCGGCCCGATCGATGAAGTGATGCTGATGAAGAGCCGGGAAGAACAGGACGCTATTCGCCGCGCGGTGAAGGCGAACGAGCAGGGCCTCGCGGCCATGGTGGTTGCCAGTCGCAACGGGGCGAAGCGACAGGCCGACCTCTGGTGGGCGGGATTCACCACGATGGTCGCCGCGAACGGCGACGATATCATCCGCCTTTCCATCGGTCTCGACGAAGGCGGAAATGCATCGCTCGGCGAGGCCAACAGCGATCCGATGCACGTCGGCCAGTTCTGCTCCCAAGAAATCTCCAGCGGCTTCCAGGGCTACGGCTGTCAGATCAACCACACCTTCTTTATCGGCAGCGCTTCGACACCAGGGTACAACTACTACCGTGCGACCTTCGACGCGCTGCGCAAGGCTCACCAGAAGTCGCTGGCCTTCATCCAGCCGGGAAAGACGACCTACGACGAGTTCGAGAAGTACCTTCGCAAGGCCCTGGTCGAGGAGGGCGGCGCAGAGGGCGGCGGAGGAGTGGCCGTACACTCCGGAGGAATGGGCCAGGCGCGGCCTCGCGGAGGCAAGGACAACGAGATGATCATCCAGCCGGGGCACGTATTCGACTTCAAGCCTTCCCTGGCGTTGCAGCGCACGGCGATCAAAGATGTGGGCGAGCGGAATCGCCAGGTGCAACTTGGTGATGCCATCCTGGTGACGGACAACGGGTTCGTACGGCTTGGCACGCGCCCGCTCGCACCAATCGCCACGCACGGTTGACGATCTCGGGGTAGCGATTGCGTCATGCGCCGAGGCGGGCGTGTCTTCGGCGTCAACCTGTCGCCGTCGTTCGTGCAGGTCGCGAGATACGGGGATCGATACTTGTTCCTGCTCCTCGTCCTGGCAGGCTGGGGCGCAGAGAGCGAAGCCTGAACGCCGCTGCCCGAGCTCAATCCTGCCATCCTCCGCCCAGGGCGCGGTAGATCTCGACGAGCGCCGATCGCTCGCTCAACTCGGCCTGCACCAGCCCGAGCTCCGCGTCGAAGAGGCGTGTGTCCGCGTCGAGCACCTCGAGGTAGCTGGTCGCGCCGCCTTGGTAGCGGACCTCCGCGAGCCGGCGGGCATCCTGCGCCGCAGCGAGAAGGAGCACCTGCTGCTCGCGAAATTCGCGGAGCTTGGCGTAGCCGACGAGGGCGTCGGACACCTCCTTGAACGCCTGCCGGACGGTCTGCTGATACGCGATGACCGCTTCGTCGCGCCGCGCCTCGGCTACAGCCACCTGCGATCGCGTGCGGCCGGCGGTGAAGATCGGCTGGGTCGCGATGGCCGCGGCACTCCAGATGACGTTGGTGCCCGTGAACAAGCCCGCCAACGCGGTACTCTCGAACCCTCCCGATCCGGTGAGCGCGATTTGCGGAAAATAGGCCGCGCGCGCGACGCCGATCTGCGCGTTCGCGGCCACCAACTGCTGCTCCGAGCGCTGCACGTCAGGCCGCCGCTCGATCAGCGTGGACGGCAGGCCCGCCGGCACGTCCGGTGGGGACGGCTCGTCGGTCAGCGCGCGGCCTCGCGCGATCGGGCCGGGATTGCCGCCCGCCAGGACGCTGAGGAAATTCTCCTGCTGCGCGATTTCCCGTTCGAGCGTCGCGATTTCGCCGGTGGCGCTGTACACCAGCTGCTCAGCCTGGCGCACGTCGAGCAGCGACGTGACCCCGCCGCGCTCACGCGCCTGCGCGAGCTGCAGCGATTCCTGCCGCGACGCGAGCGTTCGGCTCGAGATCGTGAGCTCGAGATCGAGTGCGCGCAAGCCGAAATACCCACTCGACACTTGGCTCACCAGCGTCGCCACGACGGCCCGGCGTCCCCATTCGCCGGCGAGCAGCTGCGCGCGCGCCGCTTCAGTGGCCCGCCGGAACTTGCCCCAGAAATCCAGCTCCCACGCCGAGGACGCCTGGATCTCGACTGCGGCGACGTTCCTCGACGGGAATCCGAGGGCGGCCGCGGGCCGCTGTCCGAGCACGTCCACGCCGGCGCTGACGCTCGGAAACTGATCCGCGCGTGTCACGCCCAGCTGCGCCTGCGCTTCCAGAATCCTCGCCGCGGCCATCTGCACGTCGTAGTTGTGCTCGAGTGCCGTCCGAATCAGCGCCTGCAGCGTCTCGTCTTCAAAGAGCTGCCACCAGCGCTCGTCCGCGATCGACGTCACGGCCGAGGCTTCCTGCACGCCGCGAAATGCGGCCGGCGCGTCGACGGGCGGGCGCTTGTAGTTCGGACCCGTGAGGCAGCCCGACGCGGCGATTGCCACCACGAACGCGATCGGCACCGCGCAGGCGCGCGTCAACACGGCGAATCTCGCGGCCCGCGACATGGCTACGAATGACCCTCACCCGGCACGAGGTCGGCAGCCGGTCCGCGCGCGCGCGATCGCCGCATCGTCAACCGCTCGACGAGGACGAACAACAGCGGAATAAGGAAGATCGCGAGGAGCGTCGCCGCCAGCATGCCACTGACGACGACGGTGCCGAGAATCCGCCGGGAGGCGGCGCCCGACCCGGTCGCCAGCCAGAGCGGCACGCAGCCGAGAATGAACGCGAACGACGTCATCAGAATCGGGCGGAGTCTGAGCCTCGCGCCCTCGAGCGCGGCGTCCACGAGACTCATGCCCTCCTCGCGGCGCGCCTTCGCGAACTCGACGATGAGAATCGCGTTCTTCGCCGCCAGGCCGATCAGCATGATGATGCCGATCTGGGCGTAGACGTCGAAGTCGTAGTGCCGGATGAGGAGCCCGAACACCGCGCCGAACACGGCGACCGGCACCGAGAGCAGCACCGAGAACGGCAGCGACCAGCTCTCGTAGAGCGCGGCGAGAATCAGGAACACGACCACGACCGACAGCGCGAACAGCGCTCCCGATCCGCCGGCCTTCTTTTCCTGATACGACAGGTCCGACCAGTCGTAGCTCATGTCGCGCGGCAGCGTGCCGTGCGCGACGTCCTCGAGCACGTCGAGGGCCTGGCCCGAACTGTAGCCGGGCGCGGCGGTGCCGGTGATCAGCGCGGCGCGATACACGTTGAAGCGGTTGGTGTACTGCGGGCCGAACGCCGGCCTCGTCGCCTCGAGCGTGGAGAGCGGCACCATCGCGCCGTCGTTATTGCGCACGTAGAACTGCGCGATCGCCGCCGGGCTCGTGCGGTCGGTGCCTTCCGCCTGCACGAACACGCGCCACTGGCGCCCGAAGCGATTGAACTGGTTCACGAACAAGCCGCCGAGGAACGCCTGCATCGTCTGGTAGACGTCGCCGAGCGCGATGCCCTGCTTGAGCACCTTGTCGCGGTCGACGTCGGCGTACAGCTGGGGTACGGTGGCCGTGAACTGTGACGTCACGCCGACGAGCTCGGGCCGTTTCCTGGCGGCCTCGATGAATTTCTGGACGTTCTGGCTCAGCAACTCGACGCTGCCGCCGCTGCGGTCCTGCAGCCAGAGCGAAAATCCGCCCTGCGTGCCCAGGCCGGGAATCGACGGCGGCATCACGGCGAACGCGGTGGCTTCCGGCACGGCCTTGCGCAGCTCGATGTTGAGACGATTCACAATCTGCGCTGCTTCGAGATTCGGGGCGCCGCGCTCGTCCCACGGCTTGAGCCCGATGAAATAGAAACCGTAGTTGCTCGCCGTGACGCGCGAGAGCAGGCTGAAGCCGACGATCGTATTGAAATTGGCGATCCCTTCGGTCCGCGCGAGCACGCGGTCGATCTTGCGGCTCACCGCATCCGTCCGCTCGAGCGACGCGGCGGGCGGCAGCTGGACGTTCAGCAGGAAATATCCGTAATCCTCCTCGGGCACGAAGCTCGACGGCAGCCGGCGGCCGATCGCGACGGCCATCACCGTAAAGGCGGCCAGCAGCGCGACGCCGATGAACGCCTTGCGCACCAGCCCGTGGCTCACGCGCAGGTAGCCATGCGTCGCTTTCGCGAATCCGCGGTTGAAGGCGCCGAAGAAGCGGCTGAGTATCCCTGTGGCCTGCTTGCGCGGCTTGAGCAGCATCGCCGCCAGCGCCGGCGACAGCGTCAGCGCGTTGAACGCCGAGATCATCACCGAGATCGCAATCGTGATCGCGAACTGCTTGTTCAACCGGCCCTGAATGCCGCTCTGGAAGCCGACCGGAATGAACACGGACGCCAGAATCAGCGCGATGCTGACCACCGGCCCCGACACTTCGTGCATCGCCTTCAGCGTGGCGTCCTTCGGCGCCATGCCTTCCTCGATGTGGTGCTCCACCGCCTCGACCACGATGATCGCGTCGTCGACGACGAGGCCGATCGCGAGGACGAGGCCAAAGAGGGACAGCGTGTTGATGGAGAAGCCCAGCAGCGGGAAGACCGCGAACGTACCGATGAGCGACACGGGCACGGCAATCATCGGGATGAACGTGGCACGCCAGTTCTGCAGGAAGAGGTAGACGACGAAGATCACGAGCACGATGGCGATGCTGAGCGTGATCAGGATCTCCTTGATCCCTTCCGAGACGGGCAGCGTCGTGTCGATCGTGTAGCGATACTGCAGATCGGGCGGGAACCGCTGGCCGAGATCGGCCATCACCTTCTTGACGCCTTCGGCGACGGCGAGCGCGTTCGACCCCGGCATCTGAAACACACCGATGCCGCAGCCCGGCTTGCCGTTCACGCGGCCGATCTGCTGATAGTTGAGCGCGCCGAGCTCGATCCGCGCGACGTCCCTCAGGCGCACCACCGATCCGTCCGGATTCGATCGCACGGCAATCCCGCCGAACTCCTCCGCCGTCTGGAGCCGCCCCTGTGCGCGTACGGTGTAGGTCATTTCCTGGCCCAACGGCGCCGGCTGCGCGCCGATCTGGCCGGACGGATTGACCGTGCTCTGCTGCTGGACGGCGCGTACGAGGTCGGGGACCGTCAGCCCGAGCGTCGCGAGCCGATCGGGCTTCACCCAGATCCGCATCGCGTAGTCGCCGGCGCCGAAGATCCGGACGTCGCCGACGCCGGGCACGCGGTACAGGGCGTCGATGATGTTGATGTTGGCGAAGTTGGCGAGAAACAGCGCGTCGTAGCTGTCCTTCGGCGACGAGAGCGACACGATCAGCATCGGAAAGCCCGTCGCCTTCCGCATCGTCAGGCCGAACGTGTTGACGTCGGGCGGCAGGTTCGGCTGCGCCTGCGCCATCCGGTTCTGCACGTTGACCTGATCGATGTTCGGATCCGTCGCAACGTCGAAGGTGACGGTGAGCTGCATCGTGCCGTCGTTCGCGTTGGTCGACGCCATGTACAACATGTTGTCGACGCCGTTCATCTGCTGCTCGAGCGGCGTGGCGACCGACTGCTCGATCGTCAGCGCGTCGGCGCCGGTGTAGGTGGCCGACACGCTGATCTGCGGCGGGATGATCTCGGGAAACTGCCCGATCGGCAGCGCCTGCATGGCGACCAGGCCCGCCAGCACGGTGACGATGGCGATGACGATGGCGACGATGGGCCGGCCGATGAAAAAGCGGGACACGGGTCAGCGCGTCCCTGTGGGCGGCGTGAACGGCGTGGGATGCACGACGGTGCCGTCGCGCGTGGCGGGGCCTTCGACCACGACGCGCGCGCCCGGCTGCAGCCCCTGCTCGACGATCCATCGGCTGCCGACGCGGTCGCCGACCTTCACCGTGTTCGTGCTGACGATGTTGTCCGGACCGACGACGCGCACCTGAAACGAGCCCTGGAGCTCGGTGACGGCGCGCTGCGGCACCAGCAGCGCATCCTCTCGCACGCGCGTTTCCGCGTGGACGCGGCCGTACTGCCCGGGCCGCAGCATCCGACCGGGATTCGGGAACGCCGCGCTGATGCGGATCGTGCCGGTCTTGGCGTCGATCTCGCGATCGGCGGCGAGAAAGACGCCGCTGCGCGGGTACACGCTGCCGTCGGCGAGCACCAGCGTCAGCGCCGCGGCGCCGGCCCAGGGAGCCTTCGCGGCGAGACCGTTGATCCGGCCGGCCATCTGCAGATACTCCTGTTCGCTGAGCGGAAAGTAAGCCTTGATCGGATCGATCTGCGACACCGTCGTCAACAGCGTCGGCGGACCGACCAGATCGCCGATTTGCGCCGTCGCGATCGCGGCGACGCCGTCGATCGGCGACGTGACGCTCGTGAATCCGACGTTGAGCTGCGCCGTCTGCACGGTGGCCTCCGCAGACTTCACGGCCGCCTGCGCCGCGAGATTCGCCTGCACGTCGTTATCGAACTGGCTTTGCGCGATGGCCCGCTGCTCCGCCAGCGGCCGATCGCGCTGCTCGTCGCGCTCCGTCTTGCCGACCTGCGCCTGCGCCTCGCCGAGCTGCGCACGCGCCTGCGCGAGGACCGACTCGAACGGCCGGCGATCGATCTCGAAGAGCACTTGTCCCTTGCGCACGACCGCGCCTTCTCCGTAGTTGCGCTTGAGAAGGTAACCGCTGACCTGCGGCCGGATTTGCGCGTTGACGTAGCCGTCGAGCGTCGCGATCCAGTCGCTGGTAATCGCCACGCGCTCGGGGGCGACGGTGACGACGCTGACCTCGGGCGGCGGCGGCGGGGGCGCGGCCGTGCTGGCCTTGCAGGCGCCGGAGAAGCCGGCCACGCAAAGAATCGGAAGGAGACAAATCGCGGAGCGGGCGTATGACATGGATTTACCGCCGGGAGGATCGCCGCGCGGACGCGTTCAGTCCGTGCAAGAGGGAGTCCATGCTGGACTCGAAGAGTCGATCGACGTTGCACGGCGCGAACCGCGCAACGTCCAGATGCACCTGAAATAGGGCCAGATACGACAGCGCCGACAGGATCACCCGCGCGGTGACCGCCGCATCAGCCGTGCGGCGGAACTCGCCGCTCTCTTGCCCTTCCTTGATAAGCGCCTCGACGAGGTGCCACCGCTGCACGAGCCCATGAGCCCAGGCGGCGAACACCACCGGCGCCTCCGCCGCCATCTCGCTGACGATGAGACGCTGCCACAGTCCCGACTGTTTCGTGAGTGACATCGTCCAGAATTCGCGCAGGAACAGCCGTAGCCGATCGCTGGCAGTCCCGCCGGCGGACGCGAGCCGCCGCTCGACGTCGACGTTCCTTTCAGCCACCCGGCTGGCCACGCTGCGCGCGAGCAGGTCGTCTTTGTTGGCGAAGTAGTGATAGACGGTCGCCTTGGAGACGCCGGCATCTCGTGCGACGTCCTCGAGGCGGACGCGGCGATAGCCGTCGCGTTTGAGAAGCTTGAGTGCCGACGCCATGAGGACGCGAGGGCGGTCGTCGGGACGTCGCTGCCATCGTCGAGCTTGTGTTGCCAGAGGGATCGTGCGAGACACAGCCCGAGTATCTCACTGTAATTGACCGGCGGTCAATTATACCTTATGGCCGGCTCCAGCTGTAGTGGCACGTCGCAAGCGGGGGAACAGGCCACACCGAACTTTGTCTCCCGATGGCCGCGACAGGGCACCGTGTCAGGAGTCTGCCCTGCAACTATTCTTCGAGATAACTTGCTGGTGTAGCGTTGAATACGCGGTCTGCGGAGCGCCCAAGAGAACGAGTGGCAAATGTCTTGCTGCATTGCGCGGCCATGAGGACGACTTCTTCGACGACGACTTTCTGGATCAGCCGGACGACTTCTTCGAGGGCACTTTCCCTCCCTCGCGGCGTGCTTCGGAGAGGCCGATGGCAATGGCCTGTTTCCGGCTGG
>ODAK010008483.1_pt1 | contig 10271 bp, 6 predicted proteins | sample 1539591 | NCBI WGS metagenome assembly ODAK01 (sample SAMEA3539303, study PRJEB22396) | soil metagenome | biome: tundra; feature: field; material: soil | place: USA | collected 2010-05 | depth 0.15 m | reverse complement strand
GATGTTACAACAGTTAACCGCCGCTTTAGGTCAGAACATTAGCTTTTCAGGAGACGAAAGTTCAGCGGTCGCCACCTGCTGCCAAGTGCGGCTGGCATTGAGCCTGCTGGCCTACAACCTGGGGAATTTGTGGCGGTGACTGGCGTTGCCCAAGCGAATCGAGAATTGGTCGCTGACGAGCTTGCAGCAACGGCTGGTGAAAACGGGTGGAAGGTTGGTGAAACTTGCCCGCTATTACTGGCTCTTGCTGGCGGAGAGCCATCTGACGAGACGGCTCTTTGGGAGTATGGTGCGGCGGATCCAGTGCTGTCGCTTCCGGCGGGATAGGTGAGGCAGTGGCCGGGGAAATCGATCCAGACTCAAGAGGGGACGGAGAGGTGTCTGACAAAACCGGACAGGAAGGCCGTGCTCAGCAGTTGCGAGACTCGCGACGGAGCACACGGGACCCTGTGCCACGCCCTGGACCCGGCCAAAAAATATGTTTATGCGGTGGAGTCCTAAACAGGTATATAGTGTCGGGCTATTGGGAGCTAGAACGGAAATTCCGGTTGAAAGGCTGTGGCGCTCCTAGCGCCACTTTGCAGAAAGGAACAGGCCGGAGAAATCGAACTCGTGAAGTACAGAAACACTCAAGTCGAGAAGGGGCAGCAATAAGATGAAAACCATATTCAGCGTGTTCAGCCTTTTAATGGGTGCGGCCTTCGCACTACCGGCAAGTGCGCAGGAGGTCCTGCCGTTCGCGCCCACGCCGTCTGCCTCCACTGCGGGTCTGACGATGCAGGACTCTACCTACAAGAATCGCGTTGACCAGAAGCACTTGCCTTCAGACGCGCCGAACATCCTCATCATCCTCATGGACGATGTCGGGCCGGGCCAAGCCTCAACCTATGGCGGCGAGATCAACACGCCGACGCTCACGCGCATCGCGCAGGCCGGGATCTCCTACAATGCCTTTCATTCCACGGCCATGTGCTCTCCCACCCGTGGAGCGCTGTTGACGGGGCGCAACCACACGCGCATTGGCAACGGGCAGATTGCCGAACTGGCCAACGACTTCGACGGTTTCAGCGGGAGGATCCCCAAGTCGGCTGCGACCGTGGCTGAAGTGCTTAAGGATTACGGTTACAACACCGGGGCCTGGGGCAAATGGCACAATACGCCGACCTTGGAGACGACATCGAAGGGCCCGTTCGACTATTGGCCCGCAGGCTATGGCTTCGAGTACTTCTACGGCTTCCTCGCGGGTGAGGCCTCTCAGTATGAGCCTCGCCTGGTGCGCAACACCACGGTGTTGGACCCGCACGAGTATGAGCATCCCGGCTATCATCTCTCCGAGGACATCGCCACGGACGCTATCAAATGGCTACGCGAGCAGCAGGCCTTCTCGCCGGACAAGCCATTCTTAATGTATTGGGCTCCGGGCGCGGCGCACGGCCCGCACCAGGTTCCCAAGGAATGGGCGGACAAGTATAAGGGCAAGTTTGATGACGGCTGGGATAAGTATCGCGAGCGTGTTTTTGCGCGACAGAAGGAGATGGGGTGGATTCCGAAAGATACGCAACTCACCCCGCGCCCAGCGACGCTCGCCTCATGGGATTCGATCCCGGAGGATGAGAAACCTTTCCAGCGCCGTTTGATGGAGGTTTACGCTGGCTTTGCCGAACACGCCGACTACAACGCTGGCCGCGTCATTGACGAAATCGAGCAGGAAGGGAAACTGAATAACACGCTCATCTTCTACATCTGGGGCGACAACGGAGCATCGGCCGAAGGTCAAAACGGCACTATCTCCGAACTGCTCGCGCAGAACGGTATTCCATCCACGATCCAGCAGCACATCAAGGCGCTGAATGAACTTGGTGGGCTGGATGTGCTCGGCTCGTCGAAGACCGATAACATGTATCACGCCGGCTGGGCATGGGCGGGCGGCACACCTTACAAGTCCACCAAACTGATCGCCGCACATTTCGGCGGCACGCGCCAGCCAATGGCAGTCTCTTGGCCGGCAAAGATCAAGCACGACGATACGCCCCGTCCGCAGTTTCATCACGTCATTGACATCGTTCCGACGATCTATGACGCGGTTGGCATCACACCACCGCGCGTGGTCAACGGTGTGGATCAGATGTCAATGGATGGCGTGAGCATGGTCTACACGTTCGCCGACGCGACAGCGAAGGGGCGCAAGGGGACACAGTTCTTCGACATCATGGGCAGCCGCGGCATCTACCACGACGGCTGGTTTGCCGATACCTTCGGTCCCCGCACTCCGTGGGTGCCGGGATTGCCCAAGGGCATCGCGGACTGGAACCCGGATAATGACGTATGGGAGCTTTACAACCTCGATAAAGACTGGTCTCAGGCCAATGACCTCGCCGGGAAGATGCCGGAAAGGGTCGCCTACATGAAGAACCTATTCCTGGTCGAGTCCGCCAAGAACCAGAACCTGCCTATCGGCGGCGGCCTGTGGACTATCGTGCTTCACCCGGAAGACATGATCTCCCCACCTTACAGCGAGTGGACCTTCAGCGGCCCCATAACCGGGATGCCGGAGTTCACTGCGCCGAAACTCGGAAAATTTGATAACAACGTCAGTATGGAAGTGGAGGTGCCCGCGAATGCCAATGGCGTGCTCTACGCCCTTGGCGGATTTTCCGGGGGCCTTTCCTTATATGTAAAAGACGGCGTGCTCCACTACGAATACAACCTCTTCGAGATTGATCGGACGCAGATCAAGGCGAAAGACAAGCTGCCAACCGGCAAGGTGAAGATTGAAGTCGAGTCGAGGCTGGCAGTCCTCAAACCCGGCGCCCCGCTGGACATCACGCTGAAGGTCAATGGTGAGGTCGTGGCGCAAGGCCGCGTGCCGATCACCGCTGTGCTCGGCTTCACCGCCAACGATTGCCTAGACATTGGCAGCGATCTCGGCTCGCCCGTGTCGCTCGACTATTTCGACCGGGCACCGTTCGCCTTCAACGGGAAGATCACCACGACGAAGATCACGTATCCAAAAAATAAGAAGCCGATCTCCGGGGGAGGCTCGGCACTGGACTAACTATCACGGACCCGAGATTGCCCATTTGCAACCGGCTCGATCATATGCGGCCCTGCGTTAGTTACGGTAGACGATCTTGACGTGATATGTGCCGACGTTTCCTCCATCACTGTAGGTGACGAAGAACGCTCTTGAATCCTGGGCCCACTGAGCCTCGGCATTGACCCAACTTCCGATTTGGGTCGAGTATTCACGACCGTTAACCTTGACGACTACGGTGTGGGTTTCGTCTGAATCTGGAATTCGGGGGGGGTGAACGATGATCGCTTTTTTCCCATCAGGTGACGGAATAACGGGCCCGCTGCGAATCGCCCCAGATGGAGACTGCGGAACGTGAATAGATTCCGCCATCAGAGTTGACCCGCTGCGGCACCGCGAAAGCGGACAAGACCATCAGCAATATCGTTTGAATGGCCGTGTATTTCACTGCCAACAGTCTATGCCGAAATGCGCCCTGTTTATAGCGCCGAGCGATAGGTATTGTAATCAGGCGATTACACTCATTGACCCTCAATGAGCGCTATGGGGATTTATCACTCGGAATCCGTCGAATGTCGCGCTTCGATTGGCTTCGGACCAATCACCCGGACTCGCCGAAAACGCTGCTGAGCTACGTTCCAGTCGTAATAAAGGGTGCGAGTTTGTGAAGGACAACAATGCGGATCCCGCTTATTCCATATGGGTTGTTTGATGATGAGCTGGCCGCCGGGGCCAATCTCGAAATCCGGTCCATACTCTGCGCTGAATTGGAAAACTTGCCGCACCGCTCTGTTGCGGCATACGAAGCCGAGGACATATGAATGTGCACCTGACCCTTGTAAATGCTCCCACGTTATTACGAGGAATCGCACTACGGGGCCTGATGGCGGGGTCAACACGGAATCCAAGGAGATTGTTGCTCGACCTTCAGGCGTCCCGGCCTTGCGCTGGGCTTCATCCAAGAAGTCCTCACTCACCCCCTTTTTGAAGTTGAACGTTTGAGCACCCGAGGGGACATTGAACAGACCCGTCATCTCGTTCTCATCTGTGGGACTCGTGCGGATGATCGTGTTACGGAAATCCGCGGAGCGGATGTCGCGGCAGGGCTGTGCGTGACTCAGGATCGAGGAGATGAAAACAATCAGGACAACCCGCATCCACATGAGATTAACAGTTGCTGGCGATAACAGGCGATTACACAACCAATCCTGAAAACAGCACCTAAGTGCGGATTACTTGTGCAATGGGGATTTCTCAACAATCATCAGACCAAGCGCGCCGCTTGGCGCTGTCCTCGGTTCGGTGGCTAGCGCGTCAGCGCTTAGTGTGGGCCGCCAGCCCATTTTTTGAGAACAGGGATCAATCACCTGAAAACGCCAATCGCGATCAGCACCAGCGTCATGATAACCAAAGCCACAGTTAGCCAAACCAAAACCTTTGTTGATCTAATCAGCCGATTGTTGAGCTGAGTGCTGCTCTCATTGAGTTTGTGCGCTGCTCTTATTAAGCTGTGCGCTACTTTCGTTGAGCTTATCCACTAATCTGATAAGTAGTGCAGTCGCCCACAGAAGGTTCTTATCAGGTGCTCCAACTAAGTGCACCCCTTGGGTGGCACCCTCAATGGCACTTAGCTTATCTTCTTCCTCTGGGGTCATGCATTCACCGCCGTTGTTCTTGTTTTGCCTAGCGAAAACTCATCTCGCAAAGCTTTATCTCGCTGCCCACGCCGTGCTCCTGACTGCATGGTATTTGGCGGTCAACTGTGCGTATGCCTCCGGAGTAATCTCTTCCGGGAACTCAGGACCGTACTCAACCAACAGCCGCTCTATTCGCATTTTCTCGGGATTTTGGAACCACGCTCTTCCGTATTTCCCGAAATTCAGGACAGTTGTCATGCGAAGAGTCGCAACGATGATCTCGCGAGTCTGCCGGTCAGCTTGCATGCATTCCGCTGCCCTTTGCCTAACTTGGGGCAATATTGGACCTAATCACAGAGCGCCGCGTCTCATCAGAAACGCGAAGAATTTCGTCATTGTCCTCGCCCTTAAGGAAATTTACAACTTGCGCGGCGAGAGCGCTGGCCGCCTCGCTGTCCATTTGCGAGGAGTAAATGTTACGAAGGTCTGCGTACAGATCAACCTGTATTGCGCGCAAACACGTTGCGAATAACTGTTGCGCCGTCTCCATGTCACATGATTTGCGGAAAAAACGCGATGGGGTCTTTTAACGACCAAATGATAGCGGGTTACGTATGGAAAGAGAACGAAGCATGGCATAGCTTCATTCCGGCTAATAGAAGATTCTGCTTATCTTTCTTCATCCACGCGTAGGCCAGCGCGCGTCTTTCTGATTTCATCGGCCAGGGCTAGCACCGGCGTCCCGTCCTTGTCCACGCCAATGCTATATATAGTGCACCGGGTTTCCCAAGTCTCTCCTTTGAGACCTGGGAAACCACGAACCACGGCCAGCCTCGATTCACTGACAACTGTCCACTGACCACTGATCACTGCCCTACTGCAGCAGCGTTCCCTGATCGTCTTCTTTGCCGTTCAGCTCTTCCGGCGGAATGATGACGGCAGCGGCCACCTTGTCGTCGGGCTCGAGGTTCAATAACTTCACGCCCTGGGTTGAACGGCCCGCTGCGCGAATGGTCTTGGTATCGATGCGGATGATCTTGCCAAATTGACTGATGACCATCATCTCCGAGGTCTCGTCCACCAGCAGGATGGACATGGATTTGCCCACCTTGGAGGTGGCCTTCAGGTTGTTGACACCCTGCGCTGCACGCGCAGTCAGGCGGTACTCGTCAATATCGGTGCGTTTGCCAAAGCCGTTTTCAGTAACGGTCAGAATGAGATATTTGCTGACTCCGAGGCGCTCGTCCAACGCCTTCAGTGCCTTGTAGGTATCATCGACCGCCTTTTCCGCAGCCTTGTCCGCGGCCTTCAGTTTCTCGTCCGAGGCCGATCCATTTCTTCGATCCTCACGCGCCTTCTGCAGGGCCTCCTTCGCCTTTGTGTAAGCCTCTCTGAGAGATTTGAGGCGGGGAGTCAGGTTGAGCGGCGTAGCGCACTCATCGCGATTGCGGTCTCGCGTTTCATCGGAATCCGTGATAGCGACGCCAATGACCTGATCGCCTTTCTTGAGCGAAATGCCCTTGTTCCCCGCGGCGTTGCGGCCCATGGGCCGGAGGCCGGACCGGTTGCGCTCCGGATCGTATTCCTCTTCAAAGCGAATGGCCATGCCTTCGCGGGTGGCGAGAAAGATGGTCTGCTTGCCGTCGGTGATCCGCGCGTCGATGAGGTCGTCATCTTTGTCAATCGCGATGGCAATGATGCCGCGCGCCATCACGTTGCTGAAGTCCTTCAGCGGAGTCTTCTTGACGATGCCATTGCGCGTCGCGAAGAAGATGAACTTGCCCTCCTCCTCGAGGTCGCGAATTGCCAGGATGGTCCGCACGTTTTCGCCCTGCTGCAGGTTGAGCAGGCTCTGCATGCTTTTGCCCTTGCCCGCAGCGCCCACATCGGGAATCTCATAGACCTTGAGCCAGTAAACGCGGCCGGTGTTGGTGAAGCACAGCAGGTAAGCGTGGCTCGAGTCGACGATGAGCTGCGAGACGAAGTCCTCTTCGCGCGTCTTCATGCCGGTGCGGCCGGTGCCGCCGCGGCGCTGCTGGCGATAGATGGAGATGGGCGTGCGCTTCAGGTAGCCCTGATGACTGACCGTGACGGCGACCTGCTCATCGGCAATCAGGTCTTCAAGCTGCAACTCCGCGGACTCATCAACGATCTGCGTGCGGCGCGCATCGCCATAGCGGTCGCGTACGTCTTCAAGCTCCTTGACGATGACCGCGCGCAGCTTCTTGTCGCTGGCGAGAATTGCTTCATACTCCGCAATCTTCTCGCGTATGTCCTTGAGCTCTTTCAGGATTTCGTCGACGGAAAGCTGAGTGAGACGGTAGAGCTGCAACTCGAGGATGGCATCAACCTGGCGCAGGGTAAGACCGCGCTCCTCAGTCCGCAGACGCTCGCGGTCAAGATTGATGATGATCTCATTGCCTTTACCCCAGGCATAGAGGTTCTCGCGTGCATCAGCGCGCGAGGCCGATCCACGAATGATGCGGATGACGGTGTCGAGATTGTCAAGGGCAATCTTGTAGCCCTCCCGGATGTGCTCGAACTCCCTTGCCTTGCGCAGCAGGAAGACAGTGCGCCGTTGCACCACGTCGATGCGGTGATTGATGAAGCAGCGGATCGCTTCATCCATACCCAACTCGCGCGGCTGGCCGTTGAGCACGGCCAGAAAGATCATGGAGAAGCTCTCCTGCATCTGGGTGTGCTTGTAGAGCTGGTTGAGCACAATCTCAGGCTGCGCGCCGCGTTTGAGCTCGATCACGATACGCATTCCATCGCGGTCGCTCTCATCGCGCACGTCGCTGATGTCGTCGACAATCTTCTCAGTCACCAGCTCGGCAATGCGTTCGATGAGCTTGGATTTATTGACCTGGTAAGGAATCTCAGTGACGATGATCGCCTGCTTTTCCTTGGTCAGGTTTTCGGTGGCCACGCGGGCGCGCATCATAAAGCGGCCGCGGCCGGTCTTGTAGGCCTGGGCGATCCCCGATTTGCCGTAGAGAAACCCACCGGTCGGGAAGTCCGGTCCCTGTATGTGCTTGAGAACCTCCGCCAGGCCAGCGCTGGGATTATTGACCAGTTCGATGGCTCCATTCACCACTTCAGTAAGATTGTGCGGCGGAATGTTGGTAGCCATGCCAACGGCGATTCCGCTGGAGCCGTTGACGATCAGGTTCGGAATCCGCGTGGGCAGCACGGTGGGCTCGAAGGTGGACTCGTCATAATTCGGCGTGAAGTCCACGGTCTCCATCTCAATGTCGGCCAGCAACTCGCCGGCCATGCGCATCATGCGGCACTCGGTGTAGCGCATGGCCGCCGGCGGATCGCCGTCGACGGAGCCGAAGTTGCCCTGACCATCTACCAGCGGATAGCGCAGTGAAAATGGCTGCGCCATGCGCACCAGCGTGTCGTAGATCGCCGAGTCGCCGTGGGGATGATAGACGCCCATGGCCTGGCCGACGACCTTGGCGCATTTGGTGTATTTCTTGTTGTACTGCAAGCCCATCTCGCTGAGGGTGTAGAGCACGCGACGGTGCACGGGCTTAAGTCCGTCGCGGGCATCCGGCAACGCGCGCCCGATAATGACCGACATCGAGTAGTCGAGATAGGAGCGGCGCATCTCCTCTTCAATGTTGATGGGAATGAGGTTCGTGCCGCCATTGGGCGGGGTGCCGCCGTCGAGAGGGAGCTGGGGGTTCTGATCGTCTGCCATAGATGTGTTCTGGCTCGCAGCAAGGCGGCAGGAAAGGTCCGATAAAAGTGGGCCGGAGTCTGCGGGCTGACAGTTCTTAGTTTACGCCTTGGAGGAGTGATTCAGCAAGGCGATTAGCTGTAAATAAGTCCTTATTATCCCTAAGCTTAACGCGGGAGCGAATGAGCACGCACCGAGGTCTCGATGATCAACGCCACGCGGCAAAATCGGGCTCCCGCATTTAGTTGCCGATGGGCTCCATTTTGGGATGAAACTGAAACCCACCGCGAAGGTGTATTCCCGATCTTGGAAACATCGGTTCGACCTCTTACAGCAGCCCGGGCAAGCTGAGGATGCAGAAGACCGCTTGCAGCAAAACGACGGCCCCGGCGGCCGCCAGTGCAATGCGGCCCCGCGGACTCTCGTAAGCGTCCGCGAAAACGCCGCTGACAAACGTGAGGAGGAACGGGAGGGCCCACAGCCAGGGACTGCCGGGAACGCCGGTCGTCACGAGCGGGAACAGGACCAAGGTGCAGAGTAAGGGAGCCGTATTGCCAAAGTAGCGTGAGCGGCGCAGGCCCAGATAGAGCAAAACCGCAGAGGCAGAAGCCACCACGATGCCTGCGTTGCTGAGCGTGGAGAAGAAACGGCGCGCCGGATCGAGCGAGAACCAGAGGAATCCCGCCGCAGAACGGAAGAGGTAACTGAATGCGTCGGGCGAGAAGCCGTAGCAGGCAAAGACGATGACCAGCGCGCCAGCCGAGGCTAGCAGAACAATGGGTAGCACCTGGCTTCGCCTGCCTTCCGCGACCCACAACATCAGCACGAGTCCCAACAGGGCTGCGACGGGAAGCGCCGCAATGTGCGCTGCTGCTGCGATACCCATTGCCAGCGTAAGGAGCACAATCCGCGGCCGCCATTTGCGTCGCGGCCCCTGCATGGCATGTGCCACTCCAATGCACGTATACACCGCGCCGTAGACGCCGAGGGCCGTGAGTACTTCGGGATTGGGCGAAACGCACGCCTTGAGGATCGAGGGACAAAAGCAATAGAGAGCCAGCGCCGTATAACCGCCAAAATTGCCATAAAGGCGGCGCGTGACCCACCAGACGCCCGCGCCCAGCATGCAACCGGCCAGCAGAAACGCAAGGCGCAACAACAGCAGGACGTGGGTCATCTGATGACGCAGTTCCCACGTGGTGAGTTCGCCCGCCGATTGGACAACGCGGTCCTCTGGCTTCCTGAATCGGTCGAGGCCGCTCTCGATGAGCAGATTCAGGGTCAGCGGGAGACCTGCCACGCGGTAGGCAAGAATCCCGTCACGGATGTTGCCGCATGTGGTAAAGTATCCGGCCAACCGCGATGGCCGCTCCCACGTTTCGCGCCCACAACGGGCGTACTGGTAGTCCCGGTCTGAGAGTGTCTGACGGCTGGTAAGCCAAAGGCCTTGCGCCAGAAAGATCAGCAGCAGGCCCGCTGCGATGCGCTGGGGCAGATTGAAGCGAAAGCGGCGGAGACGGGCGAACCGGTGAGTCATCGCGATCTGAAGGGCTGTTTCCAGTCTAATTGCCGACGTTGGACCAAAATGAACGAGCTGTCATATTGAGGACGTGCAGATTGAAGGCGCACGGAGCCCCGGGGACGACAACACGGCAGCATGACAAATGTAAGTAAAGACGGCAAAGGCCGAACCAGTGCGGCGTGACGAACCGCTCCCCCGATTCCCAGTGGCGGAAGCGTGGGTGCAAACGCAGGAAAGCCGCCCCGAAGAGCGGCTTTCGAGTTCTTGCGAACGCTGAGGTTAGTTGAAGATCGCTCCGACCGTGTCGTCGCTGTTCAGAACAACCGTGCAACTGTTCGGTCCGGCTGCAGTGATTGCTGCTGTCGGAGTGCAGTTGTACGACCATCCGCC
>ODAK010008482.1_pt1 | contig 10273 bp, 8 predicted proteins | sample 1539591 | NCBI WGS metagenome assembly ODAK01 (sample SAMEA3539303, study PRJEB22396) | soil metagenome | biome: tundra; feature: field; material: soil | place: USA | collected 2010-05 | depth 0.15 m | reverse complement strand
GCTCGCCCGCTCTTCAGGGCCGCGATCTTCGATCAGCTGATTGCCGTGCTGGCCAACGCAAAGGCGCCCGCCCACGGTCAGCGCCAGCCAGGGCGCATGCCTGAGCGCGAGCCGGTGGCGGCGCGGCCAGCGCACATAGGTGAGCGCGATCCGGTGGCGAGCGGGGATCCGGCGGTGCGCAGAGAGGCGGTTTGAGCTCAGCCGCTGCATGCATTGCGATCTGCATCGCGATCTGGCCCGCGCCGCCTGGCGCGCGGAGACTATGGTGGGTGAGGTGAGCGGTGTGAGGTGAGCGATCGATACGTCCCAGCGGCCGGGCGTGGTGTTTTCACGCCGCTCTACGACACGGTCAACGCAGTGGCGATGCGCCAGGGGCAGTGGCGGCCGCGTCTCGTCGAGCGAGCGCTGGGCGCCGGCGCCGCGCCGCGGATCTTGGATCTCGGCTGTGGCACCGGCGAGATGGCGCTGGCGATTGCCCGCGTCCGCCCAGGCGTGAAGCTGATCGGCGTCGACGGGGATGCCGAGGTGCTCGCGCGAGCGGCTGGCAAGGCGCGGGCGGCGGGCGTGGAGCTCGAGCTGCACGAGGCGCTCGCCGATCACGTGCCGCTGCCGGACGCGGATGTCGATTGCGTCATCAGCACGCTGATGTTTCACCATCTCGTGCCCTCGGCGAAGCGCGCCGCGCTCGCGGAGGCGCGACGCGTCCTGGCGCCTGGCGGCCGCCTCCTGGTGTGCGACCTCGGCCGTGCCGGCGACCCGCTGATGCGCGCGGCGTTCTTCGCCGTGCAGCTGCTCGACGGCTTCGCCAACACGCGCGAGCACGCGCGTGGCGAGCTGCCCGAGATCATCTCGCGGGCCGGCTTCTCGGACGTCAGCGTGTTCGGCCGCTACCGCACCGGCGGCGGCACGCTGGAGCAGATCGAGGCGCTGCGCTGAGCAGGGGCGCAAGTCTGCGCGATCACGCAGATTAGATGGGTCGGGGGCACTGACTGATGTGATGGGACAGCGAGGAAGTCGGTCGACTCGAGCGCGTCGACGAGCGCTCGCGGGAGTATGCGTTCCACTACACACAGGCTTCGCGTTCGATCTCACTCTCGCTGCCGCTGAGCCAGCAGCGCTTCAGTCCGGCGGAGAGCCGGCCGTTCTTCGAGGCGCTGCTGCCGGAGGGAGCGGTGCGCGAGCAGATCGCGAGCCAGCTCAAGCTGGCGGCTCGTGGAGCGAATGACAGCCGAAGCGCTGGCACTGCGCGTGAGGGAGCACACGCCGAGGGTTGGCATCATCCACCCATCGACGCGATCGTCGACGTCATCGCAGCCCGCGCTCCGCGCGTCGTATAACTCCCTCCAACGTAGCTGGCGGCGAGACTACGCTGCTTCCCCGTGCGAGGTGAGCCTGGGCGCTGGGCACGCGCGGCCGGGGTCCGTCTCGTCGGCCACTGAGACGGCGAGATTTCTCTTTCAGCGAAGCGCTCGCCGGGAGAGCGCGACCCACGGGGTGGTGTCGGGCGACTTCTTGCGCTTCCAGAGCAGCTCGTAGTCCGGCAGTCGGCCCTCCACGCGCTTGCGGGCTCGCTCCCGGGCGCTGGCGTCCTCGCTCCAATCGGCGGCATAGAGCCCGAGCAGGTCGAGCAGCTGCTGCGCGAAGGCTCGAAGGTCCGTGAGGCGCACAAGGCGTACCCGCTCCAGGCGGGCTGCAGCACTCGGCTCGATCGCCTCGTGCGGGGTCACGAGCAGCCCCCTCACGGCGACCGCGGGAGAAACGGCCTCGACAGCGCGGACGGCGCCCTCGGCCTGATTGACGTCCTTGATCGAGGTGGACTTGGCCTTTGGGGCGAGCTTGACCTCGAAGACGAGCCGCCGGCCGGGCGCTCTGAGCTCCCACAGCAGGTCGTGCTCGCCCTGCTTCGCCTTCGGGACCTGCACCCCGACGCCGAGCATGCCGCCGAGCTCCCCCAGCGCACGGATGACGCCGTCATGGCTGCTTCCCTCGAGGTCCTCGAGAATCGCAGCGACCCAGCGCTCGAGCTCGACGCCGCGGCGGCGGTCCAGCAGCGCGTCCCAGCTAGCGAAGAGCGCATCGCCGAGTGCCCCTGTCTGCTCGGCCTCGGCGCTGGCGGCGCGGGCTTGGGAGGCCCGAAGGCGAGAGAAGAACGTGTTGGCGGCGCCGCTTGAAAGCGCTTCGGCGAGCGCCGTCGGCGCGGTGCGTCCTGCGGTCTCGTCGGCCAAGAAGCGCTGGGCCAGCGTCAGGGCGAGCGCGCGCATCGCAAGCCAGAAGCCGCGGAGCTCCGGTGCTCCGTCGCTTTGGGCGGCGGCGCGGGCGAAGCTCGCAGCCGCGCCGCGGTAGTCCTCCGACCACAGGCGCATCACGCCCTGAAGCTCATCCTCCGCTGGGCTCGAGGTGTCAGGATCGCTCACCTTCAGCGGCTGCGACGGCTCCTCGGGCTCCTCACCGTGGAGGAAGCGCAGGGCCTCGGCGACGACGCTGCCGGGGTCGCCGCTGCGGCGCACGGCGGCGTACACGTCGCCGCGGACCTCGGCGGGCAGCAGCGCCAGTCCCCGTGGGTTGCCGAGCGCCGCGAAGAAACCGGGATCCCACAACAGGTAGGCGGCGCGGTCCTGCTCGCCGCGGTTACACCGCCCGAGCGCCTGGGCGACGCGCTGGGCGAAGCGCGAGCGGGCAAACGGCGCGTCACGCAGGTAGGCGCTGACGAAGTCCTCAAGCTCGCTGGTGGCCACCGGGACCTCCGGCAGGATCTCAAGCTGGCAGGCATCGCCGGGGAAGTCCATCCCGTCATAGCGTCCGGCACACACGAGCTGTCCGTCCTTTTCACCAGCGAAGTCCTCGGCGGCGCCATTGTCGGCGTGCAAGCGATGAACCTCACCGAGCCCGGCGCCCGTGAGCTCTGCCTGCAGCGCCTCTGCTGTCGCCGAGCGAGCACAGAGCCAGAGTGCCTTGCGGGCGTGTGCGAGTAGCGGGCGTGCTTGGGCGATCAGCTCCGCCGGTGTTTGCTCGCGGTCGGGGCGAACGAGCGCAACGAAACGTCTGCCCTGCCGCGGCGGGACGGCGGCTGTGATCCGCTGCGCGGGCGGGCATCCGATCCGGCGGCGCAGGTCCTCAAGGTCCCCTACGGTGGCGCTGAGGTAAAGCCGCCTCTCGGGCGCTGAGAAGTGCTCGATCGTCTGGCTCGGTGGGACCCACGGGGTGATCGTCAGGCCGCGCGCGGAGACGAGCCAGCAGCATGCATGCGCGTGAGCTCGTGTGCGCTGCCACGCCCACCAGGCAGGGCTTCGCTCCGGCAGGTGCGCGTCGAGCAGGGCGCCGACGTCGCGGGCAAGCTCCAGGGAGTCGAGCGGCGAGAGCATCTCGGCCGGCAGGGCGGGGAGCAGCCCGTCGAGCAGGTCGTTGATGATGCCGTAGTAAGGGAAGCGGGCCTGGATGCGGCGCAGCACAGTCGCGAAGAGGTCATCGCCCGAGGGGATGAAGACTGAGAAGAAGTCGCGGAGGGGTCCCTCGGCGAGGTGGACGTCGTCCATCACGAGCAGCCCGGCGGGGCCCACGCCCGGGGACTCGTTGAGGTAGTTCCAGAAGTTCATGACGCCGATCGAGGTGGCGAACTCGTAGTCGGTCTTGCGGTCGTCCTCCCAGGTGATCTTGGGCCCGTGGAAGGCGACGGCGGGGACGCCGAGACGGTCGGCCTCGCTCTTGACCTGTGCGGTCAGCTGCTTGGTCCCGGTGAGGTAGGCCACGGGCTGGGAGGTGCGCAGGCGGTACTCCTCGCATACGAGCAGTGCGGCGACGGTCTTGCCCGAGCCGGTGGGCAGCTCGATCGCAGCGTCGCCGCTGACGTCGCTGAGGCCGTGAAGGACCTCCCGCTGCCAGCCCCAGAGCTTCGGGAAGGCCGCGGGCGCGAGGCGTTCGTAGATCGCGAGGTAGGGGTTGGTGCTGGCCGTCGAGGGCATTACGTGAGGTTAGCCCCACCGCGAGAGCCGGTGGTGCGGGCCCGCCAGCTAGCCGGCCCTCGGCTCACCTCATCCCACTGACACCAAAAGGTGATGTCTTTATCACCAAAACGTAGTATAGTGCGGTGTCGTGAGCACAAAGCCTGAGCCGATTGGCTCGCTGTTTCCCCTCGGAGGCCCGGTGCCATCCGATCTGATCATTGGACGTCGCGGCGAGATCGATGAGATCGGCGGACGGCTGCAGGAGGGTATGAGCACCATGCTCTCAGGCGTTCGGCGGATCGGCAAGACGACCGTCTGCGCCGCGGTCTGTGAGCGGCTAAAGAGTCAGGGTGCGCTCGTCATCGAAGTGGATGTCCCCGAGCGGCCCGACTCGCGAGCGTTGCTGCAACTCATCATCGATGCCTGCAGTCGGGTCTCCCTTGCGCACGCCGGACGAGCTGCTCTGCGCTTCGCGCGCCCGACGATCGAGAAGCTCCTCTCCGAAAACGGAGTGCCGCTGGATCTCAGCATGCTCGCCCGTGAGCCGCACGAGCTGCCCGCACGAACGGTGCTGTCCCTGCCAGCTGAGCTCGCCCGACGTGAGGGCAAGCGAGCCTTGCTGTTCCTGGACGAGCTCCAGCGCGTCGTGGATTACGCCGACGGCGAGACAGTCTTGTGTGACCTGATCGACCTCTACGGTGCCTCCAAGGACGCCGTGGTGCTTGTCGATGGGAGCAACGAGCGCGCCCTGAACGGCATGTTCGGCGAGCCGGTGCACTTCGGCAAGCTCGTCAACCGGATCGAGCTAGACGCGCGGATTCCGCTTACCAGCTGGCGCGAGCCACTGGCCGAGCGCTTCTCCCGAGCCGGGCTATTGCTCGAGGACGCTCCGCGAGAAGAGCTCCTGAAGTGGAGCGAGGGACGTCCATACGCGACGATGGCCGCGGCGCGCTACACCGCACAGAGCGCCCGTCGGACGAGCTCGGACACCGCGACCGAGTTCGACGTGCAAATGGGCATCGACGAGGCAGAACGACACCTGCACGACGATGGCGCCTAATCACGCCACCCAGAGCATCCCCAACGGCCAGCTCCTCACCGGGCACGCCGCCGAGTGGGGCGAGCTTCTACTGCTCCTAGAGGAGCGTCGCGGGCTGACAGCCATCGTTGCCGACCCGCTCAGCGGCGCCAGCGCGCTGCTGGCCGCGGCCTTGAAACAGAGCACCCTGCCAAGCATCCGCGTCGACGCCCGCCGCTGCGCCAACTCACTTGACCTGGCGATGGCGATCGCGGACGGAGCGATCGCAGCCCTCGCACCGGATGCGAACGCATGGTGGATGGGAGCAGCACCGCCAAGCAGCACAGCGGGCCTTCGCGTCTCGCGACTACTGAACAAACATGGCATCGATCCCCAAGCGCTGCGCTCGGGCGAAGGGCAGGGTCTCAGCAGACTGCGCGAGGCACTGGAGCTCACCACCGCGCTCGCAGAAGGTCCGATCACCCTCGCGATCGACCACCTCGGATACATGCTCGCGAACCTCCGCGACACCGCCGGCAGAGAGATCCTCGGCGTACTCCGCGCCGCACGCCAGCAAAACAGCAATCTCGACCTGGTGCTCGTCGACCATCCCGACGGGCCGATCAGCCAGGCGCTCAGCGACCAGGAGCACCCCCTATACCGCGCCGGCGAGCGTCTACGCATCCGCCGCCCCACCTCAAGCCGTATCGTCGAGGATCTGGCGATCACAAAGCCGCTCGTCAAAACACCCGCAGCGTTGCTGCGCGCCGCGGCCGAGCTCGCCGCCGGCGTGCCCGCCCTCACCTGGCAGGCAATAGCCATGGCACCCAGCGATGGTGAGAACCCAGCGCGCGCTCTATCCGGATGGGAAGCACTGCGGCAGGCAACAGCAGTCTCGGTGCGACGTGAGTGGGATCTACTGCGCCGCGTTCACCCCGCCGCACAAACTATCGTCGGCGCTATCAGCCTGGGGCTCAAACCGCACAACGCTCCGGGCGCCAGCAAGACAGTCGACGACGCGCTCAACCGACTGCGCGATGTCGGCATGGCCTGGCAACCAGCCGAGCGCACCTGGGCGATCGCCGATCCCCTCCTATCCGCCTACGCCCGCGAACATGCCCAGCCGTGGGCGCTCCGTCGACGGTCTTTCGCCCGAATCAGCGCAGGGCGCGCGTCTTCGGTCCGGTAGCGGTATCGCGCCGTGGTGTTGGGAACGGCCGACGCCTGAACTGAGGCCGGCCTAACCCGATTCCCCTGCACTTCTCGACGCCCGCCGCCACGCCCAAGATGCACGAGCCAGTTCATTCCTGCAAAAGCGGCATTTTTACCACCAACAGAAAACGCGCCTGAGAGGATTCGAACCTCTGACCTTCGGTTCCGTAGACCGACGCTCTATCCAGCTGAGCTACAGGCGCAAGCCCACCAATACTAGGGTTTTGGGCTCGCCGCCACACGATCTGGTCGGCCATATCACGATTAAGTCGGCGTTTTCTCTCGGGGCAGCGTCTCTGACCATGCATCGGTAATCCGATCGACGCGACCCGCGTGCGGCCCGCTAATGCTGCCCAAAGACAATTATCCTCTGGTACAGTGGAGAATATGGTAGCGGCAGAGAATCGCCTGGCTCGCATCCTTGCGTTGGCATTGGACGGCACCGCTGTGGTGCGCGCCAGTAGGCCCGGGGAGGGCCCGGGCTTCGTTGTCAAAACAAACGCTGGGGGTCAGATTGGGCTGCGGGCTGTGTGGGCGGGTGAGGGTTGGCCGGATGATGTGCGCCGTGCGGCGGCTGGCGTGGCCGACCCGTGGCCGTCGGATGTCGTGCTGCTTGCTCGTCGTCTTTCTCCCGGGGCACTGGAGTGGCTGCGCGCGCGCGGCGCCAACTGGGCCGATGAAGACACACAGTCGCGAATCGCTGGTCCCGGCGGCCTCTTGGTCATCCGCGAACCAGCGGTCCGTGCGCCGAAAAAGGATGCCGCGCGGGGCTTCTCATGGTCTGCATCGTCGCTGTCGATCGCCGAGCTGATCCTCGCCCGCCCCTGTGAGCGACTGCGGGCCGGAGAGCTCGCGCGCGATGGCGGATGGTCCATTGCGCAGGCGGCAAGCGTGCTGGCAATGTTCGATACCCAGGGGTGGACGATCAAGCGCGGTCCGGCGCGAGGCCCGCATGCCTACCGGGAGATCCTCGACGCTGACGCGATGCTCTCGGCCTGGTCGGTTGCCGTTGTCCAGGACGCACGCGATACGCGCATCGCGCACCGAGCCTCACGTGACGTGATGGCCCTGCTCGCAGGCGAGCTACGCGAGGCGCTCGAGGAGAACTCCAGCTGGGCGGTGAGCGGCTGGGCGGGCCTCGAGCTCACCGCGCCATTCACGACGACCGTGCCGAGCGTCCACATCTATGTCGCCGATGAAGACTTTGCCGGTCCGCTCACGGCCGCGATCGGCGCTGCCGGGCTGCGTGAGGTCGACGAGGGTGGACGCGTGATCTTCTGGCGTGCCGATCCTCGCATTCTGCACCTCGCCGAGCGCAGGGACGGGGTGCCGGTCGTGAGCGCCCCGCGGCTGTACGCGGACCTCTCGTCGTTGCAGGCGCGCGGCCAAGACGCGGCCGACCACGTCAAGACCCTGCTGATCGACCCGCTGCACCCCAAAGCAGCAGCCAAGCAGCCGAGCGAGCCGACGGCGGCACGGACATGACCGAAGAGGAGCGCTCGCCCGAAGCACGCGCGCGAGCCGAGAGCGCGCTCCCGATGGCGAGACGACGGAGATACCCGCATCAGCGTTCCACGCGCTGAAGCTGATCGTGGGAGGCATGGCGCGCGGACAGACGATGACGCTCGTGCCCCACGGCCAGGAGCTGAGCACCCAGGAGGCCGCCGACCTACTGAACGTCTCGCGGCCACACCTCGTAAAGCTCCTCGACGAGTGCACACCCATCCCACTCCCGAAGTTGCTTAGAGGAGCCCAGATTGTCCCCTTCCAAGTAGAGCAGTCGTCAAGCGCCAGCTCGCAGGTCAACAGCAGGGACACGAGCAGGCAACCAACGCGTGCTCGCCCTGAGCAAGGCGGATGTTTGGGCCTGGGCCCAGCCTGCGCTTGGTGCTCGGAGGCGCGTCGCTGATTCCGAGTCTCAGCCTAGGAGGTGCTCCACCCGAAAGGTGCTCAGGAGCAAGATCGCTGCTCGTGGCCCGGGCTGGCCGAGCAGTGCGTCGATCCTGTCCCAGTGCGTAGTGACGCATCGGAGCTTCTGCCAGACGGTGTATTTGGCGTCTCCGAGAGCGAACACGTGCGCGGAGTTGTCGATGACCGCCCGGCGCTCAGCGGTAATCACGCCTTGCGCCTCTTGGCGTATGCCGAGGATCGCTGCGTCTTGGGTGAGGATCACCATGCCGCGTCCCGCGATGTCCGCGATCCACCACTCGTCGCCTTGCTGGGGGCGCTGCATCTCGGGGTGTACGTCGTGCTGGAAGTGGGCGGTGACCCCGTGATTGTGTGTGAAGCAGTTGATCGTCTCCGTTACTGCGCGCCCAACCGAGTTCTCGATGTAGAGATCGCGAATCACGCGGCGAGCAGGATCGCCGCGACCACCTCGGCTTCTCGGGCACCTGTGTCGCGTTCGATTTCGTCGTTTGAGTACCCCTCGCGGTTCCTGGCTGTTATTGCATCCAGGCGGACACCGGTCTCGGCGGTGATCGGATGTCCGCCGGCCACCCGGTTGTCCACCACCAATGGGACCGCGCGGGTCTTGAACCACCAGCGTCGGGCGTGTTCGTCCTCGTCGTAGTCGATGTCCTTCGTCCACAGCGCGCTTTCGATGAGCTTCTCGGCGGTCAGCTGTCCACCGCGGGAGGCGTTCAGCAACATCACGCCGTCGTCTGTCTCGGCGAACCGCGTCAGCAACTCGCCGCCGTAGACGTGGAACTGTCTGGTCATGAGAGGGCGCTGCTCTTTGAGCTCTTTCCCGACGTACTCGAGCGCGCGCCGGATCGCTTGAAGTGCGGCGTCTCCGCGGTAAATCGAGAGGGTCCTGAGTTCGAGGAGGTTCAGGAACGAGAGCGCGAGTCCGCCCCGCTCGCCGTCAGCGGGAATGAGCGGCTCGTCGCGTCGAGGCTCGCCCTTATACAGCCGTTCGTGCCCGAAGCTCCAGCGACTCACCGTCTCCGCCCGCCGTCCGATAAGCACGGCAGCCTCGCTGATCGTGTACCTGGGGGTCAACGCCCGTTGCTCGATGCGCTTATCCATCGCATCAGCGTAGCCCACGAGTCGGCCCATCAGGCGGAGCCGTGCTGGTCCTCAGCAGCGAGGCCAAGCTCCTCGCGGTTCAACGCGACGCCGACCTCATTGTCGATCAGGTGTCCGTAGGCGTCGAGGGTGTATGCGGCGGAGTGGTGTGGCCCATACAAACCGCGGGTTTTTGGGACCACATTCGTGACGCGCCTGAGAGGATTCGAACCTCTGACCTTCGGTTCCGTAGAGCGACGGTCATTGCGACTTAATCCCTGCAAATAGACATTTTTTACCTCCTCAGATACCCAAGTAGATACCCATTTGTTAGCGTTTTTTGGCGAGACGGGAGCCCAATCCGCCCCTTCGGTTTAGCCCAAAACGTCCAGCGAAATCTGTAGTTTTTGATCGACATTTTGCGCTAAACTAGGGTTATGCCTGGAGGACGCCCCAACGAGGTCGAGAACATGCTGCTCGACTACATCTATGACCACAAGCCAGATCGGACGCTCGACGTCAGTCTCGACGAGGCGCCGTTTCGGGAGTATGCGCTCGTGCGCGGCAGGGAGTCGTTGAGCTTCTCCACGGCAGTCGAACGACTCGCCGGGAAGAGCATGCTGCACCGCATTCAGCATGGGCGTTATGTAGCCAGTCGCGAGCGTGGTCCCGCGCGCAGTCCGCGCTTGGATGCGTTCGACCCGCTGGCCGAGGCCGTCCTGCGGCGTCTGCAGGGCGACTACTACCTCTCGTGGCACTCGGGGCTGTGGCATTACGGGCTGATCGACCAGCAGTCACGGCGCATCTATGCAGCCGTCAGGCGAGAGAAGCGCCCGGTGCGAATGGGGATGGCCGAGGTCCGGTTCGTGCAGGTCACCGAGCGTAAGTTCTTTGGATGGGAAACCGACGAGGACTTCGAGTGGCCGGTGCGCGTCGCGACCGTCGAGAAGACGCTCGTCGACTCGTTCGACAAACCGAAGCTCGCCGCCCCCGTTCCGGTGATCGCTGACGCGATGCGCGGGGCCTGGCGTGCAGGCAAGCTCGACCCCGATCGATTGGTCGCGACCGTCGAGCGGTTTGGCGGACCCACAGT
>ODAK010008480.1_pt1 | contig 10273 bp, 9 predicted proteins | sample 1539591 | NCBI WGS metagenome assembly ODAK01 (sample SAMEA3539303, study PRJEB22396) | soil metagenome | biome: tundra; feature: field; material: soil | place: USA | collected 2010-05 | depth 0.15 m | reverse complement strand
CCGCCGGTGGCCAGGGTCGCGCCGTCGGGAGCGTAGGCCACCGACCGCACGGGGCCGGTGTGGCCGGCGTATGGCATGATGCCCGGCCCAATCCCCGCCACCGTTTCCCCCTCATGGGCTCGCGCCAATCCGCACATCGTCCGATGGCGCAAGAGCCACCATCGTCAGACTAAGTGGGTGACACCGTAAGTTCGTCGGGGTCAGGGTTCGGTGGCAACTGTATGCCGGCACAGCCGTGTAGCGTTCACCTGTGTTCCGCGCCGGACCTGGGCCTGGCTGGCGTCCGTCGCCATCTCAATGGGCCGCGCGGAACACAGTCCGGCCGCCGTCGCCGGTCACCTGCACGCCCCCAGGCGGCCGGACCCGTCAGGGCATCTACGGGCTTCATGTCCTGGCGTCAGCTCGCTGCCGGGCCAGGGTGGCCGGGGTCAGGCCCGCAAGGGCACGGCATTCCCGGGTCAGGTGCGCCTGGTCGGCGTAGCCGGCCTGGGCCGCGAGAGCGGCCAGGTCGTGAGCGGACTGGCCGGCCGGCAGGCCGACGTCGATCCGGGAGACGAACCGGCGGAAACGCAGCACCCGCTGCAGGGTCTTTGGCCCATAGCCGACGGCCGCGTGGCAGCGGCGGCGCAGTTGCCGCATGCTCAGCCCGATTTCTGCCGCGACGTCTTCGGCACGCGCCCGCGGGTCGGCCAGCAGGACCGCGGCCTGGGTGGCGGCCGGGTCGGGGTCGCCGTCGGCGACGAGGGCGGCGGCCAGTTCCAGCGCGCGGATCGCGGCGGTAGCCGGGTCCAGCGTTCCCGGCAGCCGCCGTGCGTCGCGGCGGTGCAGGTCCTCCAGGTCGACGCGCTGGTCGCGGAGCGCGCTCAGCGGGACGCCGAGCGCCGGGCCGCCCGCCTCGGGCCGGAAACGGACGCCGAGGACGACCGTTCCCGTATTCATCACGGTGCTGGCCGGTCCGGTGTCCGGGCCGGCCACGAACGCTCCCCGGCCCTGCTCCCAGATCAGGTCGCTGCACGCGTCGGGCAGCACCAGGGCGACCCGGTCCCGGCCGGCGCCCGGGGTGACCTGGGCCCACACGCACGCGATGGCGTGCCGCAGGCCGGACGGGGCCGGCCATTCCGTATAGCCGGGCGGCAGGTCACGTACGCGGACAGGCTGGTAGGCCACCCAGTCAGGATGCCACGGCGGTGGCCGTTTCGTTCAATACGGGACGGCCCGGCCGTGCTGTGATGGCCTGATGAACGCTCCTGACTTTGATGCCGCGGCCACCTTCATCGCCGCGAACGCGAGGGTCCTCGACCGGCGCCGGTTCCAGCGGCTGTTCGGCGACGGCGCCGCCCAGCCGGTGCGGGACGCGGTGGCCGCCTACCGCAACGACGACGGCGGGTTCGGGCACGCCCTCGAGCCCGACTGCCGCGCCCCCGGCAGCCAGCCGCTGGCCGTCGAGATGGCGTTTCGGATCATGGACGAGGCCGACGCGTGGGACGACGCCCTGGTCCGGGGTGCGTGTGACTGGCTGGAGGCGGTCGCCCCGGCCGGGAGCGGGGCGGCCTTCGTGGAAACGGCGCTGTCCGGCTGGCCGCACGCGCCATGGTGGCAGCCCGAGGAGGGCCATCCGGCTTCGGTAACCGCCACCGGTCTGATCGCGGGCAGGCTGCACGCCCGGGACGTCCGCCATCCCTGGCTCGACCGGGCCACCGAGGTGATGTGGACCAGGATCGACCGCCTCGCCAGATCGGGCGGCGGCGAGCTACCCGACGGCCCGGGCGGCGGCTACGAGATGTTCGGTGTGCTCGGCTTCCTGCAGCACGTGCCCGACCGGGACCGGGCGAGGGAGGCGTTCGGCCGGGTCGGCCCGCTGATCCTCGGCCGGCATATGGTGGCCCTCGATCCGGGGACACCCGGCGAGGTGCATTTCCCGCTGGACTTCGCGCCTGAGCCGGATTCGCTGGCCCGCGAGCTGTTCGACGAGGCGACCATTAAGGGGCACCTGGACCACCTTGCCCAGGCCCAGCGCGAGGACGGCGGCTGGATGTTCAACTGGCTGGCCTGGTCGCCGGCCGCGGAACGGGACTGGCGCGGCTTCCTCACCGTTGATGCGCTGCGCGTCCTGCGCGCCAACGGCCGCTGGGGATAGCGGGTATTGACCCGTCGGGCCGGGGCCTGGTGGGGTTGGGGTATGGCTGGGCCGACGGTGTTTGTCGGGCGTGCCCAGATCGGCGCCGAGCTGTACATCAGCCCGAAGACCGCCAGCGTGCACGTCACCAGCATCCTGCGCAAGCTGGGGGTCTCCGGCCGCGCCCAGGCCGCCGCGCCGGCCGAGCGGGCCGGGCTGCTGTCAGCCGGCCAGCCCTAAGTGGGTGACACCGTAAGTTCGTCGGGGTCAGGCGGCTGCCGGCAGGTCGGCTTGCTGCTGGGCGGGTTGCTCATGTTCGCTGAGGCGGCGGAGCAGGGCGGTGAGGTCGCTGGCGGTGAATTCCCAGTTGAACGGCTTGGCGGTCTGGTTGTAGCGGTCAACGAACGCTGTCAGGGTGCCGGCGAGTTCGTCCATGCTGGCGAAGTCGTTGGGCGTGACGACTTTCTTCTGGATGATGGAGAAGAAAATCTCCACCTGGTTCAGCCATGAGGCATGGACCGGGGTGTGGATCATGATCGCGTTCGGGTGCGCCTTGCGCAGCCGGTCGATGGCGGCCTGGCCGCGGTGGTCCGATCCGTTGTTCACGATGACGAACACCCGGCCGGCGTTCTTGTAGGGCGGCTGGGCCATGACCCGGCCGATCAGGTCCATGAACGGGGCGATACCGGTTGTTCTGGGGCTGGATGCGAACACCTTGCCGGTGCGGACGTCGAGCGCGGCGAGCAGCGCGAGGGCGCCGTGCCGCACGTATTCATGCTCGACGCGCATGGGCCTGCCGCGCGCCGGCGGGCTGGTTAGGTGGCGGCGCCCGCGGGCCTGGATGGATGGCTTGGCGTCCACTGACAGGATCCGGTCGCCCGGCCGCAGCCGCTTGCCCTGGTAAAACCCCTGGTAAAGGTCCAGGACTACCTTCGCCTTGGCCTCGAAGTCCGGGTCGCGGGGGTAGATCCAGGACCGGTACTGCCAGGGCTTGACCGGGTGCTCGGCCAGGATCCGCAGGATTGACGACACCGAGACGGGGCCGGTCAGGCCCTGCGCGGTCAGCTCGGCGGCCAGTTCCGGGCCGCTCCACCGGGACAGCGGCACCCCGGTGGCAGCCGGGAGCTGGCAGGCCAGCGCGACCACCGCAGCCCGGTCCGCCTCGCTGATCCGCCGCGGCCGCCCCGCCCGGGGCAGGTCCTTCAGGCCCTCCAGGCCGCGGGCGGCGAACCGGCCCCGCCACTTGCGTGCCGTGTCCACGCTGACACGCAGGTCACGGGCGATCCGGGCGTTATCCCGGCCGCGGGCGGCAACCAGCACGATCTGCGCCCGCAGCCGGTTCCGGTACGGCGTCTTCGCACCGCAGGTGCGTTTCTTCAGGGTCTTACGCTCGCCGGCGGTCAGCGCGACCGGCACCGCGCCAGGCGGCGGCATGGCAGCTCCGGGCAGATTACAGCGGTGTAATCCGCTCCCCGGCATGCGATCATAACCAGCGCGGACGCCGCCAGGCGGCACAATGAGGCACATGCCCGCCATCCCGGAATCGACCCGCGGCTCGATCATCCTGCGGCTGCTGGATCACGCCGAGAAGAACTGGCCCCAACTGAAGAAAGTACAGGCCAGATACCACGGCAGCTTCGCCTACATCACCGGCGTCCTGCCCGGCGGGGAGCAGATCCCGCTGTTCCGGCTGCGCTACGGCGGCTCCGCCCACTCCTTCGGCTTCGCCATCTACTCCGCCGCCCGCGGCCGCTACGAAGACGCTGTCCTGCGCACCGGCTTCCCGGCCGGTACCCCGCAAGAAGCCCTCGATACCGCCTGCACCGTCCACCTCACCGGGCTCGGGCACGAACCCGCTCCCTGACCCCCGACGAACTTACGGTGTCACCCACTAAGCCGCTGGAACCTGGCTCCCCATGAGAACCCGATGCCAGGAATCAGCACCGTCGGAGCTGACGGCAATCCAGGTGCCTTGCTATCACCCAAGCTCGTAACCGCCGCGGTATGTCCGTCCGGTGAAGTGACTGCGGCAGGCATAGTGCAGCTGAGCTGCATGATCATGCCGAATGCGCGCCAAAGCAAGGACACAGCATGGCGTTCCAGCAGGTCAAGCAAGTTCTGGCGATGGTCTTGAAAACCGCTAGGGCGCTTGCTGGCAGCAGAGCACGTATCGCATCGGGTTTGTCACGCTCGTCAACGAAGACCACCATCACGTACGCCCGAATGTCATCAAGGGACGATCCGTGATGCTGTGTGATAGCGATCGCCGTTCATGATGCCCACCGCGACGGGTGCGGTCAGACGATCTTGAAACCCATCCAGATACAGTCCTGACCTTGCACTTCAGGTGGAGCTAGTGATGCCCGGTTCTGCTGCCATCCTGTCAAAGGCCCGGTCGCTGGGATCAGGCCTCTCATCTGCTACTTCCTGGTCGGGGTGGCCTCACATGAACCTGCGACCTCTGGATTATGAGGGCGGGAGTCTCAACGCGGGAGAGGCCACGACAGGGAGAGGAAGCGTTCAATCCAGGACTGCCAACGCCCCTACACAGTCGCGTCCTCTGCCGATCCTGCCCGGCGCGTGCCAGGCTGCGGGGTCCGGTCCCGCCAACGAACGGCCAACAAATGATCAATGGCGTGATCACCCGATCGGGTGATCACGCCATCTACCTGCTACTACGTGGTCGGGGTGGCCGGATTTGAACCGGCGGCCTCTTCGTCCCGAAAACAGGTCCTAAATCAATACTCTGACCAGCAGGCATCCTATTCAGGCTACCGGTATGGCATGCATGTATTCTTCGTCGGGTTATTGAACTGGCTTCCAGCGGGTGGGGACAGCGTGATTTTCGGGCCCATAAAGTGGCTCTAGCCACCCCAGGCGGCAAACGCAGCCCAGTACTGCGGCGCGGCGTACGGGGGGACCTCGTTGTTACCGCAAGGAATGCAGTCGGGCTCTGTTCCAGGTCGGCCGAAAAGGTCGGAAAGCGGCGGGTACGCCTGGATGAAGCTGTCGACCTGATCGGCGGTGAGCTGGCGGAGCCAGGTTCTGGCACGTCTGAGGGCCGCGACCGGCCCGAGTGGCTTCCCAGTGTTGCCGCTGGGGTCGAGTAGTTCGTAGAGGCGCGCCATTAGTAGTGCTGTTGCCCGGTCTTCGACCTGCCACAGACTTACGATTGCGCAGGCTGCGCCGGCTTGGAGGAATCCAGCCGGTAGCCCGGTGAATTCGTCGAGGACGTCGGCCATGGAGTAGTGCCCTGACTGGCACGCACTGGCAACGACCACGCGGCATCCATCCAGGCGTCCGTCAATAAGGTCGTCTATGGTCAGTTCGGTGCCGTTGGCGAGCTGGAGCCTGCCGCCGGATGAGCCGCCAAGCGTGCTGCCGCCGTGGCAACCGAGGTGAAGATGAGATGCCTGTCCGACGTACTGGAGCAGCCAGCTGCGGGTTGCCTGCGGCCCAACCGCGCAGCTGGCCGGAAAGCGGGGTTCGAACAAGCTGCGGATGGCAGCGAGTTCGGCCTGGCTGCCGGGCAGAGGGCGTAGTGAGCTCTCCGGGTCGGCCACACCGACGAGGTGCTGGTGCCGAGGCGCGGACGCCCGTTTCGCACAGGCTGCGAAAACTGCGGCTGAGGGGGCAATGTGTATTTCGCCGATGTCGTCGAGGACCTGTCCCGTGCCAGCCGACATTGGTATCGCGTGCAGCGGTACAAGGCCAAGGAGGCCGGTCGGTATGACGATCGCGCGGTTACGGGGATCGCGCGCGAGGACGTCGGCGATCGCCCCGGCGAGCGGTTGTATCTCCGCAAGCCGCGCCAACGCGGCCGGGAGCAAGTTGATCCGGCGCAGCGTGCTGACTTCCTGCGCAAGGAGAAGCCCCGGAGCGTGGGTGTCGTAATCCAAGAACACTAGCCGCACGACGTCGACGCTGGTGACCTCCGGTATGGCCACTGCATCTACGGCCGGGACGCCAGGTCCGCCGGGTGAGACCGTCAGCGCGTAGCTTCCAGCGGGGGCGCTGACGAGATAGATCACCGGACAACCTTGCCCTGCCTGACGGATGTCGGCCACGCTCATTGGCTGCAGGAACCGCTCAAATCCTGGTACGTCCCGGATCTGTTGCAGGACGAGCCGAACGCCGTGCTCAGCGGTGGTGATTTGGCGCTGGCCGGTGTCGGTTTGAGCGCCTGTCCGGTCGAGGTTTGTGAGGGTGGCACGGTATTGGGCGAGTGCCATTTGGTATCGGTCTACGAGCTGGGGGTCGACGCTGGTGAGCCGGTCGAGGTCGGCTGTCTCTCGTGCGACGGTGACTGAGAGCTGACGTGCCCGGCCATTCTCGATTGCCTCGACTGCTTGTTCTGGCCGTCCGGCCCGGGCCAGGGCGTATGTGGCCCACCTGGCCAGGTTCGGCTGTTGTGCCATGACGCTCCGGCGTCCCTGCGCAGAGGCCTGTGCGTCGTAGAGGGTGCCGAACGCGGTGAGCATGCCGATGTAGGTGTCCGCAGCGGCGTGCCAGTCGCCGAGCTGGCCATAGGAATCGGCAAGTTCTCCGCCGAGGTTTAGGTACAGCGCGGGCGCTAGTTCTGGTGTTAGCAGCTGGAGCGCTTCACGTCGTGGCGCCACCGCCCTCGCTGAGAGTTTCCCGTGGCGGGTTTCTTCGATCCGGCCGAGATTCCAGAGCGCCCGCGCTCCTGTGAGGGGGTCGGAGGGAGGGTCGATGACGTGCAGGGCGGCCTGCACTGCTATCTCCGCGCCATCCGCGTCGGCGGGATCGGACACCAGGAGGACGTCGGCGAGATTGTTCTGAAGCGTCGCCCATAGCTGCAGGTGATCTTCCGGAAGCAGGTGTGCTAGGGCTTGCCGGTAGCACTCCGCGGCGTCGAGCAGGTCATTGCCCGTTGCTCTGCGGCGGTACACCAGCCCAAGGTCTTGCTGCGAGTAGGCCCAGTCGACCGGATCGGCTACGGGGGAACGCTCCTCCAGCCCGGCGTGTAGGTGTTCGATGGCGTGGCCGAGGTCTTCGGCGCTGGCACCACCGGGGCGTTCGGACAGCAAAAGGCCGTAGTTCGTCTGGTTGATCGCCCACACCCTTGGGGCCGCTGCCCGGTCTGTGACGGCGCAGGCGCGGTCGAGGAGATCCCGGGCGGTCTCCCAGTTCTCGGTGGAATCGCCGGTGATCCTGCTGTGGTAGGCGGCGGCAAGGTTGCCTGCCCATGCCGGCCATCTCGGATCGTTGTCCGGGATGAGGCTCAATGCGCGCATCAAGAGCCCGATGACTTCCTCGATTCTCTGGCCATCCGGAACGAGAACAGAGAGCAGCCTGGCCGCGAGATCAGCACTCAATGGCGACTCCAGGTCATCCCGCTCTACGATGACTGCCATTCCCAGGGCCTCGCGTGCCTGGGGGATCCCGGCCGGGCCAGGATTTGCTTCGGCCGAAGCGAGCAGTTGCTCCAGGCGCAGGTTCACCCTCTGGCCAAACCGTTCTAGGGCTCCGAGATACTTGGCGGCGACCTGGGTGACGGGCCTGCCGTCAGCCAGGCCTTCGACAAGATGAAGCCGGGCCTGCAAGGCGTCGCCGCTTCCTCCCGTCCCGCCTGCGTCCAGCTCACGAGTGACGATCCGGTGCGCTGCAGCGCTCCCGAGCTCTGGATGTTCCTGAAGATAACCTGGGAGATCACCGGGCGAGGTTCGCCAGAGCTGGTGCAACGCCAACGTCGCGCGGCGTTCCGGCTCACTGTCGCGGACTAGCTGGAGAAACGTACGATACCCGCCCGCCAGAGTTGCGCCGCAGTCATAGAGTTCGCGGTCCGCACCGTCAGGATCAGCGGCGTCTGCGGCCAGGTCACGTATGAGCACCAGCGGCAGCAGCCGCCTCGGCAACGGGATCATGGGCCCGGCGATATCTTCAGTGATGGAGCGAAGGGCCGCCTGCGCCTCACGGGCCAATTCTCGGCCGGACGGCGGTGATGGTTCCGCCAGCTCGTCCGACGAGACTGCAAGCAACAACGGAAGCTCACTATCTGGACGGATGAGTAGCATAGGAGCTTCGATTGTCTCCTCGGCGCCGCACGCCGGGCACGCCACAGCCACCAGGCCAGGGCCAAGCTGCGTGATCACATCGGGGCGCTCGCGAACGTGGAGGATCCGCCAGACCGGCATTTCCTGGCTGCCCCCACAGTCCGGGCATCGCCACCGGTAGACGCTCATGCGTGACACCGTCGTGCTGCTAGTTTGCATGGGCACCCCCGTCTAGGCCAATGCTCAGCCCCTAAGACGATAGCCATAAGCCACGACACTCAGGGCGAGCCCGAACCATCGGCCACCCGTCACACCGTAGGGATAGGGGAGAATCCTCACATGCCTGACCTTGATCTCATCCGAGAGCGGATCGCCGATCTGGATGGCCAGCAGGCGGTACTGGCGTTGCGGCTCGTTGTCGAACACGAGCGCCTGCCCGTACCCACCGATGATTGGGACAGCGCCAAGGATCATCTCCGTGACGCGATCACAGCCTCCGGTTTCGACGCCTATATGCCGCTCCCTGGTGCCCCGAGCTCCGACGGAGACCTTGCTCGCGTGGCCCTCCAATATTACGCCGCCTCCGGCCATAGCTCGGCAGAGGTCATCGACCAGGCCATTACCTACGTGATCGGACCGGCCGAGCGCTTCGACGTGGCGACACTGGCTCTGGGCGCACTCGTCCTAGCCATTCTCCAGACCGAGCTCGAACTCAAGCGCGACACTCGCGGGCACTGGTATTTCCGGCTGCACAAGAAAGCCGCAAGCGACTCCGTCCTAGGCCAGTTCATAACAACGTTTATCGGGCATTTCACAAATACAGGCAAGTAGGCTCTGTTGTCGCTGTTATCCGGCCAGTCGCGGTGACGCTGGTGTGGAAATCGCATCCCGGGACCGCATGATCGAAGTCATCGTCAGCGAGACGCTGAGCGCTGCCGCCGGTGACGACGAGGCTCCCGACCCAGACGACCCGGTAACCGGCCAGGCGCAGTTGCCCCGATAGGCCAGCGCGCGGCGGAACGCCGTCGGCACGCCACGGCGCAATCAGCGCTTGGGCGCCCGCTGAGAGTCCTTACCTCGCTGACGGCCGCCAGCTAGGGAATCCCGTTGGGCTGTCCGGCAGGGCTGGCGAGCAAGAAGCGGTCCTGGAGCCGCAGCCTCATGCCGTGCCTGACCTGAGCATCATCACGATGACGGGAATGCAGCGCGAGAGTTGCGAGGTGAAGGGGGCCGTCAGTCTCAAGCATCGGGTCGCCGACCTGTTCAACGAACCTGCAGACGCGCCATCCTGGCGTGCCATCGAGGGCCAATCCGTGCGGGTGAGTGCCGGTCAGTCACGTCCAGAACGACGGTCGAATGACGGTCAAGCGATCTTGGAACTCATTCGTATCGCCCCAGATCTTCGCTCTGACCTGGCACTTTGTGTGGAGCTATGGGGATTCGAACCCCAGACCTCTTGCATGCCATGCAAGCGCTCTACCAACTGAGCTATAGCCCCTTGGCTGCCACACACGTCGACCCGTCCGCAGCGCCACGCCAGTGTACAAGACCCGCGGCGGTTACCGGTCGTCGCTCAGCACCGGCTCGGGAAGGGTTCCGGCGTTGTGCTCGAGCAGGCGCCAGCGATCGCGGCGGCGGCCGAGGACCGACCATGCGCAGTTCGCCAGCGGCCCGACCGCGCTCCACAAGTCTTCTGGCAGGCCAAGCAGCCGCGCTGCGCCGAGCCGGATGGCCGCGCCATGACTGACCACGACCGCGAGCGACCCGGGCTCAAGGCTTTCGGCGATCCGCTCCAGGGCCGCGCCCGCTCGTTCCGCGACCGCCGCCGACGACTCCCCGTCCGGGGCCAGCCACTGCGCGTGCTCGGTCGGATAGCGCGCCCTGATCTCAGCGTCTGTCAGCCCCTCCCAGGCGCCTCCGTGGCGCTCCCGCAAGTCCTTGTCGGTCGTCACGGTGAGCCCGGTAAGCCGGGCGAGCGGCGCCGCGGTGGCCAGCGCGCGCCCGAGGTCGGAGGAGATGATCACATCGGGCCGTAGCGCGGCGAGCAGCCGGGCCGCCCTTTCCGCCTGCTGGTGCCCTACGGCATCCAGCGGGATGTCGCTCTGGCCCTGGAAGCGGCCCTCCACGTTCCACTGCGTCT
>ODAK010008479.1_pt1 | contig 10274 bp, 6 predicted proteins | sample 1539591 | NCBI WGS metagenome assembly ODAK01 (sample SAMEA3539303, study PRJEB22396) | soil metagenome | biome: tundra; feature: field; material: soil | place: USA | collected 2010-05 | depth 0.15 m | reverse complement strand
CGCAGCGACCATCCCAGCCGCCCCAGCGCGATGACTTGTTGTTTCTTTTGCTCTTTCAAGACGTTGCTCACATCGACGCAGGGTACTCGCCCTCGCGTCTGAGTTAACGTCCTGGTTTAGCGGTTTATCGTTGGCCGGTTTTGAAGTGACCCTCTATGGCCGGATTTGGGTGACCCCCGAGGATCCGAAACAACACCCTAAGCATCGAGCCGTGCCGACTGACTGCTGCTCCGTTGCCATTCCGCGAAGTCCACAAGCCGTTTCAGTTTGACCGTGTCATCGCAATCTCGATCGCGCGATCCCCCGAGGTAGCCTCCTCATTAAGGCTTCCCTCTCCAACTGTCAGCCGAACCTTCACCACGGGCGTTGGAGTATCGTGAACTTCAAAAGTCAGTTGATCGTGAGTTCACCTTTAATGATGGACAGTAACCAAAGCGACTGGCGATGTGGACGTCCCAACGGTCATCCGAACCTGAGCATCGCCATCTGGAATTGCAGGCACATGAACGTTCACCTGGTATAAGCCGGCCTGGACGATGCCGGCGAAATCGACAGCACACTGGACGCCATTCATAAAGAAAGTAATGGGTGAGGAGATCTTTGCGGACTCTCTAATTACCTGGCCTTCCGCATAGGTCGGATTTGTGGGGCCGAGGCCGGTAACGTAAAACGCAAGGATATCACCAGACTTGGCGGGCCGCGACGGAATCGATGTTCCGAAGACACCGGGGTTGCCGGCGACGGACCCGTCTGAAAATTGGGCGATGGCATAGGCACCGCCCGCTTGATAGAATTTGAAAAACACGGGCGCTACAGATGCCATCTGGATGTTGAGAGTATTGCTTGATCCGTAACCGCTAACAACCTGCACACCTACGGGAGTGCCCAATTGGCCGCTCGGCATAATCGCATTGATCTGGGTCGGGCTGACATAATAAATGTACGCGAACCTGCCTCCGACAGTCAGTGAAGCGCCATTAAGTTTTGTCGGGAGTTGCCCGGCAACGAAATCATTGACGCCCCAGGTCTGTGCCGAGGGAGCTAGATTCTTGCCATAAACGGAGAAAAAGGCTCCGGGCGCAAAGCCCGCTGCACCCGCGATATTCAGAACGCCGGATTGTGCATTGATAGCCGGGACGTTCGCGCAACCAGCATTAGTGACACTGATGGTAGTAGTTTGGGCGACGGTCTGAAACCCGGTTCCATAATCGGCTGATAAGTAGATGATGGAACCATTGGTGATCGTTTTCGAGGTTCCAGCGGAGCCGGAACTCGCATTCCCTTGGACAACAAACTGGCCGTTTGGGGAGTTTACGTTAATTCGGATCTGCCGAGCGGTAGGGGCGTTGAATTTTAGACTGACAGACGCCACGGAGGTCCCATCGCACAATTGTATGGGATTGGGACTTGCAACAATAGTGGCGGCGGGCGGCGTTGGACGGCTATCTTCGAGATACGGAACCAGGTAGGGATACACAATGGAGAATCGGCCGGCACCGACGACCAAGGGGGAAACGCTGCAAATGTCGTTAACGGTCGGACCATGCGACACCACCGCCGACAATACTCCAGGTGATGAGAAGAAAGGCCCTCCCGAAGAACCGTGGTACTGAACACCAAGCGTCATCCGGACGTTGTAGTAGTAAGCGCTCGGGTACATCGCTGGGTCGACAAAATCGCCGTCGGGCGCCCGGAATCCGAACGAAATGGTCGCGGGTAGAGCGCCTTGATCGTAGTATCCAGGATAGCCGATACCAGTTTGTTGTGCGTTAAGGGATACTGTGGCCGGGTCCCAGGCGGAGAACGATATGGCTGCTCCTTGAGGTAGTCCATCAAGACGGACAAATCCAAAATCGCCAGACTGCGGGGGAGGCAGCCATACCAACAAGTCGGAACCAAACACCGGAGCCGGCCCGGCAGTGGGTATAGGTCCGTTACAGTAAGGCGTCTTATAGTTCCAGAAGAACTCCGTATAGAGTGCTTCCGTCTGGTTGGTTATGCAATGCGAAGCTGTTAGCAGGTAGGGGATATTTGAGTGATTTCGCGTTGCCATCAGTGTGCCGGAGCATGTCTCTTGACCTTGAGGTGTCGGAATGACAAGATAGACGGTCGATTCGGCCGAGTTCGTCCATTGGGTATAACAGCTAGCATCGACGTAACACCCTCCAATGGCTTGAGGTTGGGCGGCCTCCGCGCGTTTGGTTCGAAAATCCTCGCCAAAATGGCCGACTTCAACAAGCCGAAAGGGCGCATCCTGTTCCGATGAGTCCGGACCTACCGTGTACGCTAGAAGCAATCGTTCTGAGAACACGATCGGCGTCCAAACGTCCGTGTCGGAAGCAGTAAAGACCCGCGGAGGCACGATTTCGATCTGAGATTCCGATTGCCCCGAGGAAACTCCCAGAATGCCACCGGGTTTGGCGGTCGTTTTCAAATGTAAGCGCAGACCTGCGCTTCCCGGCACGCGAACCGCGAGGAGCCAGGTTCGACTGCCGTCGGTGTTGTGGTGCCAGGAGCCGTCTAGCGTCAGGGTGGGGTCGACAGCCAGATTGACGCCGACCAGTGGGTTCTTTCTGCTGCTGATCGCGGACCGCGATTGGCTGGGCTTGGACAGCCGAATCTCGGGAATGTCGAAACCAACGAGATTCGCGTTGAGCGGAGAGCCACTAACCCGTTCGGGGGTGTTCAGAACATACGGGCGCATCGGATCTTGTCCTTGCACAGACAGAGGCAAAAGGAATGGAACTAGAAACAGAAGAATTCGGTAGGCCAACTGGTGGTTGTGCCATTTGGATTCAAAGTGATCCCAAGCGGCGGTAGAACCGGTGGGTCGAGGGTGTAGTGTGAGTGTCCCAAGGCCTGTGCTGGTGAGGTTCACTAGCGATTCCTCCTGAACGGGGCCGACAGTGCCGGAGTGATTTCAAACCAGAATCACTCGTTGATGTCTAACGTAGAACGAAGTATACATCAAATGGCTTTTCCTGGGAAACTATTTCTGCAATTTCTTACAGACCCGTGGTAATCGCCTGTTGGGCGGCAGCCAGTCCTTGTTCGAAGTAGTGCATCGACCCAAACAATGCGGGGGGCTTCCCCTGATAGCCTCTCCCGGTCATCCTTGAGAAAACTATGACGGCTGCGCAGCCCTTTAGCATTGCCGGCACTCATCGAGTTCTGCAAGCGGGTCTTCCAGCGCTGCCTGGATGACGCGCCGACCGGAACTTGAGCGGCGCGATGCCGACTTGCCGTCCCCTACCCGGCCGGCTTCCCCGAACGGCGTTGTCGGGGAGTGCGCCGGCGACCGTGCAGTTCCACGGGTCGGCGACACGTCCAGGGTGAAGTCGGAGAAGCTGCGGTGTTGCGTGCGACTTGCCGCAAGAACGTTATACACTGTCTATTCCTGACCGTTCCTGCCTAAACCCGATCTCGACGTCAGGCGGCCTTTTCGCCTTTTTATTGAACACCACCATCGATCGATACCGATTAGTACGATGAGGAGTGACTGGCATGATGATGACGGTGATGAATGGCCAAAACCGCCTTGTTGCCGGCAAGCAGACACTCCAAGCTGCCAACGGTACCCCCGAGACGGATAAATCATATCCAACCCGTCGCCGGAACGCATCCGAAGTTGGTTCAAACCGCTTGTGTTAATCACTTCTTCCACAATTCCGCTTGACAAGCCGTTTGGGCGCGTCGGATCGCGTCTGGATCCAATCCTGAAGCGTAGTTTGGGTTTTGGAAGACGCTGTGGCCGCGCAGCCGCTCACAGCTTTCCTTCAACGCGGCGCGCCAGCCGACTGGCCACAACCGCACACCGACATCATCCACCGTGACAATCGCGTCAGCTTCCGGTGATAGCGCCACCGAACGAAAAATGAATGGAACGGCGTAATTCTCCTTAGACTCTATCTCTGAATTCTCTCCTGTTGGATATGTTCCGATGCTGATATCGACGCCACCGCCTAGGCCGGTACTGCCGGTGGTCAGGGCTAAAATCCGCTCCGATTTATCGTCGACTGCGATCCACTGGGCAAATAGTCCGTTGCAACAAGTATTGACAGGCTTCACTTCGTGACCGCTCATCGTCCACCGACGTACAATATTGCCCGGCTCAATGGTGACAAAGCCTTTGCCATCGGGCCGGAACGCCAGGTTGACCACCATTTGACCGAGTTGCAGCGGAGGGCTGCTATCCGCAGTCCCATCCAGATGCCAGAAGCGCAAGCTCTTCCCAAACACTGTTGCTAGCCGGTCGCCGGACGCGGTAAAGGCCATCGGAGCGGTAGGATACCCTATTGCCTCCTTACCCTGCACATCCTTACCATGGATATCCATGCGGTGGATGATTGCATGGCGTCGCCTGCTAGCCAGATCCCAAAGAATTACTTCCTGATTGGAATGCTGTGTCGCAAGCGTCTTTCCGTCCGGACTGAAAACCACAGAGGCACCCGGGTTACCCCAGCTTGGCTCGGCAAGTTCCCAATTGGGGCCCGTCGGGGGCGTCAAGTCACCGAGGATCTTTCCCGCGGCATCAAAAAGACGGATCCGGCCATCGCTTCCCCCGCCTGCGATCATCGATCCCTGGCGATTTGCCGCCAGGATTTTCAGGTTTCCCCCTTGCGCGTGATCTGAGCGGCTGACAAAATCCGTCTCGGGATGCCAGAAGAGCAAATCTCCCGATTCCGTTCCGGCCACTAATGCTTGTCCCTTTATGAAAGCTGCGCCGACAACCGGATTGCCAGGATCGGCCACAAATGGAATGAGCGCACGAATGTCGCGCCCGCCCGCGAGGCGAGTCGTGTCAATAAGAATGGTGCCGGCATATCCCGTGGCCGCCAAATGGAGGCCGTCCGGAAAAAACTCGAGCGAGTGGACAGGCCCACTAAATCCACGAAAGGCTGGACCGATCTCCGCGCCGGTCAAGTCCAAAAGACGGACCTCGCCATAGTCTGTCGCGGCGGCAATTATATCGGAATTCGGACTAAACGTTACGGCATCGACGGGATCATGAAAATAGTACGGTTCGTTACCTTTTCCTGTTTGGTCGAGGATGCGCAGCGAACCATTCTTTGCCCCAGCGGCCACCAGGAGTTTGTCCTTGCGTATCGCCATGGCAATGCTAAGAATGGGACTTCGAGGGTCTAAGAGCGTCTTGAGTATGAGGACCGGCGTCCCGTTATCCAACCGCCAAAGTCTCGAACTTCCGTCTTGTCCGCCCGTTGCCACCACCGTTTCATTATTCAGCCCTCTCAAGGCGGCAACAGCATTCACCGAACCAGGCTGGGGGTGCCTTTGTGCGGCGAGTACAAATGCTGGAAGTGGGATCTGGCGGAAGCGCGGAAAAAGCGTGCTGGCCGGCTCGATCGCGTCGTCCGCGGGAATCTTTGCCACCAACTGTCCATTAGGCGTCCAAACCCGTAATGTTCCATCGTTATGACCGCTTAGAACATAGTTCCCGTCAGGCGTAAACGCAACCGACTTCACCTGGCTGAGGTCTCGCGTCCAGGTTCCACGGAACGCATCCGACGGCGGTTGCTGCCGCCGGTCCCATACGGTCAGAGTGGCGCCTCCGACGGCGAGAAGATTTCCGTCAGGACTAAATGCAAGAGCAGCTCTGTCCCATGGGCCCAGGGCCCATGGGACAGGTCGCGACAGTGAGCCGGTGAATGTTAGTTTCCGGTCCCAGAATTCCACAATCTCCTGCAGGTCGCGGCCACCGGGGATCACACGGCAGGTTGCGACGGTCGAGCCATCCGGACTGATCGCGGATGCCCTCATGTTCTCTCTCTCGACCCTGTTGCTCTCCAAGGACTCGAGCGCGGCAGTGGATAATGCCGATTCCACGCTTGGCAGCACGCTCTTCCGCGTCTCCATGCTATCGGCTGCGGCGGCAATGGCGTAGAGCAGCGCATTCAGGGGTCTTAAAGGAAGCCAGATCTTGACAATGGCCGCTTTGCGTTCCAGGTCTGCCAGGACGTGCTGATCATTGGCCCTGGAATAAGCAAAATAAAGTACCACAGTGAGGACGCTGATCAGGACCCCAGCCGCCGCAGCGGCGGATTGCAGAATTCGGCGGACACTCCCTTCTTTGACCCGTTTACGCCGGCTGGACGGCAGCAATTGCTCTTCGCGCACGCTTAGCGCGCGCATGCCGGCGATGCCACGTTCGACGACTACTAGCGAGGCTGCGTCGAGTGCGTTCTCATCGCTCTCGTCCCAATCGTCTACGCGGCTTTCCACAATCCGGCGGGCGCGTTGGCCAGGCTTGTCCGAGTGATCGCAACGATCCCTAACGAGTGGTGTCAGCGTGTCGTGGCAAAGGCGTGTTGCGAGGCGCTCATCGTCTCTGGAAGGATCACTTAGCAGAAATAGCTTCTGCATCTCCTGGACGACTGTCGGAATTTCGGCGGCTCTATGCTGGTAAGTGGTCAGCAGTTCTTCGCGGCTACGCTCCTTGGCCGTTAGCAAAGGCGTCGTGTGAAACGAAAGCACATCCAACGCCAGCCCGGAATCCACCCATTCGGGGTGGTTCGATCTAAGCGTTGCCAACTGCTGGTCCAAGAAATCGCCCAGCAGGACGCCTTCCTTTTTCAGAGTCTGGTACAGGTCCCGCGTCATCAAAGGCGCGCCGCGGGAAAGCGCGGTAGCCTTCCGCCACATCTTGGTTAGCAATATCTGGAGGGTTGGGGCAATCGGGGAATCCCGATCCTCCAGCAGATCGTCCGCGATGATAGACGCGAGCCCGGGCTCGATCGTCAAGCCGTAGAACTGCCGCAAGCGATCGGTCAGCGTAAGGCCGTTGATGGCCTCCAGCACCGCCTCGCGATCCAGTCCCTCCAGAAACACTTTGGTGTATGATAGACCGCCCACCTCAATTTCTTTCTGAATTTCCGGGAACCATTCCTTGCGGAAGGACAGCACCAACCTGCCGCGCAGCGGAACCGTCCCATCGAAGAGACTCCCGAGTTCTATGCTGAGCTCCTTGAGTTCACGAGGGATCGCCGAGTTGGAATGTGTATACAGCTCTTCGATTTGGTCAAAGAAGACCACCAACGGTTTGCCGTCATTCTGTTCTACAGCGCGCCACGCTGCTGCTAGCGAGTCAGCGGACGCGGCTTGCTCTCCGCCGAGAACCTTCAGGTTTTCTCGTAGGGTCGCCACGAGCGTGTTTCGGGGGTCGCGGCGCAGATAGCAGACCTGGTGGTACCGTCGCAGCCGCGGCAGTAGCCCTGCATTCAGAAACGAGGATTTGCCCACCCCGGCCTGCCCATAAAGTAGCAGAATCGGCGGAGCGTCCTCCGTCGTCAGGCGGTCGTACATCAGGCGGATTTCCCGGTCCCGGCCAAAGAAGACTTCGGCTTCTTTCTCCGTAAACCAATCGAGGTGCCGGAACGGCTCGGGCGGCAGCGGTTGTCGAGGCAATCCCGGCAGGCCGAGGCGGTCGGGCAGCGGCAAAAGGTTACCGGCCTTCTCCAACACAGCGGTGATCGGGCAGGCATACACCGTTCCAGCGACCGTCTGCCCCTCTTTCATCAGCGCAAACCGTAGCAGTCCCACGATAGCGTTCTGAACGAGCACGGGGCTACCGGAAAGTCCCTTTACCGGGGCGCCTTGTCCCGCTGCCGCCTCGCGGCTGAACAGTTGGATTACTGAATTTCCTTCGAGTGTGCCCAGATGGTTCGATACGGCGCCGATGCTCACCATGCCATCGCGGGGGTTAGCGTCGGGAAATCCGTAAGTCTCCCATGGCGCACCATCCTCGGTTAGCTGAGCCAACGGCAGTGGGCGTGCCTCGGGCGGAGTTTCGCAGCGCAGCAGTGCCCAGTCTGCCATCCGGTCCCAGTAACTCTGGTATATCGACGCTTTCGTCGTGCCAGTGGGGAACGTGAGAACGATCTCTCCAGGATAAGGTGTGAGAGTTTGCTGCTTTCGGTCGGCCACAACGTGAAGAGCCGTGAGCACCAGGCCATCAGCTACGAGGAAGCCAGTCCCCCGACTGATGGGCCGGCCCTGCTGCATCACGTCGATTCGCGCTATGGCGTTTCGGACAATCGTCTGCATTGCAAGGTGTCCTAGTCTCTGCCGGCGGCGGCTTTGTAAGGACGCACTTCCGCGCTCGTTACCCGGTTGCCGGCGTCTAAATCAAGCTGAATATACGTTGGCTGGAATATGATCCAGCGGTCCAGAAGGCCGGCCCTGATGTCCTGTACAAAATGATCAAGTTTCTTCCTGGCGTCGACCCCACTGCCGGTCATGATCTCAGGTGGCAGTCGCATCAGGTCGGCCCAGGTTCCGGAGTTCAAATACCAGCACCCGGGCTGCAATTCGATTTTCTTGGCCAAATGCGTATGGCCAAAGAGCACGAACCGAAAACCGCCTTTGAATAAATCGTTCGCGGCATCGGTGTACTCGGGCGCAGCTTCATATTCCACGTCGAAACTCCGGTCCGGTTGAAGTGCCTGAAGCGCCTTTAAGAGAGCGGGCAATCTGCGTACGATTTCCCGGTCGTCGCGAGCGACCAGAAGCCTGGCAAGGCCCATTGTGCGGTCGACGACGCTGGCTGTGGAGATGTCGCCCCCGATATGGGTCCCGGGCCCAGTTGGAGCCAGCGCGTTCAAAAAGTCGCGGCTGTCACCGCCAAGCCGATCTCGCACGATCTGCTCCAGCGCGGACTCTTCGTCGCTGGCTGGCGTGGACCCTTCGACACCCCCGCCCGCGTAGGTGCTGATGTCGGAACCAAAGATGGAGGCTGAATCACTGTCCGCGTAGATGTCGCCTCCGCAGGAGGGAAGAGCCCCTGCTGCCATTCTGTGCTTAAAGGTCTTAAGTGCTAGCTCGGCCACCGTCGCCAGTATCTGGCGGTACCCCGGCTCAAGTGCCAGCAGCAGCGGAACGGCGACATCCGTTTCCGGCTTGAGTAGATCGATGAACTTATAGTCTTCCTTGATCTCGTTGATCACCCAGGACACCATCTTGCTTCCGGCGGGCGGATCAAAATAGTATTTCGCCGGAATAGGTTGCCGGCGGGAGATTAGAGAAGAGAGGCGCCGGAGACCATCGAAATCAACAACATTCCATCGGTCATACCGGTTGCCATGCTCGACTAACGCATCTCCAACCTGGTAAGCCTCGCCATTGCCGATGAACTCGTAATCGTGAGAGGATTTGACTCCGATGATCTCCATAAGTTTTCGTCGAACTGGAGGCAAGACCAACTCGATATCGTGATTACCAGTGAGAATCGTCAGGCGATGATTCTTATCGAGGAATGTACCGAGGGCACTGAAGAACCGGCGGTCTCGATCCGCGATCGCCTGCAACTTCGCACACGCAACTTCAGGATTGCACGTGAACGGGTTCCAAGAGGGCGGGGCATCTTCCCTTTCGGCGAGGAAGTCGACCATATCGCCATTGATGACCAGCTCAATGCTCGATCCCTCGGCCGGGCTATCAGCGAGAGCCTCCACGAATTCGGCCAATGCGCTGACATGCGTGTTGATTCGAAATCCACGGCATTTTGAGGTCTTGCCGTATGTTCCACCTACGTGCAGGTCGGAAATCACATAAACACTGCGAGCAAAACCTCCGCGCATAGCCCCCCCGCGTCGAACATCAACCTCACGGTATTTGACGTGGGAAGTATATCACTATTATCATAATCATAGGTGTCGAATCAAACTGCCGCTTTGCAAGTTCTTACAGACCCGTGATAATCGCCTGTTGGGGCGCCAGCCACTCCTTGCTCGAAGTAGTGCTTCGACCCAAACAATGCGGCCGTCTTCCCCTGATAGCTTTTCCCGGTCATCCTTGAGAAAACCATGGCGGCTGCGCAGCTTGCACGTCCCTATCATTGCCGGCACTCATCGAGTTCTGCAACCGGGTCTTCCAGCGCTGTCCGGATGACGCGTTTATCCGGCCAATCGTGATGCCCGCGCGCGCCTAACCGAAACCAAATCTACGAATTGAGGGCGCGTGCACGGATTGGACCTGATAACCGCAAATATGCCGGCCAAACTGCTTGGTTCTCAATCGCTTACGCTGGGACTTAGGATCAAGCAGATTTGGCCGGTATATTTATGTCATCCGGACATTGACCGGCGTGAATGTCGAGTCGGCCAGCCCAAACGATAACTGGCGAGAACAGCCCATACCGCCAACGATCCCGGGCACCCTTCCCCGGCAAGGCAGGGGCCACTGGCATACGGAATCCGAAACCGGGACGATATGCGGCAATATCGGTAGCCTCGCGCGCGGTCGCCGCCCGCGCAGATCTT
>ODAK010008478.1_pt1 | contig 10274 bp, 13 predicted proteins | sample 1539591 | NCBI WGS metagenome assembly ODAK01 (sample SAMEA3539303, study PRJEB22396) | soil metagenome | biome: tundra; feature: field; material: soil | place: USA | collected 2010-05 | depth 0.15 m | reverse complement strand
TCCTGGCCGAAGATGACCGACTTCGACCAGGCATCGCGGAAGGCCTGCCAGTCCTCGATCGAGTTCGGCACATTGGGCACCTCGATCACGTGGGCTGCCTCCGCCGCGAACTCCTTGTAAGAGGGGTTTGCCGTGAAATATGACGCGTACAGCTGCTGGATCCCCTGCCGCATCGGCATCTGCCCGGTCATGTCCAGCAGCTTGCCGTCCTCGGCGGTGCTGGTGGAGAACTTGAGGAAGTCCCACGCGGTCCCGCGGTTCTTGCACGAGGCGTACATGCCGATGTTCTTGGCATCACTGAATGTCGGAACCTGGTCTCCGTGGCTGCCGGCCGTGGTCGGTACGGGCACCACGCCCCAGTCGATCTTGGGGTAGCTGGCGATGGCCCACGGCCCGACGATGGCCATCGCCACCGTGCCAGCGGCGAACGGGTCGTTGGTGTAACTTTCCTTGCCCGCCAGGTTCTTCGCGTACAGCTGCTGCCAGAACGCGGCGACTGCCTGGCCGGCCGCGGAGTCGAACGTCGCCTTCCCGTTCTCGACCAGTTCCTTTCCGCCACTCTCGGCCGCGAACATCGGGTAGAAGTCATACCAGGACTGGTAGAACTCACTCGTCGGCGCGGGGTAGATGGCGTACTTCGCCGCGCCCGAAGACACCACCTTCTTGGCGGTGGCAAGGAACTCGCTGTAGGTACTCAGCGGCGGGCTGGTGGTGCTGATGCCGGCCTTGGCGAATATCTTCTTGTTGTAGAAGATCATGACCGGGTTCGACTTCCACGGCATCTGGTAGTACTGGCCGTCCGGCGACTTGTACACGCTGGCGCCGGGTCCGGAGCGTGCCTCGATGTAGCCGGCACCGCCGGGGAAACTGCTGAGCGACACCAGGCCGCCCTGCTGCTCGAATGTCGGCACCGCTGCCGGGGCGGTGTTGTAGATCAGGCAGGGCTCGCTGCCCGCGGTGATCGCGGCACCGATGACCTCCTCCGACGACGCGGCAGCAGGGATCTGCTGCCCGGTGACCTTCTCGCTCGGGTGGAGTTTGTTCCAGGCAGCGACCATCTGCTCGCCCCAGGCGACCTCCTGGGCATTGTTGGAGTACCAGATGCTGATCGGGCCCTGAGCGGCAGTCCCGCTGCTAGCTGAGGTCCCCCCGCCGCCACCGCAAGCGGCCAAGCCCAAGGTCAGCGTGATAGCTGCGGCCACGCCAATTGGTGCCTTCATCGTATTTCCTTCTTGCTGCGGGTATCTTGCTAGACACCGGGCCGGTTCGGCGCGGTGCGTTTTCGTGCTGACGTCGTCGCGGGTGATGACGGCCTGGGTACCGCTCGGCATCGTGATGACCGGCAGGGGACATCCGATTCAGGACATCGGCGAACGGCCGTCCGGCAAGGATCTGGCTTCCTGCCAAAAGCTGTGTGTGCCGCGGCGCCGGACATAGTCACGATGTTTGCTTCGTTGCCGCGGTGTCGCCCGCGCCTCGTGACGTTGACTCGCGAGCGCTGGATGCGTTCGCCGGCGAGCCGGTCGCGGGCCAGGCACGGCGCCATGGTTTCCAGAAGCAGCCGTCCGGGCACAGGCTGCTGCGATCCTGACCGGATAGCACGAAGCGATCGCCCGGCGGGTGGCTGCTGCCGCTACTGGCTGCAACGCCCTCACGTGCGACGACGGTCGTGGTGATCGGGGCGAGAGCTGCCGCGATGACGATCATGGCCCTCGCCCCCTGCGCTCCTGGGAAGATCTCCCTCTGAGCCCGCGGGGTCCCGGCGTGGCCGCACTTCAGTGCAAGGATTAGTTAACGCCGAGTTCAGCAAAATGTCAATAAGTATCGGTGTATAATGCGCTAACGTGAAGTGATGGCCATCGGGCCCTCGGCGCCGACCTGCAAGACGACCACGAACACCGCGCCGTCATCCGCCAGATCCTTATGCGCGCGGCCCAGCCGGAGTCATCACCTGCACCTCGGCCACGATCACCGTCGATCCCCAAGGCCCCGCCCTGCCTGCCCGGCGGCCCCCGCCCATCACCTACCAGATGGCTATGCGCCCCTCAGCATTCAAGAGCTGACGCACAGCAACTACCGGAGATCTGGAGGTCAATGTCCCGCGGCGGGCGGCAAGGTCTTCTTATAACAGGGAGTTACTTTGCGATTCTTGAGATCTTGCAAAGAGCTCGGCAGCAACGGCTCGGAAAGGTCATGCGCCTGCATGTCCTAGGCTTGCTGCGTTGGGGTACTTGAAAATAACTCGGAATTTCGGTGAATCGGCAACTCCGTCCCACCACTCGTTGAACTGCGCTATCACGGTAAGCGTGTCCTGCCAACTAGTGACGGGGACGCATGGCACGCCCAGTGTAAATACTGGATAATCATTGCCGATCTCATCAAGTCGATCACCGACGAATAGCAGCTCCTCCGGAGCCACCTGAAGCTGCATCATGAGCTTGCGAACACCGTAGGCCTTGTCGATGCCCTTGCGCGTAACATCAATCGACGTTGACCCTCCGGCTCTCACCTCGAAGTCAGCCAGCAATGGCGTGGCATGAGCCACGAGCAGGCTCTTCTTCGCTCCGTCAGGGTCCCACTCGGCCTTGGCCTCGAGCGGAGCGGCTTGCCCGAGCGCGGAGTAGGTGATCTGGCTGCCGCGGTCTTCGATGAGCTCGCCCAGCGGATTCTCCACCCAGTACCCAAGAGTCCTTGACGCTTCTTCAAGAACCTGCTTGATCCGAGCCTTCTCCACCGTAGACAAGTCCTCAGAATAGACTTGAGACCACTCACCCTGCTGTCGAGAGTAGTAACGAGTGCCACACGTCGGCATCAAATGAAGTTGGCTGAGTACTTGTTCCGAACCGGTAAGTCGATCGAGGACTTGGGCTTGGAATTGCTCGAACCGGCCGCCCGAGATGATACAGACGGGGAGACGATGGAGGAGGGACATCAGCGCCGCTGCCATTGAGGGATCCAGAGGCGACTTGGAGGGCGCGAGCGTGTCATCAAGATCAAAGACAAGGACCTTCGTGCGATGAGGTATCTGATCCATGCTCGCGGCGCGTGGGCGCCTTCTCCTCACAGGGTCTGCGGGTTCCTTTCGATGGACATCAGACTAGCCTCGCGCCGTGGTCAGCGGGGCCGGAAAGGAGGGCCTGCTAGCGCTCGGCGCCTGCCCGGGTGTGCAGGTCCAGCCGGGCGATGACCGGCTGCTTCATCCTCACCGCCTGTGGTCCGCGCGCAGGCCCGGCCAGCCGCCCGAAGCAGGCGGAGGGCCAACTTCGCATCCTCGGTACCGCGCCACTCGTCCTGGGTTCGGACTGGGCCAGGCTCGCCGGCCCGGCCTGATTGCCTGTCTCTACCTGGCAGCTGACCTCGGGCGGAGCGGAGGACGTCGGCGGCCGCCGGGGCTGGCGCAGCTGGGCCGATACCAGGACCGAGCGAGGCGGAGTAACACAGGCCGGCCTGTTCAGCCGGGCCACTGGCACGGTCGATGCCGAGCTCGGCATCGCGCTGCGGCTTACCTACCTTGCCGACGACCGCCCCGCCATCTGCTTCGAGCTGCACGACGTCACGGTGCCGCCGGCCGATGACCCGGGCGACTTCCGGTGTAGTGTCCCGCCGGGAACCCGCCTCGTCGAAAGCTCAAGGCCGCAGGCCCTCCTCGACATCCCCGCGCCGCTCCAGGCAGCCTGGACCGTCGGCAAGACGGGCGTGGCCGGCGCGTCCGCCGTGGCCGGCTGGCTGCGGAAACAAGCCGGTAAACACGAGGAAAGCGACCCGCACAGCTCTTGATCTAGCCCGGACAAGACCCGCTGCCAGATCAGCCCACGGCGGCGAGCACAGGCCGCCCGCTGGCGACGTGAGGTCAGCGGCGCTGTCGGCGACGCCCGCGAGCAAACGGCGCGTTGCCGCCAGGCCCCAGCCGTCCAGTTCGGCCAGGTCGTCGCCAGTGGCCCGCGGCCCGCCGAACCGCTGCACCGTCGCCGCCCACTCCTCCCGCCGTTCGACGCCCGGCCTGGCCAGCAGGCAGTCGGGATCATTCACCCACAGCCGGCGATGAACGGCCGGCGTTGGAATCCCGCGCCGGGGCAATTACCTGATTCTCCGGGTTTGCCTACACCGGTTAACCGGAGACCGTGGAATGAGGCGCTGCGATGGTGAACCTGGTTGCTGATCACGAGATTACGGAAGCCGCGCAGGCTATCGATGCGGAGGTATGGCCGGTTCACCTGCAGATCAGGAACGGCATGACTGCCGATGGAGACTGGTACGCATTGCGGGACAAGGTCGAGGCTCGGCGCCGGGACTTTGTAAATATCGCACGGAAGCGGCTCTCCTCGGCCGGGCCACCACTGCGGCGCCGCACAGGACGGCCTGCTCCCGAAGATCCGATATGGCACTCCTCGCCAGATCGGCCAGCGGAAGCAGACAGTGCCAGCTACGGCGCCGAGGATGCCGCGGCCAGGCAGGAGCAGTTGCCCCGCCGGACCTCCGCCTAGTGCGCAGCCTCGTACTTGGCTAGCACGTCCGCAGGGATGCGCCCTCTGTCGGAGATCTTGAGGCCCTGAGCGCGAGCCCACGCCCGGACGTCGGACTGGTTATGCCGAGCCGGACGCGAACCTCGTGCTGGCCGCCGAGATGATGAGACCTTGCGGGCCGCATCAATGTAGGGGCGAATGGCCTTGGCGAACTGGTCCGCGTGCTTGTTGTTCAGGTCGATCTCATAGTCCGCGCCGTCGACTCCGAACCTGACGGTGCCCTCGGCCTCACTGCCGTCAATGTCGTCTACATACAGGATCTGTGTCCGCTGGGCCACTGTTTGTCACTCCGCTTCGGGATTAGGTCTAGCGCCTATGCCATCAGCCTAAGCGATCACGAAGGCTGGCCGCGCCACTTCATCATCCACGAAGAAGGCACCGGGCGAAGAGCTTTCGCTCTTGGCATCGAGATTGCCGGTCGGCAGGGCCGAGATGCCTGTTGTGACTGACACGCGCAGGGGAATTGGCCATCAAGGTTGTCGTGGCTGTCGCGAGTTGCAGGGCAGGTCTCGCCGGACCGGAAGCAGCCCTTGCCTTCAGCCTGCCCGCTGCTCGACGCCGTGGTTCGCGGCTGCTGGTCGTTGCCCGTCACGGTTATGTTCATGTCCACCTGCCCGAGGACCCGGATAGAGCACCCGGAACCGGTCGCAGTGCCGGGCGGTCCCCCGCTACAAGTCGCGCCGGAATCAGGGCCGCCCACAAGACCATTATTGCCGGGTGGCTACCCACATGCTCGCGCCCGGAGCCAGGCCGTCGCCCGGTGAACCCGCCCATCACGCCGGACCGCCACACCTTGGGGGCCATGCTCTCCAGCCGCGCCCGAATAGGCAGGGATGCGCTGGGAGCGGCATGACCGGAAGTCCGGCAGCCGCCAGACGGCCCGGAGATCGACGCCTGAGACAAGGAACGCCAGGAGGATTGTTTACCCGCAGCAACCATATCGTGCTTTCACCCTTGGCGCCCCCCAGGGCGAGGTCCGGATGGCATCCGCGGAACGTAGAAGATTCGCGCAGTGGGCGTCACCGCGGTCAGTGCAACTCCCCAGATTCGGTACGCCGCCAGAGCTTCCGCCATGTGCCACGGATTGTGCCGGTGCCGAATCCGGGCCAGCCATGGTCCGCCACCGATCCATTTTGTGTATCAGTGACCACCGCGCTCCCTTTGCCTCGGGATTGGTCGAATTCGTCCCCGGCGGGTCGCGTGACGGGAGCACGTCCCTGAGGATCGGAGTGCTCAACTCCCCGGTACCTGCTCCGGTGATTGCAGAGCCGCTGCATCGTTACCGCTCTCCATTCCAGCGGTTCAGCAACGATCACCTGTGTGTCAGGCGTCATACGGCCCGCAGGGCTTGGTGATCTTCGATCACCCCTATACCGCCGCGGCTAGCCGGCGGAGTCAGAGCCGCGGGGTCGGCGCGGACTTCGCTGCCCCCCCGCTTACCGTCACGACACCCAACGCCCAGTTCTCGTACGACGCCGAGTTGCAGCCAAATTCGATCACGGCGTGGCCTGCGGCGATTCCGCGCGAGACCGCCAGGCAGAGGCTGGCTGCCGGATAAGGCCGGAGCGCGGAGTACTGCAGGGCGTTTGGGCTTTCTGTGATCAGGAACTCCTGGTTAGCGCCGCCGGTGCAGGTCCAGACGTTGAGCGCGGTGCCCGGCCGGTAGCGGGAAGCCGGTACGTCCAGGCACAGGGTCTGGTTGTAGGAAGCGCGCAGGGTGAAGGTTCCGTTGCTGTTCGGCTTCACGACCCAGATGTCGTTGCTAGGCAGTGACTGGGGGTTGGCTGGCCAGACGATGATCCTCGATCCCCTGCCGCCATGACCTTTCACGTTGATGAAGCTGGCAGAGGTCGTGCTGGTGCTGTTGGCGGCAAAGGCAACCAGGGTCGGCGCGCTCGCGGCGGGCGCGGCTGCCGTCGAGCTGCCGTTGGTGGCTGCCGCGGCTGCTGCCGTGCTTAATGCTGCGGCAAGCGCCACGGCGGTAATGAGCAGCGGGGCACGGGTGAGTCTGTGCATCGGGGCCTCCTCGTTGCGAAGCTAACAACAAAGACGCCGACTGGACCGAAGACCAGCGACGGGAGAGACGACCATGACCATCGCCTCGTCGCCCCCATTTCCCCGGTGTGCGCAAAGCCGTCAGGCCACGGCCGTCCCTCACTTTCAGTGTGTGACTCGCGTGCACGATTACGAGGTGACCTTGGTCCCGGTTCGCGGTGCCGACCGTCACCAGATCACCCATCGCAGCCATCGTCCAGGCGTTCCTCGGCGACCGGGGCGCTCACCACCACCCAGCTCGTCGCCGAGCTCGGCGATGTGCCCGCCGGCAGCCTCTACCGCCACGTCGCTCTCCTCACGAAGGCCGGGGTCCTCCAGGTGGTCGCCGAGCGCCGCATCCGCGGCGCCGTCGATGCACCTACACCCTCCGGCTCTTCGCCGCGCAGATTCAACCGGGCGAGGCCGCAGCCATGACCCCCGCACAGCACGCGCATGCCTTCATGGCCTACGTCGCCGGGCTCCTCGTCGATTTCGACCGCTACCTCGCCGCCGGCACTCCCGACCCAGTCCGGGACGGCGCCGACTACCGCATGGCCGCAATGTGGCTCACCGACACCGAGTTTGCCGACTTCCTCCGGGACTTCCGCACAGTGTTCCAGCCCCGACTCGCCAATGCTCCGGGCAACGACCGTCGCCGGCGCATGGTGTACAGCGTCTTCCTGCCCGCGCCCGAGAAACCGCCGGTGACGACGCGAAGGGAGTTCGTGGCCGCCGGCCGCGAACACGAAGCGAAGGGAACTCATGATGCATTCAACGACGGTGGCGACAAGCCTGCCTGACCTCGAAATGGCGCAAGCGGGACGGTTCGCACAGATCCGCGACCCGTACGCGCCGCGGCTGCGCGCGATGGCGACGGCCGAGGCACTCCAGGTCACCCGGGCAGCAGGGCTCGACCGGCACGGCCCGCTCTCCTCGGTCACCAAGCCGGTGAGCGAGCCGGCTGGGGTGACCGTGGTGAGGATTCCCGTGAGCTGCGAGCGCGGAACGCTGACAGCAATAAAGCAATGACGAGTTCGGCTTCCAAAGCCATGAGCTTCCACAGCGGCGAACTGACGATCGCAGGCAGCTTTGTCGACGTGGCGGAGCCACGTGCTGCAACCCTGATTCTCTCCGGGTCTGGCAAGCTCGATCGTGACTCCAACAAGCCCCAAGCTGAAGATCGGGGTGAGCGAAGCGATTGCCCAAACTCTCCAGGCTGACCAGATTGCATCGTTGCGGTACGACAAACGAGGCGTTGGGGAGAGCGAGGGCGACTTTCTTGCCACTGGGATGACGGACAACTATTCCGATGCTCGCTCGGCGCTCGAATGGCTCTCCATTCGTTGTCCGCACCTTCCGGTCTTCGTGATCGGCCACAGCGAGGGAGCGCTGCATGCCGCGCACTTGGCAGCAGAGGAGAGAGTCGCTGGTGCCGTGCTGTTGGCATGTCCGGCTCGCGTAGGTGAGGAGATCCTGACCTGGCAGGCCCAAGCGGTCGTAGAGACCCTTCCCAGTGTGTCCAAGATGATTCTCAGACTCATCCACCTCGACCCCCTCAGGAGTCAGCGCAAACAGTTTGAACGGTTTCGATCAACAACGACAGACGTCATGAGAGTCCAAGGCAAAAAGATGAACGCGCGCTGGATTCGGCAGTTCCTTGGCTATGACCCAGTGCAGATCCTCGAGCGGATTACCGTTCCGGTTCTGGCAATAGTCGGTGGGCACGATCTTCAGGTGTCACCTGAAGATGTCGAGACAATCAAGCATCTCGTACAAGGCCCTTGTGACGAACGAATCGTCAGTGACCTGAGCCGCCTTCTCCGCTCTGACTCTGACTCCAAGGGACCTCGCGATTATCGCCGGGTGGTACGCCAGCCGGTCAACCCTGAGGTCTTGACGATGATTGCAGATTGGATCGACCATCGTCTGCCCGATTAACGTACCAGCTCCTGTTCGCGCTCGTAAAGCTGCGGCAGGAAGTTTTCGAAATTGGCCATCTCCTCGATGCCGTGCGTGAGCCACGCTTCTCCCATCGCTCGGGGCCACACCCGTGGCGCCAGCAGCTTGCCCACCTCCGTGGACTCACCCGGGACGTACATGACGTGTCCAAGGCGCATTCCGCCTGGGGCCGCCTCCAACTCGTGGTCCAGGTGCCCAATGGCGATCCCGTTCTCGAACCAGGTGGTAGTGACGGCCTCTTCGTCAATCTTGTCGACGCGCACAGCCGGGTTAGTGTAGTACTCGGGATTCCGCCCAAAGTACTCCTCGAGTTCGGCGATCGCTCCTTCCTTGGCTTCGAAGGGTCGATTCAACAGCAAGCGCGCGTTCACGTGATCGTAGGGATGCCAAACCCGATACCGCGAGACGAGACGACCGTCGATCGCCATATCTCCGATGAGGCCGCCGCTGAACCACCAGACGAACATCTTCGGAGTGATGCCTTTGAGAATCTCGTCGACCCAGTACTTCGTCCGCCCGTTCTTGAGTACGTCCACCCCGAACTTTGCGGTCAGGTTCTCTTTTAGGTCCCATGGGAGCTTGAGCGGCTCGGGAAGTTGCGGTCTCATGGCTTCTCTCCTTCTAGTGGTTCGACTATCCCTGTCTCGTAGTACGAGGCCTTGGTTCGGAGGGTGCGGGACTCTTCCCCGGACTCCAAATAACGTCCCACGCTCGTCAGCTTGGTTGCCTAACCCTGATCATTCACGCGGGTGGGTCGCTGGCTGGCGGATGCCGGCGGCGGGCGTTGCGGATCTTGATTTTATGTTGCGGGTAGGACAGCGGGCCGGGGTGCCGGGGGTTCCACGGGCCCCTGGGGGGTGTCCTTTCGTGATCGCGGGATGGCCTGGCTGGTGTCGGGGTGCCTGGGGCAGGGCGGTGATCTGGGTCTAGGCGGCGGTGATGGCGTCTGCCCAGGGCCAGGTCGCGGCGATCCTGAGCCGCCGCCGCCGCCGCCGGCCGCCGCGGGTGAGCCGGGCGGCGGCGTGCAGGATCTTGTAGCCAGGGTCTTGGGCTCGGCTTTCGCGAGGTCGCCGTCCAGGGCCAGGTGGCGCAGCCAGGCCAGCAGGGTCGCGGCGATCAGCGACGCTGCCAGCCACGCGGTGTTGATCGTGAGGGACTCCGAGGGAAATGACCGATTCCGGTGTCTTTGCCGGTGCGGATCCTGTCTTCCACCCTCGCGTGGACTCTGTGCGCGGCGTCGATGTAGGCGGGATTGGCGCGCCAGCCCCGCAGGGCGGCGGGCAGGTTCGTCACCCACAGGGTGTAGCGCCAGCCGTCCCCGGCCTCGAACAGGGTCAGCTGCGCGCCGGGGTGCGGACGCTCGCGGCGGGCGAAGACCCGCATGCTGGCCGGCCAGGAGGAGAGCCGGTCCCCGTCCGGCCCCTCGCGCAGCAGCGCGGTCAGCTCGGTGACATGCGCCTCCTCGATCCAGCACCGCGCATGGGCGCAGCCGCGGTTACCGCAGGCGTCGCCGGAGCGGCGCTCGCGGACCTCGCCGGCCGGATCCACGGCGATCTGCCAGGCTTCCTTCGACGCGGGTGATCGCCGTCTTCTCCCGCTCTCCCAGCTCCCAGCCGGCGGAGTAGATGAGCTGGTAGCCGGGCTTGGCGGCGAGCTTATCCAGGTGCGCGATCAGCGCGTGGCTGGCCCCGGCCCCGTCCGCGGTAATCTGGGGTCCGCTTGAGACCGTCTGGTGCGGCGGGTGAGAGGCCGCTGAGC
>ODAK010008477.1_pt1 | contig 10275 bp, 10 predicted proteins | sample 1539591 | NCBI WGS metagenome assembly ODAK01 (sample SAMEA3539303, study PRJEB22396) | soil metagenome | biome: tundra; feature: field; material: soil | place: USA | collected 2010-05 | depth 0.15 m | reverse complement strand
GTCTCCGTAAAATAACCGGAAAGCCTTCAGGAAACTTCGTTTATAAACAGATAAATCTTTAACAAAATGGCTACTGGTGTTTTCACCGGTAGTTCCGCTGCTTTCAAAGATTATGGCAGGTTCAAAATCTGTGGTGGCTATCTTGTGGCTTTTGAAGAAAGATATTGGTAAAAAAGGAATATTCTCAATGCGCTTCACACCTGATATATCTATTCCCAATTCATCGACGTAGGAACGGTATATTTCATTTTGATCATATTGCAATCTGAATATGTCAAGGGCTAATTGGTCAAAATTATCCTGCCTTATTGAAAAAATTTTATCTTCCCATTTAGATATTTCTAAAAAGTTTTTCAGGTTTTAATATTTAATTTTGACCAATTAAAACACAAAGATGCGCTACACACTGTTAATTTCAATATTGTCATTGTTTCTTTTTATTTCCTGCAGTAAGAATAAATCATCTGCTTCGCCTACATTGAAGTTTAAGTCTGTGAGCACCACGCAGCTTAGTAGCCAGGAGCTCTTAAGTTTCACCGTATCATTTACAGATGCTCCTGGCAATTTGCTGGATAGCATTTTTGTGCAGGAAGTTGTTCCAAACTGTGTTGGCAGCAATTTTAGTACCTATTATCCTATTCCTTCTTTTCCTGCTTCAAAAAATCAAAGTGGCGACATCGTAGTTACTTTTGGATATAATGTTTCGGGATATTCGAGTATTTCCCCTCAATGCCAGGAAAATGATACTGCTGTATTCCGGTTTGCCATAAGGGATATGGAAAATAACACCAGCGATACGGTGTCATCCCCAAAAATTATACTATATTATCCATAGTGGTTTTCAAAAAAATTACCAATTTTGCATTATTCAGTAGTATTTTTATTGCATCCTGCGCGGTTGCCTTATGCATGCAGACAAGTATTGCACTGAGGCTGCCATTGAATACCGTTTGTTTCTATTGTTTTGTTTTTGGGGCAACTTTGGCACAATATAACCTTCATTACCTGGTTAAAACCAAAGCTGTCCCCAATTCTCAAAGGTTGGCCTGGTCTTTAAAAAACAAAAAGACGCATAAGATACTTTTCGTGACAGGCATCCTCCTCATAATAATTAGTTTTTTTAGTTTCCGGCTGCATCATTTCATCATACTTGCTATTATGGGTGCTATATCAGTTTTATATTCATACCCGGTTATCCCTATAGGCAATAAAAAGCGGATTAAAGACTATGGATATTTAAAAATTATTACGCTTGCCTTATTATGGACGTTGGTTACCGTTTGGTTTCCTGCGGTAAATGAGTCCTTCAACAGCACCTTGTTTCTTTTTGTAATTATGAAAAGATTTGTTTTCATGTTTGTCTTATGTCTTGTTTTTGATATACGTGATATTGAAATTGATGGCAAAGAAAATATCAATACGGTAGCAGTTATTTTAGGAAGAAAAAATTCTTATGTACTTGCTTACATCACTCTTTTCTTTTTTATGGTACTTTCATTGTTGCAAAATTTCTATTATGCGGATAATAAAGAACTCTTTGCTTTGCTGGTTTCTGCTATTCTTACATATTTTATGATTGAGGTTTCTAAAAAGAATAATTCTGATATCATTTACCTTGCCGGAATAGATGGTATGATGTTGTTTCAGCCTGCGCTGGTCTATCTATTCAGTTTAAAGTTTTAAATTGCAGACTTATTTCAAAAAGATTTTAATTTATGGCTAAAAGTAAAAAGACACATTCCCTGATTTCTGCAAAATCTCTTGAATTTCTAATAAATTATGTAAACACACCTTCCCCCGTTGGTTTCGAATCAGGTGGTCAGAAAGTATGGCTTAATTATATAAAAAATTATGTAGATACGACTTTTACAGATGCTTATGGTACCGCGGTAGGAGTGATTAATCCCGCAAAATCTTTTAGAGTGGTTATTGAAGCGCATGCAGATGAGATAAGCTGGTTTGTAAATTATGTTACCCCTGAAGGTTTAATTTATCTGAAAAAAAACGGGGGAGTAGATAACCAGATTGCCCCCTCTCAGAGAGTTATTATTCATGGTAAAAAAGGTCAGGTGAAGGCAGTTTTTGGTTGGCCGGCAATTCATACCCGCTCGGGCAGTGCAGACAACAAGGATCCACAGCCAAAGGTGGAGAATCTTTTTCTTGATTGCGGTGCCCGTACAAAAAAGGAAGTAGATGATCTCGGTATTCATATAGGCTCAGTGGTAACTTATACAGAAGGCTTCGAAGAAATTTCCTATGGAAATTATGTAGCCCGTGCATTTGATAACCGTATCGGTGGTTTTATGATTGCTGAAGTTGCCCGGTTATTGAAAGAGAATAAGAAAAACCTTCCTTTTTCCTTGTACATTGTCAATGCTGTGCAGGAGGAAATTGGGTTGCGAGGCGCAGAAATGATAGCACGGAAAATTAAACCCGACATTGCGATAATTACAGATGTAACCCACGACTCTACAACACCCATGATTAATAAAATGATTGAAGGCGACTGTTCCTGTGGCAAGGGTCCGGCCCTTGTGTATGGACCGGCAGTTCATAACAAACTGTTGAGCGTTATAGAAAAGGTTGCAGAAAAAAATAAAATTCCTTTGCAATTAAGGGCGGTGAGCAGGAGCACAGGTACTGATACTGATTCCTTTGCTTACGCTAACGATGGCTGCCCATCAGCGCTGATTTCTATTCCATTGCGCTATATGCATACAACTGTTGAAATGATTCATAAGGACGATGTCGAAAATACAATTAAGCTATTATATGAAAGTGTACTGACGCTCACTCCAAAAACTAATTTAAGTTACTTTTGAAAAAAAGAACGAGGCTGAAATTGCCATAAAATATTTTTTAATCAGATAAGAATTATTAATGGGAATAAGGAACAACTGGACAAAAGAAGAAATAGCTGCGATATACAACCGGCCTTTGCTTGAGCTTATTTACGATGCAGCTACTATTCACCGTGAGTTTCATGCTACTGGAGAGGTGCAGGTTTGTACGCTTCTTTCAATAAAGACAGGAGGTTGCCCTGAGGATTGCGCCTATTGCCCGCAGGCTGCCCGGTATGATACCGGTATAGATGTGCAGGCGCTTATGCAGACAGAGGAAGTTTTGGTGTATGCACGGAGAGCAAAAAATGCCGGTTCTACAAGATTTTGTATGGGAGCAGCCTGGAGAGAAGTAAGGGATAACCGGGATTTTGACCGTGTGCTCGAAATGGTAAAAGGAGTAAATGAATTAGGTATGGAGGTCTGTTGCACTATGGGGATGCTCACCGAAGAACAGGCAAAAAAATTATCAGATGCTGGTCTGTATGCTTATAACCACAATGTGGATACATCGGAAGACCATTATTCCGATATAATAACAACCCGTACTTATGATGACCGGCTTAAAACGCTTGGAAATGTCCGGAAGGCGGGTATTAGTGTATGCAGCGGTGGTATCATCGGGCTCGGTGAATCACATGATGACAGGATTGGTATGTTGCATACTTTGTCCACTTTGCCGGTTCATCCGGGAAGTGTTCCAATCAATGCATTAGTCAGGGTAGCCGGCACGCCTTTGCAGGACAACCCTAAAGTTGATATCTGGGATATGATCAGGATGATTGCTACTGCCAGGCTGATTATGCCTTCGGCAATGGTGCGATTAAGCGCAGGCCGGGCAGAAATGAGCATTTCAGACCAGGCATTGTGTTTTATGGCGGGGGCCAATTCTATCTTTTCAGGGGATAAATTACTAACTACACCAAACCCGGCTTTTGACCAGGATAATGCTATGTATAAATTACTCGGATTAAAAGTGAGGGAAGCTTTTAAGGAAGAAAAAATTTTAGTTGATTAGCCGGTAGGCTAATCCAAAGTCCAGCCAGTTATGATTGAAATTGAAATTTTACTCCATGCATATCGTTTAATGTGTACTGCTAAATCGATGGCAGATACCTATGATTCAAACCGGCAAATATGTAAATATGTGCATGCCAACTCCCGTGGGCATGAAGCAATACAACTTGCAACTGCATTTCAGATGTTGCCTTGTGATTTTATAAGCCCATATTACCGCGATGAAAGCCTTTTGTTAGGCCTGGGTTTTTCACCCTATACCTTAATGCTGCAATTGCTTGCAAAGAGGGACGATATTTTTACAGGCGGAAGGGAATATTATGTGCATCCTAATTATCGCGGAGAAGATAAACCTACTATTATACACCAAAGCAGCGCAACAGGCATGCAGGCCATACCATCGACTGGTATTGCACAGGGGCTTCAATATTTGAAAACGATAGACTCTTCCCTCCTGAAGAAGGGTGCAAATGGTGAGGTCCCCCTTGTAATTTGTTCTTTAGGCGATGCCTGCCTGGCAGAAGGGGAAGTAAGTGAAGCATTTCAATTTTCTGTATTGAAGAAGTTGCCCATAATATATTTGGTGCAGGACAATGACTGGGGTATAAGCGTGAGCTCAGCAGAGGCCCGCACATCAAATGCTTCAGAATTTGCAAGGGGATTTAAGGGAATGCATTGTATCAGGGTTGATGGAAGTGATTTTCTTCAAAGTTATGATGTGATGAAAAGGGTTACCGCTGAGGTCAGGGGCGATCGGCAGCCCTTCCTGGTTCATGCGAAGGTTCCTTTATTGGCTCACCATACAAGCGGAGTAAGAAAGGAATTTTACCGGTCTAAGGAAAATCTTGCGGTTCATGCCGCGGAAGATCCGTTACCTAAATTGAGAAATAAACTTATTGAATTAGGTATTAATGAAGATGAAATATTTGCGATGGAATCTGCAGCCTCTTCAGAAATTACCAAAAGCTTTGAAAGGGCTGTTTCTGCAGCTGAACCTGATCCCGCAGCAGTCAGTGAACATATTTTTGTGCCTACGCAAGTAACGGAGGAAAAGGGTCAAAGATGTCCCCCCGGAAATGAAAAAGTGATCATGGTAGATGCTGCTTTATTTGCCCTAAGGGAAATTATGAAAGAATTTCCTGAAGCTGTTTTTTATGGCCAGGATGTGGGTCGAAGGCTTGGGGGCGTATTCAGGGAGGCAGCTACACTGGCAGAACAATTTGGGGATCATCGTGTATTCAATACCGCTATACAGGAAGCTTACATTATCGGGTCAACTACCGGTATGGCCGCAACAGGAGTAAAACCAATTGTGGAGGTGCAGTTCGGCGATTATATTTTTCCGGGTATTAACCAGTTAATATCCGAGGTGGCAAAAAGTTGTTACCTGAGTTGCGGTAAATTCCCTGTTCAAACGGTAATCCGGGTCCCGGTTGGCGCATATGGTGGGGGAGGGCCCTACCATAGCGGATCAATGGAATCATTATTGCTTACTATAAAAGGGATTAAAATTGCATACCCATCAAATGCTGCTGATATGAAAGGATTGATGAAAGCTGCATTCCTCGATCCAAATCCTGTATTGATGCTTGAACATAAAGGCCTATATTGGAGTAAAGTTCAGGGTACAGAAGAAGCGAAATCTATTGAACCTTCCGCCGATTATATTTTACCGTTAGGTAAGGCAAATATTATTCTTTCAGCTAAGGATGAAAAAATAAATGATGGCGCAAGTTGTTGTATCGTCACGTATGGTATGGGTGTATATTGGGCGAAAGCGGCAGCGAAGAAATTCCCCGGCCAGGTGGAAATCATTGACCTTCGCACATTATTTCCTTTGGATGAAAATTTGATATTTACCTCAGTGATGAAGCATGGCAAATGCATGATACTGACCGAAGAACAGCAAAACAATTCCTTTGCTGAAGCGCTTGCGGGAAGGATTTCGAAAGAATGTTTCCGAAATTTAGATGCGCCTGTTGAGGTCCTTGGATCTTTGAACTTACCTGCTGTGCCCATGAATATCCACCTTGAAAAGGCGATGTTGCCTGATCCTGAAAAAGTAGAACATAAACTAAGGAAGCTGTTTTCTTACTAAATCTCAGGCAAACTGAAAATAAATCAGCGCAACCGCAGCAGAGGTCATAACAACGAAAGTGATTATTCCAAGAATATTTGAGAAAATACTGTTTACCTCCGTGCCCATTATCTTTTTATTATTGCATATATGCAAAATAATACCGATGAGCACTGGAGCCGTAACCCCATAAACTATTGCAGTAAGAAACAAGGATTGAAAAGGAGTGATGCTGGTAAGATTAATAAAAAGGCCGATTAAAAGAGATACGATCAGGGTTATATAAAAGCCTCTTGCTTCGCTGAATTTTTTATCAAGCCCTTCCTGCCAGTCGAAAGTTTCGGAGAGGATATATGAGAGCGACCCGGCAAGCACCGGTATTGCCAGTTACCCGGTTCCTATAACCCCGATAGCAAATAATAAATAGGAAAGATTTCCCGCAAGCGGTTTCAGAGCGATGGCAGCCTGGTCAACGGTGTCAATTTGTGTTATACCGGCTTTAAAAAGAACGATACCCGTAATCAGAATAATAAAGAACATTACCAGGTTGCTGAAGAACATGCCGGTAATTACATCTGGGCGCATTCTGCGGATGGAAGTTTTATCTACCAAAATATCGGCTCCCTTTTGCGCCTTGCTTTCTGCCTCCATGTTAGCCTGCCAGAAAAAAAGATAAGGAGAGATGGTGGTCCCCAGGATCGCAACTAATATTTCCAAAAATTTTCGATTAAACTGAATTGTAGGGATAAACGTATGTCTTAATACATTACTCCAATTTTCTGTTACCAGGAAAGGAACAATGATATAGAGGAACAAAACCATGCATAACCATTTCAATATTCCTGCAATTTTTTTATAGGGATACCGGATAATGGCAATTATCAACAATGCAGTAAATATAATGCTAAACGCAAATGATGGAACCTGAGGGATTAAAAGATTGGAAACAGCGCTCATCCCTGCGATGTCAGCTCCGATATTTAAAGTTATTGCCGGAAAACTCACGCAAAGCATCACGTAGAGAAGGATTTTGGAATAATGTGTTTTAATAACATGAGTTAGCCCTTTCGAGGTAACTATACCAATTCGTGCACACATTTCCTGGATGCCGGCCATCAATGGAAAAGTAATCCACGCGGTCCATAAAGTGCCCAGACCGAAACCCGCGCCAGCCTGCGAATAGGTGGCTATATCTGAAGGGTCATCATCACTGGCACCCGTTATTAGACCCGGCCCCAAAGACTTAATATAATCTGTAAAATCCTTTTTGGTTTTTTTTGCAAAAGTCATAGGTTTTTTTTCTGATCCGGGATATTGATAAAATATGGGCAACCGGATTTATTTGATTCAGCTATGTTTTATATTTGAGTAATTTTATTATTTTTCTAAAAATCCGTCATAATTGCCAAAAGAAAAAATAAAACCGGAAATTAAATTTCTTGAAGGACCACAAAACAGGTGGAAGGATTTCAAATATACCGTAAGTGTTTTCTTTGAATTTATTAAAGGCTTCAGGGCTTTGCATTTTGTAGGGCCTTGTGTTACCGTGTTTGGATCGGCCCGCTTTAAAGAAGACCATCCTTATTACAAACATGCACGGAAACTTTCGGCTGAAATTGCCAAATTAGGATTTACTATTATGACAGGCGGCGGACCAGGAATTATGGAGGCAGCCAACCGAGGAGCCAAAGATGTTGGAGGGAAAAGCGTCGGTTGCAATATCGTATTGGCTCATGAGCAATTGCCAAATCCATATCTTGACAGGTGGGTTGATATAAAATATTTTTTTGTCCGTAAAACCTTACTTATAAAATACTCTTATGCATTTGTTGTGATGCCCGGCGGCTTTGGTACACTGGACGAATTTTTTGAAGCCCTCATACTCGTGCAGACCAAAAAGATCAATATGTTTCCTATTATCATTATGGATAAAGATTTTTATAAACGCATCCTGGAACATAATGACCGAATGCTGGAGGCAGGAACCATTTCAGCACTAGATGAAAAATTATATCTTGTACCGGATACGATTGAAGAGGCGATTCATTATATAAAAGAAAGGAGCATCCGGGCTTTTGGTTTAAAATATATGCAACCAAGAAAACCTTTTCCGGGCCTTTTCGAAAAAGGAATTGAGAAGATTTAAAAAACCATTATTGGATAAGAAGAATAACCTAATTCCATTTTTATCTTCCTGAATTACGAGGACCTCGTGAAATGGTAATTTCTAAAATATTCCAGGATATGTTATTATTCGTTTGGGCAGGCTAAATTTCTAAATGATAACTGAACAACGGCTATCATAATCAATATTCCTCTTGATTGAGGTCCTGGCTGGCATCATCTTATTTTCGTTTTGCTGCAACATCCGATTGCTGTTATCTCCGGGGGGAGGTCTTCCGCGATCAACTCCTCCGCATTTTTTACTTATAATTACTTCGGCTGCTTTGCCATAACTCGATTTGTTATTGTCAGGAGTTTAGTCCAATAATTTTGTGAAGGTGGATCCTGGGAAAAGATTTTTTAATGCTTGGTTGGCAGCTTTCTTATTATCCTTTTTCCACCATTCAAATACATTGCGAGGATGGTGTCGGTTGCAATACATCGGTTGAAAGCCACGGGGTAAACTAAAGGGAATAGTATCAGAAATTACAATTGTCGATGAATCAGGTTTAATATAGAAGCCGACCTGGACAATCAGCATGTTCCATTTTTACTGGCATTAAAAATAATCTCTCAATTTCCTCCCAAAAAGTAACTAACATAGTGTATTTTGCTTTAAGACTTTGGTGGTACATGCAACTTTCAGCTTTTTTCACAGGAAGCAGCACCATCTTATTATAGTATACTGCCTAATGACTGCATCACAGATCTTATTTATCATCCTGGCCTATTTTTCGCTGCTGATGTTTATTTCGCATTTAACTTCGAGGCATACCCGTGATACTACCTACTTCGATGGTAACAGAGAGTCACCCTGGTTTTTGGTCGCTTTCGGAATGATAGGTTCTGGTATATCCGCTGTATCGCTGGTGTCCATTCCCGGAGATGTGGGTAATGATAATATGTACTTTTTCCAGTTTATACTGGGTACGATTGCAGGCAACCTGTTTATTGCATTTATCTTAATTCCGATATACTTCCGGCTCAGGGTTGTATCAATCTATACCTATCTTGACGTGCGTTTTGGCGATATTTCCTACAAGACCGGGTCCCTATTCTTCCTGGTTTCCCAAAGTTTTGGCGCAGCCCTCCGCTTGCTGTTATCCATAAAAATATTGCAATATGCTTTCTTTGATGCTCTCCATATTCCATATTGGCTTACAATTATCATCGTGTTGGTTCTCATTTGGCTGTACACCAATAAATCCGGGATTAAGACTATTGTATGGACAGATGCTTTGCAATCCCTTTTCCTGGTGACAGTTATTATCATTTCTATTCTCACTATCAAACATTCACTTGGACTTTCTTTTACCGGGATGTTCCGTTCGATTGCGGGTCACCGCTATTCCAGGCTTTTTGACTGGGATACCCATTCGGGTACTAATTTCTTCAAACAGTTCATCTCGGGATTATTGATTACAGTCGCCCTGGTAGGACTTGATCAGAGCATGATGCAGAAGACCCTTACGATCAGGAAGGAACGCGATGCAAAAAAGAATGTGCTCACTTTTGGTTTTTTCATTGCCTTTGCACAAACTCTCTTTCTCGGTCTTGGTGTTTTAATGTATCTCTATGCCGAACGCAATGCAGTTCCACTTGCCGTTTCCAATGGAACGTATTTGAATACAGATGAAATATACCCGTTGCTCACGCTGCATTACTTTGGTGCAGTAGGAGCCATTGCATTCTTAATAGCTGTAATTGCCTCCACATTTGCCAGTATTGATGCGTGCATCACAGCTCTTACTACTGCATTCAGTTATGATTTTTTATCAATGGAAAGGCTGCCTCATGAAAAGAAGAAGCAGGTAAAAAGCCGGGTACTCCTGGGTGTTAATATTGTCATGTTCCTTATAGTGATGCTATTCTGGAACAGCAAAGGCGCCATCATCAACACCATTTTTAAGATTGCCGGATATACTTATGGCCCCCTTTTAGGGTTATACCTTTTGGGGCTCTTTACGAGAGTATCCCTGAAGGAGAAATGGGTGCCTGTTGCTTGTATTGCAGCAGCAGGCCTTACCTATGTGTTAAATGATTATTTCAATAAGGCATTTCATTTTGATATTGGTTTTATGAATATATTTATGAATGCATTATTAACTATATTGTTTTTGCTATTCATTAAAAAAGAACCTGATGACGGGCAAGGATAATTATACTATTCAACTTACC
>ODAK010008475.1_pt1 | contig 10278 bp, 9 predicted proteins | sample 1539591 | NCBI WGS metagenome assembly ODAK01 (sample SAMEA3539303, study PRJEB22396) | soil metagenome | biome: tundra; feature: field; material: soil | place: USA | collected 2010-05 | depth 0.15 m | reverse complement strand
GTAACGGCGTTTGGCCCAAGCTTCGCGGAGATTCATACAAACAGAACGCGAGGAGCGCCGAATCTGTCCGGTCAACGCCCAGCGTTCTTCTGCCGGAAAGTGTTTGCTGATCTCGAAAATACGCATCGAAAGCTGATAGGCCAGTTGATAAACCTCAAGCTCTTTGGCGCTTTGAATAATCATATTGGACTGCGTTTCTGTTTTCCGGTTTCCTCCGTCTCCTGTCCTCCGTCCTCCGTCCTCCGTCTTCAGATCACATCCGCAAACGTTCGTTCCATCTTCCGAAAATACCAGATGCCGCTCAAACACAAGGCGGCGGTCAGAACGGCGGACAGTTGAATGCCGGGCCACCAGAGGTCGGTCTGGCCGCGTAACAGCGCCCAACGGAAGCCGTCTATCACGCCGACCATCGGGTTGAACGAGTAGAGCAGCCGCGCCGGGATGTCAAAACCGTGCCATTGCCAGATTTCAGGCACACGGTCGCTGCTGTAGCCCACAGGTGAGAGGAAAAAACCGAACTGCACAATGAAGGGCACGATGTAGCGGAAGTCGCGGTATTCCACGTTGAGCGCGCACAACCACAGGCCAATGCCGAAGGACGCGCCGAAAGCCAGGAGCATAAACAGAGGGAGTGCCAACAGCCGGAGGTCGGGGACAAATTGATACCAGACCATCAACAGCGCCATCAGCCCCAAGGTGATTAGAAAATCCACGAAGCTGGTGATGACGGAGCCGGCGGGGACGATGAGGCGCGGGAAATAGATTTTGGAGATGAGGTTGGCATTGCCGATGAGACTGTTGCTGGCCTCGCTCATGGCGGTGGCAAAGAACTGCCACGGGAGGTTCGCCGCCATCACCAGCAACGCGTAAGGGACGGCAGCGGGCGCGGGCAGCTTGGCGATCTTGCTGAAAACGACGGTGAACACAATCGTGGTCAACAATGGACGGAGGACTGCCCACGCCACGCCGATGACGGTCTGTTTATAGCGCACGGTGACATCGCGCCAGGCGAGGATGATAAACAGCTCGCGGTAACGCCAGAGGTCGCGCCAGTAATTTTTCTCGGCGCGTCCGGGTTCAAGGATCAAGTCCATAATTAAAAACCAAAAGCTGAAATTCTGAAAGCTGAAACGCTGAAATCAGAGATCAATATTTGAGCCGATAGTAGGCAAATTTGATGACTTCATTCTGGAAGGCAATCAGTCCTTCTTCGTGCTGCCACCAGTCGCTGGCGGTGTATTCGCGCTGGGGCACGGCGACGACAATCACTTCCACGTTCAGCCCGTCCAATTCTTTGGCGTAGAGCCAGCGCACCCGGCGGGTGTGAAACAGGTCCGTCGGGATGATGATGCGCCTGGCACCGGTTTGCTTAACCCAGTTGCGCACGGCGAGTGATTCTTCGTAGCTGCTGGAGACGCGGTTACCGATCTCGACGAGATTGGTTTCTGTCATTCCTTGGGACAGCAGCACCTTACGCGTCAGTTCCTGTTCGGTGGGAGTCAGTCCCAGTTCCGTAGTCGCATCGGGCTTGACGTTCATCAATAGAATTCTGGTGGCCAGCCCTTCTTGGAAAAGCTTTGCGGCGAAAAACGGCCGGGTCTGCAAGCCGCCACCGAGCACCACAATCGAATCAGCATTGGTGACGCTTTGATTGACAATCCAGAAATCCGCGCTGGCGCGCAACAGCGGCGCGCGGAAGACATAGCTGGCGACAAGCAAGACGCCAAGGACAAGCAGCGCGGCAGCCAGTCGTTTGAATAATTTCAACATCAGAGATCAGGCTTCAGCGGTGGCGACGGTCAGTTTGCTAACGACGGTGACATCCGACAGAGCAGAGCGAAGAGGGAAGAAAGGAGACTCGCCAGCTTCGACTGCTCCCCCCGCAGGCAAGCTGCCGCCCTTGGCCGCCGGCGGGTTTTCGCCAGAAGCCTGCATGACAACCATCCGATTTTTTTCTCCACGCACTGTGCGCTCTCCGCGCTGCCGTTCTTAAAAGCTGAAATGAAAAACGAAAGTAGCCCAGTGAAGTAGTAAAGCAAAGACTTCACGGGCCGGGGAAAGTAGAAATAAATTTCAGTTTTCAGCTTTCCGCATTTCAGCTTTTTCTTTCCGCCCTCTGCCTCAACCGCTGCCCAGCATTTTCGCCACGAAAGGCAGCATGCGCCGCCCGTTCTTTTCCCAACTGCGGAGCAATTTGACGCGGGCGGTCACAAATTTCCGCTGTTCGCCCGAAAGGTTCTTCACTTGGTCAGCGATGCGTTCCAGCCGCGTTTTGCTGCCTTCAAAGTGGGTTAAAATCTGCTGGCGCAGGAAGCGGCCGGCCAGATTGCGCAGTTCGGCGACGGCTTCGTAATGCGTGCGCCGTTCGCCCGCGACATAAACCGTCCGCACGGCGCCGAGATCCTGGAGATATTTCAAGCCCTGGCTGCCGGAGCCTTTGCTCAAGTTCAGGCGTTCAATGAGGTCATCCATCGGCAGCGGCTTATGCGAAATGAAAAGCAGCCCGTAAATTTCGGCGACGGAGCGGGGCTGGCCGAGGGCGCGGGAAAACTGGACGAAGAGGTGGATGACTTCCACTTCCACCGGTTCCAGTCGCGGATTGGCGCCGTTTATTTTGTCAGTGTCTTCCATTTTCCCCCCATCTTATTTTCCGCAGTTTGAAACTGCTAATTACCGGGAAAGTATAGCGGACTGACTATTTTGTTCAATATAAAATGAACAAAAAAGACCGATCACGAGCTGACCCAAGACAAATGTTACCGGGGCGGGGCGGGGATGAAATGGGAAAGTTAGTTGAACGCCCGACCTCACCCCGACCCTCTCCTCCGAGGAGAGGGGGAATTGTTCGCAGCCGTCTTGAAAATTTGTGCGACTGGATTGGCCAGACAGTCAGCCGCAAAACCAGAAGCGGCCACCGGTCATTTTCTTTCCTGGGAGAGAGGATAAAAAGTGAGGGCGAGCGCTCACACAAAATCAAATTGATTGAACCGGCGGAAGTCTCGCGGACATTTCGGCCCCGGCAAAGCGTTAGGGGACTTCTGACCTCGATCATCTGGCTTCCGCCCTCTGTCCGATAGGTGACGACGTGAGGAGTCTCATTTGTTTCTGATTTCAGCTTTCAGCTTTTCAGGATTTCAGATTTTCGTTTTCAACTCGCGTCTGGCCGATGCGGTGATCGGCGTTCCGGGTGGGGGCTTTTTCCGCCGGGCGGCACGCCCGCCGCTACCGCCGCGCCACGCCGCCATTTCAAGTTTGAAGTTCAAACCGGACACTGCCTTTTTGTTTGCGGTTTGGAAAACAACCGGCATCATGCGGCCTTCAAAATAAGCGGGTTTAGTGCCGGAAAGTTTGAGGTGACACACAATACGTTCATGGAGTTCAAGTCTGATCGCTGGCTTTGGCGGCTGACGATGGTGGTTTGTTTTTTGGCGTCGCTGACGCAAGAGGCCTGCGGACAGGAGGCGTTGCGCCTGTCGCTGGCGGGCGATGCCGCCGCCCGGGCAAATCGCGAGGGAACCGCCACAATTGGTTATTACAATCTGTTGCTGGGACGCACGGCGTGGCGTTTTTCAGCGGGATTGAGCGCCGAGTATGATGACAATGTGCGCCTGCAACCGCAAAACCCCGAGGGTGATTTTATTTTCCGTCCCAATTTTAACGCTCAAATGCACCGGCCGGTCACGGAGAAGAACAGTCTGGATGTTTCGCTGGGCGTGGGTTACTCGGAATATTTGCAACATGGCGACTTGAACCAGTTTTATATCAGTCCAGGATCGGGATTTTCCTTCGATATTTACCTCGGCGATTTTGCGATCAATCTGCACGACCGGATTTCCGTGACCGAGAACGCCTATGAAAATCCCGGGGCGAACAGCAACGGCAACAACGGCAACAACGCGCGGTTGGAAAACGCAGCGGGCGCAAGTGCGACCTGGGATTTGAACAAGGCGGTCGTTACGGCGGGTTACGACCATGCCAGTTACATGTCACTGGGTTCCAGCCAGTCACAGCCGGATGGGTCGTCCGAGAATCTGTATATCAACGCTGGCGTGCGCGTGCGTCCCGAAATCCTGATCGGGGTCGAAGCGGGCGGCGGATTGACCAGCTACGATCAATCCAGTTCGGCGGCCGTTTCACCGGACATGATGCAATGGAACGCGGGCGTATTTTGCCAGGCGCAAATCAGCGAATACATGAGCGCGCGACTGGACGCGGGTTACACGGTGCTTTCGCCGGCGGGCACGGCTTCGACCAATCTGAACATGGGCGACACGGCCGATTATTATTTTCAATTTTCGCTGTCGCACCGGGTCAACAAGTTCGTCAATTACACGCTATCGGCGGGGCGCAGCACGGATTTTGGATTTTCCGGACAGGCTTACAGCCATTACTTCGCACGACTGCAACCGAACTGGAATCTATTCAGAAAGTATCAAATCAGCACGCCGTTCGCGTGGGAACAGGGATCACAAACTTACAATCAAGCCGCCAATTTTGACCAGTTCAGCGTGGGAATAAACCTCGGGCGACAAATCACCAAAAAACTTTCCGGCAGTATTTCCTATCAATTCGTTGAGGAAACCTCCAGTCAGGCGGGGCTTAATTACATGGTCAACATTCTGGGCTTGAACTTTTCCTACCAGTTCTGAATACTGTAAACCCTTTGTGAAAAGATTGTTTTCATTTCTCCTGATCTGGGCCGGGGTGACTGGGCTGCAAGCATTTGCACAGTTGCCACCTGCCACCAGCACCCCTGTCACGGGACAACCGGCCGCAGTCCCGGGGTCAAATCCCGGCAGTGTGCCCGGTTTGTTCAACGGTTACGCGCCGGATGACACCTATAAATTGCGCGCTGGCGACGCCGTAAGCTTCCAGATTCTGGAGGATCGGATTTTGGAAATTCAGACCGCGCCGACCAGTCTGGTCGTGGCGGATTCCGGCGAGCTGGATGTGCCTTACATCGGCCGGGTGATGGCGGTGGATAAAAACTGCAAGCAACTGGGCGAGGAAATCAAAGCCGCGCTGGAAAAGGATTATTACAAGCAGGCCACGGTGGTTTTGTCCCTGAACATTGCCAACCGGCTTTGGGGGCGCGTTTACATCTTGGGACAGGTGCGGCAACAGGGTCCGCTCGACGTTCAGGTGAACGAGAATCTTACCGCCGGCAAGGCGATTCTGCGGGCGGGCGGCTTTGCGGATTTTGCCAACAAGAAAAAAGTCAGGGTCGTGCGGGCCAATGTTGATCCGAAAGGCGAGAAACAAGCCTTTGATCTGGACATGACGCAAATTCTGGAGGAGGGGAAAATCGAGAAGGACATCGTTTTGCAACCGAACGACCTCATCATTGTGCCTTCACGACTGATCAATTTTTAGCGCCATTTAGAAAATCGCCATGAAAGAAGATTCAGCAGCAACAGTTCATGATCGCCACGCTTGGGGTCGAAAGTTTTTTTCGCGGGTTCAGCGCTATCGCAATCTGCTGCTGCGCCGCTGGTGGGTGCTGGTGGTCTGTCTGGTTCTGGCACTGGGAATTGAAGCCGTCCATATCCGGTTTACGCCACCGGAATTCATCTCGGAGGGACAAATGATCGTCAGCATCAAAGTCAATACCCAGCAAGGCTCGCTCTACACCGAAGAATTGGGCAACTTCCTGGGAACCCAAGCCGCCCTGATGCAAGGCAACGAAGTGAAAAACCGGGCCCGGGAACGCGTGGCCAGCCAGAATCCCGGCGTCACCCCCAAGCCGGTGGCCCTGCAAGTTTCGGTTCTGCCGAAGACGACGATTTTTATTTTGCGCGCCACGGGCGGAAACCCGGAATACACCAAAGCCTATCTCCAGGCGTGCATGGATGAATACCGGAATTTGAAAAAGGGAATGACCGAGCACGCGTCCGACACCACCGTTGCCGGATTGACCGACCAGATGTTGCGGCTGGATCCGGAAATGCGGAAGGTGGACGATCAGGTGGCGGTCTTTTTGAGCACCAATGACGTCGCGCTTTTGGAAGAAGCCAGTGGCGTGGCCAATTATTTAAGCGTGCTTTATCAACGACTGGCCGAGTCCAAGTCAGAGTATGACCTGCTCCAGTCCATGACCCTGGATCAAAACCTCCTGCTCGAACAGGATCGGTCGCCCGCGCTGGCGGGCGCGGGAATGCCGGGCGGTCTGGGAACGGGCAATGGAATTCTGGCCAATGCCGCGTTAGGCGGACAGTCCACGTTGTTCGCTCCCAGCACGATTGGGATGCAGTATCTGTCCATCAAACAACAAATCCTGCTGCTGAAGGCGGAGCAAGACCGGTTTGGAGAATTTCTAAAGCCGAAACATCCCAAAATGGTCGCGATGAACGAAGAGTCCGAAAAAATGGGCCGGCTGCTGGGCATTTACCGGGATCAAAGCGTGGAGCAACTGGAAGCCAAAAAGAGCGCCCTGGCGTTGCAAATCAAAAATCTTGAAAACCAGACCAAACAGTGGGGCAGGCAGAACATTGAACTGGGCCATAAAAGCGCTGAATACGCCAGCTTGAAAGCCAAAAGCCAGCGCCTCCAGTCGCTTTACGATCAATTGCTGGCCACGTTCCAGACCCTGAACGTCAACAAAGACGCCAGCCCGGAAACCGTCACCATTTACCAGCCCGCCTGCGAGGCGTATCCGGACACAACTTTGCTTAAAAAGGGATTGATGTTCGCCGGCCTGCTTGGCCTTGGTTTGGGGCTGGCAATTCTGATTTTGCTGGATCGCGTGGATGACCGGATGAGTTCGTTCACGGAACTTGAAGAATTGTTCGACGAAGATGTTTTGGGAAATATCCCGCGCGAGAAATCACCCGATAAAAACACGGTTCTGCCATTGTTGCAATCCGAAGATCTGCGGCATCCTTTCGTGGAGTCCTATCGTAATTTACGCTCGTCACTGCTCTACATGGCGGAAACCGGCACCCGCCCGCACACCTTGTTGATCACCAGTGCCGTGCCCAACGATGGCAAATCCGTGACCGCCGCCAATCTGGCCATCACCCTCGCCACGGGCGGTTCGCGCGTGTTGCTGGTGGACGGCGACTTGCGCAAAGGCAGCCTGCATAGCCGCTTCAAAATCCAGGCCGACACCGGCTTGTCCGAATCCCTGGCTCAAGGCCTGGACTGGCATAAGGCCGTCAAGGAAACCACCGTGGGCAATCTCTTTCTGCTGCCGCGCGGCGCCACGACGCAGCATTCGAGCGAACTGTTCCTCGGCCCGGTCATGGGAAAATTCCTTCAGGAAACCATCAAGGAATATGATTACGTCCTGATTGACACCGCCCCGGTGATGGCGGCGGACGATGTCACCAGCCTCGCGCCGCGCGTGGATGGCGTGATTTTTGTGGTGCGCGCGGAATTCACCTCCGCCCGCGTGGTGCGCGCATCGCTGGACATGTTGTATCAACGCAAAGCGCGCGTCCTCGGCCTGGTCTTCAACGCGGTGCGCATGTCGGTGGGGGGTTACTATAATTATTACCGCTATCAGGACTATTACTCGACGCATCCGGGCAAATAACGGTTTGCCGGCGGCGACATTCTCCCGAACATGACTGAAAATCTGTCACCCGCGCCGGCCGCGACTGGAGCCACCGACTGGTTTTGTCTTTGGTCGCAACCCAAGCACGAACACATTGCGGCGGCGCATCTGCGGAAAATGGGCGAAGTCGAAGTCTTCCTGCCGCGAATCCGGTTCCGGCGCGCGACACGGCAGGGAACGGCCTGGGTCACGGAGGCGTTGTTTCCCGGCTATCTTTTCGCCCGCTTCAACTGGCAGACGTCCCTGCGTCAGGTGCAACACGCCTGCGGGATTCGCGGCGTGGTTCACTTCGGCGAACACTGGCCCACGCTTCACGAAGGCGTCATCGAAGAATTGCGCCGGGCGGTCGGCTCCGCCGAACTTAATATCATTCCCATGAAATTTGCCCCGGGTGACGCCGTGCAAGTCGCCGCCGGCACTTTGCGCGGACTGCGCGCCGTCGTTTTGCGCGTCATGCCCAGCCGTGAGCGCGTCGCGGTCTTGATGGAATTTTTGGGACAGCAGACGATGATCGAACTGGCGGCGGATTCGATCATCAAAGAGGGAAACGAACGCGCGGCCATTTTGTGAAACCGGGCGGGGCAACTTCATCGCCGGGAAGCGCCGGACTTTCGGCCCAGGCTGAAAAGGCTGGCACAGATCACCAGAAAGAGGAAAAGGACGGAGTGGATTTGAAATGGAAAATCGAACCACGCGTGGACCAGACAGCCCACCAATCCCAACCACGCCAGCATCACCAACCGCCTGCCTCCGCGAATTCCACCCGGCGCAAACCAGCGCCACGCCACGCACGCCAGCGCCGCCAGCAACAGCAACAGGCCCAGCCAGCCGAAAGTGATTTGCGTTTCGAGCCAGTCGTTATGCAACTGCTCGGGCCAGTAGGTTGAATTGGAGAAACGGTATAATTGGAAAACCGTCCCAAAAGTTCCCGGCCCGGTGCCGAACACCGGATAATCCGCCGCCATGGGCCGCGCCGCGTCATACATCTCTTCCCGATTTTGATAGCCGGCCTGAATTTGATCCAGGCGCGGTGCCAGCGAATCCCAGCCGAAATACCAGCCCAGCGTCACGGCCACGGCGAAAAAAAGCCCCAGCATCACCGCAGTGCCCCAGCGCGCCGGACGTTCCTTCACCCGCCCGGCGGCCGCGAAAAAATTTGTCAGCGGCAGGAAAATCACGGCCAGGATTAAAATGCCAGCCGCCACCAAAGCCCCGCCCCGGCTGGTGGAAATGACCGGGCAAGCGGCCATGATCGCCGCGCACAACAGCAGCAGATGATGGACTTTGAAGCGCTGACCACCGGCGTGTTGCAACGTCCACCAAAAGCCGAGGCACAACGGCCACAGCAGGTTGAAGTATTGCGCGGCGTTGGAACGATACGCATACGCGCCAAACTGCGATTCGCCTTCGGGATTCACCAGCGGTTGAACCAGGAACAAAAGTTTGCTGGAACCGGACGCCCGTTGAACAATCGCCTCCACGCCGAGCAGCGCGCCATTGACACAAACCAGCCAGAGCAGCCAGCGCAACCGGGCCGGCCACGGCCGCGCCAGTTTGCTGGAATCATTTTCGGTTCTGACGTGAGCGGCGCGTTCCTCGGCCGAAGTCATGCCCGACAGCCAATCGCGAATCGCCCAGAACGAACCGGCCAGTCCGAGATACGTCCAAAAGGTGAACCAGGTGCGATGGCGGTCAAAACTATGCGGCAGCCAGCCGACGTAATGGCGGTATTCAAACAGCCGGGTTTCGGAATTGTAGGTGGCGCCGGCATTCAAAGCGCTGGCCAGGCAATACGCCAGAACTGCCAGCGTCAGCCCGGCCAAAGCACGAGTCAAAAAACGCGCCAGCGGATGGCGGTGGCGCAAGCGGGTGCCAGAACGCGCGGAAAAATTTTCCCAGCGCAGCGCGGGATACCCCTTCACTTCGCGAATGAATAGTTTCGCCAGCAGCAGCAGGCCGAGCGCATAGCCCGCGTAGTTCATCATCCAGACCGACCATGGTTGAGTCGTGCCCAAGGCCCACGGACTGAAAACGATCATCGGGAAAATAAGCACCCCGCTCAAATCATCACAAACGCGATACGCCTGGACATCCGTCGCCCGCAGCGCAAACCATGAACCCGTCAACGACTTGATCCGGGAGGGATTGGCCACTGACGCGCCCGGCGGTTGAATGATTTCAGACATATAGCAGTTTGAAATCCAAGGAAGACGGTATTTTAGCCTGAATTATCCAGAAAATGAAGCACTTATGTGCCTCGGTTTGTGGGACTGGCGGGTTGTGCGCTGGCTGGTTCTCCGGGGCGTGGGAAAAGTTTCAGGCAGCCGGGGGCAGGTTTTAAACAAAATAAAACCGGAACGACTTTTCAGCCAGCGACCCCGGCCACTTTCCCGGCCCAAACACTGCTGGCACCTGGCCAGCCAACATTTCTTACAAAAGGTTTTCCGGACGGGCTTCCGACGCAGGGTTTCACCGGGTATCATCGGAAGTTTTATCCGCCTCTTTTTTGCCGTAATTTCCATACCCGTAACCCTGGTAATAGGAATAATAGTAGCCGTTGAGGACGCGGTTGGGCAACATATTCAAGACCAGACCACCGATGGGCGCGCTGGCATTTTTGAGCAGTTGGATGCTGCGGGCCACGGCTTTGCGCGACGTTTTGCAGCTATGCACCACCAGCACCACCGTCTGCACCTTGTCGGCCAGCAGCAGCGTGTCGCTCA
>ODAK010008474.1_pt1 | contig 10278 bp, 12 predicted proteins | sample 1539591 | NCBI WGS metagenome assembly ODAK01 (sample SAMEA3539303, study PRJEB22396) | soil metagenome | biome: tundra; feature: field; material: soil | place: USA | collected 2010-05 | depth 0.15 m | reverse complement strand
CGAGGACGACGGAATCAAGCCGATCGGACATGTCGATACGATTTCGTTCGTCGTTGACGACATCATTTTGTTCCGACTGAAAAAGGCCGCGTCAACCTTGCTCTCTGCGAATTATCCAACTTTGTTGGCGGAGTTATTCCACGTCCACCGAGAAGACTTATTCGGGCATCAGGGGCACCAGCGGGTTGAAGTCGTACATGTATTCAATCGGTTCCAGACAGAACTTGAATGGATCGGCGTGGTAGCGCGCGACAAAGATCGCATTTTGTGGAAATATGAGCTGCCTGACAGCGCGGCTGGTACCGGCGTGGTCCCCTTGCCGTCGCCGACACCACGGCCAGCAGCAGATACCGTGCTGCGCCCGGCCGCCGCTTCTGGCGAAAAGAAAACCAATGAAGCAGAAAAATGACGGAGGCTACATTCAATGCGGCTCTTCTGCTTCTCGCGAGGCATTATAGGGGCGCGAGTCAGGAAGAGGTCGCCGACAAGTCCGGCCTGACTCAGGGGCATTACTCGCGTATCGAAAACGGCCTTCTGCCAGGAGGACCATCGGACGAAAACGTTGAGAAGATCGCGTGCGCGCTGGATTTTCCTGTTGCGTTTTTTTATCAGCCCGACGGGCTGACGGGCCTTCCTTTGAGTGTTCACCCCATGCATCGCCGGAGAGCGGCTGTTGGTGAGAGAGTTCTGAAGCAGGTTCATGCGGAATTAAATATCAGGCTCATCCACCTGCGCCGGTATTTGCGTGCGGCCAATCTTCATCCGGAACTCACCCTTCCTGAATGCGACGTTGACGAAGACGGCGGGCCGCAGGCTATCGCCCGTCTACTACGTCGCGCGTGGCTCATTCCGGATGGCCCAGTTGCCAACCTCACGGACTACTGTGAACGGGCTGGCATTCTCGTTATGTGGTGTGATTTAGAAAAAGGTATTGATGGTGTTACAATAAAAGTGCGCGATTTGCCTCCGTGCATATTTTTAAACCGCCATGTTCCTGCCGACCGCATGAGGGCATCCCTCGCTCATGAACTGGGGCATGTCATCATGCACCGCCTCCCATCGGACAGCATGGAAGACGAAGCCAACGCGTTCGCCGCTGAGTTTATGGTGCCTGACAAAACATTCCGACGGCAATTCATAGGGATGAACGGGATCACGCTGGAATGGCTTGCGCTTCAAAAAGCGTATTGGAAAATGTCGATGGCCTATCTGCTTTATCGAGCGGGAGCGACGAGCGCGATCACTCGCCATCAAAGTGAATACGCCTGGAAAAAGATTTCCTCCATGGGATGGAGACTGAGAGAACCAGAAGAAACTGATTTCCCATATGAGGAGCCGACCGTTTTTCCCGGTTTACTAAAGATGCATGGAGACCTGCTGGGGTATGATATCGAGACGATTGGCAGGCTGGTAAGCGCAAATATTTCAGATTTGCAGAAAATGTATCGTCCCTATTTGGGTCGCGGGAAGCCTGGGCTTTATGTGGTGAAATGAAAAATAGATCGGCGCCAGTGCCCGATATCAGTGATCGCCGTAACTCAGGCTGGGTCGTGCAAGTGTGAACGGGATCCTCTCCGTCCGCTCTTATGACGCAGAGGAGATGTGCCTCTACGATCTCGGTGCCGTCAGCGAAGGCGGAAACGTCGCCCCAATCCTCGAGCGCGCTCTGGCTGATCCACGCATGCGCTAAATCAACATTCACACGGCGCGGCCGGGTTGTCTGCTGACTGCTGTCGAAAAGTTCTGACAGCCTGATGGGGAGTCGACACTGATGACCGCCTTGTCGTCGTTGTTACCCGGCGGTAGCGTTCAAGACCTGAACGGAGTGAGCCCGATGACCGTCGCCGACAATCGCGCCCGTGCCTGCGCGAAGTTGCTTGCCGATGTCCATGCCATAACGGCCAGGGAAGGGATCACGCCCAGCGCGCTGCACGCCATCAAGCTGAAACTCGTTGCCCTCGCGAACAAGAAGGATCTGTTTCCGATGGCCGATTTCGAGATGCCAGTGGCACAGGGCCGCAATCACCCCTTGCTGGTGGAAGAGAATGACGGTCACGGTCTTTATCTGACCATCAACATGCCGGGGAAGGAGGCCGCGCCACACGATCACGGCATCTGGTGTGTAAACGCGGCGATTTCCGGGCGGGAACGGCATGAGTTCTTCAGGCGTACCGACGACACCGGCAAACCCGGCCACGCCACCGTCGTGAAGGTCGGCGAGGTGATAGTTGAGCCCGGCAACGGCATGGCCATGGCCGACCACGACATCCACAGCACGGAAGTGGTGGGCGGTGAGCCCGCCATCGGCCTCGCGCTCTATGGCTATGCCCTGGCGCGTTTCCCCTCGGTGGCCTGGTACCACGAGGAGTTTTCGTCCACTCGTGCCAGCCCGTCCCGTCGGCACCCGGCCATGGCCTGAGCAGCGCGCATGGCCCGTGCTCCCAAAACGCACCGTGTCACGATCACCAACGTCCAACAGGGGATCGATTGCACGGACAGCGAAACCATCCTGCATGCTGCTCTGCTCGCCGGCATCGACTTTCCCTATGCCTGTGCCAGCGGGAATTGCGGCACCTGCATCTGCCACCTTGATACCGGGAAAGTCTCCCTGCTTCCCCGTAGCGATGCGTCCCTCACGCCGGACCAGGTGAAAGCGGGACAAACCCTGGCCTGCCGTGCCCGTCCGCGCGGCGAAGTCACCGTGACGTGGCTTGGCCGAGGCCGACGGTAAAGGCGTCCGGGTTAAGGCTAACGTCACGCAAAGGAAACCGCGTGGCTGACCGGACACTTACTCACCAGGAACGGAATCGGCGGCCTGGACAACACGGAGGCCCCACATGGGCAAGGTGCGCGTATTGGCTTTTGGAGTGTCCATCGACGGATTCGGGGCCGGCCCGGACCAGAGCCTGGAGCATCCGCTCGGCAAACGGGGCGGGGAGTTGATGAATTGGTTCTATCCGACCCGGATTTTTCGATCGATGATCGGGCAAGACGGCGGGACTGACGATCGCTTCGCCACCGCCGCGATGGAAGGCTTAGGCGCCTTCATCCTGGGCCGCAATATGTTTGGCCCGATCCGCGGCGAATGGCCGGACGACGCGTGGAAGGGCTGGTGGGGCGACAATCCCCCGTATCATGCGCCGACCTTCATCCTCACCCACCACGCCCGGGCGCCAATCGTGATGGAGGGCGGGACGACCTTCCATTTCGTCACCGATGGGATCGAGGCGGCGCTCGCCCAGGCCAAGGCCGCCGCAGGCGACCTGGACGTGAAGATCGGCGGCGGAGTTTCGACGATCCGGCAGTACCTGCTCGCAGGAGCGATCGACGAGTTGCAACTGGCGCTGTCGCCCGTCGTTCTGGGCCGTGGTGAATCCTTGTTCGCGGGCATTGACCTGCCAGGCCTTGGCTATCGGGTGACGGAGGCGGTTCCAACGGAGTTGGCGACCCACGTCGTGCTGACGCGCTGACCGTCGGGAGCGGACCGGGCGCCTCGGCCATTTGATGGCCGAGGCGAAGCCGAAACTTGCTTCGCACGGGCAAGTGACGCTGGCTTCAGGCACTGAGCCACCGCTCAAGCGGCGTCGCGCTGATTGAACCGCCGACGAACTCCGTCCAGGTTCCACGGCAAGAACTCGTGCACGCGTTGGGCCGGATGATTGGCGATCTGTTCGAGGACCTTGTGCAGATATCCGTTTCGTCGGTCGGCGATTTTTTCACGACCTGCCGGCGGTTCGCCATGTAAGTCGGCAGGTGAAGGTTCGTTTGTCTTCATCGGACCACATCCTCGGCTGAGCAACATGGAAGCGACCGGATCCGTCGGGCGTCCGGCGCAACTCATCCAGAATTTCCGTTTCACGGTTCCAGAGTCGGCCCGCGTGAGCTGATGTGATAGGCTGCCGACTTTCAGGGAGTTCAAACGATGGCCGACGCGAAGCTGGGTCCGAAAATGCAGGAATGGCAGGTTGAGCACAGCAACCTCTACCTCAAAAGCGGCGGGAAAGAGGGGCACGTCATGAAGCGTACTCCGCCCGGGAGTTATCCGGAAATGGACGTCTATTCGCTGATGCTGACCACGACCGGCCGGAAGTCCGGCGAGAAGTTCGTTTTTCCGCTTTATTACGGAACAACCGGCGACAGCTACATCATCGTCGCATCCAAGGGCGGCGCGCCGGACCACCCCGGCTGGTACAAAAATCTCGTCGCCAATCCCGATGTCGAAGTTCAGGTCGGAACGAAAAAGCTCAAGGCGAAGGCTCGCACTGTCACGGGCGAGGAACGTGCAAAGCTTTGGCCGGTAGCCCTGAAATTCTGGCCCCCTTATGCCGATTACGCGAAGAAGACCGAGCGCGAGATTCCCGTGGTCGTGCTCGATCCTGTCGGATAGGACTGGAATTGATCCGGGCGAGGAGCATTCGATAGCTCCGCGCCGGATCCATTCACTCTGCGGCGATTCGTGCAGGCTCCTCGGGGGTCGCGAAACAGCGTCGACCGCCGACGCGCTGGTTTTCATAGATCGAGCCCCGGTACTCGGCCGGTGGCAGCGGCATCCGCGTGAGCCCGCTCCATCAGCTTGCTGGCAAAGCAACCGCTGATGCAGTCGCCGATGAACAGAAACCGCTTGATGCCGAAATGGTCCATCAGGCCGAGCTGGTCATCGGCGAACCTTGGCAAACAGGACCTGGGTTATTTCCTCATTTGTACCCTTCGCCCAACCCATTCAGGCAATCCGGCTTCGCGATGAGCCAGCGCCGCGGCGTCCATGGCTGAGCGCCGCGCTTCCGGCCACGGCGTGACTCGTCGATTTTCAAGGTCCACATGAAGGTTCAAGGTCTCGATGCAGGCGGCGCGGCGCATATCCGACGCTCGATACATCTCATGCGCGACGTGTAGCCGTTTGCTATCGACGTCGATCACCCAGGACCGCACGCGCACCGCTGCTCCGGCCACAAGCTCCTGCTCGTAAAGCGTATGCGTTTCGACCGCGAACAGTCCCTGATTGGTCCGCTTTGTATATTCCCAATCCAGATCCCACTCAGCCAGTATCAGGTCAAACGCCTGGTCAAAAAGGACGATATAGTACGCGAGATTCATATGTCCGTTGAGATCGATCCATTCCGACTTCACTTCCTCCTCGAAGCGATCATAGGGCGCGGGGAAACTCATCTTCATCGCCCTACTTCACAGCCATCATGCACGCATAATTCTGTGCCGATGTCGGGTTTTCAATGTTGTGCTCATAGAGCGCCAGCGAAGCAGGTTCTTGGAATCCGGCCAGACGAAGCAGTTCAAGGTGCCGATCCACCTCGAAGCGGCCAGCCTCATAGGTCCAGGACGTGCCATCCGGTTTGATGAAGTCTCCATTCATCAGAACGCCGCCTTCCGGCAAAACTTCATGGCAGCGCGCGTACACGTCCGCGACCGCCTGCTGCCCGCCCAGATCGTGCAGGGCCCAGGTCGAGACTATTGCCGCCGGTTGTCGCGACAACGAGTGTGGCCAGGCCTGGTCCATCAGGTCCGCTTTGGTCAGTTTCACCCGCAGCATGTAAGTGCCGATTGTCTTCCTCGCCACATCGAAGAACTCTTTGGAGAAGTCGAGTCCCTCGTAACTGAGGCCAGGGTTCCGTTCCAGAATGTGGCGGGCCATGTATCCCGGCCCGAGGCCAAGTTCGAGTACATGGGCGTTCGGGAGGCCGGGTGCCGAAATGCGCTCCAGTATCAGGTCGAACAGGGCAATGCGCGGCGGCGTCGGGACGAAGCGATCGGCCCAGCCCTGGACAAACGCCGCGTCGTGAAACTCGTGTTGGGCACCGACAAACCCGCTCATATCTTTTCTCCTCAGCTATCGCCGCCACGGCCGTCTCCCGCGGCCTGGCACGATTGTCGATTCCTGGATTACGAAACCTCGCGTGCCGCGCCCCGCAAGCTCTCCGTCAATGCAGCCGCCCGGCACTGGGCGCTATGCCGATGAAGCACCGTCGATGGCGATCTCCGCGCCGGTAATGTAGCTGCTTTCGTCGGAGAGCAGGAATGCCACCAGCTGCGCGACCTCCTCCGGCGTCCCGTGACGGTGCATCGGCACCTGCTTCATCCGCGCCTCGCGCTGCTCAGGCGTGCGGAACGCGATCATGTCGGTGTCGATTGGACCGGGGTGCACCGAGTTCACCCGGATGTTGCGGCCGCCGAGGTCGATCGCCGCGGATTTGGTCATGCCTCGCAGCGCCCATTTGGTCGCGGCATAGGCGAAGGATCCGGGCGAGCCCTTGAGGCCGGCGACCGATGAGATGTTCACGATGGAGCCGCCGCCCGAGCGCTCCATCGCCGGCACGACCGCTTTCATGCCGAGGAAGCAGCCATACTGGTTGATCTGAATGTGCCGCTGCCAGAGCGCGTCGTCGGTGTCCATCAGCGCGGCCGGCTGGTAGATCCCGGCGTTGTTGACCAGGCCGTGCAGGCCGCCGAGCTTCTGGGCTGCCTCAACGGCGCGGGCCCAATCGGCTTCCGAGGTCACATCGTGGCGGACGAAGGCGGCGGCCGGCCCGAGTTCGGCGGCCAGCGCCTGGCCCTGATTGTCCAGCACGTCGCCGATCACCACTTTCGCACCCTGTGCCACCAGCAGGCGGGCCTCCGCTGCACCCTGGCCGCGCGCCCCGCCGCTCACGAGCACCACCTTGTTGTCGAAGCGTGCCATGTCCGCTTCCCCCTCCAGTTGCCGCCAGGCGGAGTTTGGCGGATCGGACCCGCTTCGTCACGGCCGGGAGATCTCGACCGGCCGAAATTGACGTCGAGCCTCGCAGTGACGATGGTGGAATACTCCTCGTGAGCCATTCCGAACGTTGCACGAACCAGGATGAACCAGCCATGGCAACAGACACACTCCGCATTGGTATCATCGGTGCCGGCGCCAATACGCGGTCGAGGCACATTCCAGGCCTACGCACGCAGAACAGCGTCGAGATCGTCGGCGTCGCCAACCGTAGTTTGGCGTCGAGCCAAAAGGCGGCGAAGGAACTGGACATCCCGAAGGCTTACGTCGACTGGACCGAGATCATCGCGGACAAGAGCATCGATGCGGTGTGCATCGGCACTTGGCCGTACACGCATGCCGAGATGACGATCGCCGCGCTCGATGCCGGCAAGCACGTGCTATGCGAGGCGCGGATGGCGATGAATTCGCGAGAAGCGCATGCGATGCTGGCGGCATCGCGCCGTAATCCATCGCGGATCGCGCAGATCGTGCCGGCGCCCATGACGCTGCCAGTGGACCAAACCATCGCCGACACGATCGCTGGCGGGGCGATCGGTAACGTGATCGCGATCGACCTTTGCGTCTCCACCGGCGACTATCCGAATCCGGACCTGAAGCTGCATTGGCGGCAGAGCCGCGATTTCTCCGGCAACAACATCATGGCGCTCGGTATTTGGTACGAGCAGATGGCGCGCTGGGTCGGGCACGCCGCGAGCGCGTTCGCCGTCGGTCAGGTGGTGGTGAAGCACCGCAAGGATGAGTCAGGCGCGCGCGTGCCGATCACCATCCCCGACCATGTCGACGTCACCGGCCAGTTGCAGCAGGGCGGTCAGTATCGCCTGTTGCTCTCGTCGGTCCTCGGACACACGCCGAGCAAGGCTGAAGCTTGGATTTTCGGCGGCAAAGGCACATTGGCCTTCATCACGCCGAACAACGGCGAGCCTTACCTGCAACTCGGCAAGAAAGGCGGTGCCCTGGGCGCGCTCGCGATCGATTCCACAAAAATCGGCGGCTGGCGGGTGGAGGAAGAGTTCGTCAACGCCGTGCGCGGCCGCGAGGCGGTGACGCACACCGATTTCGTTACGGCGGTAAAATACATGGAATGGACAGACGCGGTGACGCTGTCGATGCGCGAGCGGCGCGAGGTGCAGTTGCCGTTGCTTTGAGACATCGGGGAAGGTTTGGATTCCGCAGGGGGTCAATTGCAATCGTGTGTGCGGCGTCAAACGCCGGAAGGCTGTCTCGTCCGCGCATGTCGCCGTCGCGGCGAAGCGTCGTTCTGGTATCAGTCGAAAGCGAAGATGAAGATCGCACCGTCGACAATGACTGTGTCCATCGCCGCCACCCGTGACGTGCGGCGGCCGTCTCGGCACGCTGTGCCACGGTCGCTTCGACGTGTTGGCCTCATAGGCGTGGACCTGTCAATCGATGATTGTCATCCGGACGTTCTTCGGTTCGAAGCACCTACGCGGAACCGCGCGCGACTTCGCGCTCTCTTGCTTCCACAGTGCTTCCACGGGTTTCGCCGAGGCGTGCCGCTGGAAGCAGGGGCGTTGGTAACGCTTTGAATTATCGTGGAAAATTGGTTGCGGGGACAGGATTTGAACCTGTGACCTTCAGGTTATGAGTGGGACGGAACGGACTATGAACGGTTGCTTAGGTTTTCGCTTTCCTTCGCAATTTCCGCCGGTTAGCGAGTAGCTGACGCAATCGGTTTTCGCACAAACCCGTCGCGTCGCGCGCCATTTCCTGCCCTCTTGCTTCCACCATGCTTCCAGAACTCCCAGGAAGTCCGGCCATGGTAGCAGGTTCCCTCTCAGTCATTTGGGCGCGCGACATGGGCGCCTTGCGACGCGGCCCCATTCTCGCGGTCGCGTTCACACTCCGTATCCGCCATACAGTCACACACATCGTCGGGACCAGCCAACATGCCCTCCAAGCCAAACTACAAATATCAACGTGCCGAGCGGGATCGGGCGAAGAAGGCGTCGAAGGACACGAAACTGCAGGAGCGGAAGGAGCAGGCCGCGCTCCGCAAGGCCAGCGAGCCGGACGGGGCGCACCCGTACGACGGCTCGGCCCAGGGCTCACGGCAGTAGCCGTCATGGCGATGAAAAGCCGGGCTTTGACCAGCTTCGTCATGTTCGATGTCCTGTATGAGAACGGGACACGCAGTTCAAATCGCAAGGTGTCGGCCAGCGTGTTGGCAGGTTTGGATGGCGACGAGCCTGCACGGGGGATTGTCGAAGCGCAGGACCGTGATATCGCGACGGCCTCGGGGCGTGCGAGAAGCGCCGTCAAATCCATCGTCCGTTCGCCAGTTCGGGTGGCCGACGACGATACGAGGTCGGATCGTAAAGCGAGCGGCCGCAAGCGATAGGGCTGTGACCGCGATCTTCGGCCAGTCTGGGTGTCCCGGTAGAGGGGCATGTCCCTGGACACCAGGATTCCCGCGCGGTCCTGGGCCGCAGGTTTTTACCAGCCCGATCATCCGCTGTTACCGTTCACCCAAGGTGCCCGGATGGGCACGGCATATGGGAATGTCGGCCGATAGCGTTGCCGCGTGGGACATGCAAGGCTCGCCGGCAAAGCGAGGGAGGACCAGCATGCGCGACCCGCGGGCCTTGATCAGCACCAGTGAACTTGCAGCTCTGCTCGGTGACCCGACGCTGCGCGTCTATGACTGTACCACCACCACCGTGCCGCCGCCGCCGGGCAGCGACGTGCCCTATGTCGCGGTGCCCGGGCTGCCGGCGTTCGAGGCGGCGCACATCCCCGGAGCGGACTTCCTCGACATCCAGGGCGAGTTTTCCGACCAGTCGACCAAGCTGCGCTTCATGATGCCGCCGATCCCGCAGCTGGAGGCGGCGTTCGGGCGGCATGGCCTGGGGCCGGGCACCCGCGTGGTGCTGTACAGCAGCGGCACCATGTGGATGTCGACGCGCTTCTGGTGGATGCTGCGGTCGCTCGGCTTCGATGCGACGGTGCTGGAAGGCGGCTTCGAGAAGTGGGGGGCCGAGGGGAGGCTGACCGAGAGCGGCAACGCCAAGGGTTACCCGCCCGCCACCTTTGTTGCCGCGCCACGACCCGGCCTGTTCGTCGACAAGGCCGCCGTGCTCGGTGCGATCGGCCAGCCCGGCGCTGTGATCGTCAACGCGCTGGGCGACGACCTTTACAAGGGCACGGGCCCCAGCCGCTATGGCCGGCCCGGGCGCATTCCCGGTAGCGTCCAGGTCTCGGCCGCCACCCTGGTCGATCCGGCCGGCCAGGGCTTCACCACGCTGGCCGACGCTCAGGCCAAGTTCGCGGCCAAGGGCGTCACGCCGGACAAGCACGTCATCGCCTATTGCGGCGGCGGCATTTCGGCGACCATCGACCTGTTCCTGCTGCACCAGCTCGGCTACGACGACATCGCACTGTATGACGCCTCGATGGGTGAGTGGGCGCGCGACGAGTCGGTACCGATTGAAACCGGCTGAGCGCTACAAATCCGCCATCACCTTCAGCATGGCATCGCGCGCCGCGTAGTC
>ODAK010008473.1_pt1 | contig 10279 bp, 14 predicted proteins | sample 1539591 | NCBI WGS metagenome assembly ODAK01 (sample SAMEA3539303, study PRJEB22396) | soil metagenome | biome: tundra; feature: field; material: soil | place: USA | collected 2010-05 | depth 0.15 m | reverse complement strand
ATTCAGACCGGGAGCACCTGCGTCTGCTGGCCATCTTCCATTACCTTTTGGCGGGATGGCAGCTCCTGTGGAGTTGTTTTCCGCTGATTTACGTCGTCTTCGGGATCGTCATCATTACCGGAAAATTCGATGCTGGTCGCAATCCGCCGCCGCCGGGATTCGGATTTCTCATTGCCGCCTTCGGCTTGGGCATCAGCGTGCTGCTGTGGGGGATGGCTCTTGCGAAGATCCTTGCGGGCCGTTGTCTCACGCAGCAAAAGCACCTCGGCTTTTGTTTCGCCGTCGCTTGCGTCGAGTGCTTGCATGTGCCAATGGGAACGGCGCTTGGCGTCTTCACTATTATCGTGCTGATACGGCCCAGCGTGAAGGCGCTATTCACCGGTGAACCGCTGCACGATCCGCGGCTTGATGCCCTTGACGACGACGATGACATGAATGCGAGCGAGATACGCCCCGAAAAATCGAACGACACCTCCATTCGCGGCGACCATCAGGCCGATGCGTAACCATTGGGTGTCCTGGCTACCGCCCGCCTGCTCGTCGACGGCGGGGAACCGCAGGTGGATGGCTTCGACTTGGGTGATTTTCATCGGGTAGGTCCTTCTTTTTTCGCTTTCACCGCAAGCATCAGTTGGCGAACTTCGTCGATCGTGCGGCACATCTTTCCAAGGTGAATTACAGCGTGACAATTCGGGCAAACCGGACACAAATCAGCGATCGGATCAACGTCGCATCTCTCGCCAACTTGTGCGAGAGGTTTAAGATGGTGGACGTGAATGTATCCCTCGGCAATTTCTCCGAAAACGGCCCCGAAGTTGAACCCGCAAATGCAACAAACCGAGCCATGTTCCTGGATGCACCGCCAACGCACTTCCGAATTGCGTTCGTAAGCGTTGACCGTAATCTTGCAACCTGCCCCCTCAACGAAGCTAGCAGGCTCAATGATCTCCTCTGGAAACGCAAAACCGCCAGTCCAAGGATCTGCTGTAACCGGTCGCCCCAAATTACGAGTTTACTCGGACATAACCGGATTTGGCAAGTCGGGGTGAGGTTTTCGAAGACAGTAGTCACCTGGGCCGCAACACGAAAAGTATTCGGGAGTCTGTGAAAAGTAGGAATTAACGCTGTTATATGTCGTGGGCTTGTTCTCGTATAATGGGTGCCACCGATTGAGTTCATCAGTTACCCCGTTGGTGTTGAAAACCCCCTCCGGGTTGTCTCGCACCAGCTCCAAAATAGCCAGCAGTAGGCCCTTCTTAGGATTGCCCTTCATGCTTGGGACTCCATCCCGATACAAACAGCTCGCCTGCACGGGTTACCCGAAGATAACGTCGCTTTCCGCCGTTTCGCGGACGAGGGCGGTGCCGCCTACAAATACTCCACATGGCCTTTCATGTCATCCGCATCAAGCACCTGGCAAATCAGCATCAAGCCGCGAATGATGTCGCCGGTCGAAGTTCCCTGCGGCGTGTAGGCGATGCCGGCATGGTCAACCCCGGCCGCGTGGAGCCGCAGGAAATCGTCGTCCTGGGTGAAGAGGACGCGGCCTTCCATTTTCGCCCGCTCCAAATGCTGTTGGTCGATTGCGCCGAGAAAGCCGGCTTCCGGTGCGGTGAGGACATCCGCCCCGCGTTGCCGGAGACCACGGACGACGGCTCGTGAAACATGCTCGTCCGTGTAGAACTTAATCGCTTGTGCCATTGCCGGCTCGCTCCTTGAGCTTTTGGCGGACCTTGGATGGCGTGCTCTGGCGAAGCGCTTCAGCGAACGCCTCACCCTCAGCGATGGAGCCGTCGATCTCGTCCCGATGGTCGAAGTAGTAAGCTAGCGCGGCATGAACATCCGCGAGGCTCAGGTCATACTCCGCGGCGATTTCGTCGGGACTCTTGCCCATCCGTTCGTGCCAGATCGCGATGTTCTGTACGGTGATGCGGTGCCCGGCAATGCGCGGCTTGCCGCCAGCGATCCCGGGCGTGACTTCGATATGTTGATCCAGTGTCTTGGTTGCCATGTTTCGCCCCACATGATTCTTGGTATCGGTAATTTACTCGATTCGAAAGGGAATCGCAACGCCGTTCACCCCACCGGCCGCTGGCCCCACGGCATCGGCATCGTCGGCGGCTTGCGGTGGTGATCCTTGCGCACGTCCTTCGGTCGCGGGTGGAAGTACTGCACGTATCGGCACAATTGCTTAACGGCTTCCTCGTAGGCTTCCTTGCCCTTCTCGGCGGTGGCCAACTCCGCTTCGCCGAGGACGCCGGTGTCGCTGTAGCTGCTCGTCCAGGAGACGCACGTCGCGGGGCCGGCACTGAAGAGGTCCACCCAGTTGAACGGGCTGTTGTCGTTGTGGAAGCTGATGTCGCCGCTCTTGATCAGGTCCTTGCGCACGTTGTCGCCATCGAGATACAGGTACATCGACGTTTCCAGCTCGCAGGCATGGGCGCAGCCGCCTGGGAACTTGCTCTGCCGCCAGCGCGGCATGAACGCTTTGTCCACGCTCAGGAGTTGCCACCAGGCGACCAGTACGCACTCGGCATCGGTTTCGAGATTGGTGCGCCGCGCCACCAAGTCCAGGTTCGGCATGTTGGAGCCGTGGCCGTTGAGGAGGATGATCTTCTTGAAGCCGTGATAAGCGAGCGATTTGGTGATGTCGAGCACGTGATGCATGAAGTGCTCGAAATCGTTGTTGATGGTGCCAGGGAAATCCATGACGTGCCCGGTGTAGCCATAGGCGACAATCGGCAACACGAGCAGCTTGTCGGGCAACGCCTGCCCTGCCCCCTTGGCGACGCCGCCGGGACAGACGAGATCGACATCCAGCGGCAAATGCGGCCCGTGTTGCTCGACGGCGCCGCACGGCAGGATGCAAACTTTGCCGAGATCAATGGCGTCGTTGATTTCGGGCCAGGTGAGTTTTTCGTAGCGATATTCGGTGGCGGCACGGCTTGGCATGAGTGGTTTCCTTCATGGTGGATTTTCTGAATAAGATTGTTTTACCACCCATCCAATCTGAGGACCCAGAAAAAATTGAAAAGGGGCCTCGCTGATTTTGATGTTGTAGTACAATGAGGTGCAGTTGCCGGCCAGCCGCCATTTTGCCGAGGAAGCCATGGAAGCAGAAACATTTGAACGTTCGCTTCGAGCGTTTGCACGCCGAACGCCTTTCCAACCTTTCATGGTAGAATTAGTGAGTGGAACACGCTTGCTGGTCGAACATCCTGAAGCCTTGGTATTTCAAAGTAGGGTTGCGGTCTACTTTCATAAAGACAGCGAAATAACGCACTTCGACAATAACAGTGTTACGAGAATGACGACCGACATCGACGCGACCACGGCCAAATAGGTGTTGAATGGCCGCTCAAAAAACTCTAAAACCACGCAAATACCTCGCTTTCGACCTCGAAACCGCCAAGGAACTCCCCGGCGATTTCTCCCTATGGCGCAACCATCGTCCGCTCGGCATCATTTGCGCCGCGACCTGGGCGAACGATGCCGATGCGCCGCGAACCTGGCATTCGAAGGATGTTGACGGCCAACCCGCCCCGCAGATGACGGCCGACGATCTTATCGAATTGGTCTCCCACCTCTGCGCCATGGCAGCTCAAGGCTTTACGATCTTGACCTGGAACGGCGCCAGCTTCGATTTCGACGTTCTGGCGGAAGAGTCGGGCCAACACGATCATTGCCGTCGATGTGCCCACGATCACGTCGATATGATGTTCCACCTGGTGTGCCTGATGGGTTTCGGCGTCAAGTTGGCGAAAGCGGCCGAGGCCTTGGGCCTGCCCGGCAAAGCCGGCGGCATGTCGGGCGGAGAAGCGCCGAAGCTGTGGGCCGCCCGCGAACACGAGAAGGTTCTCGCCTACGTCACACAGGATGTACGGCTCGCTCTGCAAGTTGCGGTCGAATGTGAGCGTCGCGGCGAGTTTGCGTGGATCACCGCGAAGGGAACACGCAGTGCCAAGCCGCTCGCGGGCGGTTGGAGGACGGTGCGTGAAGCGATGTAGTTGCCGTTGCCCGATACATCGTGGATGAAGTCGCCGCTATCGCGGACCGAATTCGTAGCCTGGTTGACCTCGGAGCCTGAAGCGTAAGCGAAGTTGTCCATCCCCTTCGCTAACGCTTCAGGCTCTGATTGTCGTTTTTGTGATTTCTTCATTGACGCGGGCCAACGCAACCGCTTACACTAAGGGTGAACAAACGACGACGCTTTTACGAACTTCTGCCTTGTCATCACTTTTCGGAGGATATGCGATGTTGGTGATCCCCGGTGCCCAAGATAAAGCCACCTGCGACGGCATGACCCGGCGCGAACTGTTGCGCGTCGGCGGCTCGAGCCTGCTCGGGCTGTCGCTCACCGACATCCTCGCCTTGCAAGCCAAGGCCACCGACGCCCCGGCCGCCAATCACGGCGCCGGCTTCAACAAGGCTCGCAGCGTCATCATGATCTATCTCCAAGGCGGGCCGAGCCATCTCGATCTGTGCGATCCCAAGCCCGATGCGCCCGAACGCGTCCGCAGTATCTTCAACCCGATCAACACCCGCCTGACCGGCACGCGCGTCACCGAGCTTTTGCCGCGAATTTCGCAGGTTCTCGACAAGACCACGATGATCCGCACGATGAGCTACACGCCGATCGGGCTGTTCAATCACACGGCTGCCATCTACCAGATGATGACCGGCTATCAGGCGGATGCGGTCAGCCCGTCAGGCCAACTCGAACCGCCCACGCCGCGCGACTACCCGCATTACGGTTGCCAGATCGTGCGTCTGAAGCCGCCGACCTCGCCGACGCTGCCCTTCGTGATGATGCCGCGGCCCTTGCAAGAAAGCAACGTCGTCAACAAGGGGGGTACCGCCGGCTTCCTTGGTCGCGCCTACGATCCGTACTATCTGTTCCCGGCCGGCGATGACATGGACATGACGAAGATGAACCGCATCTCCGTGGAGGATTTGCAGCTGCGGCCGGAAGTACAGGCGTCGCGTCTGGAACGCCGTGGCCGGCTGCGCGATCGCATCTCCGCGGGCATGCCGGAGATCGAGCAAGCCGTCGCGCGCTACGATTTGCCCCAATACTACAGCCAGGCTCTTAATCTCGTCCTGTCGGGCCGGGCACGGAATGCGTTCGAGTTGTCGCAGGAAACGCCGCAGATGCGCGAACTTTATGGCCAGAACACGTTCGGCCAATGCTGTTTGCTCGCGCGCCGGCTGATTGAATCAGGGACGCGCATCGTGCAGATCAATTGGCCGAAAGTCGCGAATTCCGACAATCACTCTTGGGACGTTCACGTCGGCCTGCCCGATCGCATGCGTCGTCAGGCCGCTCCGATGCTCGACACCGGTCTGTCCGCTCTCATCAACGATCTCGACGAGCGCGGCCTCTTGAGCGAAACGCTCGTGGTGGCCGTCGGCGAGTTCGGCCGCAGTCCGTTGCGCGGCATAAGCACTTCGGGCAACTCAAACAGCGCCGACGGCCGCGACCACTGGCCCTACTGCTACACCGGCATCGTCGCCGGCGCCGGCGTGCGCCGTGGTCACGTCCATGGCCGCAGCGACGCCACCGCTTCGGCCCCTCTGGACAACCCGGTCCACCCGCGCGACCTCTTGGCCACGATCTACCACAGCATGGGCATCAACCCGCACACCATCGCGTACAACCACCTGAACCAGCCGCGCGAACTGGTGCAAGGGGACGTCGTGGGGGGGATTTTGCAGTAACGAGCATGCCGATACCAAAGGGCCTCAAGCTGGCGGCTTGTTCCGTCCTTGCTTGAGGTTCTTTCGTTTGTTTTTCGCAAGAATGCCACGGTGCTACTGCTGACACGCCGCGGGGACCGGAAGTGTCTTCCAATCACTTGCTTGCAGGAAGCCCAAATGCGGCTTCTCAAACAATCCACCACATTCATCGTTTAGCCGGCGCATCGCCAGTTTGCAATATTCGGGATCAATCTCAATCCCAATACTGTTTCGCCCGCTATTGATTGCCGCTAGGATTGTCGTACCCGAACCAGTAAAAGGGTCTAACACGGTATCATCGACAAATGAAAACATGCGGACGAGGCGATAAGCTAGTTCAAGTGGAAACGGTGCCGGGTGTTTTTTCGTGCTGGCACCTGTGATGTTCCAGAACTGCTGAAACCATTCCGCGTATTCCTTCTTGCCTATCATCGACGCTTTGCGTTGCTTATCAGTGGGCTTGCGGTATCCGCCCGGCTTGCGCTGCATCAGAATAAACTCAATGTCGTTCTTGATTATGGAATTCGGTTCGTATGGTTTTCCAAGAAAAGGGGTGCCATTCTCAACTTCATAATTCGCGTTTGAAATTTTATGCCAAATAATGGGATTCAAGTTGTCGAAGCCGATCTTGCGACAAGCAACCGCAATATCGGCGTGCAGCGGCACGACGACGTGCCGACCATATTCTCGGCGAGATAGGCAGACGTCTCCCACCACGCAAACTACCCGTCCGCCAGGAACAAGTACGCGAAAACACTCACGCCACACCTTTGTCAGTTCGCTCAAAAATTCTTCGTAATCTTTGACATGTCCGAGTTGGTCGGGGTGCTGACGATATTCCTTCAGTGTCCAATAGGGCGGAGACGTAACAACGAGATGCACGCTCCCGTCCGCAAGGAAGGAAAGATCACGAGCGTCGCCCTGAATCAAATGGTGGACCGTCGGACTACTCATTGACTCATGACTCCCAGCATTGCCAAAAGCAATTTGACGGCATTGTTGATCGAATCGGCAGATTCGGAGGCAAACACCACGCCATCGATATTGGAAGAACGCAGGCGATTTTGCACGTTGATATGCTCCTCCATAAACGGATAATAAACCACCACACCAAACTTGCCATCGGGAAACGCCGTCTTGAACTTTGCTGCTTTGTTAACAATCTCATCGCAACGCTTATGGATGTCCCGCCGTGCTTCAATCCGTTTTACGTCGATGCCCAATTCAATCGATCCGCCGGCGCCTGCCGCAGCATCGAGCTCGAATTCATCACCCGCGACCTTGAACATTGTCTTCCTGAAGGTGCGAGGCTTTCCGAATTCGTTTGTCGCTTTGCATATGCTTTTTTCCCAGTTGCCCTTTCCCTTCCTTATTTCCTTGTCAATGTATGATATTCGGTCGATGTAACTCAAAGTCGGCAGTTCCAGATAGGCCGGAAGAAACGGCTTGATGTACCCGGCTATTGCGGCCGCCTGGTTTTCCTTGAATCGGGGAACGTACGTATCCAGGTTTTTGATGCCAAGGTCTCGCTCAATGGCTCGACCTGCCAGGTTGCAACCGGCGAGCAGCGATTTCAAAATAACGGGATGAGCTTCGATGGCAGCGGCAAGAGCGAGCACATCGACGCTGGAGAAGATAATGACCTCTACTTCTCTTCGTTCGATGTAATTGGCAAATGCTGCACGTAAGGCGACCTCAACGTTCTCTTGGCGGGCAATGACGTCCTCTTGGATTCGTTGAATGTAATCTCGGTGCGAACCATATCGCTCAACTGTTCCGCGTTCGTCGGACTTCGCTTTCAATTCGTCTGGCTCGTCGGCCATCACTTCGCCTCATGATACAACGATGTTTCAGAAATTGCCGTCTACGCCAATCTATCGATAACTAAGCGCCGGGCGAACTGGCGTTACACCGTTTTCCGGGACGCAACGTGTTTTGGCTCTGTTGGCATCCACGAAATTGTTGTAAAATATCGCAGCAAAGGAGGTTCAAGCCATGATCCACATTCATCGCAAGCTGGAATCCGAGACGCTGTACTTGCCGGAGCTCAAGCCGCTGATCGGGCGGACGGTCGAGATCACGATCGAGGAGCAACCGCCAGCGGTCAGCGACGAATTCTATGCCGAGCTTGGGCGTCTTCCGGAAACGGTGGAAGTATACGAGGCCCAAAAAGCGATCTTTCAAAAGTGGCGCAGTGACGCGCGATTCGAGCCGTATTGGCAGACGCTGGATCACGCGCTCGCTCGGTCCTTCGAGCAAGTTCAGAAATGGAGTGCGGCAATTGCGGTGTTGCCGGAACTGGAAGGCTATGATTTTGACGCACACCGCATTCAGAATGAATGCGACATTCGGCACGCCGGAGACCACGTGCTGTGATCCTGGCAGACTCCACCGTCATTATTGATTATCTGCGTGGCAAGGACTTGAAGTTGCGAGGGCTGGTCACCTCGAATCCGGTCGCTGTTTGTGGTCTCGTTCGCGCCGAGATTCTCTACGGCGCCCGAGACGCGGCGCATCGAACCCATCTGATTGGCCAGCTCGCGTCATTTCACCAGGTCCTTTTTCCCGAACCGCTCTGGGACGCCGTCGGCGACAACCTCGCCGCCTTGCGCCGCAATGCCTTCACCTTTCCATTTCCCGACGTTGCAATCGCCACGCTCGGCATACACGAGAACATCGAGGTTTGGACACGCGACCGGCATTTCGCGGACATTTAGAAGGTAATTCCGGCGCTGAAGCTGTTCCAAGAGCCGCCGTGATCACTCCTCCACCGTCGGCAGCACATCCGGCTCGATCTGCAACCCGAATGCCAACTTGTTGAACTGGTTGTACAGCCCCACCACGGCGAGCAGTTCGCGCATGGCGTCCTGGTCGAGGCCGAGCTTCTGCACCGCGGCCATGTGCGAGTTGATGCAGTAATCGCAGCCGTTGGTGATCGAGACGGCGGCGGCGATGATCTCCTTCGTCAAGAGGGGCAGCTTTCCGTCGCGCATGATCGCCTTGTTCTGCTGCCAACACAGTTCGAGATGCTCCGGGTTCGCGGCCAGGGCTCGCCAGATGTTGGGAACGCGGTCGATCTTCTTGGTCGCCTTGATGTCCTCGAAGATGGCACGCACCTTCGCGTTGGGCGTGTTCTCATCGACCAATTTCACGATAGGCATGATTACTTCTCCTTCTATTTAATTTTGCGTATCTCGATATACCGCACACCGCGAACGCTGTCGCCGTCATCGATCCAGGCCTCCAGGCGGAGGGGGCCTGCCGGGAACTCGGCGTTGGTCGTGACCGGTTTGCCGCTCGACTTCGTGATGGATTCATTTCCGCTGCCGGCCTTCACGTGCAAATGAAACTCATTGCCCATTGTCGCCGACGGCGTGGCGACCAATTCGTACCGGCCCGCCTGCTCGACTTGCAACTCCCAATATCCGCCGCTCGTCGGCTTCGCCCCCGCCTTGACGCGCATGTCTTGCCGCGTCAGCACCGTTGGATTCTCCTTCTCGGAGCCGATGATGATGCGCGGCGGCGCAAACTGGCGCGTGCTCTCCACGTCTTTGAACCACGCCTCGTAGCGCGACTTCAATTGCTTGACTACGTCGGGATTTCCCGCGGCTACGTCTTTCATCTCATAGGGATCATTCTGGATATCGAACAGCATCAACTTCGTCTTGTCGAACTTCGATCCCTCCGCGACGCCGACGGGCTGCACGAGACGCCAGCGCTGGCTGCGCACGGCGAATGCGCGGTACATCTCCGGGACGTTGCCGCGATGCCACTGGAAGAACAACTCGCGGTCGGGCCAACTGACGGCTGGCGTGTCCGACCAGAGCGGCAGCAGACTCTTGCCGTCGATCTGGCGGTCCTTCGGCATCGCGCCGCCGCACGCTTGAACCAACGTCGGCGTGATGTCGATGTGGGCCGCGATGCGGTCGATGTCGCGGTCTCCTTTAAAGCCGGCCGGCCAGCGCACGAAGAAGGGGACATGCGTGCCGCCTTCGAACACCGTCCCCTTGCGGCCACGCATGCCGCTGTTGTAGCGCGGCTGTTGTGGGCCGTTGTCGGTCATGAAGATGACGATGGTGTCATTCGCGATTCCGAGTTCATCGAGCTTGGCGAAGAGCTTGCCGAGGTTGTCGTCGATGTTCGTGATCATGCCGTAGATTTTGGCGGTTTCGTCGAGGTTCACCTTGCCTTCGATCGGATGGCCGACCTTGGGGAACAGGTCCGCTTGGAGCTTGCCCTTGTACAGGTCGTAATACTTCTCTGGCACTTCGAGCGGCGTGTGCGGAGCGTTGAAGGCGAGGTAGCAGAAGAACGGGCTGTCCTTATTTTTGCTGATGAAATCGATGGCGGCGTCGGTGTAGATGTCGCTGCAATAGCCGTCTTTTTTGACGGCCTTGCCGTTGTGTTGGAGGATCGGGTTGAAGTAACTTTCGCCGCCGGGCGGGTCGGAGGGTTGGCCGATGCCGCCGCCTTTGAGGACGAGCGATTCCTGAAAGCCTTGGTCCATGGCTCGCAGGGGATAGTTGTCGCCGAGATGCCATTT
>ODAK010008472.1_pt1 | contig 10279 bp, 12 predicted proteins | sample 1539591 | NCBI WGS metagenome assembly ODAK01 (sample SAMEA3539303, study PRJEB22396) | soil metagenome | biome: tundra; feature: field; material: soil | place: USA | collected 2010-05 | depth 0.15 m | reverse complement strand
CATAGACTACTTTCTATGGAATTCCGGTCCCAAGTAAATAATCCAAACGGTGTACACTAAAAGTGACCACGGAAAGTGCTTGACAATACGCACGGATGGTGTACACTAAAAGTGTGGAGATAAAGCATTGCAAGCGGTGCGAGTGTGACTGGTGTTTCCGGGGAGCCGGGAGGCCGTTGCGGTGCGGAAAGTGCAAGACGCCATATTGGGATGTGGATGTAGGGAATGGACAAGTTGGAGAACGCGGTGCCAAAAGGAACGTATCTGGGAGTCCCAAGGGGGCCGGAGCCGTGGAAGTGTCTGTAGCAGTACCGAGCCGTCCTTCGCACGCCGCCGGGTGCAAATGTTTGATGTGCAAGGGGAGGGTGTGATGAGAGAAAAGCGTCAGGAGTGGATAGACGAGTTCCTTTCCCGGTATCGCCGGGGTATGATGGCTTTGAAGGTGCTGCGGTGGGAGTTGGAGGGGAAACGGTGAGTTTTGAGACAAATTGTACGTTTCCCATCTACGTTTCTGTACTTGGAAGATGCAGGACGATCAACTATCGCGCTAGGATGTGGAAGCGTTGGTTGTGCTCAGATAGTAATGCGGATTCCAACGCGCTGAATTGGCGAGCGTATAGAACTGCGAAGGTTGGAAAGTACAACGCGAAATTGAGGAAGAGAGCAATATCGCACTGATTTTTTCAAACGTCAAGAATAGTATCAAATTCAGGAGGACGCCGATGAGCGGAATTGAACGGAATGAAATCGAGCGCCGTCTGGAACAAATCGAAGAGACTTTGGAGCGCATCCTGCACGTTTTGCGCCACCCTCAACATCCACATCCAACATCAATCGTTTTCAAGGAGAATCACATGTTGCCTACCATTGGCGGAAACACCCTCGTCTACTCCGGCACGCTGTCGCCTGTCGGAGCGCTCTTCACCACCGAAACCTTCACCGTCACCTCCAATGATCCCGCCGTGCTGCCCACTGTGGACGCCACTGGCCTAATCGTCACCATTCCTCTGCCTGTGGGCTGGGTCGAGAACGCGGCCACTCCCCTGGCGATCACGTACACCACCACCTCCCCGGCTTCACTGACGGCCACCATCACGCCGTCGGTTCCCGCCGTGACCCCCACTGGCATCTCGTTCGTCCAGACGGTCTAACGGATGTTCCACCCGGCGGGGCGAGTCTGATTCCTAGACACCCCCGCCGCAACAAATAGAGGATTGACTGACGTGGATACGAAGACCTGCCCACACTGCGGCTACATCTGGACTCCCCGCAAGGAGAATCCGAAGAAGTGTCCGCAGTGCGCGAACCCGTTGTGGCAGAGTCAAAGGCCGAAGAAAAAAAAGAATGAGCCTGTTGCTGTCGTAGCTCAGTTGGCAGAGCAGCCCGTTTTTAGCGGGCCGGTCGAGGGTTCGATCCCTTCCGACAGCCCCACTATCGAAGACCGTCTCGCGTCGGCCCGCGCCAAAGTGGAAGCACTTTTCAACAAACTGAAATGAGGAAAACGTGGAAGTAGCGATCAACGCCCCATTCGACAGCAACGAGATCAAGGATATTGTCTGCGCTGAGCTTCGCAAGCGCCTGGACACGCTCGGACCGCTTCAAGGAGCCAAAGAGTACAACCGATTCGAGGTCGCCTACGAGGTGGCAGTCAAGGTCTACCGCGTAGGCGAGACGGGCGCGGGGAAAGAGACGCTGGCTTGGGGTAAAGTGGAGAAGGGCGAAAAAACTCCTGAATCTGTCGAGGAGGTTGATGTGGTGACTGACTCGAAGTTCGTCTCCCAAGACCCCAATGAGGAGCGCCTGAGCCGGGATATGCCTCTGACTGTTGAATCGAGGGACGGCAAGGGAAATATGACGCGCCGCAAAGTTCACATGAAGGGATGATGATGGATGACCCCGAAATCAAGCAAATCCTCGAACGGGTTGCCCGATCCCTTGAGCGACTCGTCGACCATTACGTCCCGGAAAAAGCCAAAACAGAAGTCCGGCCCGCGTCCCTATCGACTGCCACATACTCCCGCGAAGAGCGCGAGATGCGAGACTTCAAGAAAAGCCTATCTCCGTCTGGATCGACGAGGGATACTTCTTGCCAGACTCGGACTGACCTCTGAGCAGGTGGCCGGAGCGGTGCAGGTCACTTCGCTCTTCCGGCGCATTGGAGTCAAGCCTGAGCGCCTGATCGAAGTTTTGCAGGCCGACAGCGAACTGGAATCCATTCGCATTGTGGGTATCTGGACGACACTCACCCCAGCCCAACGCAAGATTCTCGGATTGGAAGGGCTGGCACTGGCGTCGTCCATGACTCCGCGACGACTGTGGGAGCTTTACTGCGGCGCGAACATGATGCAGTCGCGGGAGACGATTGGCGCTATGATCTGCGAGGCGCTGCCATCTGTGATGCAGAAGACGGTCAAACTGGCTCAGGGTGGCAAGTATCAGGCCATGGAACACATCTACAAAGCCGCTCGCGTCCTGCCTACACCCAAGGGCAGCGTCATCAACATCGGCGTACCGCAACAGGGAGAGCTTGAGAGCGGAGACGAGCCAGAAGGCCGGAGTCTGGAAGGGTGCGACGACTTCCTGATGAGGGCAAGCAGGGCGATGGGAGCAAAACAACTTCCCGCGCCTGTGATTGAGGCGGAAGACGACGAAGAGGATGAGGAGGAAGAGTAATGCAATCAGTATCGCCAGTATGGACCGAAAAAGAGGTTTCGATTGAGCGCGTGATTGCGCTCGACCAGCTGCAATATGCGCCGATCGTAGTCCTTCCAGTGCGGTTTCAAGACGGCGTGAGTGGCTTGTCTGTTCGCTTCCGTCTGACCGATGAGGAGCGCAAGGCACTCGCCAATGGAGAAGACCTGATCATTACGGAAATGACGTTCGGCGGACCGTTCACTCCAATTTCCATGCAAATTTGCAAGCCGGACACGAACCCGTTTGGGGAGTAGCCTATTTTCGCACCGGAAAAAGTCGAAGAGCGCCTAAATGGATTCGAGAAAGAGTTCAAATGGCGACCTCGTGAGCATTCTATTGAAGAGGTTGACCAATGGAGTGATCGCCTGCGGGAAGTCTTCGACGTAAAAACCAACGGCGACATTATGCAGACGCGCGGCCTCACCAAGGCCGAAGAGCGGTTTATCGCCAACGAACGCGCCATGTGCGCCGCGTCTTGTCTATACTTCCTCACCCGCTACTACTACATCAAATTCAAAAACAATATTGCCCGCTTCGCCTTCCGGCAAGGCCAGTGGATTCTCTGGCAGATGCTTTGCGAACTTGACCGGATGGGTGTCTCAAAAATGCTCCAGGTTCTCAAGGCTCGTCAGCTTGGAATCTCAACCATCGCCGAGGGAATCGCCACATGGTCGTCGCAGTTCGTTCCCGGCGTGGCTGCCCAGATCGGCTCTGCGGACGGCCAGAAGACTCAAATCATGCTCGGCATGATGACTCTGGCGATTGACCAGTTACCAGTTTGGCTCCCCCCTACGCAGACGCGCTCCAAGGTGGCCTCTGACCGCGCCATGATTGAGTTCTCCAACATCGGCTCGATGATTATGGTCCAACCTGGCTCGATGCGCGGCGGCATGGGTCAAGGCACAACCCCGACTTTCGTCCATCTGTCCGAGGTCTCGCAATTCACAGACCCGGTGACTCAGTTGGATGAGGGACTCTTCAAGACGCTCCATGAAGGCCCGGAACTGATCGTCATTCTGGAGTCTACTGGAGATGCTTCACACCGCTCCGCATGGTGGTGGAAACAGCAATGGATTGCGAACCGAGACAATTACTGGACTGGAAATGCCGACTTCTTGCCCGTGTTCCTTCCCTGGCACACGACTCCAGAGCTTTACCCTGGACCATGGCTCAAGAAACATCCAATGCCAGCCGATTTTGTTCCCAATGAGGATACGATTTCCCACGTTCGCCGCGCCGAGGCTTACGTTCACGCGACACCTATGCTGGCAAAGGTTATCGGCGACACATGGACCATGCCGATTGAGCAGCAGTGGTACTGGCAGTTCAAGCACGAGGATCACAAGCGCCGCCGGGTAGAAAAGTCATGGTACAGGCAGATGCCGTGCGATGACTACGAGGCGTTGCTGGGCGAGCGCGACAAGATTGTTGGTGAAGAGACGCTGGAAGTGCTAAAAAAGTCTCAGGTGGCCATAGAAAAGGTTCCTGCGTACATGCTGGCCGGAGACGGCGTGGCAGAGAAGCATGAGCCGAAAGAGGCCGATGTCTGGTACGGTGACGACTCCCCGCCAAGGCTGAAAACCCACTTCATCACCAGAATCCGGTCTGAGCGTCTGGACTGGATGTTCGTCCCATTGAAGCGGATCTCCAAGTTTGACCCACTGGAGAAGTTCTGTATTTTCAAGGAGCCGGAAGAAGGATTCGACTACTCGATTGGATGGGATACTGGAACAGGCGTCGGAGGGGACAGGTCTACGCTGTGCTGCACTCGTCACGGGGTGGACGCTGAGCCTGACGAACAGGTTGCCGAGTACGCCTCCGATTCTGTTTCTCTGGACGATATTTACGTGTACGGCTGTGCGATGGCGTCATTCTACGCAAAGCATATGGCCTCAGTAAGAAAGCCTCACCCAAAGATTTGTATTGAGATGCGCCGCAAGTTTGGCGACGGTCCCTACCACGTCTCCCGGCAGATGGGCTTCACGCGCTGGCATGAGTGGGGGCAGGGATTCGACCGCAAGACGTTCACTGAAAAAGTAGGGAAAAATGGGAGAATCGGTTGGTACACGAACGAGTGGTCAAGGCCGCTTTTACTCTCCAGATTCTTCGGAGCGGTAGAGAATGGGTGGTTCATCGTCCGCTCGAAGTGGCTTGCAGACGAAATCTCCGACATGGAGCAGAATGTGACAGAAAGTGGCAAAACTCGTGCCGATCACGCAAAAGGAGAGCATGATGACCGTGTTTTTGCTGCCGCGATGAGCTATTTTACCCTCCATCAGCACGATATTATGGTGGAAAGGCTAAAATTACGCTATGAATCCCCGTCAGATGGCGGTATCTTAATAGAGACGGGTCCATGCAGGCAAACAATTGAAATACCAGGTGCAAAATGGCTCAATTCCAGGTTGTTGACAGGCGCGGCGGCATCAAGCAAGGAAGTCCGATACTTCTAGGCGCACCGCGTCTGGTAAGAAACTCGTCAAGCGCGGTGAAAGACAGCGTTTTCGTCTACTGGGTCAGCCCCAAAGGTGAAATCCAGCCTGCCGCCGATTCGCGCATCACAGAAGGGCAGTTGCAGCGGTGGCCAGAGTACCGGCACTGGCGGCGCTGTGAGGCTACCGGACCCAAAGAGATTGAGAAGGTGTCCGTCATCATCTCTCGGCAGTTGTGGGAGAAAAAGAAGCAGATGAAGGTCCAGCAGCACATCCGGGAGAAGTTCGAGCTTGACCAGTTGGCTGTTCGCGCAAAACTTCGTATAGCGCAGGGATTCTCCAAAAACGATGAGGAGATGAATCGGCGCATCCTGCAACGGGCGGAGCAGAATGAGGCGAACCTGTTGAAACTCATCATCTCCGAGTTCGATCCCACCACCAGGACAACCGCGCTCGACATGGAAGTGCGCCCACAAAGCACGTCACGGCTGGCAATGGTCGGTCAGAAAGCAACTGGTATCTAAAAATGGCCCGCGATTATGACGCCCACTGGCAACCGCCTTCGCGCTTAGAGTCCGGCAAGAAGCGTTTCGCCTACATCGAAGACATTCTTGGCGACGGCGAAGGATGGCTCCAAAAGCAGCCTTTCTGGAACGATCTCGACCGCGCTGAGAAGATCATTCGCGGCCAAGAGATGAACAAGGCAGACGAGAACCGCTCCGATCTGACCTCCAACCGACTCAAGCGCATTGGCCGCGAGATGGTGGCTGCAATCTCTGACGTGCGCTATCCAGACGATATTTGGAACTCCGACAACAGGGCTTATGGCGCAGAGATGGAGATGTTCTCCAAGATGGCCCGCGCCGTCTGGTACGAGGCCCGTGCTCCCTACGCCGTTCGCAGGCTGACTCAGTGGATGCTTGCCGGGGGTACAGGGTACTTCTGGCCTGTCTTCCGCCGCCGCCGCGCTGTTGACCCCGGCTCGACCGGAATCTGCTTTGATGACTACGGCCCGCGCGACGTGGTTCCGTTCATGATCGACGAGCGAAACTGGCAGGAGACTTATGGCTGCACGATGGTCAAGATGGTTTCCTTGCCCAAAGCTCATGCTCTGTTCCCGACATTCCAAGACAGGTTGCGTCCAGTTCCAAAGCGCAGGATGCAGTCTGGAGTCGTGTCTTCTCGGATGAACTTCATCAGTTCTTTGCGAGGATCAGACAGTTCTATTCCTTGGGTTGAAAAGCAGTGCGAACTCCGCTACACGCTCATCCGCGACTTGGCAATCAACAATACAGACCTGCCAATACCGATGGGTGATGCAGGAGCGTCTTGGGCCTACGTGGTGCCGTATCTGGGCATGGATATTGCGGCAAACGACGTGAAGAACGGACAGCGATATATGCGTCCGGCAACCATCGACGATTGCCGCCTCTACCCTAATATGCGCCTGATGGTGACAGCCTCTGGAGTGGAAGAGCCTGTCTATGACGGACCAGCCTGGGACTGGCACGGCTATTTTCCGCCTCGTTTCTCTTCTGACGACTGGGTGACGGAGCCGATGGGCCTGTCGATCTTCCGCGACGTGTTTGATCTGGAGCGTGCTCGGCAGTTCACCGAGCGAGCCATCGACATGAAAGTGAAAGCCCAGATGGACCCCGGCATGGCCTACGACCAGACAAAAATCAACGCGGGAACAGCGGAAGAGCTTGACCCGTGGGAGATGCGTAAACGTCTTGGAGTCGATGGAGAGGTTGACGAAAAGACTTTCAGAACGATTCTGACCGAAGCGCAGATGAAAGTTGGAGGAGAACCTTTCGAGTGGATCAAGTATTTGGACGAATCCCAGGATTACTATCTTGGTACAAACCAAGTGTCTGCCCTGGCTAAAGCCAAAATGAGTACCGGGCAGGAAGGGGCAGACGATCTCCTGCGGATTGCTGGCCCTATCACCCGCGACATTTGCGCTGGCATGGAAGGGCCGATGGCCGACGTGCTGGAGATGCAAAAATACCAAGATTTGCAGTTCTTCGACACGGCGAGGACGATGCGCTATGTCGGCCCGGACGGGGTGACTCCTGAGACGTTCGACTTCGACCCGGCTTCGCTGGTTCCTTCTCACATGCCCGGTGAGGATGATGGAAACTCATCTCAATTCAGCCGCATGGAGAGGGCTAAGAACTTCGCACGCGGCCTAAGTTTGACTCCGACGCCCGGATACCTCCACGGCATCCCACAGACACAGCAGAAGCTCTTGCTGTTGCAGGGCTGGCGCTCAGGGTTCCCGATTGATCCGGCGCGTGTGGCGAAGGTCTACGGCATCGAGAACTGGGAGACGAGCGACTTCCCGAAGTGGAAGGATTACAAGAAGTCAGAGCTTGAATTTGCAGCACAGATGAAAACTGAAGGTGCAAGTCTCGCACCTCCAGGACAGGCTCAAGGCGGCAGCCCATCCCCTGCTGGTGGTGGTGGAAACAAAGGCGGCAGGCCACCGTCTGGAAACAAGCCTCCGGCGGCAAAAACCAAAGGCAGCGCAGAGGGTCCGCGCGCAACCGTTTCAACGAGTGGATAGGAGAATCATGGCAGAGTTTAGTCGTAAAGTGCAGGTTCAGGTGCAAGACATTTTCGCAACCAAAGCGGACTTGGAAGAGGTTGACTCCGACATTCGCTCACAGCGCGTGGTAGGCGATCTGGTGGTGAGCTATGCCGGAAACGGTGGCCGGAGCGCGGTTGTATTCAAAGGAAAGCCGGTTACTCACGCGGGGGAAATTGAGGAAGAAAAAATAATTCCAACAATTCCCTTGACAAACAAACCCGTTTAGCGTTTGATTGCAACAACGGAGCAATTCCTGTTAGGGTCAGCCGACCGCTGAATTCCACAAGGGTCTTCCCACAGAAACAAGGAGAAGACACCATGGCAAAGGGATATAAGGTCGGTCACAAAAAGGCCCACAAGGGTCAGAAGGGCACCACTGTTCTGCCCGCTCACCTGCTCGGCAAGAGCTTGACCAAAAAGGTCGGCAAGAAGGCTTCCCGCAAGCGGAGCCACCGCTAACCCGATGGCCACCCCCTCAAATCCACTCACGCCTCCCACTGCTGGCGGACCTCCTCCGGGCGGACCTCCTCCGATGGGGGGCGCTGGTGCGTCTGGACCTCCTTCGGGCGGCGCAGGCGGCGGGGCGGCTCAATCACTGGCTCGTCTGGCGATGGATGCTCAGAAGATCGCTTCTGAAAGTCCAGAGACAGCGCCGATGATGCGCGAGATTCAGAACCAGGTGCGCATGGCGACTATGAAGATGATTCAGCAGCGACAGGCTACCCAACAGGCTACTCCGCAAATCTAGCACCGAGGCGAAACATGGACCCGAAAGCATATCTCGCGGAGTTGGGGTACTCGAACGAAGACATTACCGCCATGTTGGCGGATGAGAAGCAGTCGAAGTTAATTGCTCACGCTGCAAAGAGCTACAGCGAAGGCCGAACGCTCAAGCAGCAAGCTGAGGCTGAGAAAGCTGAAACGGCGACATTCTGGGAACAGAAGACGCAGGAGCTTCAAGGTTCCGTGAATCGTCTGACTGCTGCCGAGCGCCGCGCTGCCGAAGCTGAGGGTGTTGCCGCGCAGCGTACCGCGTACCTCAAGTCTTTGAAGGACCAGGGCTACGATGTGCCGGACACAATGCTTGGAACCTCGCACGTCGCTGAGCCTCCGAAGCCGATCACCCGCGAAGAGATGGAGCAGGGATTCCGCAAGACGGCTCCCGATCTGGTTTCGCTGACGGCGCTCTCGAATGAGTATTACCACCTTTATGGCGAGCCGTATGTGCAAGTGGAAGAAGACTTCCGCGCCGCGCAGTCCGCTGGCAAACCGCTCCGTGATTATGCCCGGACGAAGTATGGTTTTGAGGCGAAGAAGGCTGAGAAGTTACAAGTTGCCGACCAAGCCCGTATCGACAAGATTGTGCAAGAACGTGTCACCGCAGAGAAGGCAACTTGGGCAGCGGCGAATGGCTCCAATCCTGAAACCCGCTCTCCTTTGCCGTCCAAGTTTGACAAGCTCCAAAAGCAACCCGGCTTCAAATCCGATTCGTGGAAGAGCCAAGAGGGGCGTGCGGCGAATCGTGCCGAGCGACTCAAGCGTTTTGAAAACGTTACAATTCAGTAGTAAGGGAGAATAGCAATGCCTGATCCAACATACGGAAACGATCTCCAGGCAAGCACTCTGGATGATTTAGTGCTTGGAGTTGCCTACGACAACTTCTTCGTTGACGATGCGAAGCTCGAATGGATGCGGACCATCGGCGTGGTCAACCCCTTCGAAGGCGGCGTTCTCCGTCGTTTCCCGACAATCATGAACCGTCCGATGGGCGGCGCTGCGGCTCCCGGCACCACGCAGAATATCGTTCACCGCCAACAGCTTGCGAACACGGCATTCTCAATTCGGAACTACTCGACTTGGGATATGCTGGAGACGTTCTCGCTGATGGTGCAGAACCGTGGCGAGGCGAAACGTGCCGATCTGATGGACATTTACGCGCAGTCGCACATCAAGGCCATCAATACCGATGTGGGCGTGGACTCGTTCCATCACGGCCAGTCGCCGGTCTCCGGGTACATCACCGATGACGGCTCCGAGCGTGTGAATGGCGACGATGAGGCGATGAACAACGGCCTCGATCCGGGCTGGACTGGCAACGTGTACCAGAACTACGGTGCACAAGTCCGCAACGGCGCGGTCCAAAACACACTGAACTCGACGCCGCTCTGGTACGGCAATCCTGACGGAACCTGCGCCTCGTTCTCGGTGGAGAAGTTCATCCTCCACATTCGGACCTGCAAGCGGTACGGCTCCGATCAATTCATTGGCATCTCGTCCGTGGAAGGCATCTCGTACATAGCCTCTGCTCTCCAGCGCCAGCAACGGTTGGTCGAGTGGAAGGTTGAGGATACCTGCCCCGACTTCACCGGAATCGGCTTCATGGGCTGCATGTTCTATGAGAGCGCATTGGCTCCGGGACGCGCCTGGGCCGCGACGCTCCCCGCTGATATTTCGGCGACGAGCAACGCGACTGACACAGCCGGAACCTCGACAGCTGGCCAGCCGTACAGCTTCACTTCGCCCGCGACGACCACGGCGCTGAGTGGAATCCCGGCCAGCA
>ODAK010008470.1_pt1 | contig 10280 bp, 17 predicted proteins | sample 1539591 | NCBI WGS metagenome assembly ODAK01 (sample SAMEA3539303, study PRJEB22396) | soil metagenome | biome: tundra; feature: field; material: soil | place: USA | collected 2010-05 | depth 0.15 m | reverse complement strand
TATAGTCCATCATCATTGCGAATGACAATGCAATAAGGACCTAATCGATTCTTAACGAGCTGACGAAAATTGACGAGAACGTATTCGGGATAAATGACGCTACTCATAGTAATGAACCATTTGATTCGTTTCCCAACGCTGCTTCATAATGATGCTAAAGAGATCGAGACTCCAAATGAGCAGGGCGAATGGACCAAAGAAATTCGTCCAATCAAATGAAACCGGCACCGACGCGAAGGTTGTCGCCAATGTTAATCCAATGCCAATTACGACCTCATACAATGATAGATGAATCTGTCTCTGATAATACTTAACATCTACGTTTATCATCTTAACATCCCTGACAATATGAACAGACATCAGAAGGCCCAAGACGATTTAGACAAGCATTGCAATAGACGCGCGCAAATCTATTGGGCATCCAGGCGTTGGCGAAACTATTCCATGCAATTGGGCGGGATTGGATCTGATGTCGAATCGGAATTGAAAACTCCGGGAGACCAGAAATCTTCTTGAACTTCTGCTTTCCAGCAGCCGTAATATTCCTGGTTCCATTCTTCATGTATTCCTCCAATCGCGAATGATGAGAAAGATATAGACGGTCGCCATGATGAACGAAGAGATTGCTCCGGCAAGATATCCGATCAATTGTCCAACAACATCAGGCGGATTATAGATCAGCTCATGCCAGAACATTGACGATGTGACAATAAACATCCAAGCTAAGAGAGCATTCATTAGTCCTCGTTATAGTCTTCTTCTGGCTCTGGCTTCTTCTTTTGCTTAAAGAGCTTAAGCATATATTCGATATAGCCAATCGCCCTGACTTCAGAATGCTTTACGTTGATTCCGCGATGCGGAGGATTATCATCGATCCCTTCGACAAAGGGGACACGAATGTGAAGGATAGGGTTAGCAGTCCCATTGCCGAAGATCTTCTTGATGATTCCGACTTTGCCCGTAGCTTGTGGGAAGTTAGGAACCTCGCCAATAATCAGAACGGTCTTCATATTGATATGATGAACGACCGGAGAAGATTCATCCTGAGATTCGTGCATCTTGACACGCTTAAAGATGCGATCAAGCTGGTCATTCTTCTTCTTTGACATTATGAATGACTCCTTAGCTTGAATAGACGTGGGAAGAGAAAGTTGAAGAAGAAGAGAAAGAATCCCATATTGACCGGGAATGAGATGTAGACCGGAATTGGTGATCCTATAAAATGTCTATAGACAAGCTCTCCAAGAACATCAATGATGAGGATTAGAATGGCGGTCAGGACAAAACTAATTATGCTTTGCTTCTTCTTGGCTTCCATTCGGTTTGTCCTTGTTGAAAAGTCCGCTTCTAATAAGAAGCTGACAGGCATCAATTAATTGAACGCCTTTACAAAGGTTAAGGTGTTCAGTGACGCGACCAATATAAATCTTGCGAATTATACTATCACGCTTGGCTTGTTCTGCCTCTGGATTAAAGACTGAACTGTCCATTACTCTCTCGCATAATGCCATCTCCAACGGCACGATAAATAACGCGTTCGACCGTCTCGGGAGAATGTGCCATCATTCCCTTAATGTTCGTCATCGACTGAGGAGACGAATCCTTCATCAGGATTAGAAGATTGAAATGTGCAAGCTCAGCATCACGGGAACGAAAGCTATTGAAAACCAAATCGGTCGGTTTCCATTTTGTATCCGAGGAAGATCCTTCATTAGGTCCATTTCCTTCGGGCAAATCCATTTCAACATCTTCGAATCGGTGGGTGCTATTATTCTTCTTGAACATTTGGATCTCGTTTCGTTTGAAAGAAACTGGTCATCAGTTTATATTAGTCGGGATAGATGGAATTGAACCACATAGTACTTAGACCCCGTATTGCTTTTTACGGCAACGCGAGCCAGCTCGCCACTCTGGACTCTCCCCGAAGAAAAATTGGAAAGCTACCATTTAGAATAGCTTTCCAATTAATCCTTTGAATCTCACGCCTTCTTAGCAGCTTTCTTTGCGGCTGCTACGGCAAGCTTTACCTCATTCACATCTCGGACGAGATCGTGAGGCGTCTTTCCAGTAGCCTTGAAAACAGCGAGCTGCTCATCGTTCATTCTCGAACAACCTCCGCCCGGGCCTTTGGTCGTATAATAACGATCGCTATCCTTGATAACCTGACGAGTACGCTCCTGCAATTCCGAGAACGTATTCGGATTGATCTTTCCGCCACCAGCGTGAACAAGCGCCGCGACAATTGCCGGACCAATTTCCATTGTTCCGCCACCAGTCGGATCTTCTTCGAGGAAGATATGATCGAGAGCGGCGAGCATAACCTCATGATCCTTGCCGTAAATCTCGTCAAAATCATTATACTCGCTCTCAAACTTGGCAAGCGTCGCTTCCTTATCAGGAATGCCATTCACACGCGAAGCGTACTCACGAAAATTGATTTCATACTTGGCAGTCATTTGTGTATCCTTGCTTTCTTTGTTGTCGTTTGTGTTTCTTATCTACTTGAGCTTTCTTAGCTCGTTCGTCTTATGCACCGAAGAATATAACCACGATCCTCACCGTGTCAATGAACCTTTACAATCGCGTAGGCGCCTTCGCAGCGCGAAGTGTATCCTTACGATTACACTTAGTACGACCATTAGAAATCGAATCTAAACGCTCTGCGTATCAGGCAAAACAGGTCAACCAGACCGTCTGATCGTATTTATTGATTCTTTACCCACGAGAGAATGACGCGGTATCTTGAGATGCTTTTATTCCAAATCCAAGCTTACTCGTCGACTTAGATGTATTGCGACAAGAAGGCCCCTTTTTCTTTGCATAGACTCTTGCGATTGCGTCTCGCCGATGAACAATCGTCTTAATCATTGCGCCTTGATTATTGACAATCTCGGCATAGATCGAGTGCTCAAACTTAACGAGACGACGATCGGCAAGACCTTCTGCTTCCTGATAAAGATCGGCAGAATAAACCATTTCCTCTTCTTCAATCAATGTCTCAACAATTTGGAATCCGGCCGTTTCCTCTTCGGTTTCAACCGTCTCAATCTTACCGCCCTCTTCCTTAATGATCTTGTATCCGAGAACCTTATCATAGGTTCCGAGAACAATCTCATTGTCATCATTCTTTACGAAGATAGAGATGACATAGGGTTTGCTTGTTTCGAGAACGTTGCGCGGCTTCTTTAGCTTTGCCCTTGAAAGAGCCAAACGAACCTCATTAGCAATGGTATGTTCGAGAAGGGCAGATTGCATCAATTGCAATGTTGGGGTCGGAAGAATCTCTTTACGATCGTAAGCTTCGACAATGGGCGAAAGGAATTGATATCCCTTAATGAAATCCTGGTGAGCGGCAATGAATCCTTCTGCCGTTGATTTCCCCGAAAGCTTCGCCTTAATGAACTTCTTTGGCGTCATAGGACGAATTGTTTTAGCTTCAGCCATGATTAAAGCCTTTCAATTAAGGTTTATGTGGTGGGTTGGGTGGGGCTCGAACCCACAATTTTTCTCGATTAAAAGTCGAGGGCCATACCATTAGGCGACCAGCCCCTTACATCTCTATTATTTTGAATTACAGCACCTTAAACTCTTGATATATATCAACGAGGTATCTTATGAAAACACGATGGACAGATGAACAATTAATAGAAGCTGTTAAAACAGAAAATACAATGAAGAAGGTAATAGAAAAACTTAGATTGTCTTGTCAGGGATCCAATACAAAAACGGTAAAGAAACACATAAAAAGATTGCTACTCGATACTTCGCATTTTTTGTCTTGTTCTGAGCAGATAAAAATCGCTGCATCAAAAAGAAAGTGGGAGAATAAAGTCACAACAGAAGAGTTGTTAACTGCCAATAGTAATCATTGCAGGGGAAATATCAAGGATAGAATCATAAAAGAAAATCTCATACCATACAAATGTAATCAATGTGAGATTACACATTGGCAAGAACGAAAACTTTCATTGCATCTTGATCATATCAATGGCAACAATAAAGACAATAGATTAGAAAACTTACGATTCCTTTGCCCTAATTGTCATTCATTAACGGATACCTATTGTGGTAAACAATTAAAAGGTAGGGGTAGAAAAAGTTCTTTGGATGAAACATTTGCCGATCCTGTTTCAAAATACAAAGCTAAATGCATTGATTGTTCAAAACCAATTGAGAACGGTAAGAGATGTATCAGTTGTCATTTAGCCAATCCAATTACTAAAATAGAATGGCCATCATTAGATGAGCTTACGAAGCTGATGTTAACAGCAAAAAACTATGAGGCCGTTGGCAGATTGTTAGGGGTTAGCGGAACCACAATAAAGAAACGAATTATGAAACTAACCAAAACCTCTAATATTAAGTGAGTCAGCATTCGATTCGAACGAATATCTTTCCCATGGTTAGGGAACGCATTTCCGATTATGCTAACGGACCCATAAAGAAACGCTGACCGTTTTTGATTTTGGAGAGAACGGTCAAATAACTCTCTTCCGAGATTGATTAATCTCCACCATTCGTTTTTAGAGAGAACGAATAAACTCTTTCCCACAAAGGTAGGCTCCGCACCATCAGCTTTTATTAGAGAGCTGCTATAACTCATTCACCGTTGTTCAGTTAACGGGGTGCAACATGATCGAATCGAACGATCAATGAGAAGTCTTTTGTTTAACACGTGTTGCTAATCTCGAATAAGGTGCCCATATGAGTTAGGGATTCGACATTAGCTTGCTTATAGCCACGCATTCTTTGACTCTCACTCCGCCAGGACATTGCAGGACTTCATCCGTTTTATTTGAGATGAGAACGGACAAACTCATCGCATCATTTTATCCTGCTATCTACGACCCTCCAAGGTTTAAATAGACTTACGGCGAGAGATGCTTAACTCTAGAGCGATAAGAAGGAATCGGACCTTCTATAGAAGAACGCTTTTGGTTAACACGTGAGCCAAACAAAGGAATTTTGAGGCAGCTTATTGCTTATCACGCATTCATTACGTTTCTATCCACCAGGTATCGCAGACATCTTTTATCGTACCTTCTTTGGGAACTGATTTCGAAGCCACTTCTCTGTCGCCAATCGTTCCTTTGCATCCCTCGTTGCATTATCACGGGCGACAAACTCTTCTCGCTTAGGCATTCCAGGGGTTATCGAAGATTTGATGCTTGAGGAAAGGCATCGCTGATAAGGGACAATTTCCTGCTTCGCCTTGCCTTTATCTGCAATTCGCTTCAGAATAACCCGGCGCATTGATTCAAACGCCTGAGCATAAGACAATCCTGAAACCATATAGTTAGCGCCACCTGCCTTATGAAAAAGCTCCTTGATTTCGGGATCGTGCAGATTAGTTCCTTTGCGGGTCTTTCGAATATACGTCTCATCGTCAATGGTCGAAACAACAATAGGAGCGGATTTAACCGATGATTGAATAACCGACCGCTTATTGCTTCCTTCCAATTTGAGAGGAATGAAATCTGCTTGCTGGCGGACCTTGTCCATTAGTTGCGCAAGCTTTTGATCATGAACCGTCGGAGCCGGAGAACGTTCGGGCTGAATAATCTCAAAGAGAGAAAGCTTTTTAGCAAGAGGGGAAGGCTGAAAAGACGGACGGGGAGATTCAAATCCTTCTTTGATATGGGTGGTGGTTTCTTGCCGCTTTATCGTCAGACCGTATTCCATTGATTCAACCTTTCAGAGAAGAGGAAACGAACGGCACGGCTCACCCAGCAAACCCTACTAATGCAAGGGTCGGACCAACCTTGCCAGGTGGAGCTGGGCGAAGAATGCTCAATGATTCCGAGGGGTTAGGAGGGGTGCGTAGGATCGTTCGCGCCAGGGCAGGGTGCGTAAATCCTTACACTGCGCAACCGGCTGGTACGCAGTGAGCGCACAAGGTGGGAGGTGTGGGTGGCACGGTTCGTGCCCGAGGCATAATTCGACATTATGATCATGGCCTTTCATGTAAAGCTTGCATTAAAATGGTTATCGGACCCAGGATTCCTTTTTGCCTTGGCGGAAGCTGATTTGACTGAAATGGTTCGTACGACTGGATTATATGCGAGCATTTGTGATTTCGTTAGGAATGCCGGAGGGCGAGAGGTAGAATTGCATATGGACCCCAAATCTCCTTTGTTTATCGTTGAGGCTAAGATTGCAGATAAACCGTCAATTGAGTTCTTAAAGCGTTTCGGTAAAGCATTGACAGATTTGCTACGATCTAAGATAACGGAAGAGAAGTGGGACAGTATAAGGATTGTTTGAGCTATCAATAATGAGGGATTAGAATATGACTACAACTTATACACTTAGCGGCGTGCGAAAAACTCAGGGACGCGACTTCAACTTTTATTGGAGGGGCACGATCAATTGGTCTAATTTCGGTGGCTCAAGCCTCGACGGAGCTTCACCCGATATTTTTATACCTTTTCCAACTCGCGGAATAATGCTGCTCAATGAAGATAACTCTGGAAATGTAGTCGAAATTAGCCTCAACGGAAGTGCAATTCATGATAGACTTGACCCGACGGTCGGTGTAGGATCAAAGGCTATTGCGTATGATAACAGGACTATGAGTTTAATTTGGCTGAGAATAGCCAATGGTAGTACCAGTGCTGTTTTTAGTATACGTGCCTGGCAATAAATTACAATACCGCGATATATAATAGTTATGGGCAAGAAACTTACCAATGAAGATATTGATTTGCGACTGATTGGTCGTAATATAAAGAGACTAAACGATACCGCTGGCATTACTGTTAAATCAGATTGGGAATGTTTAATATGCCAATTTATTTGGAAGGCTAAAGCTGCAGATATCTTTCATCTCAATTCTGGATGCCCAAAATGTGCTGGTAACGCAAGATTAACTAATGAAATTGTAGATCGAAGACTAATAGAGTCTAACCGCGATCTAATTAGATTAAGTGATATCAATGGCGCTGACGAGCCGTGTGATTGGAAATGCTTAATATGTCAATACATTTGGATAACTACACCACACTCAATTCTAAGCAAAAGAAAATCCGGTTGTCCAAAATGTTCTGGCTTAATGAAGTTAACAAATGAAGAAGTTGATCTGAGATTAATTAGTCGCAATATTATTAGATTAGACGATATCGTCAATTCAATCACAAAGCGAAGATGGAAATGTTCTCTTAATGAATGCGGTCATATTTGGAATAGTACACCGGATAGGGTATTAAACGCAAATAGGGGATGTCCTAAATGCTCAAATAGGATCAGGTTGACTAATGAAATTGTAGATCGAAAACTGCAAAACCAAAATCGTACTATCATCAGAACTGGAAACGTGCTTAGTTCACTTAAGAATTGCGATTGGCAATGTCTCATTTGTCAATTCATATGGCAAGCCACACCAAATAGCGTGGTGAATAAGAACACCGGATGTCCCAAGTGTATTGGACATACTAAATTAACCAATGAAATTGTTGATGAAAGACTATTAAAACAATGTCGTCAAATAAGGCGAATCAACGATGTTATTGATGGTAGTACTGAAATTGATTGGGAATGTCTTAATTGCGGATATATTTGGCAATCTTCCCCAATAAATATTGTTACCATTGGTAGTGGTTGTCGTAAATGTTCTCAAGGCAAAAACGAAAAACTCGTCGGATCAGTTTTAGAAAAGCATTTCCACAATATAGAACGTCAAAAATGCATTAGAGATTTTGATCTCAATGAACCAAAACGATACTTAATGGATTATTACATTCCTGAAATAGCAGCCATTGAATATAACGGTCGCCAACATTATGAACCGGTTTGTTTTGGTGGGTGCTCATTGGAGCAAGCTAACATTGATTTTATTGAAAGACAAGCTCGAGATGTCTACGTTCAAGCTTTCTGTGATAAAAACAACATCAATCTTATCTCAATTGACGGTCGCAAATATACCAATAAAAAGCTTATCAATCACGTCAGCGAACTAATACTAACATTCAAATGCGTATAATAAGACATATGTTCAAATGAGCTATATATCAAGCACCGGTTTCTCATTAACTGATGGTCGAATAGGTCAGAGTCTAAATGGAGACTCTTCGGCTCCGGCACCAACCATTACATCCGTCTCTCCAAATTCCGGTTCAGTAAGCGGCGGAATTTCCGTCACAATAACTGGAACAAATCTAACGGGAGCTACAGTTTTTACTCTTAATGGGTCTCAACTAACCTCTCCGGTAATTACATCGACAACCATTACCGGAACAACTGCCTCTGGTTCTGCTGGTTTAGGAGATGTAATTGTAACCACATCGGGAGGGTCAGCAACGAAAACTAATGCTTGGACCTATATTGCTCTTCCGACCATAATATCAGTTTCGCCAAGTTCAGGTACGGTTAGTGGAGGAACGGCTATTACAATTGCTGGGACCAATCTAAACGGAGCGACCGTATATACTTTGAATGGTATTTCACTAACAGGCCTAACTATTGGTCCGAACAATATTCTAGGAACAACAGGCGCAGGGACTGCCGGACTTGGTAATGTTGTTGTTACTACACCGGGCGGTACAGTAACATATACTAGCGCATTTACTTACGTTGCCATTCCAACTATTACGTCCATTTCTCCAAGTTCCGGAGCAACTACCGGTGGTACATCAGTAACCATTACTGGAACTAATCTAACCGGAGCCACCGTTTATACTTTGAACGGGGTCGCTTTAACAGGAGTTAGCATTGGTTCAACAACAATAACCGGGACAACTCAGGCCGGTTCTGCCAGCCTTGGAGACGTTGTAGTTACGACCACTGGTGGCACCGCAACTGATACTAACGCCTGGACATATGTTGCAGCACCAACAGTTACATCAGTCAATCCTACATTTGGCCCAATAACCACGGCCAAATCTATAACTGTAACCGGAACTAATTTCTCCGGAACACCGACCGTTACTATTGGTGGGGTATCTTGCACAAGCGTCTCGGTCTCCAATTCTACAACACTTACATGTACAACACCAGCAAGCGCTGCTGGTTCTGGAGCGGTAGTTGTCGGTGGCGGAACAAGCAGCGCAACATACTACTTCTTGGCAGGAATGCTATTTGATTGGAACTCAGATAATGCGCCACATAGCGGAACCAATGTTAGTGGATCTCTTGTTGATAGTATAGCAAGTAATGCGCTTGCTATTTATATGGGAACACCAACATTTACAGCCAACGCAATTAATGGACACGCAAGTATCAATTTCATAGATTCAGGATCCGGAAATACAACTTCAATGATGCGATCCTCCAATATAACCAGGGCACAGCCGTTTGCTGTTTGGGCCGTTCATAAGCTTAATACATGGACCGCCGATAAGCTACTTTATACCTTTGATATTCAAGGATCTGTTTCCCACGGAGTTGAATGCCACACCTCCTCTCCAACTATAGAAATGACCGGATTTAATCCTGTTGCCGCATTATCAAGCTCTGCGCTTGCTGTAGGCGCCTGGGGATTATTGGAAGGTGTTTGGAATGGGGCGTCGTCGAGTCTAACAATTAACGGCGGAACGCCTGCTACCGGGACCGTAAGCGGAAACGCAATCGCTCTTGGAATGTGGTGGGGCGGATATAATGGTGGCGCATCAGGAGCTCCGTGTTCTATCGCCAGAACAATTCTGGCAGACCCTTCTGCTACCGGATATTCTGAGAGTAATTATACGGCAGCAATGAAGGCAATGTACGGACTATGATTTTAGAGCTTGTACAAAGATGTAAAAGAGATAAGAAAGACTTGCCGCGATAAAGGTACAAATAAGCGTGCCCATATTATCAAATCGAATTGAAGAGACAATAAGCATTGAGCATATTAGTCTTATGGCCTTGTGAAAAGGATGGAAATTAAAGGGTATCATTTGATGTGTTTAGCCCTCCATCTTTCGTGAGATTTCGAATGAACCCATTTGCGAGTTATCCAAATAACCCAAGCCATTGAAAGAGATTTTCCTAACCATAAATGATGTGTCTTAATTCCTGGAAGAAGAATGAGTCGAATACCGTCCAGAAGATAGAGCCAACCCATTACAAAATCCTTGGCAACCGACCATTTAAAATCCATTTGACCTCCATTTAAGCAGCTAATTGATGAAGCTAATCTTTACATTATGTCTCGCGAACATACGTATCAATTCTTTCTCCTTTATCTTATCTGACGTCTTACGATCGTCATTGGCAAGCGTAATCTCTTTGAGATCGTTATTGGTTTTTGCGACAGGATTATCTAGGATCCAAGACGCCTTATCTTTCACGATCTCTATTATAGT
>ODAK010008469.1_pt1 | contig 10281 bp, 8 predicted proteins | sample 1539591 | NCBI WGS metagenome assembly ODAK01 (sample SAMEA3539303, study PRJEB22396) | soil metagenome | biome: tundra; feature: field; material: soil | place: USA | collected 2010-05 | depth 0.15 m | reverse complement strand
ACTGGCCGGGAAGTCGTCCCGTGTGATTTTCGCGGCGGGACGCGCTCCGGCCTATTTCTGCGTGGTCCCTTACGCACGCCGCTCGGTGCGCCGCGTGACAAAGAGCGAAACCAGGGTTGAAGTCAGCATAGCCAGGGCCAGCGCGAGCAGAGCCAGCGTCATACTGTGCGTTTTGTCGCGAATGATGCCCACCGCGTGCGGGCTGGCATAGCCGGCCAGGTTGCCGACGGAATTGATCCACGCGATTCCCGCGGCCGCCGCCGTGCCCGAGAGCAGCGAGGTCGGCAACGACCAGAACAGTGTGAACGCGCACAGGATGCCGACATTCGCCAGGGTCAGCGCCGCAAAACCCGCCGCTCCCGGAATTCCCGGGATGGCGCTGGCCGCGAAGGCGCACGTTCCGAGAATGCAGCACAACGCGAAATGCCACCGCCTCTCGCCCGTGGCGTCGGAATGCCGTCCGACCAAGAACATCGCGATGACCGTCACCACCGAGGGAATCGTGAACAGCCAGCCGATGGCCACGGGGTCTTTCGTAAGGGTCTCCTTGATAACCTGCGGCAGCCAGAAGCCGATGCCATAGTTGCCCGCGGTGAGTCCGAAGTAGACCAGGCAAAACAGCCAGACGGCCGGGCTGCGAAACGCGTCCACCAGCCGGTGGCTTCCCGTGCCCGTCTTGGTTTGCTCTTCTTCCTGGAGGCGCGCCAGAACCATCTTCTTTTCGTCCGCGCTCAGCCAACGGGCCTGGGCGGGCTCGTCGCTGAGGAAGAACAGCGTCGCCAGGCCCGCAATCGAAGAGGGGAGGCCCGTCACCAGAAACAGCCACTGCCACCCGGCCAGGTGAGAGACCCCATTGAGGTCTTTCAGAATCCAGCCGCAGAGCGGACCGGCCAGCAGGCCGGAGATTGGTACGGCGCTCATGAAAATGGCCATCATCCGCGCGCGGTGCTGCGCCGCATACCAGAACGTGAGGTACAGAATCACGCCCGGAAAGAATCCCGATTCCACCGCGCCCAGCACAAAGCGCAGCACGTAGTAACTCGTGGCCCCCGTGGCGAACATCGTGGCCGCCGATACCAGGCCCCACACAATCATGATGGGCCCCAGCAAAAACCGCGCCCCGATCTTCCGCAACACCACGTTGCTGGGCACTTCGAAAAAGAAATAGCCGATAAAGAAAATGCCCGCGCCCAAGCCGTACACGGCGTCGGACATCCCCAGGTCCTGCTGCATCTGCATCTTGGCGAAACCCACGTTCACCCGGTTCACGTACGCCAGCATGTAGCACATGAAAAGGTAGGGCATCAGGTGCCAGGTAATCTTGCTGTACGTGGCGGCTTCGCTTGCGGGCGGACGCGGCGCGCTCATCGGTGTCTCCTTGGATGCGGGGGTAAACCTGGATTTTAGCAACGCGCCCCGCGCGCGTCAAAGCGGGCGGATTCAGGCCGGTATCTCTGGTGCCGGCTCTGATAGCATTGTTGGTGATGCGCAAACGAGGTGCCATCGAATGAACCAGCCGCGAATCGGATTCGTCACCTGTATCCATCCGCTTTACGATCTGCCGGCGGTGGCCGCCTGGCGCGAGAACGCCATTTCAGAGCTGCGGAAGTCGGGGTGCGAAGTGATTGCCTCCGCGATCCCGCGAACCCCGGCCGACGCCGGCGAGGTCGCCGCCCACCTGGCCAAACACGAAGTCGATCTCGTGGTGCTGTTCTTCTGCTCGTGGGTGTCCGAAGACGTCACGTTGGAGCTGGCCCGCGGGGTCATGGACATCCCCATGTTCCTTTGGGCCCTTCCCTACCTGGACCTCGACATCCCGATGCCGTCCCCCATAAGCGGCCTGACCGCGTCCGGGTCGAATATCCGGCGGCTGGGCAAGCGGTTCGCCTATGTGATCGGCAGCGTGAATGCCGCGACTGTGGAGCAGGTGGTCAGTGGCGCCCGCGCGGGCGCCGCTGCCAGAGCCCTGCGCCGCGCCAGGATGGGAGTTGTGGGCGACCCGTGCCCCGGCATGGCGGATGTGGCGGTGGACGACTCGGACCTCCAGCAGGCGCTGGGCGTTACGACCGTCCACTTCGAACTGGACGAGTTGGTGCGGAGGGCGCAGGCCGCGCCCCCCGGCGAGGCGGAACGCGCAGCCCAGCGGCTCATCGCGGCGACCGCCGGCGGAAGTGAAGTGAGCGAAGCCGTGCTGGCCGACAACCTGCGGCTCTACGTGGCTATCCAGGAGATGGTGCGCGCAAATCAGCTCGATGCCTACTGCGTGCGCTGCTGGCCCGAACTTCGCAACGGACTGGGGATCACGCCCTGCACGGCCCACGCGCTGATGGCCCGGGACGGGATCTCGAGTACCTGCGAAGTGGACGTGCCGGCGCTGATCACCACCTGGCTGTTGAGTCGTCTGGCGGGCGCGCCGGCATTCAACTTCGATATCACGGGATATCTCGAGGACCAGGACGCCATTCAGTTCGCGCATTGCGGCGCGGCCGACCCTTCGCTGGCCGGCGATCCCGGGAAGGTTCTCCTGCGCGTGCACATGCGCACTGCGACCGGCGCCACGGTGGAGTTCCCGTTCCGCGAGGGATCCGTGACGCTGGCCAAACTGCTGCGCCCGATCGACGGCAAATTCCGGCTGTTTGTCGCCGGCGGCCGGGTAATCCCTTCCGATGGCGTGCGCGGGAGCGTCGCGACGGTGCGGCCGGAACCCTCCGCGGAGGCATTTCTTGCCACGATGATGCACCAAGCCGTGGAGCATCACGTCGCCCTGGTTTACGGCTGCTGGAAACGAGAGTTGGAGCTTTTCTGCGAGTTCACAGGAGTGGAATTCGTGTCTCCTCCCGTGGGGGAGTGAAAGAGACTCGCCGGTACCTGTTCAGATGTTAAACTGTTCGTGTTTACGATTTTCGGACCAGGAATCCAGTCATGCAAAGACGTGAGTTCATAAGAGATACAGCGGTGACGGCAGGCTGGACAGCCCTGTCGGCGAGCCGCGTGTTGGGAGCCAACGACCGCGTGGTGGTGGGGTTGATCGGGTCCGGCGGCCGGGGCCGTTGGGTGAGCACCGGACTGCTGAAAGCGCCGGGCACGGAGATAGTGGCCGTCTGCGACGTGTACGATGCCAACGCGGAACAAGGCTCCAAGGAGCTGGCCGGAGGCAAGGCCAAGACCTTCCGGGATTTTCGCAAGCTTCTCGAGAGCAAAGAGATCGATGCCGTCTACGTGGCCACTCCGGATCACTGGCACGCGATTCCGGCGGTGCTGGCCTTGGAGGCGGGCAAGCATGTCTTTGTAGAGAAGCCGTTCGCGCTGACCATCCACGAAGGGCGGGCCATGGTGGAGGCGGCGCGGCGAACCAAGAAGATCCTCATGCCCGCGACACAGCAGCGTTCGGCCCCTCACATAGCCGAAGCGGCCCGTATGGTCCAGGCCGGCGAAATCGGGACGGTGAATTTCGTGCGCATCTGGAACAGCAATAACGTGGAGGGGGCGTTCAAAAAGATCCCAGACTCAGATCCGCCGGCCGGGCTGGACTGGGACTTCTACCTCGGGCCATCGCCGAAGGCGCCCTTCAACCGGGCGCGGTTTCTGGCCACCTACCGGAATTTCTCCGACTACTCGGGCGGGTACATCTGCGACTATGGCAATCACCGCATCGACAGCGTGCACCAGGTCATGGGAGTGACCTTTCCCCACACCATCTCGGCGGTGGGCAAACGGATTTTCTTCGACAACGCCGGCGACGTCTTCGACCTGCACTCCGTCCTCTACCAGTACGACAAATTCGTCATGGAGTACACGCTGAACTACACCAACGAGTTCGGCATCGGCGGCCGTTACGCCGGCCAAAGGTACTACAACGCCGTGGGACAGTACGACCGGCCGCACGGGTTTGCCTTCTACGGGAGCAAGGCGAGCCTGTACGTGGACCGGATCGGGTACGAGTTGTACACCGAGGCTGGCCGCCCCAGGGGGGCCCCGGGAGAGAGAAAAGCCGTCCAGGGCGCCGATGTGACCCTTCAGCACGCCCAGAATTTCATTCAGCAGGTGCGCATAGGGACCAAGGGCGCGGTGGACGAGATGACCGGATACACATCCACGTCGACATGCCACTTGGGCACCATTGCCGCGAAGGTCGGCAGAACCCTGCACTGGGACGCCCAGAAAGAAGACTTCGTCAACGATCGCGAGGCCAGCCGCCTGCTCACGCGCACGCTGCGGAAGCCGTACGACCTCATCAAGATCTGACGCCCAAAGGGTGAGCATTCCAATGACGCCTGTTCGAGAGGAACGCCGCGCGCCGGCGCCTGGACGTTCGCACGTACGACACCGCGTGGCAGCCCTGGCCGCGCTGGTGGGCATGATCACTTACCTGGATCGGACATGCATTTCGGTCACTGCGCCCAACATGATGAAGGATCTCGGGCTGACCCAGATCCAGATGAGTTTCGTGTTCAGCGCGTTCACGCTGGCCTACGCCATGTTCGAGATCCCCAGCGGCTGGTGGGGCGACCGTGTCGGCACGCGGCGCGTGCTGACGCGCATCGTGACCTGGTGGTCCACATTCACCATGCTGACCGGTGGTGCGTGGAGCTACGCCTCGCTGCTGGTGACGCGCTTCCTGTTCGGCGCTGGGGAGGCTGGCTGCTGGCCCAATGTGACCCGGACTTTTTCCCGCTGGTTCCCTCTGGCTGAGCGCGGCACAGCCCAGGGAGTCTTCTTCATGGGGGCGCACCTGGCGGGCGGCTTCACGCCGCTGCTGGTCACCGTCCTGCTGGGGCACTTGTCCTGGCGGATGCTGTTTTTGATTTTCGGTTCGGTGGGCTTCGTGTGGGCGGTGTTCTGGCGCTATTGGTTCCGGGACGAACCGGCGCAGCACGCCGCGGTGCGGGCCGGCGAGCTGGAGTGGATCGAGAAGGGGCGGATGATCGAGGCAGGAAACCGCGATGGCGGGACGCCGTGGAAAGCGCTTCTGGCCAACCGGACAGCGGTGCTGCTCTGCCTGATGTACTTCACCCAGGCCTATGGTTTCAATTTTTACGTGACCTGGCTGCCCACCTACCTGAAGAACGTGCGCGGATTTGCATCGGTCTCGCTGGGTATTTTCGCCGGTCTGCCGCTGGCGTTGAGCGTTCTGGCGGACCTGTTTGGCGGCATCACCACGGACCGGCTGACCAAGCGCTTCGGGCTGCGCATCGGCCGCTCGACGGTCGGCGCCGGAGCGCTGCTGGCCGCGGGAGGATGCATGATAGCCGGGACATCCGCGGCGAGCCCCTATGCGTCGGCAGTGCTGATTGCTTTGGGGAGTGCGGCGGCGAACTTCATGTTGCCGGCGGCCTGGGGCTCTTGCATCGACCTCGGCGGGCGGCACGCGGGGACTCTCAGCGCCGCCATGAACACCTCCGGCCAGATCGGCGGCGTGCTGAGCCCGATGATCGTGGGGCTGTGCGTCCAATGGTTTGGGTCGTGGAGCGCGCCACTCTACCTCACGGGGGCGCTGTACGTCGCGGGGGCCGTCTGCTGGGCCGGTATCGACCCCAGCCGGCGCAGGGTGTGATGTTTTTTGGGCGGCCGGCGCGGGGAGGCGGCCAAAGGCCGCTGGGTTGGACTATGATTTAAGAGTTGGCATTCCGCAATTCAAGGAGAATTTTCTTATGACCCGAAGGCAGATCATCGCCATGGCCGCCGCCGCGCCCGCCTGGTTGTCAACGACAGCGTCTTCGTTGAACGCACAGATCAAGGGGAAGCCGCGTCTGAGCGGGGCTCCGACGGCTTTCTCGATGCGGTCCCGAGCCGCCGGCGGCGGCCGCGGACCTGGGGGCCGCGGCGCCGGTCGCGGCGCTGGCGGCGCTGGCGGCGAGGCTCCCGCTCGGGGCGCAGGTCAGGGTATGGGCGGCCCGGGCGCCGGCCGTGGTCCTGGTCAGAGTGCATTCGACATTGTCCAGCACTGCCATAACATCGGCCTGACCGGCGTGCAGACGAATCCGCCGTCCATTGACGCCGAGGCGATCAAGAAATTCCGGGAACGCCTGGAATCGTTGGACATGTACCTGATCTGCGATCCCCGCCTGCCGAATGATGCCAGCGAAGTGGCGGCGTTTGAGGCGCAAGTGCAGGCATACAAGGAAGCCGGGGCGCGCTGTTTCCACGTGGCAGGCACGGGCCGGCGCTACGAGGATTTCGATAGCCTCGATCCCTGGAAGCAGATGTTCGACCGGATCAAGAAGCAGTCCACGCTGGTAGAGCCGGTTCTGCGCAAGCATCGGATGGCGCTGGCTTACGAGAACCACAAGGGCTATCGCGCGGCGGAGCAGGCGGCCTGGCTGAAGAGCATGGGAAGTGAATGGCTGGGGGTGTGCCTGGACTTCGGCAACAACATGTCGCTGTGCGAAGATCCGATGGAAACCTGCAAGGTACTGGCTCCATACACGATCTTCGCGCACATCAAGGACATGGGGGTGGAAGCGTACGAAGACGGCTTCCTGCTGTCGGAAGTGGTCATGGGAACGGGGATGCTGGATCTGAAGGGAATGGTTCAGATGCTGCGGCAGAAGGACCCGAACATGATCTTCGCGCTGGAGATGATCACGCGGGATCCGTTGAAGATACCGGTATACACGGCGAAGTACTGGGCGACGTTCGACGACACGGTGAGCCCGATACCGGGCCGGCAGTTGGCGCACATGTTGGATCTGGTGCGCAAGAATCCGCCGAAGCAACCGCTGCCGAAGACGACGGGGCTGAGCCTGGCGGAACAGGTGAAACTGGAAGACGACCTGAACAACCAGTGCATCGCGTACGCGCACAAAGAACTGGACATGTAGTCGGGGTAGTTCCGACGAGACATCGATCATGAACGACAACACATACTTGAATTGGGTCATTAAGAATACGAAGACGAGCTGGTGGCACGACTCGGCGGACGTGGGCGAGTTGGCGGTGGCGCTGGAGCGGGGGGCGGTGGGGGTCACCTGCAATCCGTATTTGTCCAACGTCGCCCTCGCCAGGAGCCGGCCCAAGGGCGACCCGGAAATCGAGGCGGTGATCGCGCAGGGGCTTGCGGCGGAACAGAAGGCGGAGGCCCTGATGAAGATCACGGTCACGCGATGCGCCGCGATGCTGCTTCCGGAGTACCAGCGGACGGGGGGTGCCACGGGATACGTGTGCGCGCAAGTGAACCCGTCGCGCACGGGGGACCGGGAGGCGATGCTGGCAATGGCGAGGCGCTTCCACCAGTGGGCGCCCAACATTGCGGTCAAGCTGCCGGGGGCGTTGTCGGGCCTGGACGTGGAGGAGGAGTGCATCGCCGAGGGGATCACCACGACGATCACGGTCAGCTTCACAGTGCCGCAGGTTCTGGCCATCGCCGAGCGGCACCGCAAAGGCATTCGACGGGCGCAGGCGAAGGGGATCAAGCCGGGCCGGTGCTACTCGGTGATCATGATCGGCCGGCTGGACGATTATCTGAGGGAGGTGGCGCATGACGCCCATCCGGGAGTCAGCGAGTCCGACATCCGTTGGTCCGGGCTGGCGTGCACGAAGCGCGCTTACCAGATCTATCGGGAGCGGGGCTACGAGTCGGAGTTGCTGGTGGCGGCGTTGCGCGGACCGTACCACTTAACGGAGCTGGCGGGCGGCGACCTCATCATGTCGATCGCAACGGGACCGCAGGCGTGGTTCGTGAAGGATGACCACGCGCGGGAGGAACGAATTGAGAGTGCCGTGCCGCCGGACGCCCTGGAGCGGCTTCGCCAGATGCCGGAGTTTCTGAAGGCGTACGAGCCGGAGGGCATGTCGGCGGAGGAATTCATCGGGTACGGCGTGACCCAGCGCACGCTCTCGTTCTTCGTGGAGGCGGGCTGGAAGCTGATGGAAGGATACAAGTAGGGCGGCGCCGAAGGGCATACAACGCACATCACGAAGGAATCAGAGGAAGGAGAAACGAGTGCCAAACGAAGTGGAATCCAATTCATCGACCCGCCGAGGTTTTCTCGGCAGCATGACAGCCCTGACCGCGGCTTCTTATAACCGGGTCCTAGGGGCCAACGATCGCGTCGGTATCGGCTTCATCGGCTACGGATTGATCGGCAAGCAGCACATCTACAATTTCAAAAAGTCGTTCCCGGACGTCGACCGGGTGGCGCTATGCGATGTCTACAAGCCCCGCGTGGAAGAGGGCCTGGCGTACATGGAGAGCCCCAATGCCAAGGGTTACAGCGATTTTCGCAAGATGTACGAAAACAAGGACATCGATGGCGTGGTGGTGGCCACCCCCGACCACTGGCATGCCATGCTCACCATCATGGCGTGCGCGGCGGGCAAGGATGTCTATGTCGAGAAGCCGCTCACGGTTTTCATCGACGAAGGCAAGTGGATGCTGGCGGCGATGAACAAGTACAAACGGGTGGTGGTGGCGGGCACGCAGCGGAACCACAATCCGGGCCATCAGGTGGCTAAGAAGATCGTCGAGAGCGGCGTGCTGGGCAAAATCCAGATGGTCAAGCTGGGAGCCGGCGGCCGCAACATCTATCCGGGTTTCGGAAAGACGCCGGTGGAGAATCCGCCCGCCGGTTTCGATTACGACCTGTGGCTGGGGCCGGCGCCTAAGAAACCGTATCAGAAACACCGCGGGTTGTACCACTTCCGTTGGTTCTGGGACTATTCCGGCGGCCAGTTGACCAACCTGGGGGCCCACAGCGTCGCGGCGTTTCTGTTGGTGATGGGCGTGAAAGGCCCGACCAAGGTGGTGTCGTTCGGCGGACGCTTCACGCTGGAGGACGATGGTGAGACGCCCGATATACAGGAGGTCCTCTACGAGTTTCCCGGGTTCATGATGACGACAGGCCTACGCGAAGCCAACGGGTACCGCGACGGCTCGGGCTCCGTCATCATGGGGAACAAGGGCAATCTGGTGCTGGGCTCCAACCAGGTGGTTCCGGAGATGCGCAACGACCCGGCCAACCTGATTCCGCGGTTCCAGGGGCAACAACCGATCGGCGGTGCGGTGTTCAACGACACCAAGGCGGTGCCGTGGATCGAAGCTCAGGCGGGAACGGGCGGCAGGGGCGGCGCGGGTGGCGGCGGCCGCGCACAAGGTGAAGCCGGCAGAGGCGCGGGCCGCGGCGCCCCAGGCGGCGGCGAATCGCTGGAAGAGCAGATGTTCAACGCCAACAAGCGCGACTGGGTCAGTTGTATCAAGTCGCGCAACAAACCGTTCTGCGATCTGGAGCTGGGGCATCGAACGGCGACCATATGCAACCTGGGCAACATGTCGCTTCGGCTCGGCGGGCGGACCATTCACTGGGATCCCGAGAAAGAAGTGGTGGTGGGCGATAAGGAAGCTGCCGCCATGTGCACCAAGCAGTATCGGGCGCCTTGGGAGGGCATCCTCCACAGCCTCATTAAGGTGTGACCTATCCGCGTTACCCGACTTACTCGGCAACCGTTATCGAAATATCGCTTTGCGGACGCAGAGGTGCCTGACGCAAGACTTGAAACCAACCGCTATTGTCAGTGGGGGATGTCAAGGTATCGGCCTCGCCGTGTGCAGACGGCTACTTCCCGAGTGGGAAGTGATCATCATTGACGTTCAGCAGGGCGCGGACATTGCTGCCGACTTGGAGAGGCAGAGTGGAGGGAAAGTCGCCGCTTATTGTGCCGACATCAGCAATGAAGAAGCGGTACGCGCGATTTTCTCTCGCTTGGCCTCTGACTCTTCGCAACCTGTCAGAGGCCTGGTAAATTCCGCGGGGATCTATTCTGAAGCCGCGCCGGGGGACGGAACCGACGAAAATGAGCTTCGGCTTTTCCGGGTGAACGTGCTCGGCGCCCAGCACCTGGTCAACGCTGCTGTTCCGCTCATGGCGAAGACAGGCTCCGGAAGCATCGTCACGCTCGCATCCATGGCAGGCCGGGCGGGCGCGGAGGCCGCAGCCGAGGCCTACACTGGCTCGAAATCCGATCTCATTGGCCGTAGCAAGCAGTGGGCGAAGGTCTACGGAACTTGTGGTATTCGGTCGAATGTTGTTGCTCCGGGGCCGGTGAATACCGGGATGATTCGAAGCTGGAGTCCCGCCCGGCGCCAGATATTTATCGAGAAGACCCCGCTTCACCGGATTGCCGAACCCGAAGACATCGCCGATGCCGTGTGGTTCCTCTTGAGCGACTATAGCCGCCACATTACCGGTGTATGTCTCGATGTGAACGGCGGATACTACATCGCCCCGTAGGCAACCCTCCACCGCTATACTGAACATGAAGGTAAACACCGTGAACCACGAAAAC
>ODAK010008467.1_pt1 | contig 10282 bp, 10 predicted proteins | sample 1539591 | NCBI WGS metagenome assembly ODAK01 (sample SAMEA3539303, study PRJEB22396) | soil metagenome | biome: tundra; feature: field; material: soil | place: USA | collected 2010-05 | depth 0.15 m | reverse complement strand
GACCACCGAGATCTACACTCTTTCCCTACACGACGCTCTTCCGATCTATTCTATTTACAAAAAAATAATTTGCCACAGATTACAGATTTTCATAGATTAGAAAACACAAATTTCTTTTTTGAATTTAATCTGTGAAAAAAATTTGTGCAAATCTGTGAAATCTGTGGCATTTTTATTTTAAGCACCAAATTGGCGTAAATGATGATCAAGATGTTTCCAGGAAAGTCTATCCCATTCATTATTAGACAGCTTACCAAAAAATGGATGTTTATGTTTTGAAAGTTCTTTCTGCCCAATGTGTGGAAATTTTTGAATGATAGCAATAAGTGTATTTTTTTCTTTTTCAAATTCACGTTTATCAACTACAACAAACGATTTAGCAGTGGGGAGATTTTTTTTTCATAGGCTTACCACTATATATTACCATTTTTTTTGGAATAGAACTAAACAATATTCCAATTATATTTTGCTTTAATTTTACATTTCCAAAAGCTAAGTTTATTGCCGCTTGGCAATGTGTCAGCATTTGCGCCACATTCATTTTACCCCATTTTGCGTGAGTTTCAGGTGTTAATGTATTGAGTCTATCAAGAATTTCCTGATTATGCGTGGGGTTAAATAAACTTTTCATTTTATTTTTTTATTTCCTTACTATTTTTATTTCTCCGTTCAAAGCCAATTTAATAATCGTAGAAGGTTTCGCATTGATTGTTTCTTTGCGCCGCAAATTTACGATGTAATCCACTTTATTTAAAATATCCAATTTGATGTCACTGAATGATGAGGGATAAGGTTCACCGCTTATGTTTGCCGATGTTGAAGAAATCGGCTTTCCAAATTTATGAATCAGTGTATTGCAAAATTCGTCTTTTACTAATCGTATTCCAACACTTCCATCAGCAGCAATAATATTTTCAGCAAGCATTCGTCCTTGTGGATAAATAATGGTTAGTGGCTCGTCCGCTGATTCTAAAAGTTCCCACGCTGCTTCCGGAACTTCTTTTACATAACGGTTTATCATCGTTTCATCGCACACCAATACCACCATACTTTTATATTCGGCACGTTGTTTTATTTTATATAATTTATTTACGGCTTCTTTATTACGCGCATCGCAACCTAATCCCCATACTGTATCAGTAGGATAAAGAATTACGCCTCCTTTACGAAGTACTTCCAATGCGTTTTGAATTTCTTCTTCCATTTATTTACTGTGGATTTTAGAAAAATGGAACAGGAATAACACGAATTTGTTTGATTAACACAGATAAAATTATTGAAAAACAATATAAAAAAATCACATCCTTGTATATTCGTTTAATTGATGTCATCTCTGTTCTATTGTCAAATCAGAATCTTGATGAATAGTTACGCCGGTATATAACGACATTAATTGTTGTGTGATAGTTGACGGGTGAAATTTTTTAGCATATTCAAAACCATTGTCGGCAATCTGTTTGCGGGCGATGTCTGAATTCAAAATAAAATTTATTTTTTCCGCCATTTCATTTTCATTATTCGGGTCAATATAAAGAGAATCAGGTCCGGCAGCTTCGTGAAAACAACCGCCTTTAGTAGTAATAACAGGAGTTTTACTGGTCAATGCTTCAATAATTGGAATCCCGAACCCTTCGGATATGGAAGGAAAAATAAATATTTCCGCCAAACGGTATATTACCGCTAATTCACTATTGCTAACATCTTTAAGAAATATCACACGATTTTTTAGTTTGTTTTCACGAATATATTCCAGAACAGTTTTGAAATATTTCTTTTTCTTTCCAACTACTACCAATGGAATATCATTAACGAGTTTAAGCGTTTTTATTATTGTCAATAAATTTTTTCGTTCTTCGATTGTACCAACATATAACAAAAATTTATCAGGCAATTGGTGCTTTGTAATTATATTTTGAATTTGTTCCGGTGAATATTCGTTGTAATAATTCTCATCGCAACTTTGGTAAATCACTTGAATTTTATTTTCAGGAATAAAATAAAATTTTTCTATATCGCGTTTGGTTTCTTCGCTTGTTGCGATAATCATATCGGATATATCACAGGCATGACGAAATTTTTTATTGTAAATTTTACTGTCAATAAGCGGATATAATTTTGGATGGCGGAGAAAAATAAGATCGTGAACGGTTACAAATTTTTTGCCGTTAAATTTTTTAATATTGAATGGTAATTCATTGCTGAGTCCGTGATAAATATTAATATTGTTTTGAATTAAAATATCTGTAATCCCATAAGAACGCCAGCGGGCACGTATTTTTTTATCAATAAAACTCTGTGGCTCCTGAACACTGATATTTTTTTGCGAGGAGATATATTTTTGAAAATCATTTTCCGCCTGACGGGTAGTAAATAAGGTATAATTGTTTGTTGGATAATATTTATTCAATGATTGAATAAGAGTACGAGAATAATTCCCCAAACCACTACTATTAAGATATGCCCGCTTGGCATCAAATGCTATATTCATTTAATTTAATTAATAAATTCTAATAACCTGAGTGCGATTATATATTTTTAAAAAAGAGAATTTACACATCGTTATTAACTGTTTGATTGTTAGTAATTTATGCGTATGTGAATTTTACAAAAATTAAAATTACTGAAATTTATTTTATTGTAGATGAATTTTGTAAAGAATTTGAATCTAAGTCTAAGTTTAAATGTACGAACTAAATATAAATATCAAAATCCTTTGGTATAACATCCTAAAACTTTACTTTAGCAAATCGAAAAGTAAGATGGAACATTTAATACGAAACTTTAAACTTTAAACTAAAAATATGAGCGTATTAGTAAATAAACAGTCAAAGGTAATTGTACAAGGCTTTACAGGTACAGAAGGTACTTTTCATTCCGGACAAATGATTGAGTACGGAACCAATATAGTTGGTGGTGTTACTCCCGGTAAAGGCGGTTCAACACATTTAGACCGTCCTATATTTAATACTGTGAAAGAAGCTGTAGATAAAGTAGCAGCCGATGTTTCCATTATATTTGTTCCGCCGCCCTTTGCGGCTGACGCTATTATGGAAGCTGCTGAAGCTGGAATTAAAGTGATTATTTGTATTACAGAAGGTATCCCTGTCAGGGATATGGTTGCTGTTAAAGAATATTTAAAAGGTAGAAATTGTCGTTTAATAGGTCCGAATTGTCCTGGTGTAATTACTGCCGGTGAGGCTAAAGTAGGCATTATGCCCGGCTTTGTATTTAAAAAAGGCAATGTAGGTATTGTTTCAAAATCAGGAACTTTAACGTATGAAGCTTCTGACCAAACGGTGAAAGCAGGCTTGGGAATTACTACCGCTATTGGCATTGGTGGCGACCCAATTATTGGAACAACTACAAAAGAGGCTGTTGAATTATTAATGAACGACCCTGATACGCATGGTATCATTATGATTGGTGAAATTGGCGGTAATTTAGAAGCGGATGCAGCACGTTGGATAAAAGCGGATGGTAATCGCAAACCTGTTGTTGGTTTCATTGCAGGTGTAACCGCACCAAAGGGACGCACAATGGGACACGCAGGCGCTATCGTGGGCGGAGATGATGATACTGCAGAAGCGAAAAAGAAAATTTTGCGCGAATGTGGAGTTATCGTTGTAGATTCTCCTGCCGATATTGGTAAAGCAATGGCAGTAGCTTTGTCGGGTGAAGCACGCAAAGAAAGTCCGCATCATTATACCAATAGAATAGATTAAATTTCATAAATAGTTTTCTTGGTTAAGTCCGAATATCAATTCTTCAAAGAAGAACAAGAATCGTATTTGCATATACAAAATATTGTCAGAATGAAATTCAAAAAATTTATCATTGATATAAATATCTTTTCCAACATTATTTTCCTTTAGACGGCATAACCACGGAGACAAGCAGGTGCTGGATGTTTGTAGCACAAATGTACCAACAAAAAATAAGTTTCGTAGGAGCGACCTGTTTTTTTGAACATTAGAATTTAAGTTGAAATAGAAATTTCTTAAAACTTACTTTCCTTTTTCGCACATCAAAAAAATACTGGAACATAAGTCAGGGTATTGTTGACCTAACTGGTAACAGCCTTCCAAATATTCCGGTGAAATAATATCCGTTTCTAACAATCTATCCCATTGAAAATTTGCCAATGCTTTAAAGAAGATACCGGAACGATACACTACATTTAATCCTGCGGCTTTAGCATCTCTTTCCAATGTGTCAAGGGTGTATGTAATATTATGTCCGTGTTCTTTTTCGGCTGGTGTTATTGCTGAATTATGAGAAATCAATCCCATTTTAACAGCTATTTGTCTGGATGGTGCATTGGCATTCGGGCAAACCAAAAAGAATCTTCCTGTGTCGGATAACCATTCATCGTTGATTCTTTTAAGAACAATCACGGGATTGTCGATATGTTCCAACACATGAGTTAAAACAATATTATCATATTTGGTGGGCAGTATTGCTTTTTCAAAAAGAGAATTTACAAATTTTACTTTATTACCAAACTCATTTTTAGCGATTGCAATTGCTTCGTCAGAAGCCTCTACGCAAGTAATATCATTAAAATGAGGTAAAAATCTGCGAGTGAAATCTCCTTTAAAACTTCCTAATTCCAGAAAATTTCCTTCTTTAAAAAAAGGTATAAATGATTTCAGCATAAATGGATGCATCACATCAAAATCAAAGCTATAGGCGTATTTATGATCTTTTGTATCCTTTAATTCTTTGTTGTAATTTCTTTGAGTAGTCATGAAAATATGTTTTAATAATTAAAATTTTTACCTTTCAAATGTTTGTTATTATTTAGTTTGTAGTTTCATTAAATCTAAATCATCTTTTGAATCATATTTTATAAAATTAAATTTTTTATATAAACCAATTGCATTCGCATTGTTTTTATGAACTTCTAATTTTATTTCTTTAAAATTATTTTGTTGAACATATTCAATACATCTGTTTGTTAGTTCCGTTGAAATACCTAAGCCCATATAATTTTTTAGTAGGCTCACATTGGTGATAAATGCAGTACTTGTTTCGGCATTCATATAAGTTGCAACTAATCCGACAAGTGTATTTTCTGACCAAGCCTCGAAGGTAATTGATTTGACCGCTATTTTTTTTGAATAAGATTCAATATTTATCCTCTCGGATAAAGGTGGAAAAAAATGATTGTTGCATTCCTTTAGATGCGCGCAAATTTGTTGTTCTGTAGCTGTTTTTATTTTATATGTTAAAGTTGTTTCCAAAAAATAATTGAATTTAGTTTTTATCACTTTCTAATTCGGCAATTCCAAATCCAAAACGTCCGAATTCATTACCATTGTATAATAAATATACTTTGTTGTTACAATGAAAAATATGTGGGTAGCACATCATATCCGAATCCCAACTTCCTTCGGTTATATCAATTCCTGAATTCGCATCGTCTCTTGTCCAGCTAATTAAATCGTCCGAATATGCGTAACCAAGTCGGTATCCGCGTTCTTTGTCTTTTCTGAAACCGGTAGACTGGCGATAACAGAAATACATGTGATACCTGTTATTTAAACAGATAACTGTTGGCAATGCTTGGCATTCATCTGCATTTAATTTGTCAGCAATTATTTGTCTGCCTTCTTTTTTCCAGTCGATACCATCATTGGATATAGCGTGTCCGATCTTGTACACCCGGGCGGGGGAATTGTCGATGGTATTATCTATCCATCTTTCTCCATAAATATACCACATGTGATAGGTGTTGTTAAAATTGCATACGAACGAATCGCCCACCAAAAATGGTTCGTGCAATGATGAACTTAACACGGGACCATCACCAACTTTTTGAAAAGTTAAACCATTATCATTACTGATAGCTAAACCTGTGGATGTTTCTACGGATACAGAAACCCTGCGGCTCCAGCCGCAAGTGTATGCAAGTATTTTGTCTTTATCTCTTAAAACATTGATTGGAAAAATTCCATGTTCATCAAAACAACCTAAATTACCCAATTTGATTACGGTTTTATCGGATATTTTAATTACGTTTTTAAAACTTTTATCCATATCCACAAATGAAATATGGCTTAAATATTTTCCGTTTTTTTCATCTTTTTCTCGTGTCGAAAAATAAATTCTTACAAAATTATCAAACACTAAAGTTTGCGGAGATTGAGCAAACTCAATACAATTATTAGCTAATTGATAGTTGATAGGATTAAATATATTTCCAAGTTTTTTCCACTTCATGATTTACGATCTATTTTAAAATGTATGACTTTCCAATTCGGCTAAACCGAAACCAAATCTGCCAACACTGTTTCCAAGATAATACATATAAATTTTTTTATCCAATTCAAAAATATGAGGATAGCTTATCATTTCAGAGTCCCAGCCTTCTTCAGAAACATCTATTCCCACTTTGGAGTCATCTCTAAACCAGTTGATGAGGTCGTCGGATGAAGCATATCCAATTCGGTAACCTTTTTCTTTACCTCTGAAATTTAGGCTGTAGCGATAGCAAAAAAACATATGATATCTGTTGTTGTAAAAAAATACATCGGGGCTTGCCTGCGCTTCATCTTCTTCCAATTTATTTTCAATAATATCTTTATCGGTTTTTATCCAATTGATACCATCGGTGGAAGTTGCCATTCGGATTTTATAGACAGGTTCTGGTTTTCCGTCATTCTCAATCCATTTTCTTCCGGCAATATAAAATAAATACCAGGTATCATTAAACTTTCTGATCTTAGGTCCGCTTAGTATAAATGGTTCATTAATACTATAGGAAATAACTGGTCCGGAACCAAGTTTCGTGAATGTTTCACCGTTATCGGTACTTTTTGCAACCCCGATTGCAACATTAAAAGGAACAGATTCACATCTTGTCCAGCCACCATAATAGGCAATAATTTCATTTCCATTTCTGATAACGGAAGTTGGATATGTTCCAAATTCATCAAACGTACCTCGCTCACCTAATTTTAAAATGGGCTGTTTGGCGATGTTCACTATTTCGGTTAAATTATTTCTGTTAAAATCCACAAATGCCGAATAGCTAACGTACTGATCGTTTGCATCAGGTAATGGTCTGCATGCAAAATACACTCTGATAAATTTATCAAATATTAAAACAGAAGGTGCTTGCGCAAATTCATTGAGCCAATCTTTACCCTTCACATCCTGAGAATTAAAAACCCTTCCTAGTTTTTTCCACTTAAACATTCTACTAATTTAAAATGATTCAAAAATATTTTTAATTCTTTCGTTTTGATAAAGGCTTGAAATCTCTTTTACAATAGTGTAAATGAAGATTCAAGATGCTTTTTAATTTCTTCCGTAGAGTTAAACATCATAACATCAATGATGGATAAAAACGGAACAAAATCGTTGTTAAATTGTTTGTATTGAATGTTACCTGTTTTTAAAAAATACAGATCAATTCCTTCTTTTTTAAAATCATCTTTGTTGTAAAGCTCCGTTCCTCCAATGGGATTGATATAAGTATCGGCTTTTCGGACTTTACATATTTCAATAACTTTTTTTTCAGCTTTTAATTGATGGTCGATTGGAATAGTTGATGATATGATTAAAGAAGTTTTTATGCCCAAAAAATCTTTTAATTCCGTTAAAGAATTTAAGATAAATCTAAATAAATTCATGTCTTCAAACAAAAATATTTGTTCAATTAGCGGATAAATACCACTAAAATAAGGTGCTTTACGATATGATTCAGTGATACGGTTCAGTATTTTTTTTCTTTCTGTCATCCATATTTCAGCAAGAAATCGGTCTTTTATGTGCAGAAAATCGGAGTCCTTTTTTAATGGAAACGAGATGTAATCGTCTTTACCGTTCACTAAAATTCTATTTCTGTTTATCCAACCTTTTTTTGTGAATTCAATATTATCATACACAACAAATTCATCCACGGCATTCATCAATTGAAAATATCCGATGTATGAGAACAAATAGGGTTGCATGATAGCTATCTTCATCTAAATAATAGAATTTACTATTTTACAAATTCGTTCTACATCAGTTGGATGGAGATCGAAATACAAAGGTAAGCACAATACTCGCTTAGAAATGTTTTCGGAAAGAGGACACTTATACTTAGCATTTAAATAAGGTAAGTTATTGAGTGAAGGATAAAAATATCTTCGTGTACTAATTTCGTTTTCCAACAATGTTTTTCTAACTGCAAGCAAAGTTTCTTCGCTATCAAAAACAAGAGGAAAATAAGAATAATTATAATTTTGCATAGCATGCTTTTTCGGAAAAGTTATTTTCGAATTTACGAGTAAACTTTTATAGAGCATTACACTTTTTTTTCTGTTTTCGATTATTTCGCTAACTCGCGGCAAGTTGCACAAGCCCATAGCAGCATGAAATTCGGAGTTTTTACCATTTATTCCAACAGAATAATAATCATCGGCAATGTGTCCGAACGAACGGTATAAATATAATTTTTCAGCTAGTTTTTTGTCTTTGGTAACTATTGCGCCACCTTCCACAGTGTGAAAAAGTTTAGTTGCGTGAAAGCTGATTGTTGAAACATCGCCGTAATTGAAAATAGAATTACCATTAATTGTTATTCCAAAAGCATGCGCACCATCATAAATAACTTTCAAGTTGTACTTCTTCGCTATTTCTTCAATCCTGAAAACATCGCAGGCATGGCCATACACATGTGTTGCTAATATAGCGCTGGTATTGGCGTTAATATGTTTTTCTATTTCTTCCGGATTTATACAAAATGATTTGTTGTCGATATCCGCAAAAACAGGTGTGCAGTTTTCCCAAATAATGGAAGTAGTGGTTGCTACATATGAAAAAGGAGTGGTGATGATTTCACCTTTTAAGTCTAATGCTTTAATTGCAAGTTGTATGGCAATGGTTCCGTTGGAAACAAAAAGTAAATTTTCAACTCCAAGATGTTCTTTTAATTTATGTTCAAGTTCCTGAACTAAGGGACCTTGGTTTGTCAGCCATGAATTATTCCAAATTTTTGACAACTGTTTTTGGTATTCTTCAATAGGCGGTAAATATGATTTAGTAACATTAATCATGTGACATTGATTTTAACCTGTAATAATTTAATCCTGTATATTGATAGAAAGCAGGAGGATTTTGGGTTGCTTTTTCAAAATAATAATCTTGATTATAAATGTAATGATAATATGCCGTTAAAAAATTATTGTAGTTATCATCCGAGATAAATATAACGTTATTCATTTTACCCATTTTTTTAAAAAGTTTGGAATGGTCATCCGTTCCAAATTTATCGATAAGCTGATCTTTTGTTTCTGGCGCTAACGAAAGCTCAATTGATAAGTACACATAACAGTTCTTGTTTTTAAAATTAATTTCTTTTATAGGATCGGTTGCATTATGCATTTCCCAAGCCCTTAAGTTGGTTGGTATAAAAATCGTGTTTTTAAATGTATCGTTCATATCATTAATCATCATGTGGTTGATACGTCCATATTGTTTGTAATCAGAGATTAATTTATTATTAGATTTTGCATAATTCGGAATACCAATAAAAATAAAAAAACATGGAGGGAGTAAAAGGTAGTAAAATTGTTTGTTATCGAAACGGAAAAAAGAAATTGTGAAAATTATATTTCCCAATGTTAGCATTACAAATAAAGGGTTAAAAATACGTGCAGGAAGTTTCATGAAATAACTCATGCCGAGTATTATTGCTAAAAAAAGCAGTTGAAATAATAAAACTTTAATAAAATTAAGATAGTTGTTTTTTATAGAAACTAAAAACCATATCAGTAAAATAACGAGTAAGCTATAATTGATTTTTTTTGCCAATGAATTTTCGCTTTCCAAGCTTTTTGTAAAGGCTCCAAACTCGTCATCAAATTTTTGCTTGTTTCCACTTTCCAACAGTGGTGATTCATTGGTTAGTTTTTTAAAAAAATCAACAGAGATTACTTTATCATCACTGCAATATCTGGCATACATCATAGCATTGTAACTAATAGTGTCCTTGATATCTTTAGGAACATAAGCTGCTACATTTCTATAATCAATTAGTTGCCTTATTATTTCTGTTTTCTCTAAAAAATCATTATTTCTGGTGTTGTTTTTTTGAGAGTATATATCTATAACCTTAACCAGCAATATGAAACAAACGACAGGAACAATAAATTTCAAAAAAAATGGAAATAGTTGCTTTTGCTTAAATATAATGAGAATTGAAAAAATCAAACCAAAAACAAAACCCAGATACCCGGCATCTAATCTGGTTAAATGAGCCAGAATATAGGTGATTATTGGAAATATTAAT
>ODAK010008466.1_pt1 | contig 10282 bp, 3 predicted proteins | sample 1539591 | NCBI WGS metagenome assembly ODAK01 (sample SAMEA3539303, study PRJEB22396) | soil metagenome | biome: tundra; feature: field; material: soil | place: USA | collected 2010-05 | depth 0.15 m | reverse complement strand
GCCGCTCCACCGGACGCGGCAGCTTCACCTTCAGCACCTCATTGGAAACCGGCGCCCGGTTGAGGCGCACCATTCCGCGGAAACTGTTGGCGCCGCTGTCCTGCGCAAACGCCGCGCCGCTCAACAGGAGACTGACTGCAAGTGTGGTTTTCATGGTTACCGCCCTCTCCTTCCGCCCTGTCCCGCTCCCGCGGCGGGCACCGTCGCCAGCACCACCTCGTTGGCGGCGACCAGGTACGCCTTGGCGGCGCGCTGGATCTCGGCGGCGGTGACGGCCAATTGCAGGTCGCTATCGGTGTTCACTTTGTTGGGGTCGTCAAAGACGGCGGCGGCATCGGCCAGCGCCTGCGCGCGGCTCAGCGCGGTGAGGCGCGATTCGGCGCCGCGGCGGATGTTGATGCGCACGCGCGCCAGTTCCTTATCGGCGACCGGCTCGGCGTGCAGGCGGGCGATCTCTTCGCCGATGAGCCCTTCCACTTCCTCGGCTGTCTTGCCGGGGCGCAGGGTGGCGGAGATGTGGAACATCCCGGGGCCCACCCGGCGATCGGTATTGCAGGAGACGTTGGTCACCAGTTCCTTCTCCTGGACCAGCTTGAGGTAGAGGCGCGAGTTGTTTCCGCCACCGCCGCCGCGCCCGCCGAACCCTCCGCCGCCGCCCAGAATCTGCGCAGCCGACGTAAGCGCGCGCGCCTCGGGGGTGTCCGAAGGCGGAATCCGCCAGGCGAGGTCGATGCGCGTGAGGCGCGCCAGCGGGTCGTCCAGCTTGCCGCGGCGTTCGCCATTCTTGGCAGGCTCGGTGAGGTCGGCCGGCACCGGCGGAGTCTGCCGCGGGATGTTGCCGAAATACTTCTTGACCTTGGCCAGGGCGTCCTTGGTATCCAGATCGCCCACCAGGGCGACAACGGCGTTGTTGGGCGCGTAATAGGTCTTGAAGAACTGTTTCACGTCGTCCACCGAGGCGGCGTCGAGATCCGCCATGGAACCGATCACGGAGTGGTGGTAGGCGAAATTGTCGTAGACCAGCTCTTCGAGTTTCTCGGATGTGTTGCCATAGGCCATGTTGTCGCCGCTGAGGCGGCGCTCCTCCTTTACCGCCTGGCGCTGGTTCTCCAGGTTCTCCTGGGTGATTACCAGGCCGCGCATGCGGTCGGCCTCCAGGAACAGGCCGAGAGAGAGCTGATTCCTGGGGAGCACCTCGAAGTAGGAAGTGCGGTCGGTATTGGTGGTGCCGTTGGAATTGCCGCCGTTGGTGAAAATCAGGAAATCCAGCTCGCCCATGCCGACGTTCTCGGAGCCTTTGAACATCATGTGTTCGAAGAGGTGGGCGAAGCCGGTGCGGCCGGGCCGTTCGTCCTTGGAGCCGACCTTGTAAGCGACGGCGATGGCGTATACCGGGGCGTAGTGGTCCTCGGAGATGAGGACGCGGAGTCCGTTATCGAGCCTGGTGTCGGTGAACTTGATCTTCGGAATAGCGGACGGCGCCTGTTGCGCAATCGCGCCGGCGGCGCATGCCAGTAGGGCGAGCAGTTTCATGAAGGCTCCCGATGGAAACCTTATAGTACACGCTGGCGCTCAAACCGTAAGGGTTGAACGGTCTTGCGCCGCAACCCTTTTGTTTTCTGTAAGCCAAAAAGCAAAACCGTAAGACCTGAACGGTTTTCAGTGGGACAGGCCATCGTTTTTTGTGGCCTGTCAATGCCTCGGAAAGGCCAGACTGTTGACAGGCGACAAAAGGCGATCGCCTGTCCTACTAGTTCACCGGCAGCGTGGACGCCTTGGTGGTAGCGCCGTTGATGGTCAGGGTGATCGGCACCGTACCGGCGGAGATGCCTGTGGGGACGTAGGCGTTCACCTGGTAGAGAGCCGAGAAACCGGGGGCGAGTCCGCTGAACTGGACCGTCGCCTGCTGGCCGCCGATGTTGACGACCGGGGTCCCTTTCGTGGTCGCTAGCGTTGTGCCGGAGGCGAATTCGCCGCTGGCCGGCCCGCCTGTCACGGGGCCCAGGCCGTTCATGTACAACTGCACGAGCTGGCCGCGCTTCACCGGATTGGCGGCCGACACAATCGCGTAGTTCTGGTCAAGGGCGTCGGCGATGCCGGAGTTCTCCAGGAATGCCGGCGCGGTATCGGCCAGCGGCACCGTGACCACGTTGCCGTACGAATAGCCGTATAGCGTCACTTTGACCTGCGCCGAAGTCTGGCCCTGGAGTTCCCAGGGCACCTGCACGTTCACCTGTAATGGGCTGACGTACGTCAGGTAGCCCGGCACGCTGAGCTTGGCCGAAGGGACGTCGAAGCTGACCGTGACGCCGTCCAGCGAGAGCGGCAGCGCATAAGGCGCGAGCGCGCCGGTCACCGGGTCGGTATATTCGCAGAGGTTGGCGCCAAAGATGGAAATGTACGAGCCGGGCGCGATGGGAGTCTTGAAGGAGCCGGCATCCACCACGCCGCCGACGGAAATGGTGGGCACCGCGCGGATGCCGCCGGAGAATGCGTTGCTGAAACCTCCGGGACCGCCATAGCTGGCGGTTACGGTGACCGTCGATGTGGGAGTGGAGCCGAGCAGCATATCCGCATAGGCCACGCCGTAAGCATCCGTGGGACAATTCACACTGGTGGTGGAACTGGCAGGCGAACAGGGCGGTTCTCCTGCCTGGCTGCGCAGCGTGACAGTGCCGCGCGGCGAAACCGTATAGGTCACCGTGGCGCCGGCCACCGGCACGCCCCACTGATCCACTATCTTGACGGCGACATCGCCGGCATCCTGGCCCACATTGCCGTCCGGGCTGCCGAAGAGCGGGATGAAATTCGGACTGCTGCCGTCGCCTACCAGGAACAGGTACGGGACGCGCAGCGAGACGCCGGAGCCTTGCAGCGTGACCCCGCCGGAATAGGCTCCGCCCTTGGGGACGCTGCCGCCCAGCACCACGTTGAAGGTGCCCGTGGCGCCGGCGGCCACCGTGACCGAGGTCTTGTCGGTGGTGACGGTGGTCCCGCTGACGGCCACTCCCGTGGCCACCGCGACGGCCAGGGTTACCGAGGCCGTGCTGCTGTTGGTGATCTGGACTTGCTTGGTTACGGGCAGTTTGCTGGCGGACGTCAGAATGCCGAAGTTGAGCGTCGTGGTGGCGGGAGGTTTCGCCGGCGCCGGGACATCGATCACCTGAAGCGTGACGTTGGCGTTCGCCGCCAGGCCGGCATCCAAACGGCCCGCGCCCAGCCACTCCACGTTCACGGCGTTACCGAAATCGTCGGTAGTGACATCCTGCGCGGCGGTATTGACCAGCGCCGATTTGATCTGGGCGACCGTATAGTTCGGATGGGCCTGTTTGACCAGGGCCGCCGCGCCGCTCACCAGAGGCGTCGCGAAACTGGTGCCGTCGGCGGCGGCGTAGCCGTTGTCGCTGTAGAGGAGGCCGAGGGGGTCGTACTTTTGCGCGGCCATATACATGCCCGAGTAGGGGTACAAGTAGGAATCGTTCGGGTCCGGCATTAGAAAAACATCGAGCCCGCCGGTGGCCACGATTTCGGGCTTGATCGCGCCATCGCCGGCATTCGGCCCGAACGAGGAATAACTGGCCAGTTGATTGGCCAGCACAGGCGGTGAGAATTGTACGGTTTGGCTGTAGGTATTGATGTCCACCTCGAGGCCGGCCAGGTCGATGGTGACGCTCAGCCCCGAATGCGCCGCCAGGTAGTTCTTGAGCGCGACGCCGTCGGCATTGGAAAGGCCGACCACCGGTCCGTTGAATGCGTCGACGGTCTCAATGGCGAAGGTGGGAGTGAGCGGCGGAGAATCGGACGACATGAACATGATCATGCCGACGGCGCCGGCATCCTGCGCGTTGCCGGCCTTCACGTCGAAAGTGCAGGCGCCGGAGGTGGGGCCGCGCTGCACCAGGGCGAAAGCGCCGTTCAGCGAACCGGGCGTGAGCGCGTTGCAGGCGAAGGCATCTCCCGCCGTGGCGGCGTCCACCAGCGGCGCCGTGTTGCTGCCATAGGCGGAAGGATAGAAGTAGGAGTCGCTCGGGATGGCGGTAATGTTCGTCAGGTTGGAGGGCACGCCGGAGCCCAGCACCTTCACGCTGGGAGCCATGCCGTGGGAGTTGGTGGTGGCTCCAACGGCGATCGTCGAAGGCGCCGTGCCGGGCGAGGAGATGGTGTTGAAGGAGGGATAGTTGTAGCCATCGGAACCGGAGTTACCGGCGGCGACCACCACCACGGCGGTCTTGGCCGCGTTCTCGAAAGCGGTGGCCAGTACGTCGCACGGCGTGCCGGCGGGCACGCCGCAAGCCGCGCCGGTATCCAGCGCTCCGGTGAGCGCCGTGCCGCCGCTGGACATGCTGATGACGTCCATGCCGTCGAGTATGGCGTCGTTGAGGGCGGTAACCCAGACATCCTCGGGCGGATTTTCGTTGACGTAGGGCGATCCCCAGATCTTGTAATTGCCCACCCAGGCTTTGGGCGCCATGCCGGAAAAGGTCACGCTGCCGGTGTTGGTGTTGCCCGCGGCGGCGGACGCCACCGCCGTGCCGTGGCCGATGCGGTCGCGCGGCGAGTAGTCGTCGGGTGTCGAATCGACGGCCGGGTTGTTGGGGTCGCTCTCATTGCCCACTACAATCTGGCTGACGTAGCTGCGCGCCACAATCACCTTGGTGTTGGTGTAGTTGCAGGCGTCGGTGCTGCCGCTGCACTTGGGGAATCCCGAGGGGTAGGCCAGCGAGGAATCCTGCATCGCCGGGTGGTTCTGGTCGATGCCGGTGTCGAGGATGCCGATCTTGATACCCGCCCCGGCTTTGGACTGCCCGCCTACCAGGTTCCACGCGGTGGGAGCGTTCATCAGTTGGGTGGCCTTGTTGAGTTCCATATGCATCACCCGCATGGGGCGCACGCCGAGCACCCCCGGGATGGCGGCCAGCTCGGCGACCCGTTCCGGCGGGGCGGAAACGAACACCGCGTTCAGCACTTCCGACACGGAACTGATGACATTCACGCCGCGGCGCGCCAGCTCCTGATGCACCGCACTCTGCGCCTGCGCCACCTGACGGCGGTAGCCATCGGCGGCGGCGGTGTGCATCGCCTCGCGCGTCACGAACCGGGAAGCGACGGGTTCGTCCTGTAGAATCAACGCGTAGCGATTACGCGCGTATTGGCCGAAGCCGGGCACTACGGCGACCGAGGCGGCCACCAGAATCATCAATGTTCGTGAGACGCGATCAGCAAACAGCATAATCCTCCAGACGTATAACCATTCTATTCGGGGTACGTTGATCAAGGTGCGGCAATAATGCCGCCTGTGGGGCAGGTTGTTAACCTGCGCGCCGGGGGTCCGCCGCAGATTGACAATCTGCCCCACACCTTACTTAAATCTCCGCTTATAGAAGAAGTCCAGCCCGAGCAGGCCGTTTTCTTCACGCAGCGCCACCGCCGACCACCGGCTGGAGAGCGCCCATTCCACCTGCACCACCTGCGGATTGCTCTGCGTCACATTCGTAATATAGGTGAACGTGATGGCGGGCGTCACCTGCTGCTCCAGCGTGAGCCGTGCCTGCGGGTTGTTGCCCACCCCGGAGAGGGTGGGGTCGATGCGCAGCTTGCTGACCCCGAAAAAGCGCTGCAAGCGTCCCGCCACCGGATTGGCGATCGCCGAACCGAGCAGCGCCGACGCCCCCATCTGGTTCCACGATTGCGGCTCCGAACTCTGCTGGATGAGCAGCGACGGGTCCGAAGTGGGCGTCCGCCCGGTGGCCAATAGCGCCACAATCTCGCTGAATTGCAGCGGTGGGTCGCTCCGCGGCGTCAGGGTCAACTTGGTCAGCGGTCCGGAAATCGTCAGCGTGACATCGATGCCGCGCGCCTTGGTTTCCAGGTCGATATTCAGAATCGGTTCCACCTTCACCGGGTTATAGAACGAGATGCTCCCCTGGCTGAGCGTGTACTTGGTGCCGAAAAACGTCAGTTTCCCCTGCGTGATGTTGATGCGCCCGAGCACCGCCGGATTGCTCGCCGTGCCGCGCAGACGGAGGTTGGCCTCGGCCTGCAGATTTTCCGTCAGCGAGCTTTCCAGTTGGATGTCGGGCGCGGTCTCGATTTGTACGTCGAAGCTCATGCCGCCCAGCAGGCCCTGGCGGGCCGAAGGCGTCTGCACGGGTTCGGCGGACCTGGCCAGGAAGGAGCTGAAGTCGGACTGCAGATTGATACCGGTGCGCAGCACGGTCAGCGTGCCGGAAAGCATGCTGCTGTCCGACGTCCCGGTCAGATTCAGACTGGCATTGGCCACCGTGCTGACGCCCTCGGGATAGCGCACGCGCACCGCGCGGGCGTTGGCGTGCAGGCGGAAAACGAGTTGGCCGCCGCCGTAACTGGCGAAGCCCGAGAAATCGATCTTGCCGCCGCCGGTCTCGCCGCTCAGGCTCTGGATGGTGGCGCGGTCCTTGGTGAAGATCACCGTGCCGCTCGCCGCCGAAATCCCGTTGGGCACATCCGCGATGTTGAACGCCGCCTTCTCGAACGTCATCCGCCCGTTGATCTGCGGATCGCTCAACGAACCGCGCACGGTGGCGTCGGTGGTCACCGCGCCCGAGGAGACGAAGTCCTTGTTGAAATCCTGCAGGAAGCCGAGATCCAGCTTGCCAGCCACGCGCAGGTCGAGCGGGTTCTTCTGCTCCGTCGACACGCGTCCCGAAAGGTTGAGATCGGTGCCGCGCCCCACCAGGTGCGCGCTCTCCACGGTGACCGTGGAACTGGCGAAGCGCACCACGATGGGTCCGGAATTCTTCAATGTGAGCGCGTCGGCGGAGATGTCCACCTCCGGCGCGGGGCCGAATTGGAACTGCGGAATGCGCAGTTCGGCCTTCATCGCCCGCCAGTTCAGCGCCGGCCCCTCGACGCGCAGCACGCCTTCCATGGAACCGGCGAATCGCGGCGCTTCCTCGCCCGGCGCCTTCGCCAGCCAGGGCTTGAGGCGCGCCAGGTCCACCTGCGAAAAACTCACCGTCGCGGCGCCGGGATATTCGCCATCCAGGCGCCATTCGCCATCGCCTTTCACCACCGAACCCGCCACCGTGGATTCCAGATGCGCACGCAGCGTCGCGCCCTCCGAACTGGCCGTAAGGTGCGCGTCGCCCAGCGGCTGGCCTTCCAGCTGCACGCCTTTGGCGACGATATCGGCGCGCAGCTCGTCGAGGCGGTAGGCGATTTTTGGGGTGGGGTGCAGCTCCACCAGCCCGCTGGCCGCCACTTGCAGCGTGCCTTTGATCCCGGGATGGATTGCCGCGATGGCCCGGATCTCTTCCTGAGCCATCACATTGCTGCTCACGTCGAAGCGCAGGCGGCCGGTATCGAAATGGTCCGCCTGGTGTTGAAAACTTCCGCTCAAGAGAACCTGTTTCTTCCCGGCCACGAGTTGGCCGTTGGTCACGGTGAGCGTATTCGCGGCGTAGCCGGCATGTGCCGTGAAGCGGTCGAAGGGCTGGTCAAGCAAGGTGCCCTTGAGGAGCTCCAGATCGGCCTGCGCGCGCGGCGCCGCCAAGGTCCCGTTCAGCTGGGCGGAGCCGCTGAGCGTGCCGGCGGCCGGCAGATCCTTGGCATGCAGCAGCGCGGCGAGGTCGCTCAGGGCGGCATTCTTCAGCGTGGCGGTAGCGGCAATCGGGCTGGTCTCGCCGGTCTTCCACTGGCTCAACCCTACCGAGCCCTGGAACTGGGCGCGCAGCGGTCCCTGGCTGGCGGTGGCGTTCTGCACCCGCAGATAATCGGCAGCGGCCGCTACGTCCGCTTCCAGCGAATCCACGTGTTCGTCCGAAAAAGTGAAGTTGTTAGCGCGTATGTGGCCCACGATCCGCGGGTTGCCGAGGTCGCCGGTGACGCTGCCGTCAAACTGGACGGCGCCCAATTTCACCGGCAGAGTGGCGGCGCTCTGGCCCAGCGCGGGCAGCAGATCGTTGAGGTCGCTGGTTTCCAGGTGCACCTTCAGCTCGCTATTGATGGCGCCCGAGAAATCCACCCGCGAATGCGGCAGGCTGACCGTCGAGTGTCCCACATCCAAAGCGCCGTTGCGGGCGTCGTACGCCAGCTGGACTTGCCCGTGCACCGCACCGCCCGAGGGCGCCGGCGCGAGCGTGAGATTGCCGCCGGCGCGCAGTTGCTTGGCGTTCTCGAGCGAGCCTTCCAGCCTCACGGCGCCGAACACCAGCGCGTCCCACGGCAGCGGTTCGCTGGAATACATGGCGACCGTGCGGCGCGAATCCACGCCGCTCAATTCCCCGGTTACGGAGTAGTGGTCCAGCTGGCGTAACTGCGCCTGGCCGCGGAAGGAGCCGCCCATCAGGCTTAACCCGATGCCGCCGATCTCGATATCCCTGCCGCGCAAGGCGAAGCTCTTCACCTGGCCCTGCACGGCTTCCCGGCGCTTGTCCGCCGCGTAAAAGCCGGAGAGCCGCAGGCCGTCGGCGAAGACGCCCTTCGCGCTCGCCGACACCGCGCCGTCGCCGCGGAAATCCACCAGCCGCAGGACATCGTCGCGGTACTCCACTCCGCTGGCGTGCAGCGTACCGGCGAGCGCCAGACCGGCGGCCGGAGTCCACTCGCCCGTGCCGCCCACCAGGCCAATGCCGGCGCGCAGCTGCGGAGCCCGGAAGATGCGCGCAATGTCCTTGAGGGCAACGCTAGCCTGGTATTGAAAGTGCGCGTGCGGCGCCGCCAGGTCTTCCAGCGCGCCGTTGACCTCCACCCGGATGGCGCCGGTGGCGATGGTTCCCGAGTCCACCGCGATACGGTTTTTCTCCATGGTCACCGCCAGGTTCACCGCAAAGGGTTCCGGGCCATAATCGTCGTAGCGTAGATACAGGGGCTGAATGGACAGCGTCCCGCGGTAGCGCGGACCAAGCATTTCATACGCCAGGCGGACGTTGAGGTTTTCGCCGTGCGCGGCGAAGGGAATGCGGCCATGCGTCTCCACCTCGAAGATGCCGCGCTCCAGGCTGAAGCGGCCGATAGCGAGCTTGAGAATATCTTCCAAGGTGGAACTCTTGCCCGTGCGGCGCTGCTTCGGCGCGGGAAAGTTGCTGCCGCCATCGCTGCCGACGATCAGATAGACGCGCGGATCGGACACCGTCAGCGACTGAATGTCCACATCCCGGCGCAAGATGGATACCAGTTTGATGCCCACCACCACGGTTGCGGCGCGAAACAGCGGCGGTTTGCCCGGGGGCTCCGTCCCATGCAGCACGAATTCATGCACCTCCGCCCGCATGTGTTTCCAATCGAAGCGGAAAGAGGCGACTTCCACGCGCCCGCCGGTAGCTGTCTCGACGGTGCCGACGATGAGCTGCCGGACCCTGTCGTAAAACCAGGCGCTTTGCACCACGAAGATCGCCGCGATGCCCGCCATGAGCAGCAGCACGCCGATCGCGCCCGCGATTCGGAAAAGAATGCGCCTCAGTGGCATGGGTTCTCCACGAACCAGGTAGGACAGACCATCGCTTTTTGTGGTCTGTCATGCCTCGTCAAACCACGGCTGGGTGACAGACGACAAAAGGCGATCGTCTGTCCCACCTCAGAGTTCACACCCCTCATTGCAGCGCCTCCTCGTGCAGCACGACATGGGTGCGCCGCCGCACGTCGCGCAGCCAGGTATCCATCTGCTGGTCGGCCCGCTGGCCGGTGAGCGTGCGCTCGATCTGCTCGCGATAATCCTCCAGCGACACCGGCTGTCCTGGATGGGCGGCCTCCGCCGCGGGCTTCACGGTCTTGGTGAAATACTCCTCCACGTCCTGGGCTCCCAACTGCACGCCCGTCTCGAAACGCATCTGGATGAACAGCAGCAGCGTGCGCTGCCACAGCAGCAGCTCCTTGAAGTCCTCCTCGGTGATGCCGTACTCGGCCAGTGTGGTGCGATACTGCTGGTCGTCTTTGAAGTGCGCCTTCTTGAACTGCTCGATGGCCGGCGCGAGTTCGGCGGGGTCGGGCAGCGGATAGCGGCTGTTGGCCAGTTCGGTCTGGATCAGCTTCTGCTCGATCATGGCCTCCGCCGTAGTGCGCTTGCGCGCCGGACTGAAATCCGCCTTCACCCCATCCAGAAACGCCGCCACGCGGATCTCGCGATCCAGATCGCTCGCCGTGATCACGCGGTTGCCCACCGACGCGGCAATGCGGTCGATAATCTCGCCGCGCGCCGCCACTGCCAGGCCCAGCACGCACATCAGCCGGATTGTCGCCGCGTTTCTCAAAACGTTTGTCCGATCGAAAAGAAGTATTGAAAGTGGCTGACCCTCTGCACCTGGCA
>ODAK010008465.1_pt1 | contig 10283 bp, 7 predicted proteins | sample 1539591 | NCBI WGS metagenome assembly ODAK01 (sample SAMEA3539303, study PRJEB22396) | soil metagenome | biome: tundra; feature: field; material: soil | place: USA | collected 2010-05 | depth 0.15 m | reverse complement strand
GGACGGCTATGGACAAACCTCTGGCGGGACGGGTCGCGGTCGTCACCGGCGCGTCCAGCGGCCTTGGGCTGCATTTCGCCAAGGTCCTGGCCGGGGCGGGGGCGTCGGTGGCCCTGATGGCTCGGCGGACCGAGCGTCTGGCGGCCGGAGTGGCGGAGATCGAGGCGGCCGGCGGCACGGCCCGGGCCTTCACGCTCGACGTGGCGGACGCCGAGGCCATCGGCCCGGCCCTGGACGCGGGCCAGGCCGCGCTCGGCCCGATCTCGATCATGATCAACAATGCAGGAACCGGCGGCGAGGGCCTGGCCCTGGAGATCCCGGTCCAGGTCTGGGACGACACCTTCGCGGTGAATGTCCGCGGCGTCTTCTTCGGCGCGCGCGAGGCGGCGCGGCGGATGCTGGACAATGGCGAGGCCGCTGCCGGCCACGCCCGCATCCTGAACATCGCCTCCATCGGCGCCCATTCGGTGCTGCCGGGTCTGGCGGCCTATTGCGCCTCCAAGGCCGCGGTGACCCAGATGACCAAGGTGCTGGCGCGCGAATGGGCGCGGCCGCAGATCGCCGTCAATGCGCTCTGTCCCGGCTATATCGAGACAGAGCTCAACGCCCACTGGTTCGCGGCCGAAGGCGGCGAAAAGCAATTGCGCGGCTGGCCGCGGCGGCGGCTGATGGAGGCCTCCGACCTCGATCAGGCCCTGCTCATGCTCACCGGACCCGGCGCGCGCCACATCACCGGCAGCCTCATCACCCTGGACGACGGCCAGACCCTTTGATGGTGTAGTCTGGCCCCATAACTCCCGGAGACCACCCATGCCCGCCGATGGCGCCGCCACGACCGACTATCCAAGGCTTCACCTGCATATCGACGGCGAATGGATCGCGGCCGGCGATCGCCGCACGCATACGGTGATCAATCCCGCGACGGGCGCGGGCCTGGGCGATTTGCCGCTGGCCAATGCCGCCGACCTTGACCGGGCCCTGGACGCCACCCAGCGCGCCTACCGCAAATGGCGCGCGACGCCGGCCGAGGAGCGCGGCCACGTGATGAAGCGGGCCGCGGTCCTGATGCGCGAGCGGGTGGAGACCATCGCCCGCATCGCCACCCTGGAAGAAGGCAAGACCCTGGCCGAGACCCGGATCGAGACCCAGGTCGCCGCCAACCTGTTCGAATTCTATGGCGAGGAGTGCCGGCGCAGCTATGGCCGCGTCCTGGTGCGGCCGGCCGGCCGGCGCTCGCTGGTGATCAAGGAGCCGGTGGGGCCGGTCGCCGCCTTCGCGCCCTGGAACTTCCCGATCACCAATCCGGCGCGCAAGCTGGGCGGGCCCATCGCCGCCGGCTGTTCGGTGATCCTGAAACCCGCCGAGGAGGCGCCGGGCGCGGCCCTGGAGATCCTGCGCGCCCTGATCGACGCCGGCCTGCCGCCGGGCGTGGCGCAGATCGTCTTCGGCGTCCCCGACGAGGTCTCGCGCCACCTGCTGGGCAGCCCGGTGATCCGCAAGCTGTCCTTCACCGGCTCGATCGCGGTCGGCAAGCATCTGATGAAGCTGGCCGCCGACAATATGCTGCGCACCACCATGGAGTTGGGCGGTCACGCGCCCGTGCTGATCTTCGATGATGCCGACCTGGAAAAGGCCATGGACGAACTCAGCGCCGCCAAGCTGCGCAACGCCGGCCAGGTCTGCATCTCGCCGACGCGTTTCTACGTGCAGGAAGGCGTCTATGATCGCTTCGTGCAGGGTTTCAGCGAGCGGCTGGAGAAGACCGCCGTCGGCGACGGCCTTGCTGAGACCAGCCGCATGGGTCCCCTGGCCAATCCGCGGCGGCCGGAGACCATGCAGCGGATGATCGCCGACGCCGTCGCCTGCGGCGCGCGCCTGCGCACCGGCGGCGAGCGGCTGGGCAACGCCGGCTTCTTCTGGCGCCCGACGGTGATCAGCGACGTGCCGGACACGGCCCAGATCATGAACGACGAGCCCTTCGGCCCGGTGGCCGTGATCGCGCCGGTGAAAGGCCTCGACGAGGCTGTCGCCCAGGCCAACCGACTGCCCTATGGGCTGGCGGCCTATGCCTATACCCAGGACGCCAAGCGGATCCTGCTGCTGGGCGACGCCATCGAGACCGGCATGCTGGGTCTGAACACCGCTATGGTCGCGGCTCCGGACTCACCCTTCGGCGGGGTCAAGGAGAGCGGCCACGGCGCCGAAGACGGGCCGGAGGGCCTGGACGCCTGCCTGGTCACCAAGGCCATCCACCAGGGCTAAGGGTCCGCGGGGGCGCGCCGAGGCCCTAGCCGCACTAATATCCGGCCTGGACGGAGTCGCGCCATGCAGTCTTGGGATCAGATCGACCGCGACAAATACCGCGATGAGACCGAGGCCGTCGGCGCCCTGCTGGCCGCGCGTCCGCTCGGACCGGAGGCGCAGGCCGCTGTGATCGCGGAAGCCGCCGGCCTGGTGCGCGCCACCCGCCGGGCCGCGCGCCGCCAGGGCGTGGTCGAGAGCTTCCTGCAGCAGTTCTCGCTCTCCACCGCCGAGGGCATGGCGCTGATGTGCCTGGCCGAGGCCCTGTTGCGCACCCCGGACGAGGAAACCCGCGACCGGCTGATCGCCGAGAAGATCGGTTCGGCGGACTGGGCCAGCCACCTGGGCAAGTCCGGCAGCCTGTTCGTCAACGCCTCCACCTGGGGCCTGCTGCTCACCGGCAAGCTGGTCGATGTCGACGAGGCGGCCAAGACCGACCTCACCGCCTATCTGAAGCGGCTGGCGGGGCGGGTGGGCGAGCCGGTGATCCGCGCGGCGATCGGCCAGGCCATCCGGATCATGGGCGAGCAGTTCGTCCTTGGCGGCGATATCGAAGCCGCGCTCGCCCGCGCCAAATCCGAAGGCTTCATCTGCTCGTTCGACATGCTGGGCGAGGGCGCGCGCACCGCCGCCGACGCCGCCCGCTATGAACGCGCCTATGCCGAGGCGCTCGAGACGGTGGGCGCCAATGCGGCCGGCGCTGGGCCGGAGGCCGGGCACGGCGTCTCGGTGAAGCTCTCGGCGCTCTCGCCGCGTTACGAGGCCGTGCAGGAAGCGCGGGTCTGGGCCGAGCTCTATCCGCGGCTGAAACGCCTGGCGCTGATCGCGGCGCGCCACGACATCAACTTCACCATCGATGCCGAGGAGGCCGACCGGCTCACCCTGTCGCTGAAGCTGCTCGACCGTCTGGCGCGCGAACCGGACCTGGGCGCCTGGACGGGGCTCGGCCTGGCGGTGCAGGCCTATCAGGGCTTAGGCCTGGCGGTGCAGGCCTATCAGAAACGCAGCACCGAGGTGATCGCGTTGCTTGGCGAGCTGGCGGCCGACAGCGGCCGGCGGTTGATGGTGCGGCTGGTCAAGGGCGCCTATTGGGACTCGGAGATCAAGCGCGCCCAGGTGGGCGGCCGCCCGGACTATCCGGTCTATACGACCAAGGCGGCGACGGATCTCTCCTATCTGGTCTGCGCCCGGGCCCTGATCGCCGCCGCGCCAAACCTCTACGCCCAGTTCGCCACCCACAACGCCCACACCCTGGCGGCGGTGCAGTCCATGGCCCGGGCGGCCGGCGCGCGGATCGAGTTCCAGCGGCTGCACGGCATGGGCGAAGCGCTCTATCGCGCGGCGGGCGACCTCTATGGCGGTGTTGTGGTGCGGGTCTATGCGCCGGTGGGCGCGCACAAGGACCTCTTGCCCTATCTGGTTCGCCGCCTGTTGGAGAACGGGGCCAATTCCAGCTTCGTGCACCTCCTGCTGGACGACAAGACCCCGCCCGAGGCGGTGGTCGTCGATCCGATCGCCGAGGTGGAGGCGGTGGGGCCGGGTCCGCACCCGCGCATCCCAAGGCCCGTCGCCCTCTACGGCGATCGCCGCAACTCGGCCGGCATCGATCTGTCGATCAGAGCCGAGCGCGACCGGCTGACCTCGGCCGTGGCGGCGCTCGAGCCGCTCGGTCAAGTGCGGGAAACCTCGGCGGCTGAGATCGATGCGGCTTTCGCGGCGGCCAAAGCGGCGCAGCCGGCCTGGGACGCGGCGGGCGGCGTGGTCCGCGCGCCGGTGCTGCGCGCCATGGCCGATGCGCTGGAGGCCGATCGCGAACAGCTGATCGCGCTCTGCGTCCGCGAGGCCGGCAAGACTCTGGCCGACGCCATCGGCGAGGTGCGCGAGGCGGCGGACTTCTGCCGCTACTACGCCCACCTGGCCGAGACCCGCTTCGCCGGCCCCGAGGTGCTGAAGGGCCCGGTCGGGGAGACCAACACGCTGGAGTTAGTCGGCCGCGGCGTCTTCGTCTGCATCAGCCCGTGGAACTTCCCCCTGGCCATCTTTACCGGCCAGATCGCCGCGGCCCTGGCGGCCGGCAACGCCGTCCTGGCCAAGCCGGCCGAGCAGACCCCGCTGATCGCCGCGGCGGCGGTGCGGCTCTATCACGTCGCCGGTCTCGCCCCACGCCTGCTGGCGCTGACGCCCGGCCGCGGCGAAACTGTCGGCGCGAGCCTGGTCGCCCATCCGGGCTGCGACGGCGTCGCCTTCACCGGCGGCACGGAGACGGCGCGCGGGATCAACCAGACGCTGGCCGCCCGCGAGGGCCCGATCGTCCCCTTCATCGCCGAGACCGGCGGCCTGAACGGCCTGTTCGTTGACACCACGGCGCTGAAGGAACAGGTGATCGACGACGTGATCGCATCGGCTTTCGGCTCGGCCGGCCAGCGCTGCTCGGCCCTGCGCATCCTCTTCCTGCCCACCGACACCGCCGATGAGCTGATCGAAGGCATCGAGGGGGCGATGGACGCGTTGGTGGTCGGCGACCCAGCCGATCCCGCTTCCGATGTGGGTCCTGTGATCGACGAGGAGGCGCGAGCGGCCCTGGCGGCGCACCTCGATCGGCTCGAGTGCGAGGCCAAGGTGCTGCATCGGCTGTCCGCGCCGAGCGGCGGGACCTTCTTCGGCCCGGTGCTCGCCGAGATCGCCTCGGCGCATTTCCTTCCGCGCGAGGTGTTCGGACCGATCCTGCACGTGGTGCGCTACGAGGTCGGCAAGCTGGCCGAGGTCGCCGGCGATCTGGCGGCGTCGCGCTATGGCCTGACGCTGGGCGTCCATTCGCGGATCGAGAGCTTCGCCGCCGAGGTCCGCCGCCTGGTCCCGGCCGGCAATGTCTATGTGAACCGCTCGATGATCGGGGCGGTGGTCGGCGTGCAGCCCTTCGGCGGCGAGGGCCTCTCCGGCACCGGCCCCAAGGCCGGCGGTCCCCACGCCCTCACCCGCTACGCCCACGAACGCGCCGTCAGCATCAACATCGCCGCTCAGGGCGGCGACCCGGCCCTGCTCAATCTGGCCGAGGGCTAGGTCGTGTAAGCCAGGGATCAGGAACGAGGCTGATCTGGACGTGGCATATGGCGCCCAGCCCGCCGAAAGCGGGAAGGGTCGAACGCAGACGAAAGGGCTCGGCCCAATAGCGGACCTGCCGGCCAATGGTTTAGCTTAGCCAAGCCAGACCGAGGCCGAGCGCGGGGGGCGAGACCCATGGATGAGACCGAAGAGCTGATCCGGCTCTGTGTGCGCGCGCTCGTCGCCCAGATGAGCGGCGCGCCCGGGTTCGAACTGCACATGACGCGGAACTGCGTCTTGGGTCTGACCGACGAGCCTCTGGCCGACTTCAATATGCTGACCATAGGCCCCGACCCCGACGCCGAGGGCTTCCTCACCCGATCGGTGGCGCGGGCGAAGGCGCGAGGGCTGCCGCTCCTGGCCATGATGAGCCCCCATGTGGCGCAGACCCTGGCGCCGGTCGCGAGGCGGCTGGGTCTGACGGCCGCGGGCGCGTCGCCGCTCATGGTGCTGCGCGCCGGGACGCCCGTTCGACCGGGACGCCCGGTGAAAGTCACCCGCGCCCTGGGCCCCGAGTTGGTCGGCGTCGCCGGCGATCTTGTCGCCGCCGCGTTCGATGCGCCGCGCGACGTCGTCGCCCGATGCATCGATGTGGGGATCACCGCGACCGCGGGCGTGGAGACCTGGATCGCCTGGAGCGACGACGGACCGATGAGCGCCGTCTCCGTGACGCCCACTGGAAACACGGCGGGGATCTCGCTCATGGCCACGCCGCCCGGGCACCAACGCAAGGGCATGGGCCGCGCCCTGCTCACCCAGGTGATCGACGACTATCGGGGCCGCGGCGTGGAGCGCTTCTACCTGGGCGCCACCGAGGCCGGCTTGGCGCTCTATGCGAGCCTCGGCTTCGAGACCATCGCCGATCTCTCCGCTTGGGTCTTGGGACACACAACCCAAGTACACGGCTAGAGACTGAAGCCGCCTAGGAGGCGCGAATTTTCGACGTCCGCTTCGGGACCAGCACACCGCCGCCCGTGATCACCAGCGTCTTGTCAGGCTCGCCCTTCAGCTTGGCGATCGCGCGGGCTGCGGCGAGCCGGAGCCCGACAATCCATTCAGGGCCTGAAACGCGCGCTCCAAATGGATCCCCAGGCTGAGCGAGGGCTCCTCGAACCAGGCGCGCGCGGCGTGGCCGAACACGGCCATGCCGGTCCCAGCCGCCAAGGTCGCCAGATTCGCCTCCACACCCCGCCGCCGCAGCGCGGCGGCCACGGCGGCGGTCGTCGAGGCCGCCTTGGCCAACTCGCGTTCCTGCAGCGCCGGTGTGCGGGCGATGACCTCTCGCGCGGGCTCGGTGAACGGCCGGTTGTCCTCGAGCAGCTTCTCGATGGACCGGAACGTCCAAAGCAGGACCTCCATCGGCCCCAGCGTGTCGGGCGCCTCGGCGATCGCCGTGCTCAAGGCCGCATGCAGCCCGGCTTCGCCATCGAAAAGGACCTCCCGCTTGTCCGGGAAGTGACGGAAGAAGGTTCGCTCGGTGACGCCCGCCCGCGCGGCAATCTCGGCGGTCGTGGTCCGGTCGTAGCCGCGCTCGCGGTACAGCTCCAACGCCGCCTTCTGGAGGCGACGGCGCACATCTTCCTTGCTTCGAGGCACTTAGCCCACATTCCCCTATTGTCAGTCACTGACACATCCGATATGTCAGTCACTGACCCAACATAGAAATGTTCGGCGCGGGGCGCAATGCGAAGGCTCCCGCGCCGGGCGCCGATCGGAGAATGACCATGAGTGCTCCCACATCCGCCGCCGGCGCGATGAGGACCATCCGCTTCCATGCCTATGGCGAACCCGCGGACGTGCTGCGCCTTGAAGAAGCGGCGATCCCGAGTCCCGGTCCGGGCGCCATCCGCGTGCGCGTGCATGGCTGTGGGCTCAACCCGGCCGACTGGGCGCTCTGCCGGGGCCTGTTTGCGGGCGACCTGCCGCGCGGCGTCGGCCTGGATGTCGCCGGGGTGGTCGACGCGGTGGGCGAGGGCGTCGCCGGCGTCGTCATCGGCGATCCCGTGCTTGGTCCGGCCAACTATGTCGACTATGCGAGCGCTGGCGCATCGGACTATGCGATCCTGGACCACTGGACAAAGGTCCCGCCGGGGCTCGACCTGACCCAGGCCGCGTCGTTGCCGATGGTGGTCGAGACGGCGTTCCGAAGCATCGACTGGCTCGGCGTGGCGGCGGATCAAACGCTCGTGGTCAACGGCGCGGGAACCATGATCGGGTTCGGCGCTGTTCAGATGGGCCTCATGCGCGGCGCCAGGGTCATCGCGACCGCCGGCGAGACTTTCGCTGAGCGACTGCGCGCCCTGGGCGCTGTGGTCACCGCCTATGGGGACGGGATGGTCGAAAGAGTCCGTGAGATCGCCGGAGGGTCTCCAGACCTGATCTTCGACGCGGCGCCCGTTAACCTGAAGCCCGACATCGCGCCAGCCGGCGGCGTGCTGGCCGATCTCGTGAAGATCGCGGGCGGCGACCCGCGCCGCGTCCTCACCTGCGTCGATTTCGCCGGCGCCGCGGCGCTGGGCGTCCGCAATGGCTTCGGAGAAAATCCCGGCGGACCCGGCGGGGCCTTGCTGCGCTACGACGTGCTCGGCGACTTCGCGCGGGCCGCCGCCGAGGGCCGGTTCAGCGTGCCGATCGCGCGCACCTTCGCCTTCGAGGAATGGCGGGATGCCGTCGACATCAGCCTGAGCGGGCGCGCGCACGGCAAGCTGGTGATCCTGCCGGCAGCGGCCTCGGAATGATCCCAACGCTCGTCGGTCATCGGCGCGGCATGGAGCCAAGGTGCCAGTGAGCGCGTCCGGCGACCGATGAGGCTCTAGAGGTGGTGCGTCGCCAGTAACAGGCTGGTCTCGGTGGCGGAGATGCCTTCGATCAGCCGCACGCCGTCGAGCAGGCGGCTGAAGTCGCTCAGGCTGGCGGCGTTGAGTTCGGCCAGCATGTCCCACCGGCCATTGGTCATGTGCACGGCGTCGATTTCGGGAAAGCCGCGCAGGGCCTTCAGCACCGCGCCTGAGCGCTCGCCCTCGACGGCGATGGCCATGATGGCGCGCACCCGCTCGGCTTCGGCGTCCGGACGCACCCGCAACGTAAAGCCGAGAATGGCGCCGGCGGCCATCATCCGGTCGATGCGGTTCTGCACCGTGCCGCGCGAGACCTTCAACGCCTTGGACAGCACGGCGACCGGCGTTCGGGCATTGGTCCTGAGCAGGGCCACGAGCTTGCGGTCGATCTCATCCATGGCGAATCGTCAGTCTCTGCTGTGTTAACGTCAGAGTTTCGCGCAATACGGGACAGTTTGCGAGCTATTCGCTAGCGCGGCCGGTGGGCATGATTCCTCGCGACTCGATGGGGACCGACATGGCCGCGCAGATTCTGATGACCGATCCGGCGCACTACCGGGTCGGCTATGAGATCAATCCCTGGATGCGGCCCGATGCCTGGAGCGCCGATCCGGCCGGCAACGGCCGCGCGGCCCTGGCCGCCTGGACCGCGCTGAAGGCGGCGATCGAAGAGCACGGCGCCCGCGTCCGCGTCATCCCCGGCCTGGCCGGCCAGCCGGACATGGTCTTCCCCGCCAACGCCGCCATCGTGCTGGACGGCAAGGCTCTTGTCTCCCGCTTCCGCTGCGCCGAACGCCGCGGCGAGGAGCCGGGCTTTCTGGCCGCCTTCCAGGCGCTGAAAGCCGAGGGCGTCCTCGATCAGGTCGTCCAGATCGACGCTGTCCAGGAGGGCGCCGGCGACTGCATCTGGGACGCCGGACGGGGCCTCTTCTGGGTCGGCGATGGCCCGCGGTCGAGCCCGGACGCCGCGCCGATCATAGCGCGGCATTTCGGCCAGGAGGTGGTGCGCCTGCCGCTGGCCAGCGAACGTTACTACCACCTGGATACCTGCTTCTGTTCGCTGCCCGGCGGCGAGATCCTCTACTATCCGCCCGCCCTGACGCCTGAGGCCCTGCGCCGGCTTCGCGACGTCGTGCCCGCAACGCTGCTGATCGAGGCGACGCAGGCCGACGCCGAGGGGTTCTGTGTCAACGCCGTGGCCCTGGGTGGCGCCATCATCGTGGCGAGGCCAGGGCCCGATCTTAAACGCAGGCTGGGCGAGCGCGGCTATCGCGTGGTCGGCCTCGACCTTTCCCCGTTCATCCTCTCCGGCGGCGCCGCCTTTTGCATGACGCTGCGCCTCGATCTGGAGAGCGCCCCCGCCCTCGTCACAGCAAACCCATGAGCCAGACCATGACCCTCGCCGAACCCGCCGTCCGCCCCGACCTGATGGCGCTGGAGACCGAGTACGGGGCCCGCAACTACAAGCCGCTCGACGTCATCCTGACCCGCGGCGAAGGCGTCCATGTCTGGGATGTCGACGGCCGGCGCTACCTGGATTGCCTGTCGGCCTATTCGGCGGTGAACCAGGGCCACTGCCACCCGCGCATCCTTCAGGCCATGATTGACCAGGCGCGGCGCCTGACCCTGACCAGCCGCGCCTTCCGCAACGACCAGCTCGGCCTCTTCTACAAGGAGGTCTGTACACTGACGAACTCCCACTCCGTGCTGCCGATGAACACCGGCGTCGAGGCGGTGGAGAGCGCCCTGAAGGTGGCGCGCAAGTGGGGCTACGAGGTCAAGGGAGTCCCCGCCGACCAGGCGGAGATCATCGTCTGCGGCGGCAACTTCCACGGCCGCACGCTCGGCGTCGTCGGCTTTTCCACCGACCCGCTGTCCTATGCCGGCTTCGGCCCTTTTTCGCCCGGCTTCAAGATCGTGGCTTACGGCGACGCCGAGGCGCTGGAGCGCGCCATCACCCCCAATACCGTCGCCTTCCTGGTCGAGCCGATCCAGGGCGAGGCCGGCGTCATCATTCCGCCGGCCGGTTATCTCGCCAAGGCC
>ODAK010008464.1_pt1 | contig 10284 bp, 7 predicted proteins | sample 1539591 | NCBI WGS metagenome assembly ODAK01 (sample SAMEA3539303, study PRJEB22396) | soil metagenome | biome: tundra; feature: field; material: soil | place: USA | collected 2010-05 | depth 0.15 m | reverse complement strand
AAACGACCCCTCCGAATCTCAAAACGACCCCCCGGAATCTCGTTTCGACCCCTCCGATCTTAAATCGACCCCTCCATTTCTTAAATCGACCCCTCCGATTCTTAGAACGACCCCCCTCAATCTCAAAGCGACCCCCTCCGAATCGCAGATCCCAATGATTTCTGAAGATCGCGACTCCTCCGACGATGCCGCGGACCTGACCACTGGCGGGCCTGACCAAGAGGTTCCGTATATTTCAGAACATCTTTTCGATCGGATTTGGAAACTCACGGCCCGTGAGACCGGATCGTCAGCTCGTTCCCGGCCGCAGTGCGCTCGCCGGCACCGGCTCACCGAAAAAGAATCCCTGCACGTCTTCGCATCCCTGTTCACGCAGGAAATTGAGCTGGCGCTCGGTCTCCACGCCCTCGGCAGTGACCCGAAGACGGAGACCGCGAGCCATGCCAATGACCGCAGAGACGATGGCGCGGTCGGCGGCGCTCGCTTCGATCTCCTGCACGAACTCCTGATCGATCTTCACGCTGTCGATCGGGAAGCTTCGCAGGTAATTGAGCGAGGAGTGGCCGGTGCCGAAATCGTCGATGGCAATCTGCACACCCATCTCCCGCAAACGGTGAAGCGTTGCGATGGTGCGGTTCGTGTTCTGCATCGCCAGGCTTTCGGTGATCTCGAGCTCGAGATTCGCCGGCGCCAGCCCGGTGAGCTCGAGCGCCGCGGCGATCAGTTGCGGGAGATCGGAGTGCTGGAACTGTCGAGGAGAGAGATTGATGGCCATGCGAAAGGAGGACGGATCGCCCTGCTGCCACGCTTTTGCCTGACGGCAGGCTTCGTTCAGCACCCACTCCCCGATCGGCACGATCAGCCTTGTCTCCTCGGCGACAGGAATGAACTCCAACGGTCCCACCACTCCAAACCCCGGCCGGTTCCAGCGGATGAGCGCTTCGACGCCGGTGATCCGGCCGGTGGCAATGTTGATCTGCGGCTGGTAGTACAACTCCAGCTCGTCGCGTCCGAGCGCGTGGCGCAGATCGCTCTCCAGAGACAGCCGCTCCAGGGCCCGGCTGTTCATGGCCGGAGTGAACATCTGATAGGAATTCCGGCCGGCGTCCTTGGCGCGATACATGGCGTGGCCGGCATTCGCAAGAAGCGCTTCGGCAGTGTCGCCGTCGCTCGGAAAAAGCGCGATGCCGATGCTGGTCGTGAGAAAGAGCTCGGTTCCCTCGATGGCCAGCGGCTGCGCGACAGTTTCGAGCACCTTCTGGGCGATCTTCGCAGCATCGTTGCTCGTTTTGAGATCAGCAAGGAGCACGGTGAACTCATCGCCTCCCATCCGCGCCACCGAATCCTCTTCACGGAGAGCGGCCTGCAACCGCGTCGCCACGGCTTTCAGGAACTCGTCGCCGACCGAATGTCCGAGCGTGTCGTTGACCACCTTGAAGCGATCGAGATCGAGGAACATCACCGCGAGCGGGTGTTTCAGGCGGCGAGCATGGGCCAGCGCGACGGTGAGCCGGTCGCGAAAGAGCCGGCGGTTGGGCAGGCCGGTCAGGGCATCGTGATACGCCTGATACTCGATGTGCTCTTCGACCGTCTTTCGCTCGGTGATATCGCGGGAGACGCCGACGACTTCGCGGATATCGCCCGAGGCGACATGAAGGATGATGCGGCTCGTCGTCTCGAACCAGACCAGCGAGCCGTCCTTTTTCTCGACGCGGTACGCAAACGTCGTCGGACCCGACTCGTGGATCAGTGCCGAGAGGTGGCGCACTTCTTCGCGGTCCGGCGGGAAAATGAAGTCGTAGAACGAGTGCCCGACGAGCTCAGAGGGCTCGTATCCGAGCAAGCGGCGCGACGCGTCCGATGCATAGAGAATGATTCCGCGATCCGAAGTCCGCGAGATCATGTCGGTCGAATTCTCGGCCATGAGCCGGTAGCGCGCCTCGCTGTCCCGCAGCGCCTCCTCGGCCAGCCGGCGCTCGGTCACGTCTTTGTACACGCCGATGGATCCGACGACGTTGCTCTCGCTGTCGACGACCGTAGCACCGCCGATCTCGACCCAGATGACCGTGCCGTCCTTGCGCCGCATGCGGACCTCGCATTGATCAGCGACCTGGCGAAGACGCAGCCGCGCTTTCTCTTCCATCAGCGCCACGTCTTCCGGATAGGCGAGGAGCCGCGCGCCGGGATGACCGATGAGCTCTTCGCGGCTGTATCCGACCATCTCGCAGAAGCGATCATTGACGAAATGCAGCAGGCCCTCGTTGTCGGCCTGCGCCAGCCCTTCGCGCATCCTCTCGACGAGCAGGCGATACCGTTTCTCGCTTTCGCGTAACGCGTTTTCGGCGAGCTTGCGGTCCGTGATGTCGATGACGGTACCTTCGAGAATCTCGGGATCGCCTTCGAGTAGATGAACGCTTTCGATGAGCCAGCAGGGCCGCCCGTCTTTCTTACGGAGCAGGATCTCGTGGCTGGTCTTCATCTTTTCGAGGCGCATTGATTCAATGAATCGATCGCGCTCGGCGGGGTTCAGATAGAGGTCTCTCGCGGAATGCGCCATCAACTCTTCACGTGAGGCAAAGCCGAGGATACCGGCCATGGCGTCATTGCAATCGAGAATGCGGCCGTCGATCGTGTTGCGATAGACGCCGGCCAGGTTGCGCTCGAAGAGGAGGCGGTGTTGCTGCTCGCTGGCGCGCAGGGCCGCCTCCGTCCGGTGGCGCTGCATGGCATTGACGAAAATCTCGCCGATGATTCGCAGCAGCGAGACCGCGTCCTCGCTCCCCCGCCGCCGCTCCGCGGAAGCGACTCCAAGCGCCCCGAGAAACGCGTGGTTGTAGATCAACGGCACGAAGGCGACGGAGCGGTTGCCGGCGCGCTCATACGCTTCCCGCTCGGCCGCCGCTTCCCCCGGCAGATCATCGACCGAGATCGTCAGTTGCCGGAGATCGTTCAATTGTCCGGAGGACCAGGGGAAAGCCGCGAAAGGAACTTTCTCGCCGAGGCCACGGGGCACGGCTGGATCGGCATTCCATTCATGCGTGAGAACCGCCCACGCCCTATCGTCGCTGAACATGTAGATGTACGCGCGGTCGGCACCCACGAAACGGCCGACGCTCTCCAGGGCGGCGGTAATCTCTTGTTCGACGTCGGCGGCGTCAACGTTGATGAAGTTCGTGGAGATGCCGGAGATCAGCCTCTCGAACGCGAGGCGGTGATCGAGCTTCTCATGCGCAGACTGCGCACCAACCTGTTTAGTGACCGGAATCACGTCCGACAATCGGGTCTCTCCCCCTGGGTGAATTCATTACGTTAGCACCCTCCGGCAGGAGTTGCTCCACTCCGCTTCGGAACCCCGCATTCGTTGAAGTGCGAGCCCGGGTTCACTTCTTGCTCTAGAATCGGAGAATGAGAAACCTCCTCATCGCCGCCGCTCTCGTTCTGGCAGCCTGTTCATCCTCGACACCGGCTGCCCCGAAACAGAAAGCCAACATTCCCGATCCCGATTTCGAGATCCGTCAGCTCTCCGGGCCGGCGGAGGCGAACTACAACGACGGACCGATCGAAGTGAAGTATCGCCTCGATATCGGCAACCGCGCCGACGTGCCGATCACGCTCGCCAGAGTCGAGATCGTCACGGTGAATCCCCCAGGCGGGGCGTACAACCTCGATCCTTCGCACCGCTCGTATTACTTTCGCAAGGCGATCGAACCGCACCAGATCGCCACGATTGAGTTCTGGGCCAAGGCGATCAGCTACGGCCAAGATAATCGTCGTGTGAACGAGCCCGTCACCGTACGAGGCACCCTCTATTTCGAGTCGCCGAATGGCTACCTGCGCCACGTGTTCATAAAAGAGCTCGGCCAGTACCCGGGTCAGAACGATTAGACGAATGTTTCGAACGATATGGGCTGTGATCGTTGCTATCGCTGTCACGATTCCGCTCGCCACCGCGGTACTGATCATTGCCCTGCTGTCGTCGGCGTCGCCGCTGATCGAGCCCGTCATCCGTTGGTGGGCGCGCGCGATCGTGTGGGGAGCAGGGATCGATCTGCGCAGCGACGGAACCGAGCGCATCGACCGCGGTAAGCGCTACATCCTCATCGCCAACCATCACTCGTACTTCGATATCCCATGCATCTTCGCAGCGATCCGCCAGCCGATCCGGTTCATGGCTAAGAAGAGTTTGTTCAGCATTCCGATCTTCGGGTGGGCCATCGGTCGTGCCGGGTTCATCCCGATCGATCGAAAGAACCGGCGCACCGCGGTCAAGTCATTCGATCTGGCCGTCGAGCGGATCCGGCGCGGCAACACGATCGTCATCTTCCCGGAAGAGGGACGCTCGCGCGAAGTGGCCATGAGACCGTTTCAGCGCGGTGCGTTCCTGCTGGCGATCCGCTCGGAGCTGCCGATCCTGCCGCTGGCGATCGATGGCACGTACGAAGTGTTCCGCGTCGGCGCGAAGACGATCACACCGGGCGTCGTCACGGTGCGCGTGGGCACCGAGATCGAGACGGTAGGTGTGGGCGTTCGCGCCAAAGACGCGCTCAGCGAGCAATCACGGTCGCAGATCGAGGTGATGCTGGCGCGCGGCAGCGTCAGCGCGGATTCGAAGAGCGTCGCCGCAGCACCACTTCATTGACAAGCAGACCGAAGACGCGGGAGATGCGCTCCTGCGCAAAACAGTGAAAGGTGAGCCGGCGCCTTCGTTATCCCCGGATGGCTTCGGCCACGACCTGGCGCTCCCGATCTCCCAGCGTCCGCACTTCGATCGTGAAGCGGTCGTCGACGATGCGGCCTGTGATTGGCGTCGAATGCCGGAGGAAGCGCGCGGCGAGTACGCTGGCATTGCCGGGAACTTCGATCGCGATCGAGCGGATCGTCTCGGTTGGCGTGGTGCCGCCGCCCAGCGCACATTGGCTCTCGATTACCCGGCTCTTCGTCCCCCGCACCATCTCCTCGGCGTGCGCTCGCAGCGCGTCGAGCGGCGTTGCCAGCATCCGATAGATCGGAATCTCCGTTTCGTACCGGGCCGTGGCGAACGCGCGCAAGGTCTCGGCGATGACGGCGTACGATTCCTTCCCCGCCCGCAGCGCGCGCATGAGTGGATGCTTGCGGCAGCGGCGGATGATGTCTTCGCGCCCAAGGATGAGACCGCCCTGCGTGGCGCCGATGAGTTTGTCGGTCGAGCAAGTGATGGCGTCGACGCCGCTGGCGAAGAGCTCGCGAACTGTCGGCTGCCGCGAGAAACCATAAGGCGAGAGATCGACGACGCGCCCGCTCCCTTCGTCGTAAAGAAGCGGTAGCCTGTGGTCGCGTGCGACGGCCACGAGTTGATCGATCGACGGCGTCTCGGTGAAGCCGACGATCTCGAAATTCGACCGATGAACCCGAAGGATCGCAGCCGTCGCCTCGGACGCCGCTTCGTCGAAGTCGGCAGCGTGCGTCCGGTTAGTCGTTCCCACTTCCCGCAACCGTGCACCGCCCTGCTGAATGACGTCGGGGACACGGAACGAGCCGCCGATCTCGACCAGCTCGCCGCGCGAAACGATCACTTCCTTTCCCGCGGCAACCGCCGCGAGCAGGAGCAGCGTGCCGGCGGCGTTGTTGTTCGCCAGCACTGCCGATTCGCAGCCGAACAGCGTGCGGCACAACTCCGTCAAGTGCTCGTCGCGCCGTCCTCGGGAGCCTTCATCGAGGTCGAACTCGAGATTCGAATAGTTGGTCGTGACGGCGGCGGCGCGCGACCAGAGCGCGGGATCGATCGGCGAGCGCCCAAGGTTCGTGTGGATGATGATGCCGGTGCCGTTGATCACTGGCCGCAGCGTCGATTCTGTGGCCACGGCAAGCCGGGCGCGAACGTCGCTGGCGGCCGCGCTCTCCTCGAACAGGACGCGGTCCCGGCGAATGGTTTCCAAGTGGAGACAGACGGCGTCTTTCACCCGCTCGCGGCCGAATTGCGCGACCATGTCCCGCAACGATTCGCTGGAGAGAATCCGCTCGACGGACGGGATGCGCCGCAGTGAGGAATCTCCCGAATCGGTCGTCGCTTTGGGCATGGAGCGGGTATTGTAGTTGCGGGTGTTGGTTGTCGGGGGTCGGGAGTCGGCGAGAACCGGCGAGGTTCCTGGTCTTTCCTTCGACCCCCGACTCCCGAAAAACGACCCCGCGAAAAGCCATCGTGATCAAACAGGACGACGAGCTCGACAGGCTCGAAGAGGACATCCGGAAAATCAAGAACAAGTACGACCAGTTCTTTTCCGGCATCCAGAAGCTCCCGCCGATGCACGAGCGCCGGCTGCTCGAGGTGTACATCTACGAGCTGGGCAAGCAGAAGATGCGCGACAACACGCGCCGCTTCCGCTACTCACAACTGCTGACGCGTTACAACCAGTTGCGCGAGTTGTGGGGCCGGAAGATGCGCGAGCGGGAAGAAGGGCCCATCGACTTCCGGCGCCGCGCGGCCGCCCTGAGGGAACCGGCCCCGCCCACACCTCCCCCAGCACCGCGCGTAACCTCGGCAAGGGCCGATCCGTATGTAACGGTAGCGCCGGGCTCGAACGGCGAGGAGGTCCAACGGCTCTTCGGCGATATCGAGAAAGAGCAACTCAAACTCGGACGGTTACCGAACATCACCATCGAGCAACTAAAAACAATGGTTCAGAAGCAAAGCGATCTCGTTCGCGCGAAATATCATGTCGCCGCCGTCGCCTTTCGTGTGGACGTCGTCGATGGCAAAGTCAAACTGAAAGCGAAACCAATCCAGGAATGATGATGAAACGACTCCTACTTCTTGCCGCAGCCGTAGCGTTAGCCGCCTGTTCAACCACCACGAAGCATCACGACTCGAATCCGTACGCGAATCCGTTCTACGCGAAATACCTCAACACCGGCGCATGGGTCGACGCCGAGATCACGCGCACGATCAACGACCTGAGCGCCAATCCGCGCTCGGCCACGCTGCACAACACCCTCGGGCAGCTCCTGATCCAGAAGGGGTTTCCGAAGGACGCCGAGACCGAGTTCGAGCGCGCCGTCAACGCTGATTCGCATTTCTATCCAGGCTGGTACAACCTCGGACTCGTCCGCATGTCCCGCGGTGATCTCATCGGCGCGCACCACGCTTTCTCACGGACCGTCCACTACAAGCCCGGCCATTCGGCAGCCCTCTTCCAACTGGGCCTGATGGAAGAGAAGCGCAACCATCCAAGCGCCGCGGTCGAGTACTACGCAAAAGCGTTCACGATCAATCCGGCTCTGCTCGACGTGCGCGTGAACCCCCGCATCCTCGACAGCAACCTGGTCGACATCGCCCTGCTCAAGGCCTATCCGAACGATCATTCTCGCCAAAGCATGGCCTTCAATCCCGCACCGCCGGGCTATGTGCAGGACGGCCTCAACACGCCGCCGAAGGTCATCGGGCCCGCGTCGACGCCGCCGGCAGCTGCTCCACAACCGGTAAAACCGCCGAAGTAGAAGCGGGCTTCGAGGCCGTTCGACCGGCGGCAGGCACGCAAGAGGCATTATTCTTCCCGCATGAAAAAGCGGAACAAGATCCTTCTCGGTCTGCTGGCGGTAGCAGTCTTCATTCAACTCATTCCGGTACCGAAGACGAATCCGCCGGTAACCGGCGAGATTGCAGCACCGCCGGAGGTGAAAGCGGTGCTGCGCAAGAGCTGCTACGACTGCCATTCCAACGAGACCGTCTGGCCCTGGTACAGCCGCATCGCGCCTGGTTCGTGGCTGCTCTATCGCGATGTGACGCAGGGACGGCAGACGATGAACTTCAGCGCCTGGCAGCAGATGCCGCAGGATCGCCAGAACAGGCGCCGCAAGGGAGTCTGGGACGAAGTCGGATCGGGCGACATGCCGCTCTGGTTTTATAAGCCGCTCCACCCCGCCTCAAAGCTCACCGACGAAGACAAAGCCACACTCAAAGCGTGGAGCGACGCGGGACCCGCCGTTCCCAAAAGCAAGGCAGGCGGATGACGCGAGCGGAGATCTGAGCAAACCGGCGATTTGAGTCTCCCGATCCCGCTCTGTCTCCGATCGCCGATCTCGTCCATACTCCTCGCATGACACTTCCGGGCGGCACGCGGCTCGGACCCTACGAGATCGGAGAGCTGATCGGCCGAGGAGGCATGGGCGAGGTCTACCGCGCCGCCGACACGCGCCTCGGCCGCGATGTCGCCGTCAAAGTTCTCGCTTCGCAACTCGCCGGCGATCCGGCGTCGCTCGCACGTTTTCAGCGCGAAGCCCGCGCCGTCGCCGCACTCTCGCATCCCAATATCGTCGCCTTGTTCGATGTCGGCAGCGAAGGGCAAACCTACTACGTCGTCACTGAGTTGCTGGAAGGAGAAACGCTTCGCGGGCGCCTGTCCGCATCGCCGCTGCCGGAAAACGAGACTCTGCGGATCGCGACCGCCATCGCCGATGGCCTCGCAGCCGCGCACGAGAAAGGCATCATCCATCGCGACCTCAAACCGGAAAATGTCTTCCTCACACCCGCCGGTGGCGTGAAGATCCTCGACTTCGGTCTGGCCAGCATGCAGCAGACCTACGCGGGGATCGACACCGCGATCCAGACCGCCGCGCTGACCGAGCCCGGCGTCCTGATGGGAACGATCGGCTACACATCGCCCGAGCAGCTTGCCGGCAGACCGCTCACTACCGCAACCGACGTCTTTTCGTTTGGTTGCGTTCTGTACGAGATGCTGCAGGGGCAGCGTCCGTTCAAACGCGACAGCAACATGGAGATCATTGCCTCGGTGCTTCGCGATGCTCCTTTCGATCGCGACGCCGCGAAGCATCTTCCGGCCGGCATGCGAGACATCGTCGAACAATGTCTCGAGAAAGATCCGCGCGAGCGTTTCCCGAACGGCGCTGCCGTCGCTGCAGCCCTTCGCAATCGACGTCATTCGGTTGTCAGCAGCCGCATTGAGCCGAAAAAGTCGTCGCGGAGACTGACGTGGATCGCCGGATCCGTGATCGTCGTCATCGCGCTCGCCGCCGTCGCATTCTGGTTGATCGGTCGTCAGGCCGAGGTCATCGATGACGGCTACGACCTGCGAAGCTCCGATGTCACCGGAGACAGCGAAACGCGGCGTTTACTCGCTCTCGCGCTGCATGCGGACAGCGCGGGCGACCGCTCCGAGGCGATGCAACTGCTAGCTGAAGCAGCGCGGCGCACCGGAGCGCCGCCGCTTCCCGCCGCGTTCCTCGCTTCGTTCGCGTACTACCGCGGCGACCGGAAGGAAGGCACGCGCTGGTCCGCCGAGGCGACGAGGCGCATCGCCAGCTCGACATCAACCTACGAGGCACTTCTCTGCCGCTATCTGCTGCCGGGAAGCAGCACGGGCACGGAGATGGCGCTGTCATCGTCGCTACTCGAGTTGCGCCCGAAAGCGTGGCGCCTGCGCTTGGCGCTCGCGCATTTGCATCTCGCCCGGCGCGAGCTGCCGGCCGCACTCGCACAACTGCAGCGGATCGATGTCGGCGCCCCCGACGACCGCCGCCTCGCCATCGTGCTCGCCGACCGCGCCTCACTCGGCGATGTGGCCGGAGCCTCACGCGATCTGCAGCGGAGCAAGCTGGCAGGGAAGCCGGCGCTGCTCGCCTACACGCGCGGCCGCATCGCCTGGAGCAGTGGACGCGCGTCCGAAGCCGCGCGACTCTTCGATGCTGCCGCCGAGAGCGCCACGATCAGCAACCTCGGGCCGGTCGCGATTGAGTCGCGCATCCTTGCCGGCATCGCCCGCATCGGCGCGAACGACCTCGGCGGCGCCGCCTCCGCGCTCGATCTTGCCGGGGTCAAGGCTCACGACGCAGCGACGCCTGAGAACGAGCTCGAAGCGAATGTATTCGGCGCGTACGTGGCATCGCGCCGCGGCGACACGGACGGCCGCGATCGCCGAATACGCCTCGCCGCAAGACTCGCCGAGCCGGGAAGCACCGACTACCTGGCGTTGCGCCTCTTTGCAGCGCGCGAAAAGGTCAGCGTTACGTTTGGCGCCGCGTCGGCGCCCGACGAGGCCGAGGAGAATGCGGCGGTTGCGACGTTGGTCAAAGCACGCGATGCATGGTCGCAGAACGATCCGGCGGCAGCATCGCGGCTGCGGGAGCAGGCGCGCTCCGAGGGGATCGAAGCGACCTGGTTCAGCGAAGAAGCCGCCCTCCTCGCCTACGACCTCGGCGCGCCGCCGCCGCCGCTCCCGCCCGTCCCGCCCTACCCGAATCGCTTGCGGTTCATCGCGGTGTGGGAGCTTGCGGGTCCGCGGGCTTCGCGCT
>ODAK010008463.1_pt1 | contig 10284 bp, 8 predicted proteins | sample 1539591 | NCBI WGS metagenome assembly ODAK01 (sample SAMEA3539303, study PRJEB22396) | soil metagenome | biome: tundra; feature: field; material: soil | place: USA | collected 2010-05 | depth 0.15 m | reverse complement strand
CTGGCGTGCGCGCTGCTCATGGTCAACAACCTGCGCGACATCCCGACCGACAGCGTCGTCGGCAAACGCACGCTCGCCGTCCGACTCGGAGCGAAGCAAAGCCGCACGCTGCTCACCGCCGTCGTGGTGATTGCGCTGCTGCTGCCGTCGGCCGGCGCCGTGGTGCGCTCCCTTCCATGGCCGGTCGCGATCACGCTGCTGACCATCCCCCTGGCGATCGCGCCCATCCGGATCGTGCGCACCGCCGAAGGCAGAGCGCTCGTCCCGGCACTCATCGGCATCACGCGACTGCAACTGGTGTTCGGCGTCGTGCTCGCCGGGGCACTGCTCGCATCGTGAGGCGACTGCCCTTCATCGTCGCATTGATCCATCCGGTCATGGGCGTGACCAGACGCAGCGGGTATCTGGTCGAGGGTCCGGCGGGATGGGGCGAGTGCTCGCCGCTCGCAAGCTGGAACGACTCCGAGCGCGACGCTGCGGAGCGATCGGCACTCGAAGCGGCGACCCTGCCGTTTCCGGAGCCGGTGCGCGATCGCGTCCCCATCAACGCGATGATCCCGCGGCTCGCGCCCGACGTCGCCGCGGCGCTGGCACTGCGCTCCGGATGCACGACCATCAAGGTCAAGGTCGGGGACGATCAATCGGTTGACCGGGTCGCCGCCGTGCGCTCGGCATGCGGTCCCGCCGTGCGCATACGCTGCGACGCCAACGGGGCGTGGGACGTCGACACCGCGATACGCGAGCTGAGACACCTCTCCGTGTACGGCATCGAGCTCGTCGAGGACCCGGTCGCGACGCTCGAGGAGCTCGCATCCCTGCGTGGTCATGCAGGGATGCCTGTCGCAGCCGAATCGTCCATCAGGACAACCGCTGACGCGCGGCGGTTCCGGCAGCTCGAGGCCGGCGATGCGATCGTGCTGAAACCCCAGCGCATCGGCGGGGTGCGCGAGGCGCTCCGCGCGGCCGAGGCGAGCGGCGCACCCGCGATCGCGTCGAGTGCTCTCGAAACATCGGTCGGGCTCGCATCCGTGCTCGCGCTCGCGGCGGCGCTGCCGGACGCGCCATTCGCACACGGCGCCGGCACCGCACTGCTGCTCGAGTCTGACGTGGTGACCGATCCGCTGATCCCGGTGGACGGGTGGCTCACGCCGCGCCGCCCTGACGTTGACCTTCGCCTGCTCGAGGACGCATGACCGAGCTGGGAACGGGCGACGTCGCGCTCGCCTGTGTGACCGCCCTGCTCAACGAGCTCGTGCGCGGCGGCGTGACTCACATGTGCATGACACCGGGGTCGCGGTCGACGCCGATCGCGCTGGCGGCCGCGCGGCACCCTGGCATCACGCTGCACGTGCACGTCGATGAGCGCTCGTCGGCGTTCTTCGGATTGGGAATCGCGCTGGCGTCGGGACGGCCGGTCGCGATGTTCTGCACGTCGGGCACCGCGGCAGCCAATCACTTTCCGGCCGTGGTCGAGGCGTTCATGGCGCGAGTGCCGGTCATCGTCCTCACCGCCGACCGCCCGCCCGAGCTGCACGGCGTCGGCGCCAATCAGACGATCGATCAGCAGCACCTGTTCGGCGGCTTCGTCAAGTGGTTCTGCGACACCGGCGTGCCCGAGGAGGGCGAGCGGGAACGTCATCGCTGGGCCTCCATTGGGCTCGCGGCGGTGCAGCAGGCTGTGCAGTTCACACCCCCGGGCCCGGTGCACCTCAACCTGCCCTTCCGCGAGCCGCTGCTGCCGAGCGGCAGCGCCACCGATGCAGCGCCACCGGTCGAGTTGACGGGGCTCACCGACTCCCAACCGCACCCAGACCGCCTGCCCGCCTTCCGGCGCGAGGTCAGCACCGGTCATCGGATCGTGGTCGTCGCCGGCCGTCTCCGAGTGCCGGCGACCGGCCTCATCGACCTCTGCGCCGAGCGCGGCTGGCCGCTGCTGGCCGAGCCGCTGTCGGGGCTCCGCGACGTCGCGCGTGGCCCGCATCACGGCGGCGCGCTGTCTGCGGGCGCGCTCCTCGCCGCCGACGCGAGCTTCCGGGATGCGCACCACCCGGACCTCGTCATCCAGGTCGGCGCAGCGCCGACCTCACGCGGCGTGCAGGAATTGGTTCGGGGCGCCGACCGCCTGCTCATCATCGACCCCGACCGGCTCGTGGCCGACCCCGATCGACGAGCCGCGCTGACCATCGATTCGGATCCCGCGGCGGTGGTGGCCGCGCTGCACGCCACCACGTCCTCGCTGCCGGCGACCAGACCCCAGTGGAAGGGCGAGTGGTACGAGGCCGACGGCAGGGTTCGGCGCGCCGTCGACGCGTTGATCGACACGTGGGATGAACCGTTCGAGGGTCGGATTGCGCGCGACGTCGCCGCCGCAATCCCCGACGGCGGCGTGCTGCTTGCCGGATCGAGCATGCCCATCCGCGACCTGGACATGTACATGCGTCCGCGCGAGGGCCTTCGGGTTCTCGGCAATCGTGGTGCGAGCGGCATCGACGGGCTGGTGTCGACGGCGTTCGGCATCGCCGAGGTGAGCGGTCCGACCTACGCGTTGCTGGGCGATCTGTCCGTGCTCCACGACGTCTCGGGGTTGCTCTGGGGCGCGCGACACGGACCCGGCGCCGTGATCGTCGTCATCGACAACGGCGGCGGCGGCATCTTCTCGATGCTCCCCCAGGCGGCGCTGCCGCGCGAGGAGTTCGAGCGGCTCTTCGGGACGCCCCATGGGCTCGACCTCGAGGCGATCGCACGGGCGGCGGGGGTCGGGGTCCGGAGTGTCGACCACGCGGGTGTGGTTGTTCCCGCGATCCGCGAGGCCGAGACCGCGGGGGGCGTGCAGATGGTCAGGATTCGCGTCGATCGTCAGCGCGCGGTTGCGTTGCGCGGGGCGGTGTCGCGCGCCGTGTCGGACGCGCTCGCCGGGTAGCGGCGCTCAGACCTGAGCCGGCTCGACCCCGAGCGCTCGGAGGCCGACGCCGAACTTCGCCTCGGTCTCAAGATCCTCGGCAGCAGGCTCGGATCCCGCCACGATCCCGGCCCCCGCGTGGAGCCGGGCGATGGATCCGGAGATCTCGGCGCAGCGAAGCGTGAGCGCCCATTCCCCATCCCCACGAGCGTCGACCCACCCCACGAGGCCGGCGAAGAAGTGCCGGTCGAACGGCTCCAGGCGGCCGATCAGAGCGGCGGCGGCCGCCTGTGGCGTGCCGCAGACCGCCGGCGTCGGGTGTAGGGCGGCTGCCATCGTCAGCGCATCAGGCGCGTCAGGCTTCAGCTGTCCCCTGATGGCGGTGTGCAGGTGCCAGAGCGTCGACGTCGACGTGAGGCTCGTCTCCGCGTCGACGACGAGGTTCGAGCAGAACGGCGCCATCGCGTCGGCGACAGCATCGGCAACAAGCCGGTGCTCGCGCTGCTCCTTGACCGCGTCGAGCAGCTGGCGAGCGATCTCCCGGTCGCGGACCGGATCCTGCGATCGGCGGGCTGTGCCGGCCAGGGGATCGCTGGTCACGATCAGCCCATCGCGGCGGATGACGAGCTCGGGTGAGGCTCCGACCAGGCTCGAGTCGCCTCCCGGCAGGGCCACGAGGAACACGAACGACCCGGGCTCACCGGCGTTGAACCGTCGCGCGACGAGGCGCGCATCGATCGGCGCATCAGTCTCGACCAGGAGCGTCCGCGCCAGCACCACCTTGTCCACCTCACCCGCGTCGATGGCCGCGAGTGCGCGCTCCACCGCAGCCTCGTACTCCACCGGGAGCGGGTCAGGAATGAGCGACGTCACCGACCACGTGGGTTGAGGCGCGGCAAGGCCGTCCAGTGGCACTCCCCGGATGACGCGCTCGGGAATGCGGAGGACCGCCCGGCAGCTGCCGTCGAAGGGCAGCGCCCCCATGGCTATGCCGCGCCCCGATGTCCCATCGAGCGCCGCGCCGACGAGCGATGCGGCCCGGCTCACGTGGTCCGGACCTGCGGCGATGTCGACATCTCGGGTGAAACCCGCCGCCGCAAGACCGTAGTCGCCGTGCTGGATCACGACCCCGGTTCCCTCCCGATACCACTCGAAGAGGTCGTCGCCTGTCGCCGCTGCGGTTGGATCTGGTGCGGCGCGCACGACGCTCATCGACGAGTCCCAATCAGCAGCTGAGCGGCGCCCATGCCGAGCTGCACCCTCCGGCAGCGGACGAACCCTGCTTCGGTCAGCAGCCGCAGGAGGTCTGCCGGCGGGGGCAGATACGCCGTGGAGGCGGGCAGGTATCGATAAGCCCGCCGGTCGGAGAGGAGGCCCCCCACCATGGGGACGATCCGCCTGAAGTACAGGGCGTGCACGCGCCGCACCAGCGGATTCGGGGGTTCTGACACTTCAAGGAAGACGGCACGACCGCCCGGCCGGATCACGCGGGCGGATTCGCGGAAGCACGCGGAGATGTCCACGACGTTGCGGAGCGCAAAGCCGCTGATCGCCCCGTCGACCGATGCGTCTCCCAGGGGCAGTTGGAGGGCATCCGCGCGGACCAGCGATGCCGACGTGCGCGCCCTGGCCAGCATCCCGGCAGCCATGTCGACCCCGACGGCTCGCAGCCCGGCGCGCCCGAGGCCCCGACAGAGGTCGCCGGTGCCGCAGCCGAGGTCGACCACTCGTGCGCCGGGTTCCAGATAGAGCTCGCGCACGGCTCGGCGCCGCCAGCCGGCGTCGAGGCCGAGGGTCATCACCCGGTTCACCAGCTCGTAGCGAGGCGCGATCCGGTCGAACATCTCCTCGACGGCTTGCGCCTTCCGCTCGCCGATGGGAAGTTCGGCCACGGTCACCGATCCACTCTACCAAGCGTTCCCCGGTCGCCGATCCCCCGCGTCATCTTCCCGCGCAGCGCGACCAATGACGTTGGCCCCTGCCGGCTCATTACCAACAGCCCTGGGCGCCGAACCTGCGTCGAGTCAGCATGCGTGACGGAGGACTTGCGGATGAGCGATACCACCGTCACCACCGACCCTACCGATGCTCGAGCATCTGCCGTCAAGCGATTGACTGCGCGACGCGACTTCGCCGCCCACCTCGTTTCCTACGTGGTGGTCAACGCGGCACTCATCGTGGTGTGGTTTGCCACCGGGCACGGCTATTTCTGGCCTGCGTGGGTCATCGGTGGCTGGGGCATCGGCCTGGCGATGCACGCATGGGATGTCTACGGACGCCGCCCCATCTCCGAGGAGGATATCCGCAGGGAGATGAACCGACAGAGCGTTCCCAAGGCGCGGTGACGTGGACATGGAGCAAACGCACCCCCAGCCTGCGAGGTCGGGACCTGGTGCCTTCCTGGCTGATCACCTCGTGCTTGCAGCGGCGTGCGTCGGCGCTGCCGCGTCCGCCGGGGGCGTCTTCATGGCGCGCTCCGTGAAGGCAGACACCGCCAGGCGCCGCGCGGGCTGGGCAGCACTCGCGACCCTCGAATTCGCGATTGCAACCGGCATGATCCGAAACGTCATCAGAGGCCGGGCCGAGTTCCACGCTCGAAGCTGAGATGCCGGCGGCGCGGCGAGGTCGCTCAGGCCGCGCCGCTCCGGTGCACGCGGAAGATGGCCTCGCCCGTGAAGACGACGATCCCGGTGGCCACTGCCACGATGACGAGCAGTTCGCCGAGACGTCCGGCATCTCCGCCGGCGGCCCCGACGATCCACCAGAGCCAGTCGCGGAAGGCAACCACCACCGGAACAGCGGCGCACCCGATCACCGCGGCGTCGATGATCCGGCGCCGGGTCCCCGCTGCCGGGCGATCGGCGCCCACCAAGCCCATGTAGGCCCCCGCCGAAACGAGAAACGCGAACATCCCGGCTCCGCCGACGACGACATCGAGCCAGACCGCCGGGCCCACGCCCTCGCGCAGCAGCGTGTTCAGGGCGAGGAGCAGTCCGAAGGCAACGGCAGCGCCACCTGCCGCGATCACCGGGTCCTTGCGAATCGCGCCCACCACCCGCCGATCGAGCCAGCGGATGATCCGCACCGCGAGCACCTTGAGCGGGCCGAGCCAACCCGCGTAGAGCTCGGCGGCCGCAACGAGGTCGCTGAACCAGTCGGTCCCGGGCGCGCCGTCGCGAAGATCTCGCACGAGGCGCCACGCGCGCAGCTGCGCGATGCCGGCGGCCACCGCGAGGGCGGTGACCACTGCGAGCCCGACGATGACCGGCGGGGTCGTGCCGTTCCAGGTGTGTTGGTCCACCTGCAGGGCAACGCTGGTCCAGTCAGTGCCGACGGTGATCAGCATCGCGACGATGAGCACCGCTGCGCCGCGCAGGACGCTGACCACGCGAGCCACCGGGAGCGGCCTGTTCCGGCGGCAGAGTGAGACGCGCACGATCACCATCGCAGCCGTGAGCGGGACGAAGAAGACGGTGAATGACACCACCGCGTCATAGGGATCGTCCTGCCAGGGAACGTGCGTCGAGAGCACGCGAAACTGCTTGACGGCGAGCGCGAACACGACGAAGAGTGCTGCCACCAAGAGCGTGCCGAACACAGTTCCTCCGAGCCAGTTGCGGCGCGGATCACCGGGAGCGAGCGTCGATCTCGATTTGGACGGGTCCATGTCCACATGTTAAGGGCCCCGACGGCGCCAACCGGCACTTCGTCTACCCTGGCAACCGATGGCGGCGATCACCACGGCGGAGGCCTCGACGACGGCGTCGGACGCGCGACCCATCGCGGCACGAACCACCGATGCGGTCAAGGAATATGGCAAGGGCGACGCGCTGGTGCGGGCCCTCGACGGCATCACCATTGCATTCGAGAAGGCGCAGTTCACCGCGATCATGGGACCTTCCGGCTCGGGCAAGTCGACGCTGATGCACTGCCTCGCCGGGCTCGACCGCCTGACGTCAGGAACCGTTCACATCGGCGACGTCGAATTGGGCAGCCTCAACGATCGTCAACTCACTCTGCTGCGACGAGTCCGTGTCGGCTTCATCTTTCAGTCCTTCAACCTCGTGCCGACCCTGTCGGCGCTCGACAACATCGTGCTGCCACTCACCATCGCGGGTCGCAAACCTGATGCGGCAGCACTCGCCGAGGTGGTGCGCATCACCGGCCTCGGTGACCGGTTGAAGCATCGACCCAACGAACTCTCGGGCGGACAGCAGCAGCGTGTCGCCGCCGCCCGTGCACTCGCGAGCCAGCCGGAGATCATCTTCGCCGACGAGCCGACCGGCAACCTCGATTCGCGAGCCAGCAGCGACCTCCTCGACTTTCTCCGGCACGCCGTGACGCAACTGGGACAGACGATCATCATGGTCACCCACGATCCCCTCGCCGCCGCACATGCGGATCGTGTCGTCTTCCTTGCCGACGGTCGAGTCGTCCGCGAGATGCAGGCGCCGACTGCGGACAGCGTGCTCGACGTCATGCGCCATCTCGGTGACTGACCGCTCGGGGAGTCCTGACGCGTGATCGGCGTCAGTCTTCGGAGCCTGCTGAGCCACAAGCTTCGGCTCGCGCTCACCACCATCGCGGTCATCCTCGGGGTCTCGTTCGTCGCCGGCACGTTCATCCTCACGGACACGATCAACGCGACGTTCACGAGCATCTTCGCAACCGCCAATGCGGGTGTCGCGGTGACCGTTCACGGTCACGCGATCGCCGGTGACTCCGGGGGCATCGGCGGTAGCGCGAATCACCCCATCCCGACCTCGCTGGTCGCGACCGTGCACGCGGTCCCGGGCGTCCAGGACGCGGTGGGCAACATCTTCCGTGAGGGCGCAACGCTCATCGGACCGGACGGCAAGCCGATCGGTGGCAACGGGCCGCCGACGTTCGGGGCCAACTGGATCACGGACAGCAACATCTCGCCGTACCGCCTTCGCAGCGGGAAGCCGCCGGTTGGGCCGAACGATGTCGTCGTCGACGCCGGCACGGCGGCAAAGCACGGCCTTGTCGTCGGCCAGTCACTGCCCATCGTGTTCCTGGGAGGCGTCGAGGAGCACTTCACCATCTCCGGCATCGCCGGCTACGGCAGCTCCGACAATCTCGCCGGCGCGACCATCGCGCTCTTCTCCGAGGCCACGGCGGAGCGGGTGCTCGACGGGCAGAACAAGTTCGACAGCATCCTGGTCAGCGCGCAGAGCGGCGTGACCGATGTCGTGCTTCGCGAGCGCGTCGCGATGGCGCTGCCGACCTACGCGGAGGCGGAGACCGGACAGCAGGCGGCGGCCGCCGCCGAGCAGAGCACCGAGTCGACCATCAGCACGTTCATCGGCACGCCGCTGCTGGTCTTCGCGTTCATCGCGCTGTTCGTGGGCAGCTTTCTCATCATCAACACCTTCAACATCCTGGTGGCGCAGCGCACGCGCGAGCTGGCCTTGCTCCGTGCACTCGGAGCCACTCGCGCCCAGGTGATGACCTCGGTGCTCGTCGAGGCCGCGGTGACCGGATTGATCGCGTCGATCCTCGGCTTTGCCGTCGGCATCCTGATCGCCAAAGCCCTGCTCTCGGTCTTCGGATCCGCCTCCACCGGCGCCGTGACCCTGCTGCCACGCACGGTCATCGTCGCGGTGCTCGTCGGCACCATCGTCACCGTCATCGCGGCGACGCTTCCGGCACGGCGCGCGACGCGCATCGCACCGGTCGCCGCCCTCGCCGAATCGCTTCCGGAGACACAGGATCTGCCCCGGCGACGCATCGCCATCGGGAGCGCCATCTTCGTGCTCGGCTGTGCGGCGCTGGTGGCGGGATTGTTCACCTCGAACAGCGTGACCCTGCAACTGATCGGCGCCGGTTTCCTCGGCGTGTTCCTCGGCGTCGCGCTGCTCGCACCGCTGCTCGTGGTCCCGGTGGCGACCGTGCTCGGATGGCCGGTGCGGCGGTTGCGCGGTGCAGCCGGACTGCTCGCCGGCGAGAACGCGCGGCGCAATCCACGACGCACGGCACTGACCGCGGCGGCGCTCATGATCGGCCTCGCGCTCGTGACTTGCGTCGCGGTGCTCACCGACTCGGTCCGCGTCTCGACGAACAATGCGATCGAGGGAACGCTGCGCGCGGACTTCATCGTGTTCACGCAGGGCCCCGACTTCAACACGCAGGCCGCTACCGCACTCGCGAGTGACCCCAAGCTCACCGACGTCACCGAGGTTCGGGTGACGTCGGTGCTCATCAAGGGCAGCTCGCAGGGCATCTCGGCGATCGACCCGTCCAACCTCGGGAGCGTGCTCACCCTGAGCATGGTGTCCGGCGATGCCTCGGCGATCGGCACGACCAACACCGCGATCGTCGACTCGACCGAGGCGAATGCCTCCAACGTGCACATTGGCCAGCTGGTCACCTTCAACTTTCCCCAGGGCGCCACAGAGAGAATCAGAGTCGGCGGCATCTACACGGCGAACGCGCTCGTCAGCGGATACGTCGTGTCGCTTGCCACCATGCAGCCCAACGTGCCATCCGCTCGCGACGACATCGTGCTCGCCAATGCCGCCAACGGCGCGTCCCAGAGTCAGGCTGAAGCCGCGCTCCACCAGGACGTCAAGGCATTTCCGCTCCTCATGGCGATGAGCCGCTCCGAGTACCGCACCTTCATCGGCGCGTCACTCGACAGCTTCCTCAACCTGATCACGACGCTCCTCGCTTTCGCGATCATCATCGCGGTGCTCGGCATCGCCAACACGCTGGCCTTGAGCGTGCTCGAGCGCACCAGAGAGATCGGCGTCCTCCGCGCACTGGGGATGACCCGGTCGCAGACACGTTCGATGGTGCGCTGGGAGTCGGTGATCATCTCGCTGCTCGGCGCGGTGCTCGGTCTCGCGGTCGGGCTTGGTCTCGGCGTCGTGGTCGCCGGCTCGCTCCACGACCTCGGGATCACCAGCGTCGCGATCCCGGGCGGCAACCTGATCCTCTACGCGGTGGCCGCGGGAGTCTTCGGAGTCCTCGCGGCGATCATCCCGACCATTCGCGCCGCGCGCGTCGACATCCTTCGAGCCATCGCGACCGAGTGATCCCGGGCTGCCGGGTCAGGCCGAGCGGCGCTCCGCGGCGGCTCGCTCCCATCGCTGTTCGATGCGCCCGAATCGCCAGATGACCAATGCGGCCGCCCAGGTCACCACGAACAGACCGACGATGATGAAGCCCGCCTCGTTGATGTTGAAACCAGACATGAAGCCCCAGAAGCCACCGGACAGGTTGAGCTGAGCCGCGAGCAGGCCGAAGATCTCGATCGTCCCGATCAACATCGCCACCGCGACCGACAGGCCGGTGATCGTGATGTTGTAGTAGACCTTGCGCACCGGCTTGGAGAACGCCCACCCGTAGGCGAAGTTCATGAA
>ODAK010008462.1_pt1 | contig 10284 bp, 5 predicted proteins | sample 1539591 | NCBI WGS metagenome assembly ODAK01 (sample SAMEA3539303, study PRJEB22396) | soil metagenome | biome: tundra; feature: field; material: soil | place: USA | collected 2010-05 | depth 0.15 m | reverse complement strand
CTTTACCGTCCCTTCCTTCATCCCAGTGACTTCGGCGATTTCCAGAAGGTCCATGCCTTCTACAAACCGGAGCAGGAACACGGTCCGCTGCCGCGCCGACAGACTGGCGGCGTCAGCCCAGATCGCCTTTACCTGCTCCTGGACCAAGGCCGCCGCTTCCGGAGACTGTTGCCGGTCCGCAATGGAGTTCCCGATATCGGCCACGTCCGCATCGGAGTGCAGCGAACGTCTCCAGAACTTCAAGCGGCTGGTGGACTCGTGATTCCGTACCCGTATGGTCCGGAAAATGGATCTGCTTGATTTTGCGGTGGTTCCCTACCAATCGCCCGGTGGTCGCGATAATGAGTTAACGAGATGCCGAGAATCCTGGATCCATTCCGCTTCGTTCTGATGGTGGTCGCCGGCTGGATGAACGAACGCCAACTACAGGTCATCGACTACCTTCGCGAGGAAAACCGGGTGCTTCGCGAGCAGCTCGGTGGCCGGCGAGTGCGCCTCGATGACAATCAGCGCCGGAGATTAGCCGTTCGGGCCAAAGCGTTGGAAGCGTATCGGTTTCGTGGGATTCAGGCCGCTTCATTTACGTTCCCAAACGCGTATCATAGCGCCCTGTAGTAGTTGAGTCTCCGCGTTCAAAGCGAAATCCTCTCCACAAATATTCCGCGTCATCCCTTCACCGCCGATCGCGCAGCCGCGTTGCCCGCGGGTCCGCATGGTCGGCCAGGCAACTGCCATCGACGCCAAAAGCAATGATGGACTTCCCGCCTCGGGCAATGTCAAACCATTATATGTAGCCAGCTATGGGTTTTCGCTGCCCGTTAGTTGGGTGGGCGCTTTAACGAACCCGCCGGGGTCTTCTGGTAGCTGCTTCGATAGCACTACCGGACCACAACTGTATTCAATCGAGCAAAGCGGCGGCGCTGGCTTAAATTGCGCGCTGAGCTTCCAATTCTAGTGAGCGCTCTCTTACCGGGGGCCGAGAAAGGCGCGCACTGCGTCGGCGACTTCGTAGTAGCGCGGGAAGGTTTGCAGGTTGAAGAAAGCAGCCGGCCTGTTGGACCTTTGGCGTAGCCGCACCGCATGCGTCGCATGCGCTGCTGCGGCTTTTACGCTATGGCCGCAGCACCGCCAGCGGGTCGGCGGCAAATTCTTCGAAGGACGTACCCGTGTAGCGGACAGCGCTTCCAAGAAACCTCTTGTAGCGGTATTCCTCCTGCTGGCGATCATACGGTTTCTTGCCTTTGAAGTTATTTACCACCGTGAAGCGCAGGGGGCCGTCCCTGTTTGTCTGGGCGCGCTTGAGCAAGTATTTGATATGGATGTCGGCGTCCGGGAAAGAGTAGCCGCAGAAAACGACGTGGTTCACCTTTCGCAGGGCCACGTCTGTGCGATTCCAGATCGAGCTGAGGAAGACGTTGTTGAGGTCCTTGTAAAAGGTAGGCGGCACGATCAGGGGAGAGTAGATGCTTCCGCAGTGCGGGCACGCGGCATGGGCAAAATCAGTTATCAGGCGGGTGACCACTCCCTTTTCTTTGGGCGTGAGTTCGAGGTCGTTGCAGGTCGGGCAGAACAGCCAGTTGAGCGAACCGTGGGGCTTGAACAATGAGACGCTCCTGCCGCGCCGCGGACGCCTCCAGTCGTCCGGCCTGTCGAAATTCCGGAAATCAACCCCATAGTCGAGATCCATCTCGTGCCTGTACTCGTCCGCCAGCGCGTTATCAATGAGGATGTCGTAATTCGTGGATACGAACACGACGTTGCGCAATTCGCCTGCCCGGCGCAGGGCGCCCACAAGCTTGCGGTGGAACGTGGCCTGCCCCTCAAGCCTGGCATCGAGGACTTTGGCTACGAGGAAGACCAGGTACTGGGCGAGGAACCGGAAGCGGCCGCTGTTCTCAGCCCTGTTCTCGATATCAAAGTGCCTGAAGCCTTCCTTGCGCATGATGGCGAGGTCGGTGAGGCCCAGCACTTCTTCAAACGCGGGAAACGTGATCCGTGAGATGTCGGTGTTATCTACGTCAATCTGGAACATCTCCTGAAAGAAGGTCGCGAGCTCGCGATCCATGGAATCGTGGTAGTTGATTAGCGGCTGCCGAGCCCTAGGCGGAGCCGATCCGTCTGAGTGCGAGGTCGTGGCTGCCGCAAGGTAGTGTACGACATTGCGGAATAACGCCAACCCGACCCTCAGAAACGCGAGGTTGAGGACCCCGAGAAGCAAGCCAGTCAGACCGTCTATGTCCTCAAGGACCTCGTATCTGACAGGCTCAGGGCTGGCGAGTCCTGCCGAGTGTTTCACGCGGTCTGGTTCCCCTCTCAGCCATGCCCGAAATCCAATTTGCCCCCGAACTACTTCCCCGGTGGCGTCCGGCTGCGCCTGATGCCACCATCGAGCCGGTCTGGGTGAGCTGGTCTGGGCTGCAATTCCCCGTGTCCTTGACTATACTGGTACATTGCTCATGCCCATCAACCTCTGACAGGCCCCCTTGCCGTCCGACCTTGTCCCGTCCGGCCTGCCGGGGCCGGTGCGGATCATGCGGGAGGAATGACCGTATTCCGATGGCAGCCGTGCCAAAGATCGCCTTGCTGGTGGAGACCTCGAATACGTACGCCCGGGAACTGTTGCAGGGCATCGTTTCTTACATCCACGAACACGGGCCTTGGTCCATTTACCTGGCTGAGCAGAGTCGCGGACAACGGTTGCCGACTTGGCTGGCCCGATGGAAAGGAGATGGCGTGATCGCGCGCATCGAGAACGCCTCGGTCGCCACGACCGTGCAGAAGCTCGGGGCCCCGACGGTCGATATGAGCGCGGGGCGCCTGATTCCATCTCTGCCGTGGGTGGAGACCGATGACGTTGCAGTCGCGCGCATGGCCGCGGAACATCTTCTGGACCGCGGATTCCGGCACTTCGCTTTCGTCGGGGACAACCACTTCAACTGGTCCCGCGGCCGTGAATTGACCTTTGTGCACCTGGCCCAGGAGGCGGGATACGACTGCTCCGTACGCCATCTTTCGACCCTCCCCTCGCAAGAGCACCAGGCGTCCCTCGAAAAGATTGGCGCGTGGATTGCGGGCTTGCCCCGGCCGCTCGGGATCATGGCGGCGTACGACCCGTTGGGCAAACATGTTCTCGACGCCTGCCGACATCAGGCGATCCAGGTCCCGGACGACGTGGCGGTAATCGGTGTGGACAACGACGAGGTCTTCTGTACTCTGGCGGAACCGCCCATGTCGAGTATCGTCCTCGACCCATACCGGACAGGCTATGCCGCCGCTGCGCTTCTCGGCCGGATGATGGCTGGCGAACGGATTCACGGTGAGGGACATCTGTTTCCTCCACTTCGAGTGGCCGCCAGGCGATCGACAGATGCCTTAGCGATCGAAGACCGCAACCTAGCCCAGGCCGTGCGCTTTATCCGGGAACACGTTCGTGACGGCATCAGCGTCAAGGACGTACTCAAAGCGGTTCCGCTGTCCCGCCGGGTTTTGGAGAGCCGGTTTGCGAAAGTGATCGGGCGCACGCCGCACGCGGAGATCCTGCGGGTCCAACTCAACCAAGTCAAGATCCTGCTGCGGGAATCGGGACTCACGTTGGAAGAGATAGCGGAGCGGACTGGATTCGCTCACGTGGAGTATCTAAGCACGGTGTTTCGGCAGAAAGAAGGCATGCCACCCAGCCGCTATCGGGCGATGCATCAGCATCGGACGGAGTGGTGAAAGTTCTCAAATAAGATGCGCAAGTTCTCATGGACTCGGGCGGCAAATCCTCGTACTATCACGAGGATGCCTACCAAGAAGATCAACGTCGCCATTGTTGGATTGGGTTTCGGGAAAGAGTTCATCCCCATCTATCAATGCCATCCGGACGCGGAGATGTACGCCATCTGCCAGCGCACCCAGGAGCGTCTGGAGGAGGTGGGAGACCAGTTTGGGGTCGCCAGGCGGTACACGGACTTCGACGAACTGATAGCCGATCCCGCGGTCGATGCGGTCCACATCAATTCGCCCATCCACCTGCACGCGCCCCAGAGCATCGCAGCGCTGAAGGCGGGCAAACACGTGGCCTGCACGGTCCCGGCGGCGACCACGGTTGAGGAGTGCGCGGCCATTGTCGCCGAGGCAGCCGCCTCCGGCAAGAACTACATGATGATGGAAACCGCCATTTACACGCGCGAGTTCCTCTTCATTCGGGAAATGGTGGAGACGGGTAGGCTGGGGCGCATCCAGTTCATGCGCGGCTGCCACCAGCAGGAAATGGCCGGATGGCCCGGATACTGGGAGGGCCTGCCGCCGATGCACTACGCCACCCACGCGATCAGCCCGTGCCTGGCTCTGGTTCGGGGAGAGGCGGAGCAGGTCTCCTGTTTCGGATCCGGCCGCATTGCCGAAAACCTCGTCTCCAAGTATGGATCGCCGTTCGCGGTGGAGAGCGCCTTATTCAAGGTGCGGGGCCAAGAGCTTGCCTTCGAGGTTACCCGGTCGCTGTTCGAGACAGCGCGCCAGTACATCGAGAGCTTCGACGTTTATGGCGACAAAGTGACGTTCGAGTGGGCGCAGATCGAGGGCGAGGACCCGGTAATCCATGTCGGTGAAAGGCCGGAGCGCGTCACCGTACCGGACTATGCGCGCCTGCTGCCGGCTCCCATTCAGCGCTTCACCACGAGGGGGGTGTATGACGAAGAGCACGCGCATCTGTCGTTCATTCAGGGAGGCGGGCACGGCGGCTCCCACCCGCACTTGGTGCACGAATTCGTGTCCAGCATCGTGGAGAACCGCCCCTCGTTTCCGGATGCCTATCAGTCGGTGAACTGGACCTGCGGGGGCATCTGTGCGCACGAATCGGCGATGCGGGGCGGGGCGATGGTTCCACTGCCCGACTTCAGAGGCAGCCGAGTTCGAGCAGTCGTGGCAGGCGATCGAGAAGGCAGACCAGGGAGGTGAGGGCCGGAGAGGTGTTTGTGGAATGCACTGAAAAAGACGGGATTTCGCGATTCCGGGTTTTTCCGGCAGGGCAACAAACCGGCCCTGCGGGAGCGAAGACGGCTCCCGGAGGAAAAGGAAAGGCAACTCGCAGGACCAAAGGATGGCGGTTCAGTTTCTACTGAAATGAGATCTGGACATCCAAAACGGAAATTCCAGATGAATGGTTTAGGGGGGAAGAGGGGTCCGAGACCTACAGGGTCGAGGCCACACGCATCGATTCGAATGTCAAGGAGATTACGCATGCCGCATAACGTTCGCTCAATTCTGTTCGTCTGCTTTGTGTTTCTCGTGGTGAATGGGTGGGCGCAGGAATTCCGCGCCACCGTCACCGGGGTCGTGACCGACGCGTCCGGCGCCGTAGTTCCCGTCGCCGCTATCTCGATAACGCAGGTCGATACCAAGGCTATATCCCGTACCCTGTCTGGCGCCTCCGGGCTCTATACCGTGCCGTTATTGCCGCCGGGAGTGTACACGCTTACGGTCGAAGCCCGCGGGTTCAACAAGTACGAGAGAACAGGTATGGAACTTGTCTCAAACCAGCACGCGGTCATCGATGTCACGCTCCAGATCGGCAATATCGCTGAGACGGTGACAGTCTCCGGGGCAGCGCCTCTTCTGGATGCAGCGTCGGCGACCGTCGGGCAGCCGATCAATGCGACTATGCTCAATGAGCTTCCGCAGAACGGGCGCTCAACCATGGCAGCCGCCAGATTTGCCATGTCCGTGCAAGGGGGGTCGTACACCTTGATGCGGCCGTTCGACAGCGGAAGTTCGGTCAGTTTTACGATGGCCGGCGGCCAAAATGGCGATAACGAGCTCTTGTTGGACGGTGGAACGGACATGGCGTCGAACGCCAACTCTTCGGGGCGCCGCAGCACGTATCAGCCTCCGGTGGAAGCCGTCCTCGAAACGAAAGTCGAGACCTTCCAGGCGGATGCCTCATACGGGGACAGCGGCGGCGGCACGGTCAACGTGATCACCAAGAACGGCACCAACGGATTGCACGGAACCGTGAGTTGGTTCAATCAGAACTCGGTGACTGCGGCAAACAACTTTTTCAGCAACGCCCAGGGCATTCCAAGAATCAATAACAAGTATAACCAGTGGGCATTCACCGCCGGCGGCCCGCTGATCATTCCGAAGGTCTACAACGGTAAGAACAAGCTGTTCTGGTACTACGCCTACGAAGGCGTGAAGCACACCATTCAACAGCCGACGTACCAGACGATACCGACAATGGCCGAAAGAACCGGCGATTTTTCGAGTTTGCTGAAGCTCGGGACCAACTATCAGATCTACGATCCCGCCTCCGCCGTCGCCGTGGGCGCCAGGCGGCAGCGTACGCCTCTCGCCGGCAATATCATCCCGGCCAGCCGTATATCCCCGATCGCACAGAACTACTTCACCTACTACCCCGCCCCGAACTATCCTGGTTTAGCCGACGGCGAAAACAACTTTTTCACGCCCATGCCGCGCCATGACGACTATTTCGGCATGCTCGGCCGCGTGGACTACAATGTTTCGGACTCGACCAAAATCTGGGGGAGAATTTACAACGACCAGCGTACCGAATTCATTCGGGACCGTTTCGGCAACCCTGTAAATCCAGGCACCGCAGGCCCAGGCATCGCGACCGGCGAAAGAAGGCCCCGCGACGTCGAAGGAGCCATCTTAGACTTCGTTCATACCTTCAACCCGACTACGGTGCTCGACAGCCGAGTGAACTGGACCCGCATGTGGGACGCGGAATTCCGGCCGAGCGACGGGTTCGACTTTTCGCAGATGGGTTTCCCCAAGTATCTGGTAACCTCCTCGCAGCACCTCGTGATACCCGTGACGGCCTTCAGCGACCCGACGTTTGGAATTGGCGGGACCGGGGCAAACGTCGGCGGGGGGTTTGCGGATACATACGATGCGTACCAGTGGTTCACAACCCTCAACAAGACGGTTCACTCTCACAGCCTCAAATTTGGCTTCGACGTGCGCCGGGTCCAGTTTAATCTGCAGAACTACCTGTACTCATCCGGCCTGTACAACTTCGGGACAAGCTGGACAAACGGCCCGCTGGATAACTCTACCAGCGCGCCGATGGGCCAGGCACTTGCCGGGTTCGAGCTTGGGCTGCCAACCAGCGGCGAATATGATCACGTCGCCGGGCAAACCAATTCCGCGTGGTATCTCGCCGGATTCGTTCAGGACGACTGGCGGGTAAACAGAAGGCTCACGCTGAACCTCGGGATTCGATATGAAAAGGAGACACCCACCACCGAGCGCTACAACCGGACGACGAACGGCTTCGATTTCACTACGCCCAACGGGATCAGTGCCGCGGCTGAAGCCGCCTATGCGGCCAACCCGGTTTCCAGCCTGCCGGCGTCGATGTTCAAGCCCGTCGGCGGACCGCTGTTCGCCAGTTCGCAAAACCCGGCGGTGTATCATACCAGCAGCAGAGATTTCAGCCCGCGTATCGGATTTGCGTGGAGCCCCGGAAAGGCGGGCGCAAGCACCGTCGTTCGCGGCGGCTTCGGCATTTTCTATTCGACGATCGGCACCGACGGTGTGCAGCAGACCGGGTTCAACGCCATCACACAATATGTAGCGACCAACGACGGTTACTTGACGCCGGCTGCGACATTGAGCAATCCCTTCCCGAACGGGTTTCGCTTACAGAGCGCGGTTCAAGGGATCAACACGTTTCAGGGGCAGAGCATCACCTTCACCAATCCTAACATCAAGTCTCCGTATACCATGCGGGGAACTTTGAGCGTCCAGCATCAGCTGCAAGGCAAGGTGCTTCTCGAGGTCGCCTACATCGCCAGCCGCTCCGTACACCTGCGGGAAAACGAAAATCTAAACTATATCCCCGCCCGGTACCTCAGTACTTCGCCGGTGCGGGACCAAGCCGTAATCAACAGCCTGTCGGCGAACGTGGCGAACCCCTTCCAGGGTCTGCTTCCGGGAACGACGCTGAACGGCAGCACGATTACTGTGGCGCAACTGGTGACTCCTTACCCTCAGTTAACCGGCCTCACCGAGTACTCGGCGAACAATGGCTACAGCTATTTCGATATGCTCGCAGCGCGCGCCGAAAAGCGCTTTGCCGGCGGGCTTCAGTTCCAGACCAATCTCCAGATTGCGAGGCAGATGGACGCGCTATCCCGGTTAAACGCTTCGGACCCGAAGATGTATAAGAGTGTTTCCGGCACTGACCATCCCTTGCGGATACTCTTCAGCGGCAGCTACGAGTTGCCGGTCGGCAGGGGCAAGCGCTTCCTGAACGTGAACAATGCAGGCGCGAACCGGGTCGTGCAGGGCATAGTCGGCCAATGGAAATTGGCCGGTGTTTACACCTATGAGGTCGGGACGCCCCTGTCATGGGGAAATGTGATCTACTACGGCGGTAGTCTGGATCTAAACACGCGGGGTGTCAGCAAAGCCTTCAACACTACCCTATTCAACACGGTGTCTTCCCAACAGCTTTCGAACAATATCCGGACGTTTCCGCTCCGTTTCTCGAACCTGCGCTCCGACTCTTTGAAGAATCTCGATGCCTCTCTATCAAAAGACTTCAGCCTGAAAGAGGGACGGAGAATCGAGCTGCGGTTTGAGGCGTTCAATGCCACGAATCGCTGTCAATTCGGCGGGCCGAACCTGACTCCGACTTCCCTCACCTTCGCTACGATTACAAGCCAAAGTAACAGCCCGCGCACCCTCCAGTCGGGTATACGAGTCGTCTGGTAAGGTTTTCACAATCAGGCTTTTCGAAGAGTCTGGTAACGCGATCGCAGAATGTTGCGATGCCGGTGATCAAGCTGACGAGTCCGGCAAAGACGAGGCAATGAGTTTTATGAATAGATTTACGAAATACCTTGCGATATGTTCCGGAATTTCGGCCTTTCTATGCGGAACGGCGATGTGGACCCCAGCCGCCCAGCAGGCGGGGGGCCCGCAGGCCGGGCGGGGGGCAGGCGCCCCGCAGGCCGGGCGGGGAGGCGCCGGGCAGACGGGGAGGCCAGCCGATACAACTCCCGGCATCGCCCCGACCGCCGTGGAGTGGCCGGTTATTCGGGGTGACCAAGGCGGCGGCCAACGCGCGGATTTGGGGCAAATCAATGCAGCCAATGTCCACAGGCTTAAGGTCGCCTGGGAGTTTCATACCGGCGATGGAGGCGGTAGAGGCGGTTCAATGTACGCCAACCCTCTTATTATAGACGGCGTGATGTACATATCGACCGCGCAGAATAATGCCGAGGCGATCGATGCTCGAACGGGACGTCTAATCTGGAAATTTGTTGCATCCAAATACAATGCAAACAACGCGGTGATAACACTGCGAAACCGCGGTGTCACGTATTGGAAAGGGGCCGAAGGGGCCAGGATATTTTCGTATGCCAAGGACCGCGTCTACGCATTGGACGCGAAAACGGGTGCCCTAATAACCTCTTTTGGTACGGGCGGATTTATCGACCTGCGGCAACATCTGGGCATTGACCCGGAAACGGCGACAATCGAAATGACGAAGCCGGGAGCCGTGTATAAGAATTTTCTGATTTTACCTTCCCGGGTAAACGAAAGTTACGGGTCGTCGCCTGGACATATTCGTGCATATGACACCGTGACCGGGGAGTTTAAGTGGGTATTTCATACGGTCCCCGACGAGGGGGAGTTTGGCTACGATACGTGGCAACGGCCCAAGGGGGAAACTTACGGGGGTGCTAACCCCTGGGGTGGAGTTACGATTGATGAAAAGCGCGGATGGGCATTCGCGGCGACCGGCTCGGCTACGGAAGATTACTATGGAGGCTTTCGCAAAGGCGCGGATTTGTTTGCCAATTGCGTATTGGCGCTGGACGCGACTACGGGTAAACGAATCTGGCACTATCAAACAATACACCACGACCTTTTCGATTATGATAATCCCCCGGCGCCAATTCTGGTCACGCTGCATCCGCCGGGTGGCCAGGCCAGGGACATTGTGATCCAAGGGAACAAAAGCGGGTACACCTTTGTATTGGATCGCGATACGGGAGCACCGCTGTTCCCGGTGACGGAAATGCCGGCGCCACGATCGACCATTCCGGGCGAAGAAACATATCCGACCCAGCCGGTCCCGTCCAAGCCGGCGCCGTTGGTCAGGCAAATCACTACCGAGGCGGATTTGACGAATATATCGCCGGAAGCACACGCGTTTGCCTTGCAGCAGTTCCGGCAATTGGTCTCGGGGCGGGTTTTTACTCCCGCGACTTTTCAGGGGACACTCATGACTCCGGGCTGGTTCGGGGGGGAACAGTGGGGCGGGGG
>ODAK010008460.1_pt1 | contig 10286 bp, 11 predicted proteins | sample 1539591 | NCBI WGS metagenome assembly ODAK01 (sample SAMEA3539303, study PRJEB22396) | soil metagenome | biome: tundra; feature: field; material: soil | place: USA | collected 2010-05 | depth 0.15 m | reverse complement strand
GTTGCTTTCTGCCGAACGCACGACTTCGGCGGCGACGGCCGAACGCCCAACTCGCGGACTTCGCCCGCGAATCCGGGAGTGCGGCCGCGACGACCGCTTGAGCGCGCGTGGTGACGCCGTCTCCGTGCGGCCGAGCCGAGCTCGTATGCGGCCGGTGAGCATCCCAAGCGGCTGGACGCTGCGGGGTTAGGTGGCGCCGCCGGCGCTCGGGGCCGCTGCCGGCTCCACGCTCACGCTGATTTGCCATCCGAACGGTGCGGGGACGTCCCCGCTGGCGACTGCGGCGCTCAGGGCGTTCTCGACGCTCGCGGCCGCGCGCTCGCGCACCTCGTCGATCAACCGTCCCTCGATCTCGAACGCCAGCCTGATCGCGGTTGCCTCGCGCGTGACCCGGGGGGCACCGACAGCCGCCGCCAGGCTCGCGAGGAACGCATCCTCGATCGCGGCGCTCGGCAGGCGCGTCGCGATCGTGACCTCCCAGGGAATCGGCGGGTCCAGAGCCGTGCGATCGAGATACTCCAGACCCGCCATGGGCCGCCGGGCGAGCGGTCGTCCCCCCGCGGGCCACGGCGAGGTGCTCTGGTCCCGTCCCGCGCTGCCCGGTTCGTCTCCCGCCGAGTAGTAATGCGACGAATCGCCGGGCCGGATGAAGACCAGGCCGCCATGCGCGCGAGCCCAGGCGATAGCTTCGTCCGCCGAGACGCCCTGCGGACCCCGCCGCTGCGCTCCACGGCACTCCGGACCCTGGCATTCAGCCGAGAACCGTCTCGACCAGAACGAGCCGTCAGACTCCTCGGCGATCCACACGACGTGCTCCACGCCCGCCAGAGTCGCACCCGGACGCGTATGACGCAACCGGGCCGGGCCAGCCCGCCGCGGGCGCTCGGGCTCAGGCGCGGACGCCGAGCGAGCGCCGGCGGGGGCGACGGCTCAGGAATCCCCGACGACCATCAGGGTGTTGGCGTCGGGATCGCGGAACCAGAACAGCGGCGGGACGGGGTCGCCCATGCGGCTGACTTCGGCGTCGACGTCGACGCCGCCCTCCTTCAGGTCCGCGTGGTAGGCGTCGATGTCGTCGGTGTACAGGCCGATGCCGGTCTCGGCGTTGCCGACCGGCTTGCCGGGCGGTGGCGGGACGATGGCGATCGTCGTCACCGCGTCGGCCGGCGCCACCTCGACCCAGCGGTACCCGTTGCCGAACGGCATATCGATGCGCTTCTCGAAGCCGAGTGTGTTGACGTAGAACTCGATCGCGCGGTCCTGGTCGGAGACGGGGACTACCACCGTGGCGATCTTGCTAACACGAGTCTTGGTCTTGGTCACGATGTCCTCCTTGGGGTTGGGTAACACCAGTATTGACCACCGGACGCCGCGAAACTCATCGGCGCCGCGTCGTTGAGGTGGAAGGTCGTCGTCATCGATGCGCCACACACGCGGGTCTTGACGTTCCTTTCACAGGATGTTTACAACACCGCCACCGCGGCTCATCGATCCTTGTCGCGACCCGATCGAGCCGAGGAGGCACCGTGCCCAGTCTTGCCCAGATTCTCGCGCCAAACGAGCGCGAGTACTTCGACCTGTTCGAGCAGGCCGGCGCGAACATCGTCCGCGCAGCCGGACTGCTCGACGAGATGCTCGCCGGCTATCCCGACCACCGCGAGCTGGCCGGCGTCATTCACGACTGCGAGCACGACGGTGACCGGATCGCTCACGACATCATCCAGCGGCTCAACCACACGTTCGTGACGCCGTTTGATCGCGAGGACATCCATGAGCTCGTGTCGGTGCTCGACGACGTCGTCGACTTCATCGATGAGGTGGCCGACTACCTGGGCGTCTACAAGATCGATGCCCCGATGGAGCAGTCTCAGCAGCTCGCCGGCGTTCTCGCCCAGGCCGCGCGGCAGGTGGCCGAAGCACTGACGCATCTGCGCGGCTTCAAGAACATCACGCACTACACCGTCGAGGTCCACCGCTTGGAGAACGAGGCCGACCGGATCGTGCGTGATGCCATCGGTTCTCTCTTCGAAGGCGGCATCGACCCGATGGTCGTGATCCGCTGGAAGGACATCTACGAGCGTCTCGAGAACGCGATCGACTCGACGGAGCGCGCCGCCTACATCATCGAAGGCATCGTCATCAAGAACGCCTAGATGCACAGCGATCTGCTGATCATCCTGGTCGTTGCGACCGCGCTTGCCTTCGACTTCACAAACGGCTTTCACGACACCGCCAACGTCGTGGCCACCTCGATTTCGACGCGTGCCCTCTCGCCACGCGTCGCGGTGACGCTCGCCGCGATCTTGAACTTCGCCGGCGCGTTCATTTCGCTCAAGGTCGCCGCGACAATCGGCACGGGCATCGTCGACTCAGGCGCGATCACGATGCCGATCGTCTTCGCCGGCCTGATCGGCGCGAGCACGTGGAATCTCGCGACGTGGTATTTCGGCCTCCCCTCCAGCTCGTCGCACGCGCTGATCGGAGGCGTGGTCGGAGCGATGATCGCCGCCAACGGCACCGCCGCGGTGCAGTTCGGTGGGCTGCTCGGGAAGGTCGTCATCCCTGCGTTCGTCTCGCCGCTGCTCGCCTTCGTGGTCGCCGGGCTGGGGATCGTCCTGACCTATCGCCTCGTTGCGCGGCTTCGCCCGGGGCCGGCCGGCCGTGGCTTCCGCTATGGCCAGATCTTCTCGGGCGGGATGCTCGCGCTCGCGCACGGCACCAATGACGCGCAGAAGACGATGGGCGTCATCACGCTGGCCCTGATCGCCCACGGCGACATCGCGCGCAATCACTTCGCGGTTCCGGATTGGGTGGTGATCTCCGCGGCCTCGGCCATCGCCCTTGGAACCTACGTCGGAGGTTGGCGGATCATCCGCACGATGGGGACGCGGATCATCAAGATGGACCCGGCGCAGGGCTTCACCGCCCAGACCGCCGGCGCGGCGGTCGTTCTCGCGGCGTCGCACGTCGGGTTCCCGCTCTCGACCACGCACGTGATGGCGGGCGGCGTGATGGGCGCGGGCGCGGGCAAGCGCGTCTCGGCGGTGCGCTGGGGAGTGGCGAGCAATATGGCCATCGCCTGGCTCCTCACGCTGCCCGCGGCAGCGGCCGTCGGCGCCGCGACCTACGGCGCAACCAGCCTCTTCGGCAGCGGGTTCCTCGGCCCAGCGATCATCGCCACGATCGCGATCATCGCGCTCATCATCGCGATGATGAAGCGTTCGCGCGAGCTCGCGGCCCAGCCGGCGGGAGCGGGCTCGTGATCCTCGCCACCGCGATCGTCGAGACCCACGCGCTGCTGCAGCTCGTCTACGTCTCGCTGATCGCGGGCGTCGGCATCTGTGCCGTCTACGCGGTCGCGGTGCTCGGCGTCACGCGATCAAGCGAACACCGCAGAGCCGACCGGCGTGTCGCATCTGCTCTGTACGCCGCCCTGGCGACGATCGCGGTCGCCGGCTGCGGCTGGGCGATCGTCACGGGCATCGCCATCATGGCCAAGAAGTAGCGTCGCCGTACGGCGACGCGCGAGCCGGCCGCGCGCGGCTATCGGCCGGGGACGAGCGCGGCAGGTGCGCAGCGATGTGCGCGCGGTGCTCGGCGGCGATCGCACGATCCTGAGCGGCGATCGCGAGGTCGTGAGCGGCGATCTCACGGTCGTGCGCGGCGGCGGCGAGATCCTCCGCGGCGCGCGCGAGATCCTCGGCGGCTTCGGCCAGTCGGGCTGCATCGAAGTCGCGGAGCGAGGGCACCGGCGCGGGAGTATCGCGCAGTTCGGCGCTCTGGCGGCCCAACTCGACGCATGTTCGAGGTTCCGCCCGGCCGGGGCGGTCCGCCGCGCTCAGCTCGGCGCCGGGATCGGGTGGTTGGCCTGAAACATCCGCGTCGGGTCATACCTCGCCTTGACCGCTCGCAGCCGGTCGTAGCTCTCCGGCGGGAAGATCGACCGCGGGTCGACCACCGACTCGGCGAAGTTCAGGTAACGGCGCCCGCTGTCCCACGGCGCGAGCTTCTCGATGAGCAGCTCGACGTGATGCTCCACCGCGGCGTGCGCCGCCGCATCCAGGGTCAGGCCGAAGGTGAACATCATGAACGATGCCTCGATCGCGTCGAGCACTCCGTGATCGGGCGATCCGATCGCCGCCGCACCGCCGAGGTGGCGCGCCTCGGCATGCAGCAGCGGCGAGCCGACGAACACCTCGACCATCGCGTCGATCGCCGCCGGAGTGAAGTCATCGAGCAGGATGCCGTCGCCCGCGTAGGGAAGCGGGAAGTCGGGATCCATGTTGACCACGCTCAGCTCGCTCGTCGGCATCATCGCGACGGTGTCGATCTCGGGACCGAGCGCGCGCAGCGGCTCGATCAGCGCCGCACCGTCGCTCTCGCTGCCGATGAAGGCCGGCTCGACCAGGACGAACGAGCGGCCGCGAACGTGCTCGGGCAGGAAGTCAACGTCCGGCAGCTGCAGCATCCGGCCGATCGAGTGGCACTCCACCGGCACCGTCTCGATCCACTCGCGCCAGGCGTTGAGGATCTCCCGCGCGCGCTCGATCGGCCAGAACAGGCAGCCGGCGTAGATCTCGGCGACCGGGACGAGGGCGAGCTCGAGCGCAGTGACCGCCCCGAAATTCCCGCCGCCGCCGCGCAATGCCCAGAACAGGTCGGCCTCGGAGTCCTTGTCGGCGCGGACCAGCCGGCCGTCAGCCGTGACCAGCTCGACCGCGACGATGCTGTTGCAGGCGAGCCCGTGCTTGCGGATCATCCAGCTCAAGCCGCCGCCGAGCGCGTATCCGGCGACGCCGGCGTCCGGCGAGGTGCCGGCGAGAAAGGCGAGGCCGTGCTCGCCGGCGGCCACGGCGAGCGGCTTCGCGAGCGCCCCGGACTCGACCCGTGCGCGCCGTGCCTGTGGATCGATCTCGATTCCCGACAGCCGCTCGGTCTTCACGAGCAGGGTGTCCTCACTCCAGTCGATCGGGGCGGCGTTGTGACCGCCACCGTTGAACGCGATCCGCGCGCCGTGCTCACCGGCGAACACGACGGTCGCCACCATGTCGTCAGCCGAGGCCGGGAAGACGACGGCGACAGGCCGCTGCTCGACGGCCAGGTTCCAGGCTTGGCGCGCCTCGTCCCAGCTCTCGTCGCTCGGCAGCACGACGTCGCCGGAAAGGCGGGCGCCGAGCGCACGAAGTTCTGCCGTCATCGCTCCCACGTTGTCGGGCATACCGGTCTCCCTCCAGTTCGCCGCCGAGAGCGGAAACGTAGTACAACGGCGCCGTCTTGGCCTTGGAGGCGTGCCCGAGCATGCCGTGGCGGCAACAGCGAGGTGGTGCAGTCCGGCGTCGAAACCAGGAGCGATTCGACCTTCGCGCGGTGTCCGTCAGATTTCGGCGAGCACGCGAGGCTCGATCGGTGCGCTGGCGGGCGGCTCAGCGGCCAGGGCCGGCGGGCGCTGGCGCAAGAGGAACGCCGCCGGGACCAGGGCGCACGCAAGCAGGATGAGCGCCCACCAGAAGCTGTGGCCGAACGCGGCAGCGAGGATCGGCGCGACGTGCGCGCGGGCGCCCGCCGGCACACTCTGGGCGGCCGCGAGGCCGGTCTTCCCCGCGATCGGGGCGAGGTGCTCGGTGAACTGGTGGGTCAGCACGACCGAGATCAGGGCGATGCCGATCGAGCCGCCGACGCGTTGGATGATGTTCAGGCTCGAGGTCGCGCGGGCGACCTGGGAGCGATTGAGGGTCTTGTAGGCGGCCGCCATCGCGGGCATCATCGTCGCGCCCAGGCCGAGGCCCATCACGAACAGCGCGATCTCGATCAGCACGAAGGAGGTGTGGGCGCCCACCTGGGTCAGTGAGAAGACGGCGATGATCGTGATCAGCAGTCCGCCGAGCACGACGCGCCCGGGCCCGGTGCGGTCCGTGGCACGCCCGGCGAACGGCATCATCAGGGCGGCGCCCAGACCCTGGGGGGCGATCAGCAGCCCGGCGTTGAGTGCCGACTCGCCGCGAGCGAGCTGGAAGTAGAGCGGTAGGAGCAGCGCTGCGCCGAAGTAGGCCATGCCGAACAGCATCGTCGTCCCGGCCGCCGCGCTCACCGAACGCCGCCGGAACAGGCGCACGTCGAGCAGCGCGCCCTGCTTGCGCAGCGCATGGATCACGAACGCGACGATCAGCCCGAGGCCGGCCAGCATCGGTACGAACGCCTGAACGGCACCGATTCCGCCGTTCGACGAGGTCTCCGCCAGACCGTAGACGAAGGCCGCGAGACCGGGCGACAGCATCGTCAGGCCCACCCAGTCCAGTCGGTGCGTGGGCTGCGGGCGGTCGGTGGCCAGCACCCGCCATGCCAACGGCAGCACGATCATGCCGACCGGCACGTTCACGTAGAAGATCCAGCGCCATGAGACGTCGGTGACGAGCCAGCCGCCAAGCACCGGCCCGAACACCGGGCCGAGCATCATCGGGATGCCGACGACGCTCATCACCCGCCCGACGCGATCCGGGCCGGCCGCCTGCGTGAGCATCGTGATGCCGACCGGCAGGATCATTCCCCCGCCGATGCCCTGCAGCACCCGAAAGACGATCAGCGAGTCCGCCGACCACGCCGCGCCCGACAGTGCCGACCCGGCGAGGAACAGCACGATCGAGGTCATGAACAGCCGCTTGGTCCCGAACCGATCCGACGCCCACCCCGAGAGCGGGATCACCGTGGCCAGCGCGAGCATGTAGCCCGTCGAGACCCACTGGATCGTCGACAACGAGGTGTGAAACTTGCGCGCGAGGGCGTTGATCGCGACGTTGACGATCGTCGTGTCGAGGATCGACATGATCGCGCCGAGCACGACCACGGCGGCGACGCCAACGAGCGCACGGTCAAGCCCGCTTCGCGACCCGCGTGCCGTCGCCTCGCTCATCGCCCGACCACCAGATCGAGCGGGAGTCCCAGGCGCGCGACGATCGGGTCGAGTGCCGCCGTGAGCTGGTCGAGCTCGTCGGGCAGCAGCGCCTGGGCAAGCCGCTCAAATTCCTCGCGCTTGGCCGCGACGAGGCCCTGCACGGCCTCGCGACCCGCAGCGCTGAGCGTGATCCGCTTGATCCGGCGGTCGTGCAGGTCCTCACGGCGAACGACGAGATCGCTCCGCAACATGCCATCGACCATCCGCACCGCAGCCGCGTCGGACAGGCCGACGCCCTGGGCGAGCGACCCGAGCGAGACCGGCTCCTCCGCCCGCCAGAGCACCAACAGAGCGCGCAGCTGTGAGAGCGAGAGATCCAGCTCGGCTGCAAGCGCCATTGCCCGCGACTCGCTGCCCTGGGCGACCTGCGTCATCAGTGCGAACAGCTGAGCGGCAAGGAGCGAAGACTTTTGTGCTTGCAAAGATTGCATTCATGCAATGCTAGCAGAGTTGCAAGCAGGCGCAAGAGCGTGCGCGCGGCCGGCGAGTGTCGAGCGCTCGCTGTTCAGCTCTCGGCGAGCCGCCGGAGCAGCGGCAGGGTTTGCGCGAGGAGCTCCTGTTCGCGGCGGCTGAGATCGCCGCTGATCGCCTGTGCGAGCCAGCCTTCTCGTTGCCGGCGGTCCTCCTGGAGCGTGACCGCGCCGCGCGCGGTCAGTTCGATGAGTGTCCGGCGACCGTCGCCGGGGTCGGGTCTGCGGGCGATCAGGCCGTCTGACTCGAGGTCGGAGACCGTCTGGGCCATCGATTGCGGTCGCACGCGTTCGGCGACGGCCAGCTCACCGATGCTGGCGGTCCCCTCGCGATCGAGTCGGCCGAGCACCGCGCCCTGGGAGAGCGAGAAGCGATGCTCCGCGCGGAGCCGGCGCACCAGCTGACCGAGCACGACGCGCAGGTCGCTGGCGAGCAGCGTGGTGTCCACGACGTCGCTCACAAATCGGAGTATACACCCGAAAAGACAGGGAAACTGCACAGGTGTCCTGTATACTTGGCCGCGTGGCGGTCGAGCACGTGAGCATCCCAGCCGGGCCCGCCGGCGTCTCGTCCGCCGGCGACCGCTACAAGTGGATCGCGCTCTCCAACGTGACCCTCGGGGTGCTGCTGGCCACGCTGGACTCCTCGATCACGCTGATCGCGATGCCCGCGATCTTTCGCGGGATCCACCTCAATCCGCTGGCGCCGTCGAACAGCTTCTACCTGCTGTGGATGATCCTCGGCTTCCTCGTCGTCACCAGCGTGCTGGTCGTCAGCCTCGGCCGGCTGGGCGACATGTTCGGCCGCGTGCGCATGTACAACGCCGGCTTCGTGATCTACACGATCGCCTCGCTGGTGCTGGCGGTCGACTGGCTGAGCGGCCGCGAGGGCGCCGCGTACCTGATCATCTTCCGCGTCGTCCAGGGCGTCGGTGCGGCGTTCCTGCTGGCAAACGCCGCCGCGATCATCACCGACGCCTTTCCCGAGAACCAGCGCGGCATGGCGCTGGGCATCAACAACATCGTCGGCGTCAGCGGCGTGTTCATCGGCCTGGTGCTCGGCGGCGTGCTTGCACCGATCGACTGGCGACTCGTATTCCTGATCTCCGTGCCGGTCGGGCTGCTCGGCACCGTCTGGGCATACCTCAAGCTCGAGGAGCGCAGCCAACCACGGCATGCGTCGGTCGACTGGTGGGGAAACATCACCTTCGCCGCAGGGCTGGTCCTGATCATGGTGTCGGTCACCTTCGGGATCCGGCCCTACGGCAGTCAGGCGACCGGCTGGAGCAGCCCGCGGGTGATCGCGCTGCTCGCCGGCGGAGTGGCATGCCTGGCCGCGTTCGCCTGGATCGAGCAGCACGTCGCCGAACCGATGTTCCGGCTGCCGCTGTTTCGCATCCGGGCGTTCACGTTCGGCAGCCTTTCCACGTTCCTTTCGGCCGTGGCCCGCGGCGGCCTGATGTTCATGCTGATCATCTGGCTGCAGGGCATCTGGCTGCCTGAACACGGCTACAACTTCAGCAACACCCCGTTGTGGGCGGGCATCTACATGCTGCCGCTGACCTTCGGGATATTGATCGCGGGCCCCACCTCCGGCTATCTCTCGGACCGCTTCGGCGCCCGCTGGTTCGCAACCGGCGGCATGCTCGGCTCGGCGCTCAGCTTCGTCCTGTTGATCCTGCTGCCGACCAACTTCCGCTTCCCGCTGTTCGCCCTCGTGCTCGCGCTGATGGGCGTCTCGATGGGCATGTTCGCCTCCCCCAACCGCGCCGCCGTGATGAACAGCCTGCCGCGCGAGCACCGCGGAGCGGGCGGCGGAATGAACCAGACCTTTCAGAACTCCGCCCAGGTGCTCTCGATCGGGATCTTCTTCACGCTGATGATCCTCGGGCTGGCGTCGAGCCTGCCCCACGCGATGCTCACCGGACTGGAGGCGCATGGCGTGCCGGCCGCGACGGCGCAGCGTGTCTCCCAGCTGCCACCGGTCTCGATCCTCTTCGCCGCCTTCCTGGGCTACAACCCGATCCAACACCTGCTCGGAGCACCGGCCCTCGCGTCGCTCTCCGCGCACAACCAGGCAGTGCTCGCCGGACGAGCGTTCTTTCCCCACCTGATCGCGGCACCGTTCCGCGTGGGACTGCACGAAGCGTTCGCCTTCGCGATTGCGGCATGCCTGATCGCCGCGGCCGCCTCACTGATGCGCGGCAAGCACCCCCCGAAGCCCGCCCGCCTGTCCCCCACCGCGGACACCGCCAGCGCCGGCGAGCAATCGCCCGACGGCGTCGCGGCGCGAGTGCGCCGCGCGAGCACGCTCGCGCGAATCGCCGCGCGGAAGTAGCGCCGCCGGCATCGACTCGCGGGGCCAATCGCGGTTGGCAGGGCGTATCAGCGGGCAGCGGTGGTCCTGACGCCGCCGGCGGCCTCTGCGCGGGCCAACTCGAGTGTGACGACGGTGCGTTGGTCATCGATCTGCAGGCGGGCCTGAAGGAGCCGCACCGCCGCGGCCGGATGACCGCTCAGCCGAAGCGCCCGACCGAGATCAAACAGCGCGTAGGCGTAGGTCAGGCACGCCGTGCTCGCCGGGTGCAGGCAGCCGGCAAGCTGCGCACCGGTTGCCGTCAGCGCCATCCGCAGGACCGGGATCGCTGCGCCGTATCGTCCGCTCTCGAGCAGACCGTGGCCGCGCAGGTCCAGCGCGACCGCCTGCGCCACGTTCGGGCGCGGCGTCGGCGGCCGCAGACGCGCGCGGGGACGACGGGACTGCGGCGCCGGATTGCGCGCGCCGGTGGCGCCCCCGGCCACCGGGTGCGCAGATCTGCTCGCGCGCGGCCGCGCGACGGCATGATGCGCTGCGGCGTGGCGCGGCG